>Ga0207707_10001499_pt1 | contig 21543 bp, 17 predicted proteins | sample KBSC83BmetaG_FD_184336 | JGI IMG/M metagenome (GOLD analysis project Ga0207707, IMG submission 184336) | Corn rhizosphere microbial communities from Kellogg Biological Station, Michigan, USA - KBS C8-3B metaG (SPAdes) (version 2) | ecosystem: Host-associated > Plants > Roots > Rhizosphere ...
ACTGACTGTTTTCTATCCACCCGCAGGCCCCCGAGGTATCACCATGTCGAAGCGACGACGCTTCACGGCGTTGGAGCTCGTGTGCGCGTGCCTGGCCCGCAGCACGGCCAGCCGGCTGCACGCGCATCATCCACGCCGCGATCCACGTGCGCATAACCGCTCGGGCTTTACGATCCTCGAGCTGGTCGTGGTGATGACCATTGCTGGTATCATCATCGCGATCACCGGCCGGGGCATCGCCAGCGCGTACGCGGGCAACAACCGCAGCTCGGCGACCCGCGTCGTCGCCTCCACGTTCTTCCAGGCGCGCGCGGTCGCGATCCAGCGCAGCATGCGGTCGACGCTCGTGCGCAATGGAAGTACGATCCTGATCTTCGGAGACTCCGCCTCCGCAGCGACGCGCGTGCAGGTCGGAAAGACCGTCGATCTCGCCGCACGCTATGGTGTGACCCTCACCAGCAATACGAGTCCCGCCGTCACTCGCGACTCCGTCTTCTTCGATCCGCGCGGTGTGGTCTCGGGAACGGTTCCCAACTGGAAGGTCATTGTCACCAAGGGCACGAAGGCCGATACCGTCTGCGTGTCGGGACTCGGCAACACGCTCGCACGAGGATGCTGACCATGCGTCGCCATACGAATACCGCTCAATCGCAGCCGCGCGCTCGGCGGGGATTCACCCTCGCCGAGCTGCTCGTGGCGCTCATGGTCTTTTCGGTCGGTGCGCTCGCGATGGTCGCGACGTCGGCGAACGTCATGACCCTGATCACGGCCTCGAAGAACCGCGCTCTGGCCGCGGCGATCGCATCGTCGCGGTTCGAGCGCATGCGTGCGGTCCCGTGCACGGCGCACACGACGGATTCAACGACCACCCGCGGCATCAAGGAAGTGTGGCAGACCACCAAGCTGGCCAAGGCTGATGACGTGACCGTTCGCGTCACGTTCGTCGCCAACCACAAAACGCAGTCGCGGATCTACCGGAGCTTCCTCGTATGCTGACCTATCGAGCGCCGCGTCGCGGACTCACCCTCATCGAGTTGATGCTCTCAATCGTTCTCCTCGGCTTGCTGGGTGGTCTCATCATCGGATTCCTCCTCAAGCAACAGCGATTCTACGCCGGTGCAAGTGAGATATTGCTCACCCGCAACGCGGTGCGGCAGGCGGCGGTGATGATGCCGAGCGACCTGCGCGGCATCGCGAGCACGAGTGGTGACATCTATGCGATGAGCGATACGATGATCGAGTTCCGCTCGACCTTTGGCAGCTCCTATCTCTGCGCCAGCACCAGGGCCTCTTCGCAGATTTCCGTTCCGCCCGTCAACCTCGCCAAGGGCTCGGCGCTCACGGTGTGGTCACAGACTCCCGTGAACAACGACTCGCTCGCTCTCTACGTGGACTCGACGAACACGTCGTCGAAGGACGACTCCTGGTCGTATCACAGGATCACGGCAACGAGCGTCGCCTTCTCGAACGCGGCGCCCGGGTGCCTGTCGGCGACCGGGATGATGAAGTCGACCGACGTGAACGCTGCGAATCCCAGCTATGCTTTCACCCTCAGCCCGACGCAGTCGGCCACGGTGAGCGCGGGCGCGGCGGTGCGCTTCTTCAAGAAGGTTCACTACAGCCTGTACAAGGCCGCCGACGGTAACTGGTATCTGGGCTACTTCGACTGCCGGACGAGCCGGGTGCCGGTGTGCAATACGATTCAACCGATTGCGGGGCCGCTGCGGCCCTACATCGCCGGATCGCCGGAGCTCGCCGGCGTCCGCTTCACGTATTACGACACCCTTGGCAACGTGACGGCGAACAGGCTCGCCGTGAGCCGCATCAGCGTCTTGTTGCAAGGTCAGGGAACCAGGACGATTCAACTTGTCGGAAGCTCACCGACGACGTTCCGCGATTCGGTGCGGATCGAGGTGGGCCTCCGCAATTGGAAGTGAGGATTCTATGAACGCGACGATGCGTCACCGTACCGGACTGGCGCTGCCGATGGTGCTCGGCGCGATCACGTTGACTGGGACCTTGATTGCGGGTGTGATGTACCTCGCGACGCAGGACTATCGCGTCGGCGCGAACACGCTCAACGAGTCGCGCGCCGAGGCGGCGGCAGAGATGGGTCTCAACCGCCTAACGACGGACTGGGATCAGAGGAAGAACACGACGATGGTGACCGGCGACACGCTTCGGCTGAATTACACCGATGTCGGCGCCGCAAACGTCAGCGTGTTCGTGACTCGACTTCCTGGACCGTTCTTCTGGGCGGTATCGGAGGCGCAGACGCGCGGCAACAGTCTCCAATATGGTTCGCGCCGGCGCTACGGTGGCCTGTTCAGGCTGAACACGCCCGCCATGACCATCCTCGGCGCGGTAACAGCCGCGGGTAACGTCAGGGTGAGCGGCAACGTCAACATCAATGGCAACGACGCGAATCCGGCGGGTTGGGCGTGTACCGGAACGCTCAGCAACGTGGCGGGAGCAGTGATCACCCCAACGGCGACCGTGACCACCAGCGGATCGGTGGTCGTCAACGGCAGCCCACCTTCTACGACCAGTTCGGCCGCGGCTGACACCAACACGTATTTCAACTACGGCGGTGCGACCTACACATCGCTCGCGGCGATGGCGGACATCACACTGCCCGGTGGGACGTACACTGGTATCGCACCAGTCGCCGTTGCTGGCGTCTGTCAGAAAACACTCACCACGAATTGGGGCGATCCCGCCCGCCCCGGGGGAGCGTGCGCGACCTATTTCCCGATCATTCACTTCACCGGTGATGTCAAGATTAGTGGCGGAACTGGCCAAGGCATCATCCTCGTCGACGGCGACCTGACGGAAGCCGGCGCCTTCAACTTCACCGGAATCATCATCGCGCGCGGCACCGTCCGCGCCACCGGTACCAGCAACGCGGTCACGGGGATGATCCTCGCCGCGGCGGTGGACCTCGGTGACGCCGTGACGCTCACCGGTAGCACCTCGCTGCAATACTCATCCTGCGCCGTTCAGCAAGCGCTGGCCACGACATCTCCTCTCGTGGCGGCAAAGGGGCGCGGGTGGGTGAATCTCTACTAAGAGTCTGCCAGCAGGAAAGTTCAGCAAACCAGGAAGGCCGGGTGATTCCATTGCCGCACATCGCGGTCGGCCTTTGCATTGACCGGGGGTTTTATGAGCGCGACGATGCGCAGCCGCAGCGGGCTGGCGCTGCCGATGGTCCTCGGCGCCATCACGCTGATCGGAACCTTGATTGCCGGCGTGATGTATCTCGCGACGCAGGACTATCGCGTTGGGGCGAACAGCCTCAACGAGTCACGCGCCGAGGCCGCCGCGGAGATGGGTCTCAACCGCCTGACGACGGACTGGGATCAGACGAAGAACACAACGATGCCGACGGGTGATACCCTGCGGAAGAATTATACGGACCCGAACGGGGCGTCCGTCTCGGTATTCGTGACGCGTCTTCCCGGCCCTTTCTTCTGGGCGGTGTCGGAGGCACAAACCCGCGGTAACAGCCTCCAGTACGGCTCGCGACGCCGCTACGGCGAGCTCTTTCGCCTCAACACGCCGGCGATCAACTTCCTCGGCGCGGTCACGGCGGCGGGCAACATCCGCGTGAGCGGCAATGTCACCGTGAATGGCAACGATGCGAATCCCACCGGCTGGGCGTGCACGGGTACACTCGCCAACATGCCAGGATCCGTCATCACGCCGACAGCGACGACGACGGTCAACGGCTCGGTGACCATCAGCGGAAATCCGCCGTATACCACGAGTGCCGCCGCTGGCGACACGAACACCTATTTCAACTATGGCTCGTCGACGTATACGTCGCTCGCCACGGCCGCCGACATCACGATACCCGGCGGGACCTATACGGGAATTGGCCCGGCGGTCCTCGCCGGCGCGTGCAACAAGACGATCACCCTGAACTGGGGCGATCCCGCGCGCGCCGTTCCATTGGGAGCATGCTCGAGCTATTTCCCGATCATTCACGTCACAGGCAACTTGACCGTCTCCGGCGGCACCGGCCAGGGCATTCTCCTCGTCGACGGCGATTTCACCAAGGCCGGAAACTTCAGCTTCTATGGCGTGGTGATCGCGCGTGGGACCATCAAGTCGACGGGCAACAACAACGGCATCTTCGGCGCGGAGATGGCCGCGTCGATCGATGAGGGTGACGCCGTGACCCTTGCCGGCAGCACCTCGATTCAGTACTCGTCGTGCGCCGTCCAGCAGGCGCTGTCCGCGTCGTCGAGTCTCGCGACGACGAAGGGTCGCGCGTGGGTGAACCTCTACTGACCGAAGCCCCGCGCATCCAGCGCGTTCGTTCAGCACGCGAGAGAAGCGCCCGAGGATGTCGAATCGACATGCTCGGGCGCTTCCCTTTTCAGCTGACACCAGACGCCCACTCAGTTGTTTCGGTTGCAATTAGCCCGCTCTCCCGCAGATCGCCACATCGTTGCGTCCCGCCGCCCCGCCGTTGGCGTCAGCGCTCACCGATCGCGAGGGACCCAACGCGCATCCGACGTTAAACATCAGAGCGAAACACCCGTCGCGTGTCATTAGCATAGACTAACATCTGTTTGTATTCTCGTTAGGCTATTCTGACACGTACGGATGTGTGTTTCTCGCTCCGAAACATCTGTGGCTGTGAACAGATGCCGCGTGGCACGATCAGTGTACTTGAGAGCGTCGCAGCCTCACCCACCGTCGTAATTTCACACACATCTGAACGCGAAGTCCACCATCTGCGCGCGATGCCGCTTCACAGCGGCGACTACTCGCGCGCCACAGAGGGAGCTCGGACTCCGCACTGAAGCCAGGACCTCTATGAACGTGCCGAAGCGGAGTCGGTCCGGTATGGCGCTGCCGATGGTACTCGGCGCCATCACGCTGATCGGAACCTTGATTGCCGGCGTGATGTATCTCGCGACGCAGGACTATCGCGTCGGCGCGAACTCCCTCAACGAAACGCGCGCGGAATCCGCCGCGGAGATGGGGCTCAACCGCCTAACGACCGACTGGGATCAGACGAAGAACACCAGCATGGCGGTGGGTGACACGCTCACGAAGAGCTATACCGACGTCGGTGGGGCCAGCGTGAGAGTCTTCGTGACTCGTTTGCCGGGCCCATTCTTCTGGGCCGTGTCGGAGGCGCAGACGCGCGGGAATAGCCTCCAGTACGGCTCGCGGCGTCGCTTCGGACAGCTGTTTCGCCTCAACACGCCCCAGCTCAACTTCCTCGGCGCCGTGACGGCGGCCGGCAACGTCAAAGCGAGCGGCAACGTGACCGTGAGCGGAAACGATGCGAATCCGACCGGCTGGGCATGTAGCGGTACGCTCGGCAACGTGCCCGGCGCCGTCCTCAGTCCCACGGCTACTGTCACATTCAACGGGACGGCGAACGTCTCCGGGAATCCGCCGTATACCACAATGGCGGCAGCGGCTGATTCGAACACCTATTTCAACTACGGCGGGTCCACCTATGCCACGCTTGCGGCACTGGCGGACATCACGCTGCCAGGCGGGACATACACCGGTATGGGACCTGTCGTCAGCGGCGGTGTTTGTCAAAAGACAAACACGATGAACTGGGGCGATCCCGCGCGTCTGGTTCCGGTGGGCGCATGCGCCACGTACATGCCGATCATTCACATCACCGACGACGTGAAGCTCTCGACCGGTACCGGCCAAGGCATCCTGCTCGTGGACGGGGACATCACGAAAGCCGGAAATTTCAGCTTCTACGGAGTGGTGATCGCCCGCGGTACGATTCGCTCGAGCGGCAGCAACAACGGCGTGACCGGCGTCGAGATGGCCGCCGCCGTCGATTTCGGCGACGCCGTGACCCTCAGCGGAAGCACGACGATCCAGTATTCCTCCTGCGCCGTTCAGCAGGCGCTCTCCGCCACTGCGACTCTCGCATCGGCCAAGGGACGCGGCTGGGTGAACATGTACTAGGCGGGCAGAGAGCGGAGGGCAGTGCGCTGAGAGTGAACTACTCTCTCTTCTCTGCCTTCCATCCTCTGCCCTCCACCCTCTGCTCTCTGCCGACATTCTGCGGCACTTCGTCGCGAATTGCGGTGATGCCTGCTCCGTCGTGACGACAAGGACACACTGAGAGGGATGGAGCCTCTCCATTAAAACGAGGACGCATAGGGCCTAACGACCGATGGGGGTTGTGATCGGCCATCTGCTCATAATTCATTGACTACATAGTACTTCGGCCCGGCGCTCGATGCGTCCGGGCTTTTTTCGTGACCCCGCCGACGTCGAGCACGTGTCCGGCGACGCAGATTCACCGTTCGATTTTCAAACAGATGAGTTGTGCGGTATGAGTATTGATAACCATACATTCGAGCGTTAGGCAAACCTGCCGACCTCTCCCTCACTCGGGCGAAATCACCGGAGCCACACATGCCGAAGTGCGCGACGCTCCGCCGCCGTCACGGTCTGGCGCTGCCGATGGTGCTGGGGGCGATCACTCTGATCGGGACTCTGATCGCGGGGGTGATGTATCTCGCGACCCAGGATTATCGCATTGGCGCGAACAGCCTCAACGAAGCGCGCGCCGAGTCGGCCGCCGAGATGGGCCTCAATCGCCTGACGACGGATTGGGATCAGACGAAGAACTCGACGATGGTCACGGGGGACACGCTGAGAATGAGCTACAGCGACGTCGGCGGCGCGAGCGTGAGCGTGTTCGTCACTCGGTTGCCGGGTCCCTTCTTCTGGGCCGTCTCGGAAGCACAGACGCGCGGGAACAGCCTGCAATACGGCTCGCGGCGTCGATTCGGACAGCTCTTTCGCCTGGATACGCCCGCAATGACCATCCTCGGCGCGGTGACGGCGGCCGGCAACATCAAGGTCAGCGGAAACGTCACCCTGAATGGCAATGATGCCAATCCGTCGGGGTGGTCATGCAGTGGAACATTGAGCAACGTGGCCGGTGCCGTGATCAGCCCGAAGTCGTCGGTCAGCATCAGCGGCAGCGTCAGTGTCAGCGGTAGCCCACCGTCGACCACGAGCTCGGCCGCCAGCGACACCAATACGTACTTCAATTACGGGGGTCCGACCTACACGTCGCTGGCGGCGATGGCGGACATCACGTTGCCCGGCGGGACATACAGCGGCCTGGCGCCAGTCGCAGTCGGTGGCGTTTGCAACAAGACGCTCACCACCAACTGGGGTGATCCCGCGCGCACAGCGCCGTTGGGAGCATGCGCGACCTACTTTCCGATCATCCACATCACCGGTGACGTCAAGCTGACCACTGGAACAGGTCAGGGCATTCTGCTCGTGGACGGTGATCTCACCGAAGCCGGAAGTTTCAGCTTTACGGGCATCGTGATCGCTCGCGGTACCGTTCGGGCCAGCGGCACGGGTAACTCGGTGACGGGGGTGGTCATGGCCGCGGCGATCGACCTCGGTGATGCAGTAACCCTCACCGGTGGCGCGACGGTGCAGTACTCGTCATGCGCAATCAAACAAGCCCTCTCCGCGACGTCGCCGCTCGTGGCGGCGAAAGGACGCGGGTGGGTGAATATGTACTAATGGGCAGAGGGTTGCGGGCGGAGGGCAGAGGGTAAGTGACGAAGGCCGACGAAAGATTCGTCGGCCTTCGTGGTTACATCCCATGCTCTCTGCGCTCTGCCCACAGCGCTCTGCTCACAGCCCTCTGCCCTCAGCCCGCCAGCGCCTCCGCTGAATCTTCCTTCTGCGGCACGTCCCACTCGTTGCCGCACTTGAGGCACTTGCGGTACTCGCCGCGCGCTTTGGTGAACTTCACCTCGGCACCCACGTAGCCGCATTCAGGACATTTCTCTCCAACCGGCTTATTCCAGATCACAAAGTCGCAACTCTCGTTCGAGCAGGCATAAAACGCAGTACCGCGTTTCCGTGAGCGGCGCTCCACGAGCTCACCGCCGTCCTTCGGACAGAACACACCCGTGGGCATCGAGCGCGTGCCGCGACACTTCGGGAAGGTGCTGCAGCCGAGGAACTGGCCGCTGCGCCCTTGACGAATCACCATCGGCGAGCCGCAGAGATGACACTTGTGCTCCGTCATCACCGGCTTTGCGCGCTCGCCCTTGAGCGGACGCGTGTACTTGCACTTCTTCGGATGATTCTCGCAGGCGAGGAAGGGCCCGAAGAATCCGCCCCGCGGCTCGAGCTTGCCGCCGCAGTCCGGACAGCGAAGCTTCGCGACCTCGGAAAGATCGTGCGCGGCCGCGATGAGCGCGCTGGCGTCCACCTTGTTCAGTGACTTCTCAAACGGCTTGTAGAAGTCGCGCAGCACGCCCTGCCACTCGAGCTCCCCGCCTTCAATCTTGTCCAGCTCCTCCTCCATCTCCGACGTGAAGCTCACGTTGAAGATGTCGGGGAACTGCTTGACCATGACCTTCTCGACGGTCTCACCGAGCTCCGTCGGGAAGAAGCGGCGTTGCTGGAGCTCGACGTAACGCCGGTCGGCGAGCACCGAGATGATCGATGCGTACGTCGACGGCCGGCCGATACCCAGCCGCTCGAGCTCCTTGACGAGACTTGCCTCCGAGAAACGCGGCGGCGGCTCGGTGAAGTGCTGGGTGGGCGTGATGCCCTTGCACGGCACGTTCTCGCCCACGGCGAGGATCGGCAGCGCCTGCTCGTCCTCGAGCACCTTATGATCGCCTTCCTCGTGGCTCTCTCGATAGAGCACCAGGAAGCCCTGGAACTTCACGATCGAGCCCGTTGCCCGGAACAGATAGCTGCGCCGGCCGATGTCGGGCTGCTTCGCCGCGGGAATGTCGAAGTCAACGGTGGTCGTATCGAAGACCGCCGGCGCCATCTGCGACGCCATGAAGCGCTGCCAGATGAGTTGATAAAGTTTGAACTGGTCGGGCGTGAGGTGCCGCTTGATGAGCTCCGGCCGTCGCGACGGATCGGTCGGACGGATGCTCTCGTGCGCGTCCTGGGCGTTCTTCTTGTTCGCGCCGTAGAGCTGCGGACCGGCGGCAAGGAACTCCTGGCCGAAGAGCGTCCGCAGGTAGTCGCGCGCCTGCCCCGCCGCGATTTCGGCGACGCGGGTCGAGTCCGTTCGCATGTAAGTGATCAGCCCAACCGCGCCTTCATCACCTACTTCAACGCCTTCATAAAGATCCTGTGCCACGCGCATCGTCCGCTTGGAGCCGAACGAGAGCTTTTTCGCGGCTTCCTGTTGCAGCGTCGACGTCGTGAACGGCGCCGCCGGATTCTTCCGGCGCTCGCGTCGCTTCACATCGGTGACTGTGAAGGTCTTCTTCCCCTTCAGGTCCTCGAGGATGCGATCCGCTTCCGCCTTGTTGTGAATCTCCGCCTTCTTGCCGTCGATGTGGTGGAGCTTCGCCGTGAACTGCTGCTGGTCCTTCTCGAGCAGTGCTTCGACGGTCCAGTACTCCACCGGCTTGAACGCGCGAATCTCACGCTCGCGCTCGACGATGAGACGAAGCGCGACCGTTTGCACACGGCCGGCGGACAGACCCTTCTTCACGGTCTTCCAGAGCACGGGACTCGCCTTGTAACCGACGAGTCGATCGAGAACGCGCCGCGCCTGCTGTGCCTCGACCTTTTTCTCGTCGATGTCGCCCGCTTGCTCGATGGCGTTGCGGACGGCGTCGCGCGTGATCTCGTGAAAGAGGACACGCTTGATGGGAACCGTGACCGCCCCGCGCTTCGGTTTGATCTGGAGCGCGACATGGGCCGCGATCGCTTCGCCCTCACGATCAGGGTCGGTGGCGATGAAGACTTCGCGGGAATCCTTCGCCGCGTTCTTCAGCTCCGCGATGGTCTTTTCCTTTCCCGGAATCGGAACGAGCTCAGGCTCGAAGCCGCGCTCGATGTCGATGCCGAGCTTCTTCTCGGGGAGATCCATGATGTGACCGACGGTCGCGCGAACGCGGTAGCCGCGGCCCAGATACTTCCCGATTGTCTTCGCCTTCGCAGGCGATTCGACGATGACGAGCGATTGCGAGCCAGCCGGCGCTGGTGAGAGCTCGTCATCATGCACCTCGGGCGCGACGTGCCGGCTGCGGCTCTTGCGGGCCTTGCCGGTCGCCTTGCGGGCCGAGCTGCGAGATGTACCGGATTTACGTGAAGCCATTGTTCCTCTAGCTGCCAGCGCTGCGGCCGCAGCCACTAATGAGTTCGACTGCCCCGCTCCTCGCTTCGCTCGGAGCCGGTCGATCTGAAGTCGCGCGCGCTGTTCGCGCGCGCTCCCGCTCCTTTCGCCCCTTCAGTGTACGGTCTGGTTTTCTCCGCCAGTGCCCTGATCGTCGTACCCCGCACCTTCCATGAGCGACCGAAGATCGTCGAGAGCGATGCGACCGTCGATCTGGGCGAGCGCCCGCTCGATGATGTGCTCGAGATCCGCGGCGCTCAGCGCGCCACTGCCGTTCAGCGCGAGTAGATGGCCCCACGCCTCCGGCGCAAAACGACCGCGCTCGTGCGGACCGAGAACCCGGAAATTCACCAGAACGTGATGTTGTTGGTCAAAGGCCAGGTAAACATAGATGCTTCTGGAAACGGTACAGTGCCCAAAATACTTCACACGTGCCCGTTTTCCCTCGCATCCATCCTGCCGGCGGCTCAACGCGCGCCAAGCGCGAGCGAAGAAACTCTCTTGATAACCTCTTCGACGTCAAGAAGTTCCGCCTCGATCACGTGGTCGGCGGACTCATACGCGGCCTTGCGCGCATTGAACAATCGCCGAAGCTCGCCGAGCGGGTCCGGCCGCATCAGGAGCGGCCTCGTGCTGCGCTCCGAGCCAAGTCGCACGAGGGCGGTCTCGGGCCGAAGCCGGAGATAGATCAGCCGTGACGGTGGCCTGAGCAGCCGAACGACGTCGGGATTCGAGACCCAGCCGCCTCCGGGCGCGAGAATCATGTTGCCCATCAGGCGCAGCTCTTCGGTGAGGACGCGCTCGAGCTCGCGGAAGTGGCCCTCGCCTTTTTCGCCGAAGATCTCGGCGATGGTCTTCCCTTCTCGACGCTCGATCTCGAGATCGAAGTCGAGAAACGTACGCCCGAGCCGCTCCGCCACGCCCTTTCCGACAGTGGACTTTCCGGCGCCCGGTAAACCCACGAGCACCAAGTGCGGCCGCCTCGAGTCAGCCGCCGATACGGGATTGGAGGTACGAAAGGTAGCCGTCATAGTTGCGCCTCGTCTCCACCAGGGAGTCGCCGCCGAACTTCTCGAGAAACGCGTCGGCGAGGACCAGAGCCGCCATTCCTTCCGCGATGACACCCATCGCGGGAACGGCGGTGACGTCGCTTCGTTCCGCGACCGCCGCGGCGCTCTCGCCAGTGGCTACGTCGACGGTCGCAAGGGGCCGCATAAGGGTCGAGATCGGCTTCATCCCTACATGTAAGACGAGTGGCTCCCCGGTGGTGATACCACCCTCCAGCCCACCCGCCCGGTTGGTGCGGCGACGGACGTTTCCCGTAAGGGGCGCATTTGGATGGGGCTCAATTTCATCGTGCACCTCAGCCCCGGTGCGACGTGCCATTTCGAAGCCCAGTCCGATCTCGACCGCCTTTACGGCGGGAACCGACATCATCGCAGCCGCGAGGCGTCCGTCGAGCTTCCTGTCCCACGACACGTGCGATCCCAGACCGACTGGCAGGCCGGCGCAGATGACCTCACAGATGCCGCCGAGCGTATTCCCCTCGCGTTTCACGACGTCGATCTTGGCGATCATCGCCCGCTCGGCCTCGGCGTCGAGGGTGCGGAGCGGCGACGCGTCGGCGGCGGCGTTGATGTCATTCGGCATGACGTCGGGACGCCGCGCGTCGATGCCGCCGAGGTGAGTGACATGGCTCCCGATAATGACGCCGAACTCGCGGAGAAAGCGTTTGCAGACGGCCGCCGCGGCGACGCGTGCCGTCGTCTCCCGGGCCGACGCGCGCTCGAGAATGTCGCGTGCGTCGGCGCGTGCGTACTTGAGGAGACCTGAAAGATCCGCGTGACCGGGCCGCACTCTCGTGACGGCGCGCTTTCGCAGCGCCGGCTCGCCGGCGGTCGCGAGCTCGCCCTCGTTCGCGGCGGGATTCATGATCTCCTGCCAGTTCTTCCAGTCGCGATTGTGCATCAGCATCGCGATCGGCGAGCCGATCGTCTCGCCGCCGCGCACACCGGAGAGAAACTCGATCGCGTCCTTCTCGATCTGCATCCGCCGTCCGCGCCCATATCCTTGCTGGCGCCGCGCGAGCTCGACGTTGACGTCGTCGGCAACGAGCGGCAGCCCCGCTGGCATCCCTTCGAGAATGCTGACGAGGGCGGGACCGTGGGACTCGCCAGCTGTGGTAAAGCGGAGTATCGACAAGAGCTGTTCGCTATCGGTGCATTTCGGGTTGGATGCTTCGGACAATAGTTGGTCACGAGGCCGCGTCAAACTTGGCCGACCATCGCCCTGCCTCACCGTTGCGACCTCGCGAAGAACAAAAAGCATCGGCGCGCCAGCATTGCTGGCGCGCCGATGTGTTCATTGTTCACAGATAGCTATCAGCTATGGACTGATAGCTGCCGTTAAGGTCCAGGCCTGATGTCAGACGCTTGCAGGTCGATCACGACGAGGCCCGCGCTCGACAAGCCGAAGAGCTTGAGGATCGTTCCCGGTGGGTCACCCGGGAATGGGCGGCTTGCGCGGAGCGGACCGTAAAGATTGCCCTTGAGTGTGAGCTTGCCGCGATTGAGGAAGTACGCAATGTCGACGATCTCGATGTAGCCGCTCTGAGATCCGACGAAGGCGAGCCGGTCGGAGGCGACGGACGTATAGCCGTTCGCGCCCGGATGGAAGGTGACACCGGCGCCGTTGTCGAACGAATCGTATTTGCCTTGCAAGCGCAGGTGGAACGGATTGTTGATCGCCGCGAGGTACGACTGCGCGCCGTGCGCCGCGAGCGTCAATCCGGTGCTGTCTACTGCAACGCCGTAGACGCGTTCGTTGGCGTTGTCGATGAGGTCGCGCACCGACACACCAGGCGAGAAGAAGCCTGGTAGCGGTCCCGGCGGATCGTTGACCATCATGATTCGGCCGGCGCTCCCCGTATTGCCTTCACCGAAGGCGATCCACTGGTGATCACCGCTTTCGGCGATGAACGTGGTGTCCGTCAGCGCGAGGGACGCAATGTCGAGATTCGCCACAAGCTGCGCGTCACTCGTCGAGCCGAGCTTGCCGACCGCGGTCACCACGTCGGAGTCGCTCGCCGCGAGGACGCCCGTGAGTTGACCGTACGGGTGGTCGTAGACCGTGAGCAGGTCCGATTTCGCCGTCTGGCCCGTGTAGTGGAGCACGAAGGCGGAGTCGACGTTGAACAGCACCCACTGCGCCGTACCGGCGCCAGTACTCGTTCCGTATTGCCAGATCTGCTGCGGATCGGGAACCGGCAGCGACGGGTCGAGCCAGCGAATGGTGCCCGCCGGTGCGGCCGACGTCGGCTGCGTGGAGTAGTAGACCCGCCCAGCCTTCGAGACGGCGATGTACTGCGGCCGATCGGAGTAGCTGATCGGCCCCTGGATCCCGAGCGTGATGCGTCCGGTGTTCTCGTCTACTTGCTGCGTGATGACGTACGCGTAGGTGTTCCGCGTGAGAATGCGCTGGGCAAGCACCTCGCTCTTGGTGCCAGTGCCGACGTACACGCGGCTGATGTTCGTACCGCCCGAGTTGGCGACGTAGAGCGTGTCCGGGCTGTTGCCGAAGGCGAGGCCCCAGGGCTGCGAGCCGACCGGAATTCCGGTTGCCGCGAACGTCTTGGTGACACCGTCCCAGACCTCGAGGCGGTTGTTGTTGATGTTCGAGACGAACACGCTCGCGTGCGCCGTGTCGACGGCGATGTCACCGACGACCGAGTTGAGGCCGCCGTACGGCAGCGGATAGGTGCGGCCGTACACGACGACTGTCGTGTCGGTCCAGGCCCGCGACATGGTCGGCTGAGGAACCGTGGTCGTCGAAGAAACGGAGTAGCCAGTTTTCCCCTGACGATCGATGGCGAAGCTACTGATGCGGAGGTTTCGGCCCTGCTCAGCGTTCGTGAGCGGGAGCCTGATCCACTGCGAGACGTTGTTGAGCGGAGTCGCAACGTTGATGCTGTCGCGACGTATCTCGGTACCGATGCTGTCCTTGACGATGACGCCGACGATGAGCGTCGCGCTCGAACCTGACGAATTCACGAGTACTGAATCGGTGAGCTCGATGCGAGGCGACACTACCTGTGTGACGAGCGGCGGCGTCGAGTCCTGCCCCTTCACGAGCAGCGTGAGGGTGGCGATCGAGCCTGGCTTGCCATTCACGTCGATACCGGAGGCGGTGAAGAGCAGCCGCCCGTTGACCGGTGCGTTGGCCGGAATCGTGACAGTGCCGGAAAGGGTCGTGTCCTTCGGGCCTAACGGGTAGGTGCCCGAGGTGGTGTAGTTGACCGGTGTCGTCCAGGTGCCCTGGCTCTTCACCGTGATAGTCAAGCTGGAGATGCCGTCCGGATGCGTGCCGTGCGCGGTGACACCCATGTCGCCGCCGGCGAAAACCTGCGTCGTCGGCTGCGGAGTAATGAAGTTCACGCGAGGACCGGTGACGACTTTCACGACTGCCGTGTCGGCACCGCCGCGGGCGATCACGTCCGTCGCCTGAGCGATGATGACCAGACTGTCGAGCGAGGTGTCGACCGGCGCCGCGGGCTGCAGATAGCGCAGGATGGTCGTGTCCTTGAGACCCGACCGGAATGCGCTGCCCGCGGGCACGGTGATGGGCGTGTAGCGATTCGTCACGCTCAGCGTACCGAGGATCGCGCTCCCCTTCACCGTGTAACCGAAGATGTTCAGGTTGGTGATCGAAGAGTCGGCGCGGATGTGAATCGCGACGAAGATCGAGTCGCCAACGTTCACGGGGCTCGGGCGCACGGTGTCGATGGATACCGCGGGAGCACCTTTGACGCCGGTGTTGTTGCCGCCACCGCCGCCACCATTGATTTTGGGGTTCAACGGCGTGCGCTGGTCGCATGCGGCGACCAGCGCAACGGCGGCGATGAACACCGCTGAGAGTACATGAGCTCGCTTCATAGGCACACTCCGGTCAGCCGTCGTTTCCAGAGCCCTTAGCGGCGGCTCTGGTCCGACGGCTGCTGACCGTCGTCGATGATGTGTGGCGTGATAAGGATGAGCAGATCGCGCTTCGACTCCTGCCGCGACGTCACGCCGAAGAGGCGTCCGATCAGCGGCAGGTCTACCAGCAGCGGGATGCCTGACTTCGAGAGACGGACCGTTGTCTGGGTGAGGCCACCCATGACCGCCGTCTCACCGTCGGCGACGAGGATCTCGTTGTCGACGCTCTGGCGCGGGAAGACCGCGCCGATGTCACCGCCGAGATCCTGCACGTCCGAGTTCTCGACGTGCACGCGCATCTGGATCTGGCCGTTCGCCGTCACCTGTGGGGTGACGTTGAGGATGATACCAGTCTCCTGGATGCGGACGGTGGCGCGCGGGAAGTTGCCATTGCTCGTCCCGCCGGTCGACGCGTCGATGACGCGGATCGGGACCTGCGTGCCTGCCGTCAGATTCGCCGTGCGGTTGTTGAGCACACTCGCGCTTGGCTCGGCCTGGACGTCGAGCAGCGCGACCTGCTGCAGCGCCTCGAGGAAGGTCGAGAAGTCGAAGCCGCCGATCGCGGTGGAGTACACCAGCTGCAATGCCGCCGACGGCACGCGGGCCGTCGCGTTGGCGATTGCCGACACCATGTTGCCGCCGAGTACGATCTGTCCGGCGCTACTGAGCGGGTTGCCAGCCGAGTCGTTGCGCGGGACGATGTCGTTGAAGAACTGATCGCGCGTGCCGAGGTCGTAGCGAAGCCCAAGTCCCTCGAGTTGCGTGCGGTCGACGAGGATGATCTTCGCCTTGATGTTGACCTGCGGCTGGCGCAGGTCGATGCTGCGGGCGTAGGACTCGAGCTCGTCGAGGTTCGCGGGGATGTCAGTGATGCTCAAGCTGTTGGTGAGCGAGTCGGCCGTCACGGCGCCCCGCACCGGGCAATTCGGGTTGAGCTGGACCGGCGGCGTGCCGGCGCGGCCGGCGGTCGCCGGCGTGCCAGGAATCGTGACCGACGAGCAGTCGCGGGAGAGGCGCTGATGCACCATCTCCGCCACGCTGAGGGCGCGCGCGTAGTTCAGCCGAATGGTGCGCGTCAGCAGCGGCTCGGCGTTCTGGCGGCTGATGAGGTGCTGGAACGTATCGACGATGATGATGCCGTTCTGATCTTCGACGGCATCGAAGCCATTCGCGTTCAGGATCGCGCGCATGGCGACGTCCCACGGCTGATTCGAGATCTCGGCCGTGACCGGTCCATAGACTTCGCGCGACGGGAGAATCGTGCGGCCGGAGAATGCGGCGAACGCGGCGAGCACGTCGTGGATGTCAGCGTTCTCCCACGCGATGGTGATGCGTGGCTGCTGCGAGCGCTGCTGCATCGTCACGAAGCGGGACGCGCCGAGGGTCGGCGCGCCGCGCGGCTCGCTCACCTTGACGGTCGCGGAGCGCGATTCGGTGGTTTCGACCTTCACCGCGGCGGAGCGCGAGACCGACGTATTCTGGACCTTCGCGGCACGCTCGGCGAGCGTGCTCGTGGGGATGTCGTAGCCGACGTGCCATGTCTCGAGGCGGCTGCTGCGGCCCTCGATCGAGACGCGGACTTCGTGCTTGCCGCGAACGACCGAGTAGGGCTTGGCGCCATCGAGCGTGAGCACGACGCGGACGACGTTCTTGCGGTATTGCGAGTAGCGGACGTTGACGATGCCAGCGCGCACCACACGATCGTACGACTCGGTACCGATGCCTAACGTGGCACCGGTCACGTCGACGACGATCTTGTCGGGATCGCGGAGGGTGAAGTCCTGCACCTCGACCGGTCCGTCGACGCCGATGACGAGCTCAGAGCGCTCGCTCGTGGGGACGACGCTCAGCGAGATCACCGAGGCGGCGGGTGGCGGAGGGAGCGGCGCGGCGCTCGCGGGACGTGCCGGAGTCGCGCTCGCGATAGAGGGCGCGAGCGCGACGAGGGCCGTCGTGACCAGCGTCATGCCTCGAATCATCTGGGCCTCACTCTCGTGGTGTCACCGAGGATCAGCGAGTCCTGACGATTGAAGCCGAACTCCTCGATGGTGAAGATGATGGTCTTGGGTTTGATCTGCGCGACACGCATGCGGCCGAGCGTCATGCCGGTCGTGACGCGCCACTGTCCACCCGCGATGTCGCGGAGGATGGCAACGGGGCGACGCCCCGATAGGTCGTACAGGATCCCCGTTAGGCGCAGGTCGGTCAGCGTCGGACGGAGATCGCTGGTGGTCATGAGCGACACGAACGGATCGCGCCGCGTATCACGGGCATAGTCGAACGTCTCGCGCATCACCTTCGTGTCGGCAGGGGCGGCGGTTGCGGACTTGGGAGCACCCTGCTGGACGACCTGGGTGTTCTGCGCCGCCGGCGCTGTCGCGGGCGTCGATGCAGGGGCAGACGGCGGCGCGGCCGCGGGCTTCGAGCCCTTCGGCGCAGGCACGTCCTGTCCCGTTTCCTTGGCGAGCTGATTGTTCTGCGCCGCCGCGGCGTTGCGCGCCGCCTGGATCGGGCCGGCGCCTAACGGCGCGCTCGGCGTCACCGCCGGCTGTCCCGTGGCGGGAGCCAGCGGCCCGGCGAGCTTCTCGGCGGGATTCGGCTTGGACGGCACGGCCTGCGCGACCTGCCGCGGCTTGTTCTGCGGGCGGTTCGCGGTCGTTGTGGCGGTGGAGTCCTTGCCGAGCGTCGAATGAATCAACGAGACGATGAGGACCTTCACGGCGAAGATTCCCGCCGCCTTGAACTTGGCGAGGATGATGACGACGATCGCAACGAGGGCTCCGCCCAACCGCTTCAAGAGCTTCTTCATGGATTCCCCTGCGTCGCCGGCTTCCCGCTCTCGGGACCAGCCATCGGCACGCCGCCGTGGGCGACGTACGTCTGGATGTCGAACTTCGCGTCGAGCAGCGACTCACCGAATCGGGGGCGCTTCTCGCCCTTTTCCTTCGTGACGATGAGGCTGACGTTCATCGGCGCGACGATGCGATCGAGCGTCGCGATGTTCGTGAGGAACTGCGCGACCTCGTGGTATCCGCCGACGACGCCGAGCTTGTACTTGTAGGTATCGAACTCCTCACCCGGCTGCGGTCCCGCGGGCGCGACGTCGGCGAGCTCGAGGCCCGCGCGGCGCGCGGCCGTGGAGACCTGATCGAGGAGCGCAGGCACCTCGTTGGTCTTCGGCACGAGCTGATCGAGGACGCGGAGGTCGCGCTCGAAGCGCAGCGCTTCCTTGCGCGCGCGCTCGAAGGCGCCCGATCCGATGTCCTTCTTGACCTTGTCGTTCATCGTTTCCAGCGCGGCGACGTGCGTCTCGAGCGTGCCGATCTCCTGCGACTTGTCGCCGAACATGTACATGAAATAGCCGCCGATCGCGCCCAGTGAGAGCACGATCACGATGAGCAGGATCTGATCGCGTTGCCTGGTTGGAAGGAGGGCCATGGTTACTTCCCCGTTGCGGACAGCGGAATGCGTCTTATCACCGACGTATCCGGTCGGGTGTACGTCACGTCGAGCGTGAACTGCGTCACATCCTTGCCTTGATCGGATGCGAGTTGCGAGTTGTTCAATTGCACATCGGCGAAGAACGGCGACGACTCGAGCTGGCGCATGAAGCGCGTGAGCGCCTGGATGTCGGGGGTGAGCCCGATCATACGGATGCGCACCTCGTCACGCGGAATCTCGACGTCGACCTTCTTCGACTTCTTCTTGGCTTTGTCGTCGCCACCCGCATCCGGCTTGGCGCCGGCGGCGACGTTGATGGAGCCCTGCGGTGTGCCCATGAACGCGAGCGACGACAGCCAGGTGTAGGGGGGCAGCGCCTTACTGACCTCATCGAGCACGTGCGGCCAGATGTAGCGGTCTTCGTCGATCGCGCGAATGAGGTTCATGCGGCGGAGCAGCGTGTCGCGGCGGGCGTCGGCCTTGAGCCGTTCCTTGAGCGCGGCCGCGAATCGCGTGGAGTCGGCGAGAGCTGCCGCCTCCTGCGCGCCGAGTGAAGAGATGCGCGATTCCTGGTAGAGATACGTTCCACCGACGACGCCGGCACTCACGACGACGCTGCCCACGGCGCTGATGAGCCACGGGTCGCGGATCTTCTGCGTGATGTTGGCGAAGAGCGCGCCGAAATTGATCTTCCTCGCCGCGCCGCCACCACTGCGGCTCGACTTCTTTTTACCCGATCCGGGGAGGAGATTGATCTCGATCATGAGAGGCGCTGGCTCGGCGAGGCGGGGGCCATTCGTTAGGCGACCTTGCGCAGGGCAAGGCCGATGGGCAGCATGAGCAGCGGCGCGATCTCGTCCGTCACAAGCGACTCGAGCGCACCGTCGCGCACTTTCAGGTTGGCGAGCGGGTTGGCCTGCTCGACGCGCAGATGCAAGCGATTGGCGAGAAACTCACTGAGGCCCGGAATGCGCGAGCCGCCACCGCAGGTGTAGACCGCGCGGATCTGACCGGTGCGTGAGTTCGACGCGAGGAAAGCAACGGCGCGCTCGATGCCGACGGCGATCTCTTCGCCGCGACCCGCGAGCACTGCCTCGATGTGGGGCGAGCGGTCGTATCCCTGAAGCAGCGCCTGCGCTTCCTCGGGGGAGAGACCACGCTCGCGCTGCAGATCTTCCCGGAAGCGCCGCGTACCGACGGTGATGTCGCGCGTGAGAATCGGCACACCCTCGTCGAGGATGTTCACGTTGGTGACTTCGTGGCCGATGTTCACCAGCGTGACCAAACCGCCGAGCGCGTCGGGATGGTTAATCTCGAAGGCGTTATGCAGGGCGAAGGCGTCGACGTCGACGGCGGCGGGCTGCAACCCGGCGTCGGCGAGCACGCGCACTTTGGACTCGATCAACTCGCGCTTGGCGGCGACGAGCAGCACACTCATCTCCAACCCTTCAGCGTCCGGATCCAATATTTGGAAGTCCAGCTCAACGGACTCCATATCAAACGGGACGTGCTGCTCCGCTTCCCAGCGCATCAACTCGCGCGCCTGCTGTTCCTTGACGCGCTCGATCTGGATTTTCTTGATGATGACGTCACGGCCGCCGACGGCGGTGACGACCTGCTTCGACTTGACACCCGCGGCGGCGAGCGCCGATTGCACGGCCTCGGCGACGATCCCGGGGTCCATGACTTCGCCCTCGACAATGGCGTCGGCGAGCAATGGCGCCACCGCAGCCTTGACGAGCTCGGGCTCCTTCTTGGAATGGTCGATGACGGCGACCTTCACCAGCCCGGAGCCGATGTCGAGTCCGACCGTCGTCTTCTTGCGACCGAAGAGTGCCATGAGTGCCGGTGCGGACCTGGGAAGCGCGGCGGTCGTTCACCGAACGCTCACGCGGCGCCGCGGGAAGGTGGGTGCGCACGGGCTGATTGTCCGCGCGCATGTTGTAAACTTACTAAATCACTGCCTAACACGCTGTGACTCATCGCGCTTGCCTCGTCCGTTGCATCGGTACTCGTTCGTGGCGGGGCATGCTGACCGGCGGTGGGTCACTTCTACCGGGTACACGACCAACGGACCCAAGCGTAACATCGCGTTTGTCCTGAACTGACACGTCGTTGAGCATTCACAACTGCTCCATCCACGCGAAATCGCGGACGCGTCGCAGTGCGAGCCAGGACGCCACGCCGTGCCACGCGTCACAGCCCGAATACCGCAGTGTCGTTCGCCGCGCGAGCACGACGCGCGCGCTGTCAGTGCGCGCGACGAGCGTATCGCCACGCGCGCGCCACGCGTTCACCGATCCGCTGATCGTAATGTTGTCAGCGATCATCTCGATGCCGCCGCGCGCGACAATCTGACCGGAAAACGTGAACGGACCCGCGATGATCAGATGTCCGTCCACGAGCAGGGCACCTTGCCCGAGTCCACCGTCGATCGTGAGATCACCCGCGGCGTACACGATCGGCACGCGCGTCGCGCATGGCGACGTCGGCACACTTGGATCGCCCCAGTTGGACTGGACACGCGCGCAGCTGCTCCCGGTCGTCACCGGCATCGGCGTGACGTGCGCGCCCGCGCCGACGCGTATGTCAGCCGCCGCCGCGAGATCGCTCCACCACGCATTCCCGAATCGCAGGTAGGTCGCCGAGTCCGCGGCGGCGGCAGCGCGCGTCACGCTCGGCGCGTCACCGATAACAGTCGAATCGATTGTGAGCGAGGCCGACGGGGCGAGGACCAGTGCGGCGCTCGTCGTGTCGCCGCACGCGGTATCCGCGACGATGCGCGCCTCGGCACCGACCGTCACGTCGATTGCTGATACGAGGGCGCCTCGTGGTGAGTTCGACGCGAGCGGCAGCCGGACGAAGAGACTGACGCGGCGTGCGCTGCCATCGATCAGCTGACTGACGTCGGCGACGATGGTGAAGAGCCGGCGCGTGGTGCGCGCAACGAAGACTCGCCGGCGCATGTCGGGCGACGCCGTCGTCGCGAGCACAACCGTC
>Ga0207707_10001500_pt1 | contig 21541 bp, 17 predicted proteins | sample KBSC83BmetaG_FD_184336 | JGI IMG/M metagenome (GOLD analysis project Ga0207707, IMG submission 184336) | Corn rhizosphere microbial communities from Kellogg Biological Station, Michigan, USA - KBS C8-3B metaG (SPAdes) (version 2) | ecosystem: Host-associated > Plants > Roots > Rhizosphere ...
CAGAAGTTGGTCAGCTGCGCGACGTACTGCTGGGCATCGGACTGCCAATAGCGATGCGCCATGAACGTGGCGATGACCGTGAAGATGGCGAGGGCCCACGCCATCCAGCGCGTCTTCCAGCCGATCGCCATCAGCAGTCCGCCGCCGACTTCGACGATGATGGCGAGGACCACCATGACTTCAGGCGCGGGGAAGCCGAGCTTGGCGAAATAGCCGGCGTAGAACCCGAACGCCAGCACCTTGCGGATGCCGAAGATGATGAAGAGCACCGCCATCAGGACCCGTCCGATCAGGGTTACGGCTGGATGGTAGTTGGGCGCTACGGCGACTACGGGTGCAGTGGGTGCGACAGAGCTCATAGGTCTCTTCTCCTTTTAGTTGGTACAGCGGGCGGATTATGCCTCTTTGGCGTCGACCAGCACGAACGCCACCCGGCACGGCCGCGTGCCGCGGTTGACCCAGGCGTGGTTGGTGCCTTGCTGCACCAGCACATCGCCCGCCGCAAGGTGAACTTCACCGTCGTCCAGCAGCATGTCGATCTCGCCCTCGAGCACGATGGCGTAGTCCACGCTGCGAGTGCGATGCATCGCGGCATGCCGGGCGCCGCCCTGATCGGAGACACCCATCTCTTTCAGGATCGCCTCGCGCGAGCGGGCGGCGCTTTCCGGCGGGAAGTCCACCATGCGGAAGATCGTGCCGTCAGCCGGCGGCGGCACGCCGATCTCGCGCAGGCTGCGGTCCGTCGCCCTCGAAATGTCGGCCGGCGTCTCCTCCGTCACCCACAGCAGCGTGGAGACGAGGCCGGAAGCCTGCCGCAGCTTCTGGTTCGGTGCTGCGCCGTCGAAGAGCACCACCGCTCTGCCCTCGCGGTGGCCGGTGACGATGCGACGGACTGGCTTCATTTCCTCGCCCTCAATATTTCCCATATGCGCTGCGGCGTCGCCGGCATCGGCACGTCGTCCACCCCGAGCGCGTCGCAAAGCGCGTTGATTACCGCGGCGGTAGCCGGCACCACGCCGCCCTCGCCGCCGCCCTTGATGCGCAGCGGGTTGCCGCGCGTCGGATCCTCCATCAGGGCGGTCTCGAAGCGCGGGAGCTCGCCGGCGCGGGGAAAACCATAGTCCATGAACGAGCCGGTGAGGAGCTGTTTCGATGCGTCGAATGCGGCGCCTTCCATCAACGCCTGGCCGATGCCCTGCGCGATGCCGCCGTGCGTCTGGCCGTCGACGATCATCGGGTTCACGGCCTGGCCGACATCGTCGACCGAGACGTAGCGCAGCACATGGACCGTGCCGGTATCCGGATCGACCTCGAGCTCGCACACCGCGCACCCGCCGGGGCTCGCGGGGATGCGGCCCGCGAAGTCTTCCTGCGCGCCGAGCGGCGCGAGCTCGAAGAGCGTCAGCGAGCGGTCGGTCCCCTGGATGTAGAAGCGCCCGTCGCGGTATTCGATGTCGTCGCTGCCGACCTCCAGGCGCTCGGCAGCGGCCTGCCGCCCGGTCTCGATCAGGCGCTCCGAAGCTGCGACGATCAGCGTGCTGGCGAAGCGCAACGACCGGTCAGAATGCGAGCCGCCACCGGATTGGACGAACGCCGTGTCGCCGGTGCGCAGGCGGATCTTCTCCATCGGCAGCTGGAGCTCGTCCGCGAGCACCTGGGCGAAGGACGTTTCGTGGCCCTGCCCGCTCGATTGCGTGCCGGCGATCATGTCGATGCCATCCGGGCGCACGTTCAGCTCGATCCGCTCGCGCGGCGCGCCGACCGGCGACTCGACGTAGTTCGCGATGCCGATGCCGCGCAGCCGCCGCGCTGCGGCCCGGCGAGCATCGAAGAGCGCGTAGTCCGCCATCGCCAGCGCCCGATCCATGTAGCCGGTGAAGTCGGCGGCGTCGATGACGAAGCGCATCGGCGTGCGATACGGCAGGTCGGCCTTGCGCACGAGGTTGCGGCGCCGGATTTCCGCCCGGTCGATGTTGGCGGCGCGAGCCGCCATGTCGAGCAGGCGTTCGATCGCATGGTGTGCTTCCGGCCGGCCGGCGCCGCGATAGGCAACCGAGGGCACGGTGTTGGTGGCGACCGCCTGCACGCGCAGCGACACCGCCGGGATGCGATACACGGTGGTGAGGATGTTGCGGAAGTTGGAAAGCGGCACGAATGACACGGTGTGCGCGCCGACATTGCCCCGCACATGAACCTCGTAGCCGACGATGCGCCCCTCGGCGTCCACGCCGAGCGCCGCGTCGATCGTCGCGTCGCGGCCCTGGAAATCGGCGAGAAACGATTCGCTGCGCGTCGCCGTCCAGCGCACCGGGCGGCCCAGGCGCTTCGCTGCCCACACCACGACCACCGCTTCGGGCTGCAGGTAGTTACGCGGACCGAAGCCGCCGCCGACGTCGCGCACCACGACGCACATCTTGTCCGTGCCGAGCAGCTTGGCGAGCATAAGCTTGTGGAGCACCGCGCCCTGGCTGCCGCAGAGCAGCGTGTGCTCTCCGTCCTCATAGAGGCCGATCGCCGAGCGCGGCTCCATCTGGCAGTTGACTACGCGCTGGTGCACGAAGCGATGGCGTACCACGTGCTTCGCATCGTCGAGCACCCTCGCCTCGCCGAACGAATAGTCGAAGCACACGGTCTCCTCGGGCGCGAGCGGCTGGTATTCGATTTCCACCCGCTCGGCCGCGTCGGCGGCCAGCGCCGCCGTTTCGGCGATCACGGCGGCGACTGGCTCGCCGACGTGGCGCGCTTCGTCGCGCGGCAGCGGCCACTGCGGCTGCTGCCGGGGATTGTCGAACGCGCGCCGGTTGATGTCGTGCATGTCCAGGGGGTTCGGCACGTGGTCGATCGGACCGAGGCCGTCGGCCGCGTAGTCGTCTCCGGTCAGCACGGCGAGCACCCCCGGCATACCCCGCGCGGCGCTCGTATCGATGCGCGCTAGGCGCGCGTGGGCGTGAGGTGAGCGCACGAATGCGCACCATGCCTGGCGCTCGAAGTGCTCGTCGTCCGTGAAGCGGCCGCGGCCGGTCAGGAGGCGCGCGTCCTCGACGCGCGGCAGCGCTCGCCCGACGTACCTCAGAGTTCCACCGTCGTCGCGTCGTAGCGGAAAAGCCAGTCGTAGCGGTCGGAGATGCGCTGGCTCGCCCATTCGCGATCGATGAACTTGCGTCCCTCCTCCGGATCGGCGAGCACGGGGTTGTGGAAGCGGTGGATGTTCGCCGCCGAGCCCTCCACCGTGCGCCGCGTGCGGTCGATGCGCGCTCGCTCGTAGCGCTGCAGCGCTTCCGCGACGGGGTAATCCGCCAGGCAACGCGCAAGGATGAAGCCGTCCTCGATCGCCATGATCGCGCCTTGGGCGAGCATCGGAAGCATGGAATGGGCCGCGTCGCCGAGCAGCGTGACGCGGCCGACGGTCCAGCGCTCGAGCGGCGCGCGCACCATCAGCGCCCACTTGTACGGGGTGTCGATCTCCGCGACGAACGCCTGGATGTCCTCGTGCCAGCCGCGGAAGTCGGCGCGGATCTCTTCTTTCGTCCCCTTCGCGCTCCAGGATTCGATGCGCCAGTCGGCGCGCTCGAGCGCGCCGACGAAATTCATCAGCCGCCCCGCGCGTAGCGGGTAGTGCACGATGTGGCCGCCGGGCCCGACCCAGTTCGAGCCCACCCGGCGCGCCATGTGGCGTGGCAGGCGCTCCATCGGCACGATGCCGCGCCACGCGATGATGCCGGTGAATTTCGGCTGGTCGGCGCCGAAGAGCCCTTGCCGGACGGGCGAATGCACGCCGTCCGCGCCGATGAGAGCGTCGCCGCTAACGTCTTTGTCATTCACCTTGAGACAGACGCCCGACGCATCCTGGGTGAAAGCCGAGCACTTCGAGCCAAGGTGAATGGCGTCGGGCTTCAACCGCCGCACAGCGTCGAGGAGGACGCCCAGCAGATCGGGCCGGTAAACGGTGAAATAGGGGAACCCGTAGCGCGCGATGGAAACGGCGCCCAGGTCGAATAGCTTCCAGGTCTCGCCGGTCTTCCAATGGCGGATTTCCTTGCCCTGCGCCTCGCAGGAGAGCGCCTTCAGCTCGTCGCCCACGCCGAGCGCGTAGAGGACGCGAGTGCCGTTCGGCGCGAGCTGCACGCCGGCGCCGACTTCCTTCAGTTCCTTCGCCTGCTCATAGATCTCGACGTCGATGCCGCGCCGGAGGAGCGCGAGCGCGGCGGCCATTCCCCCAATACCGCCGCCGGCGATCAGGATACGCATGAGCGCCAACTATACTTCGGCGGATGAATCTCACGATCGCTTGCGGTCGATACGACCGCACCCAGGCCCTCATCGACGGCCGGGTGAAGCCGGAAGGCGTCGACCAGCTCACCTACCTCGCGCTGCGGCCGGGCGAGACTTTCTGGCGCATGCTGAACCACGAGGAGTTCGACGCCTCCGAGATGTCGCTCTCCTCCTACACCATCCTGCGCTCCGAAGACGACACGCGCTTCATCGCCATCCCGGTATTCCCATCGCGGGTCTTCCGCCAGAACGCACTGTACGTACGCGCGGATTCGCCGCTGCGCGGCCCAGCGGACCTGAAGGGAAAGCGCATCGGCGTCGGCGACTACCAGATGACGGCGGCCGTCTGGCTGCGCGGCTTCCTGCAGCACGAGTACGGCGTCCTGCCCAGGGACCTGACGTGGGTCATCGGCCGGCCGATCCGCACCATCGAGCCGCCGCGCGGCATCCGGCTCGAGCCGCTCGCCGCGGGAACGACGCTGGAGGACAGGCTGGAGCGCGGCGAGATCGACGCGCTGATGACGGTGATGATCCCGAAGACGCTCGGCAAGAGCGTGCGCAGGCTGGTGCCGGACTTCCGCGAGGTCGAGCTCGCCTATTACCGGAAGACGAAGATCTTCCCCATCATGCACACGTTCGTCTTGCGGCGCGCGGTGTATGACGCGCACCCATGGCTTGCGATCAGCCTGTACAGGGCGTTCGTCCGGTCGCGCGACATGGCGCTACGGCACATGTACGACACCGACGCGCTGACCGTCAGCTTGCCGTGGGTGATCGACGAGATCGAGCGCGGCCGCGAGATTCCGTGGGACTACTCGATCGAGGGCAGCCGGCCGACGCTCGAAGCCTTGGTGCAGTACCTGGATGAACAGACCCTCACGCGCCGGCGCATGAGGGTCGAAGAGCTCTTCGCGCCCAATATCGATTCACACCTCGATCAGTACCTGGGCGCGACCGGCGAGAAAGACTAGCTATTTGTTGACGGCGCTCGCGCCCGCCTTGCAGACCACCTCGTCCTGCGAGCCGGTGCCGCCGGAGCAGCCGATCGCGCCGACGATCTTGCCGCCGTCCATCAGCAGGATGCCGCCGCGCGAAGCGATCACGTCGTCGAGGGTCAGCAGGTAATTGTTGCCCGCCTGCACGCCGGCCTCGAAGGCCTTGGTCTCGCGCCGGTACTTGGCTGCGGCGCGCGCCTTGTGCTCTGCGATCTGGATCGAGCCGAGCTGCGCGCCATCCTGGCGTGCGAAGGCGACCAGGTTCGCGCCTGAATCCACCACGGCGACGTTCAGCTTCCAGCCGCGCTTGGTCGACTCGGCGAGGGCGGCATTGAGCGCGTGCTGCGCGGTGGCCAGCGACACCGGCGTGCCGTACGGGATGTCATTCGGCATCTTGTCCGGCACGTTGTCCATCGGGTTGGGCTGCTGGGCCTGCGCGCTCAAGGCGAGCGCGAATGCGACACCTGCGAAAGCGAGACGCTTCATGACTCCTCCCTATGGTGGGTGAAAAAGCTATTTCAGCGCGTCGATGCCGGCCCTGGCGATCTGCTCGTCTTCGTGCGACTGCACGCCGGACACACCGACGCCGCCGATGCAGGTGCCGTCCACGACGATCGGCAGCCCGCCCTGCACGGGCGTGATCTTCGGCATGCCGAGCATCGAGGTACGGCCGCCCTTGATGCGGTCCTCCCAGACGAGCGTCGAGCGGCGCGTCTCGGCCGCGGTCTTCCCTTTGGCGATCGCCGTGCGCGCGTTGAACGGCGACGCGCCGTCCATGCGGACGAGGTGCAGGAGATGGCCGCCGTCGTCGAGTATGGCGATCGACACGATCCAGTTGTTCTTCTTCGCCTCGGCCTCGGCGGCGGCGCTGATCTTGCGGCAGTCGTCGAGGGTGAGCATCGGTCTTTGTTTCATGTATGCAGGGCCTGTCGGATTTGTTCCAGTGCGTTGGGGTCCTCGATTGTAGTCAAGTCGCCCGGGTCGCGGCCCTCGGCGAGCGCCTGGATCGAGCGGCGCAGCGTCTTGCCCGACCGCGTCTTCGGCAGCAGGGTCACGAAGTGCACGGCCCTGGGCCGCGCGATGGCGCCGAGCTGCTTGTCCACGGTCTGCATAACGTCTTCGGCGCTCGTTTTCTTCCCGGCGTCCTTCAAAACAGCGAACGCGAGCGGCATCTGGCCCTTCAGGGGATCGGCGACGCCCACCACGGCGCATTCGGCCACGTTGGGATGCATGTTCACGGCCTCCTCGATCTCGCGCGTGCCGAGGCGGTGGCCGGCCACGTTGATGACATCGTCCGTGCGGCCGAGGATGAAGTAGTAGCCGTCCGGGTCGCGGATGCCCCAGTCGAAGGTCGAGTAGATGAGCTGGTTCTTGAAATCGCGGAAATACGTGTTGACGAAACGCTCGTCGTCGCCCCAGACGGTCGACATGCACCCCGGCGGCAGCGGCGGCGCGATCGCGACCACGCCCTTCTCGCCGTCGGCGACCGGCTGCCCGGTCTGCTCGTGCAGCAGCCGCACGTCGTAGCCGTAGACGGGAAAGCTCGGCGAGCCCATCTTGAGCCGCGTCTTCTCGATGCCGGGATGCGCGGAGAGGAGCGGCCAGCCGGTCTCGGTCTGCCAGTAATGATCGATCACCGGGCGGCCGAGCGATTCGGTGATCCACTTGTGCGTGGGCTCATCGAGCGGCTCGCCGGCGAGGAAGAGATGCTTCAGGCTCGAGAGGTCGTATCCGCGAATGAACGAGACGTCGTGCTTCTTCAGCACGCGGATCGCCGTCGGCGCGGAGAACATCACCGACACCTTGTAGTCCTGCACCATCTTCCACCACACGCCGGCGTCAGGGCGGATCGGCACGCCTTCGTACATGATCGTCGTCATGCCGGCGATCAGCGGGCCGTAGATGATGTAGGAGTGCCCGACCACCCAGCCGATGTCCGACGTGGTGAACATGGTCTCGCCCGCCTCGCCGCAGAAGATGCGCTTCATCGACGAGGCGAGCGCCACCGCATAGCCACCGATGTCGCGCTGCACGCCTTTCGGCCGGCCGGTGGTGCCCGAGGTGAAGAGGATGTAGGACGGCGCGCTCGACTCCATCCACGCGCACGAGACCCTCGCCCCGGAGAAGTCCTTCGCGAGCGTTTCCCAGTCGACGTCGCGCCCCGGGACGGTCGGCATCCTTTCATCGAGGCCGCGGCGGAAGATGAGCACCTTCTGCGGCGCGTGCCTGGCAAGCTTGAGCGACTCGTCGACGAGCGACTTGTAGAGGACGGTCTTGCCCATGCGGCTGCCGCCGTCCGCCGTGATCATCAGCGCGGGCTTCGCGTCGTCGATGCGCGCCGCGAGGCTGGCCGCGGCGAAGCCGCCGAACACGATCGAATGGATCGCGCCGAGGCGCGCGCAGGCGAGCATGGCGAACGCCGCTTCCGGCACCATCGGCATGTAGATGATCACGCGGTCGCCGCGCTTCACGCCCAGCGACTGCATCATCGCCGCGACGCGATTCACCTCCGCATGCAGCTCGCGATAGGTGAACTCGCGCTTGGCATCGACTTCGGTCGAGATCCAGACCAGCGCCTTCTGGTCGGCGCGCTGGGCGAGATGGCGGTCGACGGCGTTGTGGCAGAGGTTGGTCTCGCCACCGACGAACCAGCGCGCGAAGGGCGGCCGGGAATAGTCGAGCACGCGCTCGAACGGGCGATGCCAGTCGATCAGCTTCGCCTCGTCGCGCCAGAACCCGTCGCGATCGTCGAGCGAGCGCCGATGGAACTCGCGATACGTGGTCATTGAACTCAGCTCCGCTTTGCCTGGATCGCCTTCGCGATGCGCTGCAGCCGCTCGAGGATCTCCTGGCTCACCTCGCCCAGCACCGAGGGGTCGGCGTGCTCGAGCGTGCGCAGCGCCTGGTCGATTTCCGCCGGCAGGGTTTCGGCCGGCAGCGTGAACGTGCCGCCGTCGAGCCGCTTGGTGGCGAGCCCCATCAGCTCGTCGACCGAATTCACGCTGTCGACGTGGATCGAGGACACGCCGTAGCTCGCGGCAATCTTGAGCTGCTGCCCGGCGTAGGCGACCTTCGCCTGCTGCAGCTGGGCCTGCAGCCGCTTGGCGAGCTGCAGCATCTGCGCGGCCGAGGTGCCCGGCGAGACGACCATGAAGGTCGCGGCAGCCGTGCGCGCGACCGAATCCTCCGCGCGCACCTGCCCCATCACCAGCTTGGCGATGCGCGCGATCAGCTGCTCGGCCGCGTCGCGGCCCACGCTGCGCACGATGTCGCCGGCCGTGTCGACGCGAAGCGCCATGATGGACAGCTCGCCGTCGTGCCGCTTGGCGTAGGAAAAGCGCTTCTCGCTCTCGGTACGCAGGTAGCTCGCCGTCAGCGCGCCGGTCAGCGCGTCGTGCGTCGCCTCGGCCTCGTTGGCCGTCACCACCTTCAGCACGTTGTCGAGGCGGGCGAGGAGCTCGGGCGGGTCGGCGGTCTTGCTGATGAAGTCGTTGGCGCCGGCCGCGCGCGCCTTCTCCTTGACGCCCGCCTGCTCCGCCCCGGAGATCACCACCACCGGCAGCTTCCTCAGCCGCTCGTCCGCGGCGGCGCGGATGCGCGTGAGCAGCCCGAAGCCGTCGAGCTTGGGCATGTCGAGGTCGGTGAAGACGAGGACGATCGAGCGATCCTCCTGCAGCGCTTTCCACGCCGCCTCGCCGTCGGCCTCCTCGCGCACCGGCAGCACCGCCTTCAGCACCGCGGCGAATGTCGCGCGGACGAAGCGGGAATCGTCGACGACGAGCACTCGCTTCTGCGGCAGCTCGGTCGCCGTGGACATGCCCGCTATTCCGTCAGATCGACCACCACCCGCCGGGTGACCCTGGCGTTGATGAAGTCGTCGAACACGCCCGGCAGCTCGCGCAGCGGGATGGTGCGCGCCATCTCTTTCAGGAGCGGCGGCTTGAGGTCCGTCGCCATGCGCTTCCACACGGCGTCGCGGATGTCGTTCGAGCTGTCGCCGGAATTGATGCCGAGCAGGCTCGCCCCGCGCAGGATGAAAGGCATCACCCAGGTGTTGAGCTGCGGGCTCGCCGCGAGGCCGATCGAGGCGATGACACCGTTGTCCTTCATGGTGCTCGCCATCCACGCGAGCACCGGGCCGCCGAGGTTGTCCACGGCGCCGGCCCACGTCGCCTTGTCCAGCGGCTTGATTTTTTCGAGGTTCAGGCTCTGGCGCAGCATGACCTCGCTCGCGCCCAGCTTCTTCAGCCAGTCCGACTCGCTCTCCTTGCCGGTGAGCGCCACGACGTGATAGCCGAGCTTGGCCAGCATCGCGATGGCGATGGAGCCGACGCCGCCCGTCGCCCCGTTGACGATCACCGGGCCTTTGCCCGGCTTGAGACCGTTGTGCTCCATGCGATGCACGGCGATACCCGCGGTGTACCCGGCGGTGCCGTAGGCCATCGCTTCCCAAAGGGAAAGACCTTGAGGCACCCGCGCGATCCAGTCGCCCTTCACCCGGCAATAACGCGCGTAGCCGCCGTCGCTCGACACGCCGACGTACTCGCCGCTTGCGGTGAGCACCGCGTCGCCTTTCTTGAAGCGAGGGTCGGACGATTCGACCACGGTGCCGGCGAAGTCGATGCCGCCGATGGCGGAAGGCCGCCGCAGGATCTTGCCCTTGCCGGTGGCGGCGAGCGCGTCCTTGTAATTCACGCTCGAGTACGCGACGCGCACCGTGATCTCGTGCGGGTCGAGCTGGTCGAGCGTCGTGTCGACCATCTCGGCCTTGATTTTCCGGTCCGCCGTCTCCGTCAGCCGATAGGCCTTGAACGTTTCCATCGCTACTCCGCTTTGATGCCTGCCTGCTTCACCACCCGCGTCCACTTGTCGGTCTCTACGGCGACGTGCTGTCCGAACGCCTCCGGCGTCATGCGCAGCACTTCGGAGCCCTCGAGCTGAAAGCGCTTCTGCGTCTCGGGCGACTCGAGGATCACGTTCATCTCCTTTTCGATGCGCTCGAGCGCCGCGGCCGGCGTACCGGCCGGCGCCACGAGGCCCCACCAGTTCGTCGCCTCGGCGCCCTGCAGCCCCTGCTCGGCGAACGTGGGTACGTCGGGCAGCGCGGCGATGCGCTTGTAGCCGCCGATGCCGAGCGCGCGCAGCTTGCCGTTGCGCACGTGCGGCAGGTTCTGGATCACGCTGCCGACGTTCATCTGCACCTGCCCGGCGATCGTATCGGTCAGGGCCGGGCCGCCGCCCTTGTACTGGATGATGACGATGTCGATGCCGGCCTGCAGCCGGAAGAGCTCGGTCGCGAGATGCTGGAAGCTGCCCGCGCCGGCGGCGCCGGCGTTGAGCTGCCCCGGCTTCTGCTTCGCGAGCGCGATCAGCTCCTGCATCGAATGCACCGGCAGCGAGTTCGGCACGACGAGGAGGCTGGGGCCGGTGCCGATGGACGACACCGGCACGTACCACTGCAGCGATTCCCGCGGCATCGCGTGCAGCGCGATGCTCACCGGATAGCCGACGGAGATCATCAGGATCGTGTAGCCGTCGGCCGGCGACTTGGCCGCTGCGTTCATGCCGATCGTGCCCCCGCCGCCGCCGCGGTTGTCGACGATCACGCTTTGCCCCAGACGCTCGGATAACTGGGTGGCGATCACCCTGCCGACCACGTCGTTGGAGCCGCCGGGCGGGAAAGGAATGATCAGCCGCACCGGCTTGCTGGGATAGGTCTGCGCCTGTGCGAGTGCAGCAAAAAGGATCAGGGCAAGGCAGGCAATCGACCGCATGCCGGTATTGTAGAAGCTACCTGCGCCGTTCGCTCTGCAGATATTCCACCGACTGCATCTCGTGCAGCCGGCTTACCGTGCGCTGGAACTCCGCGGCCTGTTCTCCGGCGGTGAAAAGCTGCTCCGGCTCGGCCTCCGCGGAGATGATCAGGTTCACCCGATCGTCGTAGAAGATGTCGACCAGCCAGGTGAAGCGGCGCGCCGCATCCGAATGCTTCGGCGACATGCGCGGCACGTTGGACAGCATCACGGTGTGGAAGCGCCGGGCGAGGTCGACGTAGTCCGCATAGGAGCGCGGCCCGCCGCACAGCACGTCGAAGTCGAACCAGACGAGGCCGCCCGCGCGCTTGCGGTACGGGATCTCGCGGCCCTCGACGTCGAGCGGCTGCTTCTCCTCCTCGACATCGCGCAGGTCGTCGAAGATCGCGCCGAGCGGCGCGTCCGTGCCGACGTGGTAGACCTGCATCTTCTCCATCTTCAGGCGCCGGTAGTCGGTGCCGTTGTCGACGCTGATCACGTCGAGGTGCGACTGGATGAATTCGATCGCCGGGAGGAACCGCTCGCGCTGCAGGCCGTCAGGGTAGAGCTCGTCGGGCGCGTAATTGGACGTCATCACGAACTCCACTCCTCGCTCCATCGTCTGCTCGAGGAAGCGGCCGAGGATCATGGCGTCGGCAATGTCGGAGACGTGGAACTCGTCGAAGCAGATGAGCCGGTACCGCCGCGCCGTCTTCTCGGCGACGGCCGCCAGCGGATCCTCCGTCCCGCGCAGCTCGTCGAGCTCGCGATGGATCTCGCGCATGAAGTGATGGAAATGCACGCGGCGCTTGCGCACCAGCGGGACGCAAAGGAAGAAGGCGTCCATCAGGAAGCTCTTGCCGCGCCCGACCGGCCCCCACAGGTACACGCCCTTCGGCAGGTCGGGATGCACGAGGAGCCGCCTCAGCGCGCTCGAGCGCTTCTTCTTGTACGCGCTCCACTCCTCGTAAAGTCGCTGCAGGCGCTCGACCGCGCGCCGCTGCGCGGGGTCGTCTACGAAGCCACGCCTGGCGAGGTGCTCCTCGTAAAGGGAGACGACATCCCGGCTCATCCGTTCAGCGAGCGCTTGTCCACCGCGAGCGCCGCTTCACGCAGGACTTCGGACATCGAAGGGTGCGCGTGGCAGATGCGCGCGACGTCCTCGGAGCTCGCGCCGAACTCCATCGCCACCACTGCCTCGGCGACCAGCTCGCTCGCCAGGCTGCCGATCAAATGCACGCCGAGGATGCGGTCGGTGCGCGCGTCGGCGAGCACCTTGACGAAGCCTTCGGGCTCCTCGCGGCCGAGGGCGCGGCCGTTGTAGGCGAACGGGAAGCGGCCGGCCTTGTACGGGACGCCTTCGGCCTTCAGCTGCTGCTCGGTCTTGCCCACCCACGCGATCTCGGGTGCCGTATAGATCACCCACGGGATGGCGTCGTAGTTCACGTGGCCGTGCTGGCCGGCGATGATCTCCGCCACCATCACGCCCTCATCCTCGCCCTTGTGGGCGAGCATCGGCCCGCGCACCACGTCCCCGATGGCGTAAAGGCGCGGCAGCGCGGTGCGGCAGTTTTTGTCGACCTCGATAAAGCCTTTGGCGTCGAGCTTCAGCCCCACGTTCTCGGCGCCAAGGCCATCCGTGTTGGGTATCCGGCCCACCGAAACGATGAGCCGGTCACAATCAAAAGTTTTACTTGAACCATCCTGTCCAGTGTATTGAATGGACAGGCCTTTCTTTGACTGCCTCACCTCGCCAATCTTCACCCCCAGCTCGATGTCGAGGCCCTGGTTCTTGGTGAAGATCTTCCAGGCTTCCTGGGCGACCGTGTCGTCGGCCGCGCCGAGGAAAGTGGGCAGCGCTTCGAGCACTTTCACCGTGGAGCCGAGCCGGCGCCAGACGCTGCCGAGCTCGAGCCCGATCACGCCGGCGCCGATCACCCCGAGGCGCTCCGGCACCGTATCGAAGGCGAGCGCGCCTTCGTTGTCGCAGATCACCTTGTTGTCGACCGGGATGCCAGGCAGGTGCCGGGCCTTGGAGCCGGTGGCGATGATCACGTTCTTCGCCTCCACCTCCTCGTCCCCCGCCTGGAGCTTCCAGGTGGTGCCGCCGGAGAGCAGCTTGCCGTGTCCCTGCAGCCAGGTCACCTTGTTCTTCCTGAAGAGGCCGGCGATGCCGCTCGTCATCTTCCCTACGATGGCGTCCTTCCGCGCCAGCATGGTCTTCAGGTCGAACTTGACCCCGGTGGCGGTGATGCCGTGCGCCTTGAACTGGTGCGTGACGCGCTCGTAGTTCTCGGAGCTTTCAAGGAGCGCCTTGGACGGGATGCAACCGACGTTGAGGCACGTGCCGCCCAGCGCGTATTCCCCCTTCGGGGTCTTCCACTTCTCGACGCACGCCACGGACATGCCGAGCTGCGCGGCGCGGATGGCCGCGATGTAGCCGGCGGGGCCGGCGCCGATCACCACGACGTCGAATGACTTCATCTCAGATCTCGAGGATCAGGCGGGCGGGATCTTCCAGCGCATCCTTGATGGCGACGAGGAACAGCACCGCCTCGCGGCCATCGATGATGCGGTGGTCGTACGAGAGCGCGAGGTAGTTCATCGGCCGCACCACGATCTGGCCGTTCTCGACCACCGGCCGATCCTTGGTGGCGTGCACGCCCAGGATGGCGGACTGCGGCGGGTTGATGATCGGCGTCGAGAGCATCGAGCCGAACACGCCGCCGTTCGAGATGGAGAACGTGCCGCCGGTAAGCTCCTCGATGCCGAGCTTGCCGTCCTGCGCGCGCTTGCCGAAGTCGCCGATCTTCTTCTCGATCTCCGCGAAGCTCATGCGGTCCGCGTCTCGCAGGATCGGCACCACCAGCCCGCGCGGGGTACCGACGGCGACGCCGATGTCGAAGTAGCCGTGGTAGACGATGTCGGTGCCGTCGATCGAGGCATTCACTGCCGGGAAGCGCTTCAGCGCATGCACGGCGGCCTTCACGAAGAACGACATGAAGCCGAGGCGCGTGCCGTGCTCCTTCTCGAAGCGCTCCTGGTATTTCTTGCGCATCTCCATCACCGGCGCCATGTTCACCTCGTTGAACGTGGTGAGGATGGCGGCGGTGGATTGCGACTGGACCAGCCGCTCGGCGACGCGCTGGCGCAGGCGCGACATGGGGACGCGCTGCTCCGGGCGGCCGGAAAGCAGCTGCTCGACGTCGATGGGCGGTGCCGGTTGCTGCAGTGCCTGTTTCGGGGCCGACTGGGGTCGAGAAGCGGCTTCCAGCACGTCGCCCTTGGTCACGCGCCCATCGCGTCCGGTGCCCTGGATCTTCGAGGTATCGACGCCCTGCTCCGATGCGATCTTCGCCGCGGAGGGCATCACCGTTTTCTGGGCGGGAGCGCTCGGTGCGGCCGCCGGGGCGGGCTTGGATGGCGCCGGCGCGGCGGCGCCGGCCTTCGCCTCGGTGTCGATCTGCGCGATGACGTCGCCGGAGCCGACCGAGTCCTTCGCCTTCCTGAGGATCTTGACCAGCACGCCGTCCGCCGGCGCCGGCAGCTCGAGCACGACCTTGTCGGTCTCGATGTCGATCAGGTTCTCGTCGCGCCGGACCGGCTCGCCTTCCTTCTTGTGCCAGTCGAGCAAGGTCGCCTCGGCGACCGACTCGGAAAGCTGCGGCACCTTCACTTCGATGATGGCCATCACCTGCCCCCGTTCAGTTTTTCCCCGGCTTCGGCTGAGCTTCCACCGGGTTATGAAAAACCAGCGAGTAACTCGCCGGGCTTGAACCTAGGCTACTTGTACTTGCCGAACGCCTGCTCCACGAGCTGCTTCTGCCGCTCGTTATGCCGCGCAACGTACCCTGTGGCGGGCGAAGCGGAGGCCGGGCGGCCGGCATAGTACAGCTTCTGGTCGTCGCGCATGTTCTCGCGGAAGTAGTGCGCCGTCTGGTACCAGGCGCCCTGGTTCTGCGGCTCCTCCTGGCACCAGACCACCTCGCTTGCATTGCTGTACCGCTTCATCTCGGCCTCGAACTGCTTGTGCGGGAACGGATAGAGCTGCTCGACGCGGATGATGGCGACGTCGTTGCGCTGCATCTCGATGCGCTTCGTGGCGAGGTCGTAATAGACCTTGCCGCAGCAGGCGATGATGCGCTTGACGCCCTTCGGGTCGACGCTGGTGGTATCCGGAATGACCGTCTGGAACGAGCCGCTCGCCAGCTCCTCGATCGGCGAGGCGGCTTCTTTCTTCCGCAGCAGCGACTTCGGCGTCATCACGACCAGCGGCTTGCGGAAGGGGCGCAGCATCTGCCGGCGCAGCAGGTGGAAGACCTGCGCGGCGTTGGACGGCACGCAGACCTGCATGTTGTGCTCGGCACAGAGCTGGAGATAGCGCTCGAGCCTGGCCGATGAGTGCTCGGGACCCTGCCCTTCATAGCCGTGCGGCAGCAGCATGACCAGGCCGCAGACGCGACCCCATTTCGTCTCGCCGGAGGAGATGAACTGGTCGATCACGACCTGCGCGCCGTTGGCGAAGTCGCCGAACTGCGCTTCCCAGATGACGAGCGCGTTCGGCTCCGCGGTCGAAAAGCCGTACTCGAAGCCGAGCACCGCCTCCTCGGACAGCACGGAGTCGATGACCACGAAGTCGCCCTGGTCCTTGGAAACGTTCTGCAGCGGGACGTACGTGCCCTCGTCCCAGCGCTCGCGCTCCTGGTCGTGCAGCACGGCATGGCGATGCGCGAACGTGCCGCGGCCGGAGTCCTGGCCGGACAGCCGCACGTCATAGCCGTTGGAAAGAAGCGAGGCATAGGCGAGCGTCTCGGCCATGCCCCAGTCGACCGCGGCCTTGCCGGCGGCCATCTGCTTGCGCGCTTCGATGACGCGGACAACAGTCGGGTGCACCTTGAAGCCTTCCGGCACCGTGGTGACGCGCTCCGCCATGCGCTGCAGCTCTGGCAGCGGCACGTGCGTGTCGGCTGCGTCGGTCCACTTCGAATTGAGGAACGGCGCCCAGTCGACGGCGAACTTGCTCTTGAAGTTGGAGAGCACCGGGCTCACCGTCTCCTGCCCGGCGTCGAGCGTCTCGCGGTAATGCTTGATCATCGCTTCCGGCTCTTCCGCGCTCACCACGCCCTGCGCGACGAGCTTGTCGGCGTAGAGCTTGCGGGTGCCCGGATGCTGCGTGATCTTCTTGTACATCAGGGGCTGGGTGATGAACGGCTCGTCCTGCTCGTTGTGGCCGAGCTTGCGGTAGCAGACGATGTCGATCACCACGTCCTTGTGGAACTGGTTCCGGAAATCGAGCGCGAGCTGCGTGACGAAGAGCACCGCCTCCGGGTCGTCGCCGTTCACGTGGAAGATCGGCGCCTCGACCATCTTCGCCACGTCCGTGCAATAAAGCGTCGAGCGTGCGTCGCGCGGATCGGACGTGGTGAAGCCGATCTGGTTGTTGACGATGATGTGCACCGTGCCGCCGGTGCCGTAGCCGCGCGTGCCGGACAGGTTGAGCGTCTCCATCACCACGCCCTGCCCCGCGAATGCCGCATCGCCGTGGACGAGGATCGGCAGCACCTGGTCGCCGGTCTTGTCGTCGCGGCGGCGCTGGCGCGCCCGCACGGAGCCCTCGACCACCGGATTGACGATCTCGAGGTGAGACGGGTTGAAGGCAAGCGAAAGGTGGACCGGCCCGCCCGGCGTGGATATGTCGGAGGAGAAGCCGTTGTGGTACTTCACGTCGCCGGAGGGGAGCTCGGAGGCATGCTTGCCCTCGAACTCGAGGAAGAGGTCCTTCGGCATCTTGCCCAGCACATTGACGAGCACGTTGAGGCGCCCGCGATGCGCCATGCCGAGCACGATCTCCTGCGCCCCGTTCGCGCCGGCGCGCTGGATGAGCTCGTCGACCGACGGAATCAGGCTTTCGCCGCCCTCGAGCGAGAAGCGCTTCTGGCCGACGTACCTGGTGTGGAGGTAGCGCTCGAGGTGCTCGGCCTCGGTCAGCTTCTGCAGCAGGCGCTTCTGCTGGTCCTTCGTCAGCCGCGGCGTCGCGCGGGTGGGCTCGATGCGCTCCTGGATCCACTGCCGCTGCACGCGATCCGAGATGAACATGTACTCGAAGCCGATGTTGCGGCAGTACGTGTCGCGCAGCGCCTGCAAGAGCGTGCGCAGCGTGACGCGGTCGAGCCCGACGTAGGAGCCGGAGTTGACCGTCTGGTCGAGGTCGGCCTCGGTGAGATCGTAGAAGGCCGGCTCGAGCTCGGGCTGGTTCGGACGCGCCATGCGCTTCAGCGGATCCACCGTCGCCCAGCGGGCGCCGGAAATGCGGTACGCGGTCACCAGGAGGAGCGCCGCGACCTGCAGCCGTTCCGGCGTGACCGGCTCGACCGGCATGGTGCGCGCGGCGCCGCCGAGCTCGCCGCGCTTCGCGCGCTCGACGAAGGACTGCTCCACCGGCGCCCGCGCCACGTCCTTCACGCCGCTGCCGGGCAGGACCTGCATCCGGTCGAAGTACTCGCGCCACTCTTCCGGCACGGATTGCGGATTGGCGAGGTACTTCTCGTACAAGTCCTCGATGAACGGCGCGTTGCCGCCGAAGAGGTACGAGTTGTCGAGGAACTGCCGCATCACGCTTGCCATGGATCTACCTCACAAAACAAAGGGGTCAGAGCAATTTTCCCGTAACAACTATGCGCTCTAGTGGTTACAAGTAAATTGCTCTGACCCCTTTTTTTGGTTATCGCTTGTCGATGGGTTTCACGTCCCGGCGCGTGGCGCCCTTGTAGAGCTGGCGCGGGCGGCCGATCTTGTACTCGGGGTCGGTGATCATCTCCTGCCACTGCGCGATCCAGCCGATGGTGCGCGCGAGCGAGAAGATGCAGGTGAACATGGCCACCGGAATGCCGAGCGCGCGCTGCACGATGCCGGAATAGAAGTCCACGTTCGGGTAGAGCTTGCGCTGGATGAAATAGTCGTCCTCGAGCGCGATGCGCTCCAGCTCGATGGCGAGCTTGAAGAGGCGATCGTTGTGCAGGCCGAGCTCGTTCAGCACCTCGTGGCAGGTCTCGCGCATCAGCTTCGCGCGCGGGTCGTGGTTCTTGTACACGCGGTGGCCGAAACCCATCAGGCGCACGCCGGAATTCTTGTCCTTCACTTTCTTGATGAACTCGGGGACCTTGGAGACGTCGCCGATCTCCTCCAGCATCTCGAGGCAGGCCTCGTTCGCGCCGCCATGCGCCGGACCCCACAGCGAGGCGATGCCGGCGGCGATGCACGCGTACGGATTCGCGCCCGACGAGCCGCAGAGGCGCACGGTCGAGGTCGACGCGTTCTGCTCGTGGTCGGCGTGCAGGATGAAGATGCGGTCGAGCGCGCGCACCAGCACGTCGTTGACCTTGTACTCCTCGGTCGGCACGCCGAACATCATGCGCATGAAGTTGGCGGTATAGGACAGGTCGTTCTTCGGGTACACGAACGGCTGGCCGATCGAATACTTGTAGGACATCGCCACGATGGTGGGCATCTTGGCGATCAGCCGGAAGCCGGTGATCACGCGGTGCTGCGCGTTATTGATGTCGAGCGCGTCGTGGTAGAAGGCCGACAGCGCGCCCACCACGCCGACCATCACCGCCATCGGGTGCGCGTCGCGGCGGAAGCCCTGGTACAGGCGCGCGAGCTGCTCGTGCACCATGGTGTGGTGCATGACGATGCTGATGAACTCGTCCTTCTGCTTGCGGTTGGGCAGCTCGCCGTACCAGAGGAGATAGCACACCTCCAGGAAGTCGCAGTGCTGCGCGAGCTGCTCGATCGGGTAGCCGCGGTAGAGGAGCACGCCCTGGTCGCCGTCGATGTACGTGATCGTCGAGCTGCAGCTCGCCGTGGAGAGGAAGCCCGGGTCGTAGGTGAACATGCCCGACTTCCCGTACAGCGTGCGGATGTCGACCACGTCGGGGCCGGTGCTGCCGGTGAGCACGGGGAATTCGAGCGACTTCCCGTCGGGAAGCTTCAGGGTGGCGGTCTTGTCGGCCATGTCGGTTACCTTTTCAAACGGCGCGCAGTCGCGCCACGACGTCTCTCAGGTGGGGCTCGTAACGGTCGCTGCGCCCGGCGACGATGTCCCACAGATCGTTGTCGGGCAGGTCGAGCAGCTCGCTCAGCGCGCCGTCATCGGGATGCCGCACCAGGTAGCGCTGCAGCACGATGTCCAGCTCGAGCAACCCCCGGCGGCATTTCCATCGGAGCCGTTCGCGCTGGAGCCGTTCCATCAAACAGTGCGCTTCACCAGCAGGTCTTTGATGTGGTTGATCGCCTTCGTCGGGTTGAGCCCCTTCGGGCACACGTCCGCGCAGACCATGATGGTGTGGCAGCGGAACAGGCGATACGGATCGTTCAGGTTGTCGAGGCGTTCGCTGGTCGCCTGGTCGCGCGTGTCCGCGAGGAAGCGATAGGCCTGCAAGAGGCCGGCCGGCCCGACGAACTTGTCCGGATTCCACCAGAACGACGGGCAACCGGTCGAGCAGCACGCGCACAGGATGCACTCGTACAGGCCGTTGAGATGCTCGCGGTCCTCTGGCGACTGCAGCCGCTCGCGCTCGGGCGGCGGGTCGTTGTTGATCACGTACGGCTTGATCGAGTGGTATTGCTTGAAGAACTGCGTCATGTCCACGATCAGGTCGCGGATCACCGGCAGCCCGGGCAGCGGACGGATCGTGACGTGCTCGGGCAGATCCGCGAGCTTGGTGATGCACGCCAGCCCGTTCCTGCCGTTGATGTTCATCGCATCGGAGCCGCAGACGCCTTCGCGGCACGAGCGGCGGAAGGCGAGCGAGTCGTCCATGGCCTTCGCCTTGACGAGCGCGTCGAGCAGCATGCGGTCGTGCGAGTCCACGGGGACGTCGTAGTCCTTGTAATAGGGCTTCGCGTCCTTGTCCGGGTCGTAGCGGTAGATGGTCAGCTTCATCTCAGTAGGTTCGGACCTTCGGTTCCATGGTCGGCACCGTCAGCGGCCGCGTGTGCACCGGCTTGTACTCGAGGCGGTTGCCTTCCTTGTACCACAGCGTGTGCTTCATCCAGTTCTTGTCGTCGCGCTCCGGAAAATCGGCGCGCGCCTGGGCGCCGCGGCTTTCCTTGCGCGCCTCGGCGCAGACGATCGTGGAGAGCGCCGTCTCGACCAGGTTCTCGAGCTCGAGCGCCTCGACGCGTGCGGTGTTGTAGACCTTCGATTTGTCGGCGATGAAGGTGCGCTGCGAGCGCTGGGCGATCTCCTTCATCTTCTCGACGCCCTCCTGCAGCATGTCCGGGAAGCGGAATACGCCGCAATGGTTCTGCATCGTGCGACGCAGATCCGTCAGTACGTCGACGACGCGCTCGCCGCTCTTCGCGCTATCCAGCCGGTTGATTCGCGCGGCGGTAGCATCGCCCGCCTCTTTCGGCAGGTTGCGATGGGGCGCGGGCGCGGCGCGGATGTCCTTGATCACCTGCTCGCCCGAGGCCTTGCCGAACACCAGCAGGTCGAGGAGCGAATTCGTGCCGAGCCGGTTGGCGCCATGCACGGATACGCACGCGCATTCGCCCACCGCGTAAAGGCCGGGGACGATGGCTTCCTTGCTATTGCCTTCCGGCGCGACCACCTGCCCCATGTAGTTGGTCGGAATGCCGCCCATCTGGTAATGCACGGTCGGCACGACCGGAATCGGCTCGCGGATCGGGTCGACGTTCGCGAACTTGATGGCGATCTCGCGGATACCGGGCAGGCGCTGGTTGATGACCTCGGGGCCCAGATGATCGAGCTTGAGGAGCACGTGGTCCGCGTGCTCACCGCAGCCCCGGCCTTCCTTGATCTCCGTCGTCATGGCGCGCGAGACGACATCGCGGCTCGCGAGGTCTTTCGCGTTCGGCGCGTAGCGCTCCATGAAGCGCTCGCCGTTCTTGTTGAGGAGATATCCCCCTTCGCCGCGTACGCCTTCCGTGATGAGCACGCCCGCGCCCGCCACGCCGGTCGGGTGGAACTGCCAGAACTCCATGTCCTGGAGCGGAAGGCCCGCGCGCGCGGCCATGCCGATGCCGTCGCCGGTGTTGATGAAGGCGTTCGTACTAGCCCAATAGATGCGGCCGGCGCCGCCCGTTGCAAGGACCACTGCCTTCGCCTGCAGGATCGAGAGCTCGCCGGTCTCCATCTCGAGCGCCACCACGCCCACGATGGCGCCGTCCTGCGGATCGCGAATGAGGTCGAGCGCCATCCACTCGACGAGGAACTGCGTGTTGGCGCGCACGTTCTGCTGGTAGAGCGTGTGCAGCATGGCGTGGCCGGTGCGGTCGGCCGCGGCGCACGAGCGCATCGCCATCTTGGCGCTGCCATAGTCCTGCGTGTGGCCGCCGAACGGGCGCTGGTAGATCTTGCCGTTCTCGAGGCGGTCGAACGGCATGCCCATGTGCTCGAGCTCCACGACCACCTCGACCGCGCGGCGGCACATGTATTCGATCGCGTCCTGGTCGCCG
>Ga0207707_10001502_pt1 | contig 21528 bp, 31 predicted proteins | sample KBSC83BmetaG_FD_184336 | JGI IMG/M metagenome (GOLD analysis project Ga0207707, IMG submission 184336) | Corn rhizosphere microbial communities from Kellogg Biological Station, Michigan, USA - KBS C8-3B metaG (SPAdes) (version 2) | ecosystem: Host-associated > Plants > Roots > Rhizosphere ...
GTACAGAGTAATAAAATGGGCCGGGAGAGATTTGAACTCTCGACCACCTCCGTGTCAGGGAGGTATCCTAACCAGACTAGACTACCGGCCCAATAGAATTCGACCTTACTCTAGACGTTATTAATCTTTAAGAAAGCAGTAATCCCAGAAGGACAATCACATCAAGATGTAAGTACAAGAAAACAAGAATAATATGCAATGCAACAAGTGACTAGAACATGATTGGTGATTTTTCACCAGAGGAAAAGGATGGATTTTACAAGGCAGTATTTTCTAGACGCGATGTTAGATCGCATTTTACTCCAGAACCAATCAATGAGCAAGTGCTCACACGCATCTTAAACGCGGCACATCATGCTCCATCTGTAGGATTTTCCCAGCCATGGAATTTCATTCTGGTTAAAAACACTGAAACCAGAAAACAAGTAAAGGACTCATTTGACAAGGAACGAATTCGCTCTTCTGCTCTTGTCGAGGATCCAAAAAGATCAAAGTATCTGTCACTACGATTGCAAGGAATCATGGATTGTGCAGTAAACATTTGCATTACATATGATCCGACAAAGTTTGGTCCATTTGTAATTGGAAGATCAAGCATTCCAGAGACAGGAATCTATAGTGTCTGTTGTGCAATACAGAATCTCTGGCTTGCAGCAAGAGCAGAGGGAATTGGTGTTGGCTGGGTCAGCATCCTTTCAAATGATGATCTCAAAAAAATTCTTGAAATTCCAGAACATGTTGTTCCAGTTGCATATCTTTGTCTTGGACACGTATCAAATTTTGCAGACAAGCCAGATCTAGAAAGTGCTGGCTGGTTGCCACGCCTTGGTCTCAAAGATGTGATATTTTATGAAAAATGGAATGGTACCAGTGATCCTAACTGGCAAGAGATTCACCAGATGATCATCTCGAATCTTGATTACGCTTAAATGCATACCAAGTGTGATTTTTTTCGGGCTCGTGGCGCAGAGTCAAATATTGACGCGAAACATGGATAGCGCGGTAGCCTCCTAAGTTACAGGTCGAGGGATCGAAGCCCTCCGAGCCCGCGTTTATTTGTCACTGCAAAAATGATTTTTCTTACAAGATGTTATTTTTTGTAGTATGCAACAAGCAAATCAAGATGCATAGACCATCCCGCGTTGTGGTCTTGGTAACCTTTGTTGCTTGGCTCCATTCCTGTAAATCCCGAATGGGTCAATTTCAGCCTCGTTTTATTTGGGCCCATTTGTTCCAATTCCCATGTCACAACAGTCTCAGGAAAGTTTGGAGTGCCATTCCATTTCCAGGTATAAACAAGTTTTTTGTTTGGTACAAATTCAAGAATTTTTCCTTCGTTAACCGAGTCGCCATCCCTTTTTCCACAACCCCTAGCTGAATCCTTGTAAAATGAAAACTTGAACTTACCACCGGCTCTTGGTTCAAAGGTTACTGCATCAGGAAACCAGTTGGTCAATTCCTTTGGATCAGAGATTGCTTTGAAAACTGTTTCAGGAGATGCATCAATTTCTACAACTTTTCTTATTTCATTTCCGGTCATTTCTTTTTCTTCTCCTTGTTTTCCACAAATTCCTTTAATGAACTCAGGTTGTAGCCCCACATTTTTTCAAAATAGGATACAATTTCAAGCGATCTTTTTTCATTTAATGAATAGAACCTATTCTTGCCCATTTTTTCTTCAGTGACAAGATCTGCATTTTTTAGTATGCGTAAATGGCTAGACAGAGCTGGTGCAGTAAACTGAAAATGGGCTGTAAGCTCACCAGGAGTCATCTTTTTCTTTCGAAGCAGCATGAGTATCTCTCGTCGATTGTCGTCTGCAACTGCTTTCCAGACTGATTCCATATCAATATAATAATTAAATAACTATTTAATTGTTTATGTAATGTATTATTCCTAGTTCTAGATCAGGTTTGAGACAACTAAAAATGAAAAATTTAGGTGGAAGTGGTTCCAGGAGTACCTTTCACTACAGCTTTGAAGATGTTTACGGTATAATCTCCCTCAAAGATGTGAATCATCTTACCGTTATCGATAGTTGATACTCTGAAATATTGTTCATAGGAACCGTCGCTTTTTACAGGAGTCTGTGCAACATAGACTGGCTTGTCACCTTTGTAAATCTGGATTACAACAGGATAACCTGGTGCAGCATTTTGCACTGTTCCCCAGACACTACCAAATGGCAGCTTGCTGTCTCCTGGAATATGCATTGCAACAACACTTTTTTCCAGTGAAACATTTTCTTCAGGCACTAGCTTTTGGTCCCATTCTGCTCCCTGTGATGCAGGCAGCGTAAGACTTGGAAGCAATAGTATGAAGAATCCAAATATTGCGCCTAGTAACAACTTCATGTCAGAAATTCCGTATCGTTAAATATTAAGTTGACGTATCTGTTATTCACCCAAGTTGATTTCAGAAGAGAAACTAAACGATGGATGCAAGTGCAATTGCCATTATGGAGGAGCAATAAGCTGTCCTTCATGCAAAGAAAATCATGGTAAACATTTTTGCGCACACTGCAAGTAGCTACTTTTTCTTTTTTGCGCTTTCTTTCGCTGCCATTGTTTTCAGGTTGGCAAGATCTACTTTGAGTTTCTCAATCTCTACAATTGTATGAAGATTGGATATCTCGGATTTTAGGCCCTCAATCTCGTCGTCTTTGTTCTTGAGCGAACTTCGAAGTGAGTCAAGTTCTGCATTTAATTCAGATTTTGCCTGACTAATCTGATTTGAGGTCATCTGCAGTGTTTGGCCGCTGCCGTGGCTAGTTAGCTTTTTTTTTTCTTCGTGTCCGTGATCGTGGCCTTCAAGTGCATGCATATACTGGGTACTTTTCAGGGCTAGCCAGCATATTGCCACTAGGAACCATGAGATTGCCGCAAAAACTATGAATATTTGCTTTGTAGCTTCTGGCATTACAAAGTATAGTATACTCATTGACACTGCAAGGCAAGTTGTCATAATCGTAGGTATGTCGTATTGACGTCCCATGAATTTACCTCTCTGGTGCCTGAATATAAATAGTAATGCAGATTTCCAGCATGAAAAAACGATTGGTGTAAAAATGAAAAAGGGGTAAATGCTATTGAGCGCTTGGAGTAGTTTTGCCTTGTGCAATCTCCATTTCTGGAACTTCAGACTGCAGGATCTTTATTTTTAGCAAGAGTTCATTTCTAAGATCTCTAGCTACTCGTCTTACTGTTGGTCTTGGAACCCCCAATTCTTCTACTACTTTGGAGTAGATATCTTGTTTATCTGTAAAGCCCTTGTCAAGCAGTTCATTGATTGCTTGTTTGATGCTTGTGCTTTGAGTAGTACGATTCACGAATTTTAATTTCAAGATGTTCTATATAAGACTGTTACTATAATTTTAGTAATAATTTTTGATACTTGAAAGTTTGACTTTGACACAAATGCAACATGACATGATTGTATCACAGAATCATAATTTTTGTAGAATTATTACAAACAAAAATTTGTTATCTAAAATCTTTTTATTTTACCAACTTGTTAGGACCAAGCAGAATCAGTAACTTCGTCTACCCCACTGGACAAGTATGGAGAAAAGTTCTTATGATTAAAACTCAGTTGTCAAGACGTGTCAAAAGCAACCATTGAAACAAATTTTGGCAACATAGTCTTTGAATTATTTCCAAATATTGCTCCAGAAACTGTGAGAAATTTTACCAAACTTGCAAAAAGTAACTTTTACGATGGAACTTTATTTCATAGAGTAATTCCAGGCTTTATGATTCAAGGAGGAGACCCAAATACAAAAAAATCAGACAAGGGTCAGTGGGGAATGGGCGGACCTGGGTATACAATAAAGGCAGAATTTAGCTCCAGGTCTCACCTCAGAGGCATAGTATCAATGGCAAGAGCCATGGACCCAAACAGTGCAGGCTCTCAATTCTTCATAGTAACCACAGATAGTACATTCCTAGACAAGCAGTATACCGTCTTCGGACAGGTCCTGCAGGGAATGGATGTAGCAGACAAGATTGTCAAGCTTCCAAGGGACAAAAATGACTGCCCACAACAGGAAGCAAAGATTATACGCATAAGCGTATCAGAGTAGGAAATTAGAGTTGAAAATTCTCCTTAGTCTTCTTGTCATACCAATACTGATTCTTCTAAGCTCCCAAGCATTTGGCCAGCAGCTTGGAGACATTCCAAATGAAGTCATCAAGATTACCATTGATGAAAACGGTACTGCACATGTAACACATGTAATCAACTCCACTGCTTCCACTTTCAAACCAATTCAAGTCAATACAGTAGATGGTAAGATGCAGAATCTTACAGTTACAGACAGCAAGGGCAACTCTGTTGAATATGGGACACTAGAAAAGACACCAATATCTGTAATCATTAGCGCTTCACAACGAAACATGACTTTGATAAAATATGATCTGATAAATGCTGTAACAAAAACTGACGGCGTGTGGAAATGGAATTACTATGAACCATCAGATACTGGCTTTACTGCATTTCATTTTCCAAAAGGAGTTGACATGATCTGGGCAACTGGCAGGCCAGTGTATCTTGGAGACTTGGGTCTTGGCCAACACGGAAATGGATTTAGATTAGAATATGTCATAAACGAACCTGTTACCACCCAAACTGTTCAAGTGGGAGGCAAGGATGTGGTAGTCGGAGTAAGAACAGTATCAGGACTTGGAAATTATGTTTATGATCAAGCTGCAAAATCATACTCGCTCGAGATAGACAAGGCAAATGTGCCAGTCACCATAATAATGCCAAGGGAACTTGTTGATGCACCATATTCTGTGAAAGTAAACGGCAATGCAACGTTACACACAGAATTCAACAAGAATGCAACTCACATATGGATTGGAATTGAACCAACCAAAAATGGCACTGTATCGATAACAGGAGGAGCGACTGGCCAAGGAGGTTCAGATAATGCAGGAGTAACCGGCCCAGAGGGTTCAGGAGTAAATGGAAGTGGACTAATTTCTTCATCTGACAATACATCAGTATACATCTTGATTGGAGGCATCATTGCAGCAGGCATAGCTGGAATCATAATAGTAAAGAAAACAAGAAAGACCGAAGTCAAAAAGCCCTAAATCGTTTAGGGATACCAAAACTTCACCTTTAGATTATTAATAGCAAAAAACCAGGAATTTTCATGCAATGTGGATGCCATTGTATAAAATGCGGCAGCATGGAATTGTCGTCAAAACAAGTAGGAGCTGTTGAAAAGGACGGTTACTTTGACATGCATCATACCTGTCTGAAATGCAAAACACACTTTGACCACCTAGAGGGCGATGTCTTTGACTCGTGTGAAAAGTGTGGATTTAATCCCTAGTTGACTTGGAGCAGTCTTACTCTGGAATAGTAACTGCGCTTGTCTTTCTGATCCTTTTGGAGTTCATGAGTAAATGCCATGTTTGTAAGTACCTTGGATACATCCAGTGGAACTGCAGACCAGCCATATTCTCTTAGCTGTGCAACAACCTCAGACACTGTTCTTGCTTGATCAAAGAAGGCATCTTCAATTAGTGTCTGCATCTTGCCTCTAATCTGATCTTTCCCAATATAGGTAGGTTTTACAAATTCAGGTTCATGAACCTCAGCGTCTTCAAGTGAGTGTAGCAATCCAGTTGTCTGTGGACGGGATTGATCATAGGAATATTCGTATTGAATGCTGTTACTTGTAGAGTCTTTTACAAATGATGCCAGGTTGCATATGACTTGCTCTACGCTTTCATTGTCTATATAGAAGTCCTTTGATTCTATCTCAATTTCATTTTGACCGTATTTTATCTTGATTCTTGCCATTTGTAACATTCAATCGCGGTTGACTTGATTTATTTTGTTAGCTCTAAGTAGCTTAGAAAACTGATCAAAATATTTACACAAATTATCTTGATTTTTTTTCTGTATAGTACTAAAAGGGAATATCTCGATTTGCTATCGTGGAAAGACGCTCAAAGGGAATAATCATAGCAGTATGCATTGTTGCTGCATTAGGAGTATTTGCCTATTCTCAATATCTGTCTGCCACTCATCTGAGCATCTCAATACTTGAGAGCAAGATAATTCAGAGAAATGCTGATAATTCACTATACAACATGACACTTCAATTCCAGAATCCCTCATTGCTTCCTATTAACGTGGGACAGACAGACTTTGTCATTTCAATAAACAATGAGAACCTCGGTACAGGTACACTGGAACCACTGTTGATACCGCCGATGGGAAAGATTGCCTCACCTACTCCATTTATTGCTGATAACAAAATTCTTGACAAGTATAACAAGAGTGATACAGTTCCAAATGTCAAGTTGACTGGAACTAGCAAGTATGGAATTTCAGTAATTTCAGTAAATGTTCCGTTTACATATTATCCAACAGAGCAAGAAGCCAGAGAATTTATACACGGTTCCTAGAACCAAAAAAATATGCTTACTGTATTTGGATCAATAGCTTATGATACCATACGAACACCCAAAAAAATTGTTACAGATGCATTGGGGGGAGCTGCAACATATGCTGCAATCTCTGCAAGTTTCTTTACAAAGCCTGGTCTGATTGGAGTTGTAGGCAGTGACTTTCCAAAAAGTTATCAAAACATACTTGATAGATTTGTTGATACACACGGAGTAGTTCACGCAAAAGGCAAGACATTCAGGTATGACGGCAGTTATGATTCAACTCTGAGCATGCGAACAACCAACAAGACAGAACTAAACGTACTAGGAGATTTCAAGCCTGTAGTACCAGAAGAATATAGAAAGTCAGAGTTTGTATATCTTGCAAATAACGATCCCGTTCAGAATACAAAGATCCTAAAGGAGTTCGATAAAGTCAAGTTTTCCATGTGTGATACCATAGAATTTTGGATATCAAGCAAAAGAAACGATGTCATCAAGATGATGGGCTCTGTTGATTCAGTTGTGATAAACGACGAGGAAGCAAAACTGCTTACAAAGACTCACAACTTGATAAAAGCTGCAAAAAAGATCATGGAGTGGGGAACAAAGTATGTTATCATAAAAAAAGGTGAGCATGGTTCCTTGCTGTTTTATGATGATGTCATATTTCCATCACCCGCATTTTCAATGGAGGATATTGTAGACCCGACTGGTGCAGGAGATTGTTTTGCAGGAGGAATGATAGGACATCTTGCAAGCAAAAACAGCACAAAGATGTCAGATATCAGAGAGGCTGCCGTATTTGGAAACATCATGGGTTCATTTGCAGTAGAAAAATACGGCGTGTATGGAATAACTGGACTCAAAAGACCAGACATCAAGAAGAGGTTTGACAGATACAAAAAGATGGTCCATTTCTAACAAAGGTTATAGATATCAAATTAAAAAATAAAACAATGGACGACAAGCTAGATACAATTTTCAGCCTACAAAAAAATCTTGAAAAAATGATGAACCTTGAACGCTATCCAAAAGATACACAAGGAAAGGTTTCTGCACTTTGCACGGCAATAATCCATGAAGCAGTAGAGCTCCAGATAAACACAAACTGGAAGTGGTGGAAAAAACCCACGCCATTTGACGAAGCTGCAGCACGCGAGGAGCTAATAGACATCTGGCATTTTGTAGTACAGGCTTCGCTTGAGCTCAACATGACTCCAGACGATATTCTAAAAGAGTACCAAAAAAAGAACCAGATAAACAGACAGAGACAGATAGACGGCTACTGAGTCTGTCTCAGCGTCTCAATGATATCCTTTAGTTCAGAGATACTAGTCTTGCCAATTTTGTTTATGATTTTTACCTGTCCTTGAAATTTTGCGACTTCCTTTTTGGATATAGTCAAGATTGGATGAGGACTGGTAGAACCAATAATTTTCTTGTTTACATCCATTCCATTTTTGTGCAAACATAGCAACGAGTCACCCGAGTTGTGCCCAAGTGTATCCTTGCCACAAAGTATTATGGTATCAATTTTTTCATTGGATAAAACAGATCTTACAAGAGAATCAATTCCCTTGTTTTCTGATAACAATCTTCCAGCTATTGCAACCTCTTTTATAATAGATGATTTTGTTATGCCTCTTAGAAGATTCATGCTGGATAAGGTACATACTGCAATGTTTGATTTTGGATCCCCAAAGAATACCTCTTCTTCTATTGGAAGAATAATCCTGCACAGTTCTCCTGCAAGTTCTTCAATTATATTCATGCAATCAGTTTGTGTAAAGTTTCTGAAATGTAGTGCAGGCCATTTTCTGTGACAAGCGGGTTTACAGGAATACTGAGAACCGAGTCAGCAGCCCAATCAGTAAGAGGAAGCTTGAGATTCTTTTTGTAAAACGGAGTCTTGTGCACTGGAATGGAATAGTATGCAGTTGCACCAATGCCTTTAGCATTTAGCTGTTTCATCAGCTTGTTGCGATTCTTGGTGGCAATTGTATAAAGATACCAGTTTACATTTACGCCTTCTCGTTCTCCAGGCAATATGACATTAAGATCAGACAAGAGTTCATTGAGAATTGTTGCATTCTTTTTTCGTTTTTCCAGGAATCTTGGAAGCTTTTTCATCTGGACCTTTGCCAATGCAGCACAAATTTCTGGCAATCTCAGGTTTAGTCCAAGCACCCTGGTATCGTACCCATGGAGCATTCCATGGTTTCTAATCTTGCGCAGTTTGTCAAAGAGGCTCTTGTCGTCTGTAACTAGCGCCCCACCCTCTCCAGCAGTCACAACCTTTGCAGCATACATGCTAAAGCATCCAAGTTTTGAGAATGTTCCTGATTGTTTTTTCTTGAATGTAGTACCTAGTGACTGGCATGCATCTTCAATTATCTCAATACCATGTTTTCGTGCAATCTCAGAGATTTCATCCATGTACGAAAAGTTGCCATAGAGATGAACCGGCATGATTGCCTTTGATTTTTTTGTTATCTTCTTTTTTAGGTCATCTGGATCCATTGTATAATTTTCCGGTCGTATGTCAACAAATACTGGTTTTGCACCAACTGATACGATAGAATTTGCAGTTGCCACAAATGTAAAAGATGGAATCAAAACTTCATCGCCTTGTTTTATGTCAAGAGCATATAGTGCAGCTTGCAGTGCAGCTGTTCCAGAATTTACCGCTATAGCATATTTTGATTTTGTATATGATGCCAAAAGATGTTCAAACTCTTGCACCCTCTTTCCACCAGTGTTTGCTGCAGTTGTAAGAGATTTTTCAGTTAATACAGAACGTACTTCATTTATTTCGTCTTTTTCGATAATTGGTACATTTATCGGAATTTTCAATAATACAATAGAAAATTTTCACCATAATTAAAGTTCCTAAATTAAAACCAATTCTTATATTTCAGAGGCAAAGATCGAGATCAGTTGAAAGTGCACCTGCAGAAAAATGATACCAGTTACAGGATATTCTTGTATGTTTTCTACGTTAGCGCATTCATAATGTGTTCCATTACAATATTTGGTTTCTATGCAATGATACAGGAATGGCTAACCAAGGGCACATATGTAATGGGTGAAGTACTTGTCAAGACAGAATTTCCAACCCCACACTTTGCCAAGTTATTGACATGGTTATTTTTCACATCAATTATCAGCTGGTACTGTGTCTCACGATTAGGATGGAAGAGAACAGTCACCGTATCAAAATGGAAGCTCACGACTGTACAGTTGATGCTCTTGGGTCTTGCAATAGTAACACTCTATGAAACAATTTACAACTTTGTTCTCCTGGGTTCCCAGATCACTGCCGCAATGGTACAAGGAATAACTCCCGATATTGATTCTCTCACTGTGGCATATCCAGACCCAAGCAGGCCATGGAACCTAATCTTTGCAACAAAGATGTTTCTTGCTGCATTTCTGATAAGCTCACACGCATTCTATCTTAGTACAAGACCAAGAAAGTCAATCCAAGAACTAGATGCTTAAATTTATAGGAATACTCATTGGAATCTGACTGGAAATGGATGTTACAGAAAAAATCAGACTTGTAACTAGAGAACCTACAGAGGAAGTAGTAACTCAAGAAGAGTTGCTGAATCTGTTTAACACAAATTCACAGCCAAAACACTACATCGGTCTTGAGATATCTGGTTTTATGCACTTGGGCAGTCTGATACTTACCGGTTTTAAAATAAATGACTTTATCAAAGCTGGAGTCAAGTGCACGGTATTTTTGGCAGACTGGCACACTTACTTGAACAACAAACTAGGTGGAGACTGGGACAAGATTCGAATGGTATCAAAATACTATGCTGATGCATTCAAGATGTTCTGCCCTGGAGTTGAGATTGTAGAAGGCTCGCAACTTTATGAATCAAAAAAAGATTATTGGTTGAATCTTGTCAAGTTTTCAAAGAACATGTCACTTGAGAGAACGATGCGTTCTCTTACAATAATGGGAAGAAGTACAGAAAAGGACAAGATTGATCTTGGTCAACTCTTCTATCCCCCAATGCAAGCTGTAGATATTCATACGATGGATCTGGATATTGTTCATGCCGGAATGGACCAGAGAAAGATCCACATGCTTGTAAGAGAGATCTTTCCAAAAATGAAATGGAAGGTGCCAGTTGCAGTCCATCACCATATTCTTGCAGGACTTGGAGAACCAGAACCTGCCTCAGATTCTGATTCAGACTTTGTATCAAGCAAGATGAGCAAGTCAAAATCTGCATCAGGAATATTTGTTCACGATACAGACGAAGAGATCAATTCAAAATTCAAGAAGGCATGGTGCCCGGAGGGACTAGTTGAAAAAAATCCAGTGCTTGAGATCTCAAAGTATATCATTTTCCACAAATTCAATGAAATTACAGTAGAGCGTCCAGAGAAATTTGGCGGCAATGTAACCTACACAAGTTACCAAGACCTGGAAGGTGATTTTGCGCAGAAAAAGCTGCACCCGTCCGACCTAAAGTCCACAGTCTCAAAATATGTCACTGAAATCATCAGGCCAATAAGAGAGAAGATTACTCTAACACCAGAACTTGCAGAAGCAATAAAGAAGACTACTTGAGAGCAGGTCGCACTTTTTTTGAGAATAACGATATCATTTCAAGTGATTTTGACAAGCCAATGAAATTTACAATAAAGTAGCTGATTCCAATTTTTGTATACTGTTCCAGATAACTTGTTACCTCATCAGGTGTGCCCAACGCAATGCTGTCCTTTGATCGTATGATAAAATCTGCAATAGATTCATTTTTCTTCTTTAGTTTTGATACGATATCTTTTACATCATCCTTGTCTTTTCCAACTAATACACGCAACAGTACAGAGTTTTCAATTTCATTGTGATCTCTTTTGATAAGTTTGCAATTTTCATGTAAGAGTTTTATTTTTTCTTCCAAGATTTCCGCAGTTCCAAATGGATGATTGTATATCGTAGCATGTTTTGCAGCAACCTTCATGAGCATTTTCCCCCCTCCGCCCACTATAATTGGCGGATGCGGTTTTTGTACGGGTTTTGGATTACAGATGGCATTTTTGATTGAATAGTGTCTTCCCTTGAAGCTTGATTTTTGATTTTGCCACATTTTTTTAATTATTGTAATGGATTCGTCAAGTTGCTCTACTCGTGTCTTTAGATCATCAAACTTGTATCCATAGGAATCATATTCATACCCAAACCAGCCTGCACCTATGCCAAACTCTAGTCTTCCATTGCTTATTGCATCAAGTGTTGCTGTCATTTTTGCCAAAAGCGATGGATGTCTAAAAGAATTTGAGGTAACTATCTGCCCTATTCTGAGTTTTGATGTTACAGACGAAATTGCAGAAAGAAGCATGTAGGCCTCAAACAAAGTCTCAGATCTAACATTTGACGGATGAGACACAAAGTGATCATAAACATATCCCGCATCAAACCCAAGTTTTTCTGCAGTCAGTGCAACTTTTTTTGAAAACAGAAACTGTTCATGAGAATCATCGGTAGGAAATTCATCCAGCCACCCTTGTGGTAAAGTTAGTCCTATCTGGACTTTCATGTTATTTTCTTGTCTGTTGCGGCTCTACAATATTATATTTTGATGTGTAACCACGTGGGTTTATCATCAGATCTTTGTACAGGTAAGTCGAAGAGTTGCCAATTATTACTGTAGTTATCATGCCAAGCTTATCGTTGTGTTGTTCCATGTTTTCGAGATCCGTTAAAACAATTTCTTCTGATTCTCGGTATGCCCCCTTTACAATTGCTACTGGTGTGTTTGGTTTTCTGTATTTTAAAAGAAGTTTTCTTGTGTCCTGTAATTGATGAATTCTTTTCTTGCTTGCAGGATTGTATATCACAATAACAAAATCACCCTGAGCTGCTGCCTCTACTCTTTTTGTTATAATTTCCCAGGGAACAAGTAGATCACTCATACTTACTACAGCAAAATCTGTCATAAGCGGCGAGCCAACTAGTGCAGCACAAGAATTAAGCGATGATACCCCTGGGACTATCTCAACATGCAGTCCAGCTTTTCTGTCCCATCCCTCTTCTGCCAAAATTTCATAGATCAAGCCTGCCATTCCATAGATTCCTGGGTCTCCACTTGATACAAGTGAGACTATTTTTCCAGATTTTGCAAGATCAATGCACTGGTGTGCCCTTTCTACTTCTTGTGTCATTGCATATCTGTGGACCTCTTTTCCTCCTATTAGATCCTCAACCAGGTTGACATATGTCTCATAACCAACAATTGTGTTACTTTCCTCAATTGCTTGTTTTGCACGAAAAGTCATGTGGTCATGATGACCAGGTCCTACACCTACAATAAACAATTTACCGGTCATTCAAACTAGAGGGTTTCCAAAGTAAATTTATCCGTTTTGATGATTTTATGGATTTACAATGGGACAATCAAGAATGTAGTTCTTGTCAAGTGTAACTGCTTCTTGTATTGTGATGTCTCCTGCTGATTTTTCGTAATCAATGTCATTTTTATTTTCTAAAACTTTGGCATTCTTTGGATCATTCCAATTTATTATTGAAACTTTGCAGATTGGACTGTAAGAAGAATCTCCTGGTTGTGCACTAGAGATTCCTTCTTGATATCCAAATGGTCCAGCACCTTGTATTCCATTAGTAAAATGATAGACATCTCTTGATGACAAGCCAAGAAGTGAGAGTGTAGGAACATCTAGAATTTTCATGGTTTGAGCAGGTCCTTGAGGAGTTCCGGCAGTTATGATATAGTATACAGTTTTTCCATCAGGTCCCCATCCCCTGTGTCCCACAAAGGTGGCAGTCATGTTATCCACAGATACATCAAGAACCTGTCCATCAAGATATGATGTCTTGTCAGACAAGACCTTGCTGGTTTTCACATCCAGTGCTCCTCCATCCCAGATTACCTCAGGAGTATTCAGAATTGTATCTGTAACAGTGAGTTTTACCTTTCCTGTCATGTTTGCATCAAGAATTGATTGTGTAGAGTTGAGAATGAATGGTCCTCGTCCCACATTCCAGGATACCTCAATTACTTTGTTTAGCGGGCTGTACTGCTTGTCAGTTGGTGTAAATGACAACACGTCATCTTGATACCCACGTGTTCCATTTCCAGTAATTCCATTTGTAAACATGAAGATGTTACCGTATGATGACACCGGCACATGAGCCAATACAGGCGATACCTGAACAGTCCAGTTTTGTTTGTCAGATATTGTATTTGCTACAAGATTGTTGCTCGAGTCCGTTATGATATAGTAAACAGTTTTTCCATTTACTATTCCCTGATGCATCGGTATCTGTATTGGAATGGTACTTTGTGGCACCTTGATGGTAGAATTTTCAGTTGATGGTATTACGGTTGTAGTTTGAGCAACTGTTGGAGTTGTAACTCGAATCCATCCATCCACACTTACGGTAGCAGCAAACTGACTAGAGTTTGTAGAGTGCAGACCAATTGCAGATCCTGTAAAATCCAAACTACCGCTGCTAGAGTTTGAATCAATTGTAGTTATGGCATAAAGTGTATTGCCATCTACTGTCCAGGTTGGTTGGCCTTTAGAGTCGCCTTTGTCAATCTGATGCAAGATAACAACTTGGACAGGTTCACTTGAGCTGTATGTGATTGAACCGTGATAAATTGATCCACTGTTTGGCGGCAACACTATTGCCATCTGTTCATTGGTATGACCAATTCCAGGATCTTGTGTAGATGTTACAGTCTGAGTAAACTGGATCTTTTTTGTCGAGCCAGCATTTGCAAGTTGATCATTGAACAACGATAATGAAGCCACAAGGCCCCCAATTATTACAACAATTGCTAAAAGCAAAAGTCGGTTCATACGCTTTGAATATCTAATTTGCATAAATATGCTTTTAGCGAGGATTCCAGTTATTTGTCTAGTTTAAACTCATCATGCAGTGCCTGTACTGCTGCATTACAGTCAGAGTCTTTTACTACAAATGCAAGATTAAGCTCAGACGAGCCTTGGGCTATCATTATTACATTGACGCCTTTTTTTGCAACTGCAGTAAATACTTTGGAGGCAACTCCTGTGATTCCTCTCATTCCAGAACCAATGAGGGCCAAGATGGATACGTCCACTGTGACATCTACTTTTTTGATTACCTTGCCAAGCAAATTCATCTCAAGTGAATTTACTGCCTTGTCCAGGTCATTTTTCTTTACGATTATAGATATTGATGACTCGGATGGGCTTTGAGATATCATCATGATGTTGATTCCTTCTTTTGCAAGAATTGAAAATATTGTAGCTGCAGTTCCAGGGGCACCAACCATGCTTCCACCCCTTACATCAATTAATCCAGTATGTCGTATGGTGCTTACACACTTTACTGTCTTTTGAGTATCAGCTTGTGGAGTTGCAGTGACTAGCGTACCCGGATTATCAAGGTTAAACGTATTTCTTATTCGCAATGGAATTTTTTTTGCAACAAGTGGCTCTAGTGCCCTTGGATGGATGTACTTTGCACCAAATAGAGCCATCTCCATTGCTTCAATGTATGATACTTCTTTTATCAGCTTGGCATTTTTTATTATCTTTGGATCAGTTGTCATCAAGCCATCCACATCGCTCATCAACCAGACCTCGTCTGCCTTGATGCTTGATGCTATGATAGTTGCAGTGTAATCAGATCCTCCTCTTCCAAATGTAGTGATGTTACCATGTTGGTCGGCGCCTGCAAATCCTCCAATTACTGCCATGGTCTTCTTTTGGAGTAGATTTTCTATCGTATGGGATACATGCAGACGTGTTGTATCCATTAGTGGCTTTGCACCTCCAAAATTAGAATCTGTAACTATTCCTACATCTTTTCCTGTGAGAGGAACTGCCTTTATGCCCAATTCATTTAGGGTAAATGCCACCAAATTGATGGATAACCTTTCACCAAAGGATATCATGTAATCAGAAGATCGTGGTGTCACTTCTCCAAGCAATAACATTCCATGTAAGAGATCCTGGAATTCATCAAGGTCTGATTTCATTTTATTTAGCAAGTCTTTTTTTATTTTTGAGTTCTTGACACACTGAGCTGCAATATCAGTATGCATCTTGATGATTTTCTTTGCAATAACACTTGCACCTTCCTTGTTTCTGTTCTGAATCAAATGTGTTATTCTGATTAAATCGTCTGTTACTCCGCTTATTGCAGAAAAGACTGGAATGATTTTGTAGTCCTTTGTTAGCTTTTTTATCATGGTTGCAACGTTTCGTATATTTTGCGGAGAGGAAACAGAAGTTCCGCCAAATTTTAGAACAAGTTTCAAATCAGTATAACCTCGCCCTATATCCTTAAAATCTTTTAACTCTCTACTCTAGGAGCAAGGTAAAAGTGAATCCTGCCAATGTTGGCTACCTTGAATTCCAACCTAAGTGGCATTTTACTTGAATATTCACAGATTACGGTACCTGCAACAGTACCTATTGCCTTGACTATGCTATTGAGATATTCCAAACTATAGGTTGCGTTGCTGTCTTCTTTTACCTCAAGCTCTGGCATCTCTGGCATTCCTTTCTCTAGTGTTATGATTGCCTCACCAGAATCTCCACGTCCTGAAAATTCTGCTTTTGTGGCATTGGCATTAATGGATAAATATTCTGAAACAACCTGAATGTCACCAAGTATTTTATCAAATTCTGCAGATGTTACTCCCACTTTGGCATTGTAGGTAATTTTTGGAAGAGGTGTATCTGTTGCCGAACTTTCAATCAGTCTCATCTTGTATTTTTTATTTTTACCTATAGTAACAAGCAAAAGCTTGTCTTCAGATATGCTGATTTCTATATTGTCTTTTTTATCAGCTCTTTTGATCAACTTTGAAAACTCGTCTATTCGTACTCCAAACTTTACATCTGCATCGCAGACATATTTTTCAAATGCAGAATTGGGCCAAGCAATATCAATTAACGCAACATGTGATGGATCCATTCCCCGGAAAGCAATTCCTTCACCTGTAGCTTCGAATGTAGCTTCTTCAACTAGTGTAGATATGGCAGATATTACTGCCTTCCATTCTTCAGAACCACCAGTCTTTGCAGAAAATACCAAACTTATTCACATCTCAAGAAAGTCTAAGTTAAATCTTTATGCATAATTTCGCCAAGTATAGCTGCACTTGACGCATCTGTAAAATTGAGTAGTGGGTTCATCGGCACTTCTTGTTTGAAGCATCCACCAAACTGCTTCGTTATTTCCACATTTTTCACAATCGATCTTGATTGTTGGCATTGCTTCTGCTTTCTCTTTTTCATCTAAGACATTAAGATTTGAGCTGCCTTCATTTTTTACCTGTTTTGTTACCTTGCTTCCTTTTTCGCTGTATCCACATTTGGGACATACAAATTCAGAGTCAGAGCTATCTATCTTTAGTCGCGCCTGACACTTGGGACAGAATTTCATTTAATCACCTTTAATTTTAGAAAAAATTGCTTTTTTTAGTTCGTCTGTATATTCAATGGCAGTCTTTGTTGCCTTTTCAATTTCCTTTATGGGATTGCCTTTTGAAGTGTTAACTCGCATTGCAAGTTGTTTGGTAAGAGGGTGTTTCAAGACTACACCTGCAAACTCTACAGTAGGATCCTTGAGCATCTCATATTGTACTATATAGAGAGTGCTGATGTCGGATTTTACTATGTCCAATTGTACCTCCTTTGGAGAAGATTTTTTCAGTTGAACATTCATGTAAGTCAAAAAAATACTTATTGAGGATATAAACCATCCCCAATAGTTGACTAGCGATAAAAATGCAATAAGCGGAGTTTCTCTAGGGAAATCCTCCGACAAGCCAAGAATAGAAGACAATGTTACAATAAATGTAAAATTTTCTATTACAGGAGCTATCAGAGAAGCCTTCAATGAGAAAAATTGGGAAAAAGCTTACAATAATCATGACAACACCTTCAAGCTAAAATACGGAATAAAGCTCCACACAAGTGGACTCCGAAAGAAGGAGATTGGCAAGCCCCTAGATACGTACAAGAAAGTTGCCCTTTTTTGGACACGAAACCCTAAGCTGACTCAAATGGCAGAGAAAAAGGTCTGGGTACAGATATCAAAGAATTTCGAACCATCCATTCCAAATAGCCAATCCGAAGCACAGCAGCTATTTCTCGACTTTGATGAAAAAATACAGTTTAACGCATCAGAGCTTGGAGTTGGAAAACACAAGATAGGCGCCGAAGTTTACGTCTCTTGGTACAAACATGATTATGCAGAACAATTCGATGAAACTGCACACTCTAAAGAAATTGAGATCGAAGTTACCAAATAAGATATAAACGGAATTATCGGTGGATTCGATATGGCAAAATTCGATGGACTTAGAGGACAAGAACTGCTTGAAGTAGAAGAGAAAAACGGCGAAGTAACTTTGATCTTCAAGGATAACAGGTTTTTGTTTATCAAGCTTGAAGACGGCAAGATGGTAACTACATCTATACCAGAGTAAATTTACTTGTTTAGGAATTTGTAGTATAGACCTATTGCTATTTCTTGTGATTCAGACTGGATAGAACCGGGTCTTTCTTTTCGTACTTTTTGTATGGCAATCTTTGCAGAGATTTTTTCATATTTAACAAGATAACAAGCAAGAATGGTTCCAGTTCTTCCAATGCCTGCTGCGCAGTGAACCATTACAGGCTCATTGCTTTCAATTCTATTTCGAATAAACTCAACTGCTTGATCAATTTGTTCCATGTCAGGTGCAGAGTAGTCCTCTGTTGGAACATGGAGATATTTTACATTGGCCACCCAAGATTCTGGAAGTGAATTCTCAGTCATGGTAACAATTGATTTTACTCCTTGTTTTAGTATCCAGTCTATCTCAGAAACAGAGGTTGGCATTCCGCTGCCAGCTAACTTGTCATTTATCAACCAGCTAAAGTTAGTTGGTTTTTTTGTAATTTTGCCATGTACCCTTCGCCAGATATTTCCCGGTTTGCTCATATGATATCATGATACTCAGTACCATATATGTAGAAAACTACGTCTAGAGAAAAGAAAAATAAGAAAAAGAGAATTTTTTTTGCGGACTTAATCGATTAGTTCAGTCCAACCTTTTACGAACACAGAGTTTCTATAGAGTGGTACTGGTTGACCTGGAGTAAAGTCCATTGGTCTCATCCAAAAGATTGCCTTTGTTGGGCACACACCGATGCATGCACCGTCTGAAATGCATCTTTCTGGATAAAATACAAATGCTTTACCTCTCTTCCAGCCTTCTACTGGTTTTACTCTTAATACGTCTGGGCCTAGTGATGTACAAATCTCTACACAGAGTGCACATCCTATGCACATTTGTTCGCCTATATCTGGAATAATTCCAACTGGCATGGAAGTTCTTTTAGAAAAGATCTTAATATAACTTGCTGAAAAATGGCGTGTTATAACGGCGTTTGGCAATTTTATAACACCGTTAATTTTAGATCGGCTCATTCCAAATCTTTAGAATAACAATTTTTCAAACCGACGTTTTTTTATAATTTATTGCCAATCAAATAATCATGGGAAGTAAAATTCACTGTGCACATATCTTGGTTGAAAAGCTAAGTGTTGCACAAGATCTTAAGACAAGAATTTCAAAGGGTGAAAGTTTTGCAAATCTTGCCAAAGAACATTCTCTTGATGTTTCAAAAAAACGTGGCGGAGATCTTGGATTTTTTTCAAGGGGTGCAATGGTGTCAGAATTTGAAAAAGCAGCTTTTGCGTTACAAAAGGGCCAAGTCTCTGATATTGTAAAAACCCAGTTTGGATATCACATCATAAAAAGGCTAGACTAGCGGAATCAGATTTGATGGTATGACAAGCTTGCAAGAGTCGCTAGGCATGCTTAGTATGATACCTTCTTTTCCGTATTCAAGAAGGATTTTTTTACTATTTTTTGTTTCAACAAGGCGTTTTCCCGTAGGGGACAAGATCCAGCCTTCCTCTTTTTTGAATCGTACCATGCTTGTAACAACAAGATATGATTTGGTCATCTTTGTTATGCTTGCAAGCAACATCATGATAGACATGACAGTCTTGCCAAGGTTCTTTTTTTGATTCAAGATATTGTAGAGCCCATTTAGTGAATCCACAACAACTATGGTTTGCGACAGACTTGCCTTGACTAGGATCTCTTTTATCATCTGATACAAAGTCTCACTGGTTGGTTGAAAGAGTGTTACATTTTTTTCAGCAGGAAGAATCCCCGAAGCCACGTATCCACTGTACAGCAAGTCAAGATCCAAGTACAAGACTTCAAGTTTTGTATCTTGGACCAGTTTTGAGATAAATCCAGCCTTTAGAAATGGATCAGGATAAAATACAGAGTTGATAAGATTCTGCTCCAACATTTTCTGCAAATTTAATTTTGCTTGAGTGTCATCGCTAGGATTTTTAAACAATACAAAAGACTAGTAGTTTGTAATATAATAATGAATTTAGATTATTCCCAAGATTTTCCATACAGAGAAAGGATCTACCTAAACAACGCTTCCACCTCCAGGATGCCAAGAAAAAGCATAGCAGCAATGAGTGATTTTCTTGTAAAATACAACGAACTTGGTCCAGATTCAGAGGCTTCTGATATTTATGTAAGAGAAAGACTTGGCAGTCTGCGAAAAGAAATTTCAGAGCTGATAAAATGCAGGCCTGAAGAGGTGGTCCTCACCCAGAGTGTTACTGATGGAATAAACTTTGTAGCAAACGGATTGAAACTTGCCCCCAATTCCAATATTGTCATACGGGGTTCAACTCATGAGCATCCAGCAAATCACTATCCATGGGTAAGGGCAGGTCAAAGAGTAGAATTAAGAAATTTACCCATAAACGAGACAGGTTATTTTGAACCAAATTCTTTTACAGATACAATTGATAAAAACACAGGGCTTGTTTCTCTGAGTCATGCACTGTTTAACACTGGTGCCATAGTTCCCATCGAAGAAATTGGCAAGATACTTTCAGAAAAAAATATACCATATTTTGTTGATGCAGCTCAGACTGTTGGCTGTATCACTGACGTAGATGTAACCAAGATCAATTGTAATTTCATGTCCTTTAACGGTTCCAAGTGGTTGTGTGGTCCAATGGGCATGGGCATCTTCTTTTGCAGAAAAGATTCAAGTGAACTGATTGAACCACTCCAAGTTGGTGGAGAATCTGCCATATTTCACGAAGACAAGATTGCACACAAAGAAATGCCTGCCAGGTTTCAAGCAGGTTTTAGAAACTGGTCTGGTGTAGCAGGCCTTGAGGCATCAATAACTTATCTCAAAAAGATAGGAATTTCAACCATCAGAGAGAGAAACATCAAGCTTGCCGAACTATTACGCCAAGAGATCTCAAAGATCAATGGCGCAATCTTGTATGGTCCAGAGGAAAAGGAAAGACGTACAAGTATAGTTTCCTTTTCAATTCAGGACCAAGAATCAAAGAATATCGTTGCAAGACTTGAGAAAGAGAATATCATACTTGCAGTAAGGGACATCTTTTCTAAAAAGATCATAAGAGCGTCACCGCATTTTTACAATACAGAGTCAGAAATTCTTGCTGTGGTTGATGCAATAAAGAAGAGCTAGGACTTTTCCTGTTCTTCGATTACCATCATGGTCAGGGTAGAGTAAACCTTGTCTATCTTTCTAATCTTATTCGTGATGATACTTCTTAGAAGATCCATCGAGTCTGCAGTTATCTTGACTATGATATCATAGACGCCGTACACACCTTGAATCTCATATTTGATGCCTTTTTCGCCTCCAAGTATCTGCTTTATCTTTTGGATTATTGTAACATCTGAGCCTAGATCAGAGTTTATCAAGATGTAAGTAGTGGGCATGTACTAATTCCAGTTTCACGATATTTAACCTTTGATTACAATTTGAAAATGAATTTGTTACAATCTTTGAAATATCATTTAGATTACAAACTGGAATCTATTTTGTTTGTAGTTTTTAGAAAGTTTGCCCTCAATTGCTATTTTGGTGCCGCAAAAATTACAGTTGTTGTTATCATCAAGATGCCATCCTTGAATATCAAAGCCATATCTTTTGACAACAACTTTCTTGCATTGTGGACAGTATGTATTCTCCAGGGGATGGCCTGGCACATTTC
>Ga0207707_10001503_pt1 | contig 21520 bp, 15 predicted proteins | sample KBSC83BmetaG_FD_184336 | JGI IMG/M metagenome (GOLD analysis project Ga0207707, IMG submission 184336) | Corn rhizosphere microbial communities from Kellogg Biological Station, Michigan, USA - KBS C8-3B metaG (SPAdes) (version 2) | ecosystem: Host-associated > Plants > Roots > Rhizosphere ...
CCTCGACCCTCGACCCTCGACCCGCGACCCGCGACCCTCAGCTCCCAGCAAATATCTCCTCAGCCAACTGCCGCAGGCGGCGTACGTCAAGCGGCTTGGCCAGGCAGTGGGTCGGGTCGGACTCGGAGCTCAGCGCGCCGATGACAACGGTGCGCCGGGCCCACGCCGGTCGCGCCCGCCGCAAGGCCTGCACCATCGGCGCCACGTCACTGGTCATCGGCTCCCCGTCCGCCACTACCAGGTCATAATCCTGGCTCGCCACCAGCGACTCCAGTTGCTCCGGCTCGGACGCGGTGTGGACCACATGGCCGTCAGGGGCGAAGAGTGCGCTCACCAGGCGCTGAATGGCCGGATCGTTTCCGGCTACCAGGATGTGCCGGTGCAGCGCCGCCGCGGCACTGTGACGATCCGATTCGGCGAGTGGAACGGTCAGCATGAAGCACGCGCCGCCGCCGGGAGCCGGACTGTAGGTGAGACTCCCGCCATGGGCCTGCGCGATACCGTAGCTCAGCGAGAGGCCCAGCCCGGTTCCCTGACCGGCCGGCTTGGTGGTGAAGAATGGTGTGAAGAGCCGGGGCCGGTGCTCGTCGCTCACCCCGTTGCCGGTGTCGCGGACCATCAGAAAGGCAGTCGGGCCCTGGGTGCCAGTCTCGATCGTGATCCGCCGTACCCGTCCATCCGGAAGGTCGGCCAGCGCCTGGATCGCATTGGTGAGCAGGTTGAGCAGGATCTGCTGGAGTTCGTGCGGATCTCCGTGCACCGGCACGGCGTCACCGGAGAGCCCGCTGATCAGCTCGACGTCGCGCAGGCGCACATCATACGCCACCAGCGACGAGGTGCGGCCCACGATGTCGTTCAGGTCAACCAGCGTCTGCTGGGCGGTTTCCTTGCGGGCAAAGGTGAGCAGGTTCCGTACGATGCGGCCGGCGCGCTCGGCCTGATCGTGAATGATGCGGATATGCTGTCGTGGCGAATCGGGCAGCGGCTCGCGTTCGAGCAGCAGTTCAGCCAGCCCGGCAATGGAGGTCAGGGGATTGTTCAGCTCGTGCGCCACACCGGACACGAGCTGCCCGATGGCCGCCATCTTTTCGCTCTGGATCAGGTGCGCTTCCATGGCGCGCTGGGCGGTCACGTCCTCCACCAGCGCCACCATCGCACCGCGCCCGAACGCGCCACCCAGTGGCGCCAGCGTCAGCCGCAGCAGCCCGCCATACCGGCTGGCGGCGGCGCTCGGTGCTGCCGCGGTGCCGAATGCCTGCACCTGCCGCATGTAGTCGAGCGCTGGGCCAGGCTCCTGGAAGAGCAGGGAAGCGAAGGGCTTGCCGTTCAGCTCCGCGGGCTCGCCGCCGGCCATCCCGGCGAGCGCCCGGTTGGAGCGCTGGATGGTGCCATCGGCGTTGAGTACGGCGATGCCCTCGCGCAGGGCGTCAAAGGCCGTTTCCCATTGCAGCCGCCCGTGTTCGACCCGGGCAAAGAGCTGGCTGTTGGCCAGCACCATGGACGCGCTGGTCGCGACCGTCGAGAGCAGCCAGAGATCCTCGGTGGTGAAGGGGCCGTCAACATGGTCTACCACCGCCAGCGCGCCCAGGGTCTCGTCCCGGGAGCGAAGCGGCACCACCGCCGCCGACTGCACCATCACGTCGTACAGTACCCGGACACCCGGCTCGGCCAGGCGCTGGTCCACCTCGATGCGCCCGCGCTCCAGCGCTGCGGTCACCAGTGAGACGTCACTGAGCGGGATCCGGCGCTTGAGTTGCGCCACCATCGTGCCTTCAGCCGCCGCCACCCGAAGCCAGCGCCCATCCTCCACCAGCAGCATCATGACGCCCTTGGCCGAAATGAAGCGGGCGAGGTAGCGCACCACCTGCTCGACGATCCGCTCGGCCTGAACGGAGTCGGACAGGACATAGCCCAGCTCGCGCAGGGTGAACAGTTCGCTGATCCGGTGCTCGAGCTGGGCGGCCAGCTCGTCGCGCTGGCGCTCCAGGCGCCGGAGCCGGAGGTCGGTGCGGCGCGCCCTGATGCCAAGGACCAGGAGCGCCGCCGAGATCGGGACCACCACCACCGACCACCAGGAAATGCCGGTGGCCCGGATGAACACGAGCTCCGTTGCCACAAGCACGAGGCTCGCCAGGGCCGCCAGCACCGGCGGCGTCATCCGGACCCTGCGGCGCTGCTTCAGCTGGACGGATCTCCCCGCCGTGTGATGCGTTCCGTCACGTACGCCTCGGGTGGCGCGTTGGGCTTGACCCGGACCGATTTGGCCGGGATGCCGACATTCACATGCCAGGCCCGCACATCCTTGGTGGCAACCGCCACCGCACCCACCATCCCGTTGAATCCGACATGCACGCCGGCCAGGACGGTGGCGTGATAGGTGATGCGCACATCATCGTCCAGAACGGTGGCGACACTGGTCACGTCCTTCTGGTCCACAATGCTGTGGGTGTGGCTGTACACGTTGGCATAATCGGAAATGCTGACCCGGTTGCCGAGCCGGATTCCGCCCCGATCGTCCAGCAGAACATGGCGGTGTACTACGCAGTCATCGCCCACTTCCAGGTTGTAGCCGAAGGAGAATTCCACATGCTGGAAGCATTTGAAGTTGCGGCCGCACCGCGCGAAGATGTGCGGCGCCAGAATCCGGCGGAACTGCACGCCCAGATCCACGTTCTGCCCGCCGACCGGTGAGCGGTCAAACGAATACCAGAGCCAGAGCAGGGGTTTCACCCGAGCGAACTTCACGGGATCCACATCGGCGTAGTACTCCGGCTCCAGGGTGATGCCGCGGGGGTCGAGCGCGCGGAGCGCCAGCCGGGTCGACGCCGGCACCGACGGGTCGCTGATGCGTTCGTCGTAGTCGGTAATCCCGGGATAGAAGAGGCCCAGCAGCGTATCGCGTGCGATCCGGTTCCAGTCGGCACCGGGACTGGCGAGCTGGCCGTCAAGTGCGTGGAGCCAGTCGAGGGCGGCTTGGCGGTCGGCTTCGGGCAGGTTGAGCGAGCGCAGGGGTTGCTGCGTCATGACGCCTCCAGAGCATGGCGGAAAGTATCGCCAGAGGTGGCGCCAGGGCAGAGGGAAGCGGCGGCTGGCCTTGACCTTGGCGGGCAAAGGCGAGAGATTCGCTCGTCTTTATGAAAGATTACATGAGAATAATTCTCAACTGCGTGCTCCGCTCCAGTTTGTGCTAGGGCCCTTCCTGTGTCTCGGCTTCGCGGCCCTGGTGGCTGGTACCGTCGTCACCCCGAACACCGTGCGGGTGCGCCGGGACGTCCTCGCCATGGGCACGCAGCTCCAGATGGATGTGGCGGCCGGTTCACGAGCTGGTGCCCTGGTCGCCAGCGAAGACGCCTATCAGGCCGTGCTGCGGATGGATTCATTGCTCAGCACCTGGCACGCCAGCCCACTCGATTCCTTGAACGTTGCGGCCCCAGGCGACACAGTAGCCATCCCGTCCGGGCTGGCTACCCTGCTCGCCGAAGTCATGCCTTGGCGGGATTCGACCGGGGGGGCGTTCGAGCCGGTCAGCGGCGCCCTCACCGATGCGTGGGACCTTCGCGGAAGCGGCCGCGTTCCCTTGCCCGCCGACCTGGCGGAAGCGCTCAATGGCAGCGGTGCTGATGCCATGACGATTACCGGTGACCTGGGCATGCGGCATCGGCAGAACGCATGGCTCGACAGTGGCGCCTTCGGCAAGGGTGCAGCCCTCCGCTTGGCGCAGCGGGCACTGCGGGTGGACCGCATTGACACTGCGCTGCTCGACTTTGGCGGGCAGGTCCTCGCCATGGGTGCTCCGGAGCATGCGCAGGGCTGGGCCGTTGCCATCGCCGACCCGCGGGACCGTTCCCGCCCGGCGCTCCGCCTCCTGCTTCGCGACGTGTCCGCCTCCACCAGTGCACAATCCGAGCGATTCGTGACGGTGGCCGGCGCGCGCTACGGCCACATCCTGGATCCGCGCAACGGACGCCCGGTGCCCGCGTGGGGCAGCGTGACCGTCATCGCCGCGGACCCGCTGGTGGCCGACATCGTCTCCACCGCGCTGTTCGTCATGGGCCCCGAGCAGGGGCTGGTGTGGGCCAACCGCCATCCCGAACTGGGGGCCATTTTTCTGGTGAGCGACCCCTCCCGGCTCCGGATGCACGCCTCTGCCGGTGCTGTCCGGTTCATCGTCCGACCATGATGTCTTCTCGCCGTTCAACCAACCATTCACTGGATTTTCTGATGCAATCATTCCGCGCCGTACTGCTTGCCTCCATGCTCCTTGTGCTTCCCGCCCTGCTGGCAGGCCAGCAGACCGACTCCGCCGCGATCGCCGACCTGCGACAGCGGCTGGATGCCGTCACACGGCAGATGGAACGACTGGAGCTCGATCGGGCCGACGCCGGGGTGGCCGACACCGTGGCCAGCGGGCTGGCACCCGCGGCCTCCAAGGTCTACCGGGTGCACCAGGGCGTGTCGCTGGGCGGATATGGCGAGATGCTGTATGAGAACTTTGCCGGCTCGAACCAGAACGGTGCAGCGTCCGGCCTGACCGACCAGATCGACGCGCTGCGCGCCATTCTCTATGTGGGATACCGGTTCAATGACCGTTGGCTCTTCAATTCGGAGATCGAGTTCGAGCACGCGAGCACGGAAGACGGCGGTGAGGCATCGCTGGAGTTCGGTTATCTGGAGTACCGGCCCTCGCAGGCACTGGGCGTTCGAGCCGGCCTGCTCCTCGCTCCCATGGGCTTCCTGAACGAGATCCATGAGCCGCCGACCTGGCTTGGCGCTCGCCGCCCGCTGACGGAGACGTTTATCATCCCGTCCACCTGGCGCGAAAACGGTGTGGGCATCGTGGGAGAGCATGGCGTCCTGAGCTACCGCGCGTATGTCATGAGCGGCTTCAACGGCGTCAGCGGCTTCAGCGCGGATGAGGGACTGCGGGAAGGGCGTGAGAATGGCGCCAAGGCCATCGCCGAGAATTTCGGTGCCGTGGGCCGGCTCGACGCGACGCTGCAGCCGGGACTGCTGGTCGGTGCCGCCGGCTATATCGGGCATTCGGGGCAGGGTGCGGCCGATGCCGAAGGCGCCCTTCATGCCCGGACCACGATCGTCGAGGCACACGCCCAGTACCGTGCGCGCGGCTTTGATCTTCGCGCGCTGGGCGCACTGGCGTCGGTGGACGATGCCGCCCGGATCAATGCGGCTCAGGGGCTGTCCGGCAGCGAGTCCATCGGCTCTCGTCTGACCGGGTGGTATGTGCAGGGTGGATATGACGTCCTTCATTCCAGCCGGACCACGGCTGCGCTGCTTCCCTACGTGCGCTACGAGCAGGTGAACACCCAGCAGGAAGTTCCGGACGGCTTCAGCGCCAACCCCGCTAATGACCGGCAGGTGATCTCACTCGGCGCCATGTGGAAGCCCATTTCCATGATCGCGCTCAAGGGCGAATACCAGATTGACCGGAACGACGCCGGAACCGGCGTGAACCGGGTCAATGTGGTGGTGGGGTACCTGTTCTGATGAGACGAGGGACGAGGGGCGAGGGACGAGAGACGCGGGGCGCGGGTCGCGGATTCACACGTTCGCTCGCGGCCGCAGCGCCGTCGAGCCGTCGAGCCGTCGAGCCGTCGGGTCCCTCGTCCCTCGTCTCTCGTCTCGCGTCCATTTTATTGCTCGCCACGCTTCCTGCCGTCGTTCACGCCCAGTCGCGTCTGACGCAGCAGGAGGCGCTGTCGCTCGCGTTTCCAGGCCGGGACTCGCTGATCCGGCATACCGCGTTTCTGTCCACCGCTGAGGTGGCGAAGGTGGCCACCCTCAGCGGCCCCGGTGTGGAACCACCCGCCAGTGTCGTGAGCTACTACGTGGCATGGCGACAGGGGCGCCCGGTTGGCGTCGCGTACTTCGATGCGCACCGGGTCCGGACCGAGCGCGAGGTGCTGATGTTCGTGCTGGACAGCACCAGTGCGATCCAGCGGGTCGAGGTGCTCGCGTTCGGCGAGCCGCCGGAGTATGCGCCGCCTCCCGGCTGGCTGGCTCAGTTCCGGGGGTCAGGCGGGGTGGCCGGCTCATCGCGGAAAGGGAATATCGTGGGAATCACCGGCGCAACGCTCACCACCCGTGCCGCCGAGCGGGCCGCCCGCCGTGTGGCGGCGCTGCACGCCGTGATCCATCCGTTCGGCGCGGAGACCGTTCCGTGACCCCGTTCGAGCGATGGAGTGTCTGGTCCACGTCGCTCGCCACGGCAGTGACGGGGTTTGTCTATCTGTGGATGAAATACCTGATGACGCCGGCGGACCCGTGGTCGGTCATCAACAGTCCGCTGCAGCCCTGGGTGCTCAAGGCGCACATCCTGGTGGCACCGCTGCTGGTGTTCAGCGTGGGGCTCGTTGCGCTGAAGCACATCTGGCGGCACTTCCGGAGCGCGCGGCGGACTGCGCGCCGCACCGGCATCACCACCGCGCTGGTGCTGGGGCCAATGGTGGTTTCAGGCTATCTCATTCAATCGGTGACGGCGGAGGGCGTGCTGCGGGTGGTGGCCATCACACACATCGTCGCCGGCAGTGTATACGCGGCCGGGTTGCTGGCGCACCAGCTGGTGGTGCGGCGGTCCCTCAGCGGTTCTCGAGGTGCAGGCGCTGCCGCTCCCGCTGCAGCAGCGGCAGCCGGTCGCTCCAGTCGGACGATGTCAGGGAGCCATAGCTGATCTGGAATGGATCCCACACCGGCAGCAATTCCTGATAGAGGTAGATCGCCATGACCGACTCGCGCGCCTCGAGCTGGCCGCTGCCGAATTTGGGACTCAGCGGCACGATGGCCAGCGGGCGGAGCAGCCGGCCCCGCACCAGCAGCGTGAGCAGCTGGGGGTCGAACCGGACCCCGTCCTGAAGCCCGAAGAAATTCACCAGTGCCAGTCCCGGTTCCGACACGCCCGCATCCCGGCCTGCCGAGTCGATGGCGGGGCGATGGCTCTCGACCAGCCGGCGCAGCGCGGTGCTGGCGTCCTTGGCGAGCAGGGTGGTGAGCCTGGCGTCGAGGGGCACGAACCGAAGCTCGAGCTCGTCGTTGCGCATCCGGATGGCGATGTCGCTCTGGTTCAGCCGGCCATAGACCTGCGCCGGCGCGCTGTCCCTGGCCGCAGCCGTATCCGCAGCAGCCGGTGGCGTCGTGGCGGGAGTCTGGGCGTGCGCGCAGGCCGCGGTGAGCAGCAGCGCGGCGGACGCGAGATGAAGCGATTTCATGCCTGTTCTCCGGCCGACAGGATGCTCATGCCCAGCTCGGGAATTCCGAGTCCGGTTCTGCTGCTGACGACCTGAACCTGATCTTCCTCCAGGCCAAGCCCTTTCGCAAGCTCACGGCCGCGCTGCTGCCGCTGGGCGTGGGACAACTTGTCGGCCTTGGTGAAGACCGCCAGCGTTGCCGTGCCACTCGCCGCCAGCAGTTCCTGCATCGCCATGTCGTCGGCCGACGGCTGGTGGCGCAGGTCCAGAAGCCACACGACCCCGGCCAGCCGTTCCCGCCGCTCCAGATACCGGCCCAGCAGCACCCGGTATGTCCGCCGGTTGGACTGGCTGGCCCGGGCATAGCCATAGCCGGGCAGGTCCACAAGGTAGAACGCCGGAAGCCGGTAGACATTCACCATGGTGGTCTTGCCCGGGGTGCCGCTCACCCGCGCCAGGCCGGCCTTGCCGGTCAGCGCATTCAGCAGACTGGACTTGCCGACGTTGGAGCGTCCGACAAAAGCGATTTCAGGCAGCGGTGGATCGAGCAGGACATCCGGATCGGGAAACGAGCCGACGAACGTGACCGGCAGCTCGTCGAGGGGCGGCGTCACGCCTCGCGCTTGGCGCGCGGGCGTTCCGTGACGATCAGCGGCTGGGTGCGCTCGGTGACGGATTCGCGCGTGATGACGACTTCGCGGACGTCGTCCCGGGTCGGGAGCTCGAACATGATGTCGGTCATCAGCGTTTCGAGGATGCTGCGGAGGCCGCGGGCGCCGGTGCCGCGCTTGAGGGCGCGCTCGGCCACTGCGCGCAACGCTTCCGGGTCGAACGTGAGGCCCACGTTCTCCAGCTCGAAGAGTTTCTTGTACTGTTTGGTCAGCGCGTTCTTGGGCTCGAGCAGGATGCGCACCAGCGCGTCTTCGTCCAGGGATTGCAGCGGCACCGAGACCGGCAGCCGGCCCACCAGCTCGGGAATCAGCCCGAAGCGCAGGAGGTCGTCCGGCTCCACATCGGCGAACGGATCCTTCTCGTTCACGCCGCCCTTGCCGGAGCGCTCCGCGCTGGCGAACCCGATCTGCTGACGCCCGGTGCGAGCCTCGATGATCTTCTCGAGGCCGTCAAAGGCGCCGCCGCAGATGAACAGGATGTCGCGGGTGTTGATCTGGATGTATTCCTGCTGAGGATGCTTGCGGCCGCCCTGCGGCGGCACGCTCGCAATGGTGCCTTCGAGGATCTTGAGCAGCGCCTGCTGGACGCCTTCACCTGACACGTCGCGGGTGATGCTGGGGTTCTCGCTCTTGCGCGCGATCTTGTCGATCTCGTCAATGTAGACGATGCCGCGTTCGCACTCCGCCACGTTGAATTCGCCCGCCTGCAGCAGCCGGACCAGGATGTTCTCCACGTCCTCGCCCACGTACCCGGCTTCGGTCAGCGTGGTCGCGTCGGCAATGGTGAATGGCACATCGAGGATGCGGGCGAGGGTCTGGGCCAGAAGGGTCTTGCCGGTGCCGGTCGGACCAATCAGCAGAATGTTGGACTTGTCCAGTTCGACTTCGGAATCCCGGCTGCTCTGGGCATTGATGCGCTTGTAGTGGTTGTAGACCGCCACCGCGAGGGCCCGCTTGGCGGTGTCCTGCCCGATCACGTACTGGTCCAGCACATCCTTCAATTCCTGGGGCGTGGGAACCTGCGTGATATTGTCCGCAACCTCGCGCTCCTCATCCTCCGCAAGGATCTCATTGCAGAGGGTGATGCATTCGTTGCAGATATAGACAGACGGGCCGGAAATGAACTTCCGGACCGAGTCCTTGCTCTTTCCGCAAAACGAACAGCGAAGGTGCTTGTCGTTCGACATGGGCCCGCTTGGGAAGACTGGAAATATCGCCTACTGCAAAAGGGGAGCCACCCGAAAGGTGGCCCCCCGGAGGGCCCCCCGTCAAGCCTTGGGGACCAGCTCTCGACGGGGCGTAAAGACGCTGTCAATAAGGCCGTAAGCCTTGGCCTCGTCGGCGCTCATGAACCGGTCCCGGTCCATGTCCCGCTCGATGGTCTCGACCGGCTGGCCGGTGTGCTGGGCATACAGGTCGTTGAGCTTGGACCGCAGATAGAGGATCTCCCGCGCCTGGATTTCGATATCCGCCGCCGTACCCTGGGTGCCCCCGGACGGCTGGTGGATCATGATCCGGGAATGGGGCAGCGCGCTGCGCTTGCCGGCCGTCCCGGCCGCCAGCAGGAACGACGCCATGGAGGCCGCGAGGCCCATGCAGATGGTGTTGATGGGGGCGCGGAGGTGCTGCATGGTGTCGTAGATGGCCAGCCCCGCCGATACCACACCGCCCGGCGAATTGATGTACAGGTAGATGTCCTTCTCGGGGTTGTCCGCCTCGAGAAAGAGCAGCTGGGCAATGATGATGTTGGAGACGTCGTCGTTGATGGGGGCGCCGAGGAACACGATGCGGTCCATCAGCAGTCGTGAGAAGATGTCGTAGGTCCGCTCGCCGCGGCTCGACCGTTCGATGATGTACGGCGGGTAGATCGTGGACATCGGGTCAGTCCGTCTCTCAGTCAACGGTGGATTGCGCAAGGAGGTGGGCAAAGACTTTCTCCTCGGTGAGTGCCCGCTCGATGTCGGGCAGGCGGTTGGCCTTCTGCAGGCTGGCATAGAGCTGGCCTGTCTCCACCCCGCGGGCGCTGGCCATCTGGGCCACACGCGCGTCCACGTCGTCTTCCGTGGCCCGGAGCTTTTCCCGATCGGTCACCGCTGTCAGGATCAGTTCCCGCCGCACGGTTGCCTCGGCGATGGGATGGAACTGGGCCTCGAAGGTAGCGAGCTGGTCGTCAGGAATGTTATAGCTGTGGGCATAGGCGTGCAGCACCCGGTGCACCAGGGATTCCGGCGCCGGCACGCTGTTGGCCTCCGCGATCTGGCGGATCAGTTCCTCCCGGACCTGCGCATCGGCTTCGCGGGTGGCCTCCTGTTCCAGGTCGGTCCTGATGGCCGCCTTGAGCGCATCGAGCGAGTCGAAGTCGCCCACTTCGCGCGCCAGCTCGTCGTTCAGCTCCGGCAGTTCCTTCCGCTTCACGTCCAGCAGGCTCACCCGAACCTTCCGGCTCTGGCCTCGCCGGCTTTCGTCCGGATGGTCCTCGGGAAAGCGGATATCGCCCTCGCGGGTCTGGCCTGGCACGAGTTCCATGATGAGTGCTTCGAGGTCGGCAACCGCCCGCTGCTCGCCCAGCACCAGCGAGTGCGGCTGCGGCTCGTGGGGCCCGTCGCCATCCAGCGAGGTCACCTCGAGCTGCACCATCTGGCCGGCGGCCGGGTGCCCGCCCTCGACCGGGAGCCAGGTACCCTTCTGTTCCCGGATGTTGTCGAGCTGCTCGTTGACGGCGTCGTCATCCACCGCAGGAACGGTGCGGACGAGCTTGAAGCCGCCCGTCCGTTCCAGCGAAATGGACGGCCGGACTTCGACAAACAACTCGAACTCGACCGGGCTTCCTTCCTCGAACTTGATATTCCGCACACTGGGCTCGGTCACCGGCTCGAGCGATTCGCTTGACTTGGCCGTCTCCCACCCATCCCGGACGACTTCCTCGAGCGCCGACTGGCGGATCGCATCACCGAATCGGCGGCGGACCACTGCCTCGGGTGCTTTGCCCTGGCGGAACCCGGGCAATCGGGCTTGCCGGGCGTAGTGCTTGAGCGCCTTGTCCTCGGCGGCACGGACCCGCTCAACCGGGACCGTAACCTTCAGCGAACGTGATGCCACGTCTTCAGCGGTCTTCTCGACCAGGATTTCCGTCGTCATGGCGGGAAAGGTAGCCGCCTGCCGAGGGACCGGTCAAACGGGTTGCCGCTTGACGCCGGGGGCCGGATGCGCCGTATTAGGCGCATGCCCACAGTCCTGGTGGTTGATGATGAGCCCTCGGTTCGGCGCGCGGTACGCCGCCATTTTGAATTGGGCGGTCTCGATGTGCTGGAGGCGGGGAGCGGCGCGGAGTGCCTGGCGCTCCTGCGGGGCGGTGCCACGGTGGACGCGGTGGTCTGCGACGTCCTCATGCCCGAACTGAACGGCCTGGCGCTCTATGACGCCATCATCGAGCAGGCGCCATCCCTGCGGGAGCGGGTCGTCTTCCTCACCGGCCTGGCGCACGAGCCGGCGGTACACGGCCAGATCGAGCAGCGTGGTGTGCCGCTGGTGAGCAAAGTGGATGACCTCACGATCGTGGTGGATGCGGTACGCCTTGCCCTGCTGCGTCCAGCCGGCGGCTAGGTTCGGCCCGCGCCCCTCTGCTTCCCCCTGCCCGGTCGAGCAGGCCCCGCAGCCGGTCAGCCAGACTCTCAGGCGAGAACGGTTTGGACACGAAGGGCACACCCGACGGAAGCAGGCCGCGCTCGATGACTTCTTCCCCGGTGTAGCCGGAGATGAAGAGCACCGGCAGCTCTGGCGCCAGCTCGCGCAGCCGGGCCGCCAGCTCCCGGCCTCCCATTTCCGGCATGGCCACGTCGGTCACCACCAGCGCAATCGCGACACCATGCTGCCGGTATGATTCCAGCGCCTCCCGCCCGTTTGCCGCCTCGATGATGGTGTAACCGTAGCCCCGCAGTGCCCGCGCGATGAGCGACCGCACCACCGGCTCATCTTCGACCAGCAGAATGGTTTCGGTGCCACCGCGGGCCGGCATGCGCCGAGGGCCTGACGGCCGCTCGGCGGGCGCCAGTGTGCGGGGCAGGTACGCCTTGAACACCGTGCCCTGGCCCCGTTCGCTGTAGGCAAAGATGAATCCGTTGCTCTGCTTGATGATGCCGTAGGCAGTCGACAGCCCGAGCCCGGTGCCCTGGCCCACCGGTTTGGTGGTGAAAAAGGGCTCGAAGATCCGGTGCATGGTGGCCGGGTCCATGCCGGCGCCGGTATCGCTCACCGACATCATGATGAACTCCCCGCTGGGGAGCATGAGATCGGGATGCCGCGCGGCGTAGGCAGCGTCGAAACTCTGCCGGGACGTCTGCACCGTGATGCGGCCGCCGCCCGGCATGGCGTCGCGGGCGTTCAGCACCAGGTTGAGCAGCACCTGCTCGATCTGTCCCGGATCGGCGTGACAGCAGCAGGCCTCGGGCGCCAGGCGCGCTGCCAGCTCATGCTGCTCCGCGACCGAGCGCTGCAGCATCGGCAACAGGTCCCGGATGACGAGGTTGAGGTCAATGGTCCTGGGGTGCAGCACCTGCTGGCGGCTGAATGCCAGCAGCTGGCGGGTCACATCGGCCGCACGCCGGGCGGCCTTCAGGATTTCTTCCACGTCGGCGGCGCGCCCGTCACTCTCCGGAAAACTGCGCAGCAGGAAATCGCCGAAGCCAAGGATGGCGGTCATCATGTTGTTCACTTCGTGGGCCACGCCCCCGGCCAGCCGGCCGGTGGCCTGCATCCGCTCCGCCCGCCGCAGGTGCTCGTCCATCCGGCGCCGCTCAGTGATGTCCACGGCGGAGACGCAGACGCCGATGACCGAATCCTGGTCGTCGCAGACTGGCGCATAGTTGATGTCGAATCGTGCGGAGCCGTCGCCGGGAGCCGCTTCCACACTGAAGCGTTCCCGCGCCAGCGCGCGCCGCAGGCTCTCCTCCGACACCAGCTTCAGGGCGGCAACGTGGGTTCCGATGCCGATCCGGCTATCCAGGCGCTCCTCCGACCGCGCGGCGGCCGAATTGTAGAGTCGTACCCGGCCCTCGGGGTCCAGCAGGATGAGCGCCTGGGAAGTGTTGTCGAAGATGGTTCGGAGGTCGGCTTCGGAGCGCCGCAGCGCCGCCTGCGCACGCGCACGCTCGCCACGCTCCCGCTCCCGCTCGAGGGCAATGCGGATCGCCGGGCCGATGCGCGCCAGGTTGCTCTTGAGCACGTAGTCGGTGGCGCCGGCCTTCATGCACTGGACGGCCGTTTCTTCGTTGATGGAGCCGGTGACCACGATGAACGGCACCGTTTTTCCCCACGCCCGGGCCAGTTCCAGCGCACGCATGCCGTCGAACTGGGGCAGGGAAAAGTCAGACAGGATGACGTCTGGCCGGAACTCGCCGAGCGCCAGCACGAAAGCCTCCCGTGAATCCACGCGACGCAGTTCGGCGGCGAGGCCCGCGCGTTCCAGTTCGAACTGGACCAGCTCGGCGTCCATGGCGACGTCTTCGAGCAGGAGGACCTGCAGTGGCGGTGCGGTCATGTGCTAGCGATCCAGGCGGTGATGGCGAGACCGCCCAAGGTGGTCATGCAGGGGCACCGGGACAACGTTCGCAGGATGATACCATTGTGTCAAACGCATCCGCCCTTGACCGTTTCCGCTCCCGTGTCCATGCTCATGAACTGGGCGGGCCGCCAATCGGCGCTTCCGCTTCCCCATGACTACGTTCGCGCGTGAACCGCGTGCTCCCGATGCGAGGGCTGCACCATGTCCGACGACCGCGTGTCCCCCCGTTCCCGAAAGCCGAGCCCGGCCGCGCGGGCCCCCGTCGCGGTGGCCCAGAGCGGGCTCGGCGAGGCCGAGCCCGTGGATGCGGCCGAGCTGCTGGAGGTCCTGACCGCGGTCAAGGGGGGCGACTTTTCGGTCCGGCTGCCGCGGGACCGGGTTGGCCTTCGGGGAAAGCTGGCCGACACCCTCAACGACATCATCCAGATGAACCAGGACCTGGTCAGCGAAATCGACCGGGTGAGCCAGGTCGTCGGCAAGGAAGGGCGGATCAGCCAGCGCGCGTCACTCCGCGGGGCCGGCGGTTCCTGGGCCGCGCCGGTCAATTCGGTGAATGCGCTGATCGGGGACCTGGTTCAGCCCACCAGCGAGGTGGCCCGCGTGCTCGGCGCCGTCGCCAAGGGCGACCTCTCGCAGAGCATGGCACTCGACATTGATGGCCGGCCGCTCATGGGTGAGTTCCTGCGAATCGGCCGGACCGTGAACGGAATGGTGGACCAGCTCGGTCTCTTTGCATCGGAAGTGACCCGTGTGGCCCGCGAAGTCGGGACGGAAGGGAAGCTCGGCGGCCAGGCACAGGTGAAGGGCGTGGCGGGAACCTGGAAGGACCTGACGGACAACGTCAACTCGATGGCTGCCAACCTCACCACCCAGGTCCGCAATATCGCCGAAGTGACGACGGCCGTTGCCCGCGGCGAGCTCAATCGCAAGATCACGGTGGACGTCAAGGGGGAAATCGCCGAGCTCAAGGACACCATCAACACGATGGTGGACCAGCTCAATTCGTTCGCGTCGGAAGTAACCCGCGTGGCGCGGGAAGTCGGCACCGAGGGCAAGCTGGGCGGGCAGGCCCAGGTGCGGGGAGTCGGTGGAACGTGGAAAGATCTGACCGACAACGTGAACTCGATGGCCGCCAACCTCACCACCCAGGTCCGCAACATTGCCCAGGTGACCACCGCGGTGGCCAATGGCGACCTCTCCAAGAAGATCACGGTGGATGTGCGGGGCGAGATCCTCGAGCTCAAGAACACCATCAACACCATGGTGGACCAGCTTAACTCATTCGCGTCGGAAGTGACCCGTGTGGCCCGCGAAGTCGGTACCGAAGGCAAGCTGGGCGGCCAGGCCTACGTGAAGGGCGTCGGCGGCGTCTGGAAGGACCTGACCGACAACGTGAACTCGATGGCCGGCAACCTGACGTCGCAGGTGCGCAATATTGCCGAAGTGACGACGGCGGTCGCGCGAGGCGAACTGGACAAGAAGATCACCGTGGACGTGAAGGGCGAAATCGCCGAGCTCAAGGACACCGTCAACACCATGGTGGACCAGCTCAACTCGTTCGCCTCCGAGGTGACCCGGGTGGCCCGCGAAGTCGGCACCGAGGGCAAGCTGGGCGGCCAGGCCTACGTGAAGGGTGTGGGCGGTGTGTGGAAGGACCTGACCGACAACGTGAACTCAATGGCCGGCAACCTGACCTCGCAGGTGCGCAACATCGCCGACGTGACCACGGCGGTGGCGCGGGGCGAGCTGGACAAGAAGATCACGGTGGACGTGCGGGGCGAGATCCTCGAGCTCAAGAACACCGTCAACACCATGGTGGACCAGCTCAATTCGTTCGCCTCGGAAGTCACCCGGGTGGCACGCGAGGTCGGTACCGAAGGCAAGCTGGGCGGCCAGGCGGAAGTGAAGGGCGTGGGCGGAGTATGGAAGGACCTGACCGACAATGTGAACTCGATGGCCGGCAACCTCACCGCGCAGGTGCGCGGCATCGCGCGGGTGGTCACGGCCGTCGCCAATGGCGACCTGAAGCAGCAGTTGGTGGGCGAGGTCAAGGGTGAAATCGCGACTCTCGCCGAGACGATCAACGCCATGATCGGCACGCTGGCAACGTTTGCCGACCAGGTCACCAACGTGGCGCGGGAAGTGGGCATTGACGGCAAGCTGGGGGGCCAGGCACGCGTGCCGGGTGCCGCCGGCATCTGGCGCGACCTCACGGCCAACGTCAACCAGCTGGCCGCCAACCTCACCACCCAGGTGCGCGCCATCGCGGAAGTGGCCACGGCGGTCACCAAGGGCGACCTCACCCGCTCCATTACGGTCGAGGCGCAGGGTGAGGTGGCGCAGCTCAAGGACAACATCAATGAGATGATCCGCAACCTGCGCGACACCATCCGGAAGAACACCGAGCAGGACTGGCTCAAGACCAACCTGGCCAAGTTCAGCCGGATGCTGCAGGGCCAGCGCGACCTGACCGCCGTGTCCGAGCTGATTCTGTCTGATCTTGCGCCCCTGGTGGCCGCGTATCACGGGGTCTTCTACCTGGTGGAGGGCCCGGGGAAGGAAGTCCGGCTTGAACTGCTGGCGAGTTACGCCAACGAGGGCCGGCGGGATAGCCCGCGGTCGTTCCGGCTGGGAGAGGGGCTGGTGGGCCAGTGCGCGGTGGACCGCCGCATCCTCATGGTGAACGAGGTTCCCGCGGACTACATCCGGGTCAATTCCGGCCTCGGTGCCGCCGTGCCGCGCAGCATCGTGGTGATCCCGGTGCTGTTCGAGGGCAACGTGAAGGCCGTGCTCGAGCTGGCGACCTTCGAGCCGGTGGACGAGATCCGGCTCACCTTCCTGGAGCAGCTGGCCGAGAGCATCGGGATCGTGCTCAACACGATTATCGCCAACATGCGGACCGAGGAGCTGCTCAAGCAGTCCCAGGCGCTGACCGAGAGCCTGCAGTCGCAGCGCGAGGCGCTGACCGAGACCAACCAGCGGCTGGAGCAGCAGACCCGGTCGCTGCAACAGTCGGAAGAGCTCCTCAAGAAGCAGCAGGACGAGCTGCAGCAGACCAACCTGGAGCTGGAGGACAAGGCCCGCCTGCTGTCCATGCAGAAGACCGAAGTGGAGCAGAAGAACCGCGAGGTGGAGCAGGCCAAGGTGGCGCTGGAGGAGAAGGCCAAACAGCTCGCCCTGACGTCCAAGTACAAGTCCGAGTTCCTGGCCAACATGTCACACGAACTGCGGACACCACTGAACAGCCTGCTGATCCTCTCGCAGATTCTTTCCGAGAATGCGGAGGAGAACCTGAATGACAAGCAGGTGGGCTACGCCCAGACCATCCACTCGTCGGGATCCGACTTGCTCGACCTGATCAACGACATTCTCGACCTGTCCAAGATTGAGTCGGGCACCATGGCGGTGGACGTGGGCAACGTGTCGTTCGCCGACCTCCAGCGCTTCGTCGAGGGCACCTTCCGTCAGATGGCGGACCTCAAGCGCCTCGACTTCCAGGTCGGCCTCGCCGAAGACCTGCCGATCACGCTGCAGACCGATGCCAAGCGGCTGCAGCAGGTGCTGAAGAACCTCCTGTCCAACGCGTTCAAGTTCACCGAGCGGGGCAGCGTCGCCCTGCACGCCCGGGTCGCGCATGAGGGCTGGACTCCCGGGCAGTCGCATCTCGACAGCGCTGGCAGCGTCATCGCCTTCAGCGTGACGGACACCGGGATCGGCATTTCCGGCGACAAGCACGCCGTCATCTTCGAGGCGTTCCAGCAGGGCGACGGCACTACCAGCCGGAAGTACGGCGGAACCGGTCTCGGGCTCTCCATCAGCCGGCAGATTGCCCGGTTGCTCGGCGGCGAGATCCGTCTGGAGAGCCGGCCAGGGGAGGGCAGCACGTTTACGCTGTACCTGCCGGCGGCCTTTCCGCTCGAGGCGACCGGCATTGCCGAAACGGACGAGGCCACCGCGCGCGCCGGCGCCATCGAGGTACCCAAGGCCACGCTGGGTTCGCGGCTCACCATTCTGCCGACCATCGAGCGCACCATTGGCGACGACCGCGCCGAGATCGCTGCCGGCGACCGGGTCCTGCTGATTGCGGAGGATGACCCCGCGTTCGCGCAGATCCTGCTCGACCTGGCACGCGAGCATGGCTTCAAGGGCATCGTGGCGCAACGCGCCGACCGGGCTCTGGCGCTGGCGCATGAATTCCTCCCGACCGCCGTCACGCTCGACCTCAGGCTTCCCGACGCCGACGGCTGGACCATTCTGGACCGGCTCAAGCACGATCCCGCCACCCGCCATATTCCGGTGCACGTGATCTCGGTCGAGGAGAACTGGCAGCGGGGACTCCGGCTCGGCGCCATTGATTTCCTGATCAAGCCGGCCAGCCGCGACCGTATCGCGGAGTCGCTGCGCTCGCTCACCGAATTCGTGAACCGTCCGGTCAAGCGGCTGCTGGTGGTGGAGGATGACCTGGTTCAGCGAGAGAGCATCACCACGCTGCTCGAAGGGGGCGATGTCGAGACCACGGCGGTGGGCAGCGGTGGCGAGGCGCTGGACCAGCTGCAGGCCCGGCAGTTCGACTGCATGGTGCTGGACCTCGGTTTGCCCGACATGACCGGCTTCCAGCTGGTCAAGCGGGTCAAGAGCGAAGTGGGTCTCCGCAAGCTGCCGACCGTGGTGTACACCGGGAAGTCGCTCTCGCACACCGAGGAGCTCGAACTGGGGCGGCTGGCGGAGTCCGTGGTCATCAAGGATGCGCGCTCGCCGGAGCGGCTGCTCGACGACACGTCGCTCTACCTCCACCGCGTGACGGACAAGCTCCCGGCGTCCCGGCAGCGGATGCTGGAGCAGGCGCGGCGGCAGGACCCGGCGCTTTCCGGCCGAAGCGTGCTGATCGTGGACGACGATGTGCGCAATATCTTCGCGCTCACCACCCTGCTCGAGCGAAACGGCATGCACGTGGTGCACGCGGAAAGCGGTCGGGAAGGGCTGGCGCAGCTGCAGCGGGCGCCGGGCATTGATATCGTGCTGATGGATGTGATGATGCCCGAGATGGACGGCTACGAGACCATCAGGGCCATCCGGGAACAACCCAGGTTCCGGAAGCTTCCGGTCATCGCGGTGACCGCCAAGGCCATGAAAGGCGACCGCGAGAAGTGCATCGAGGCCGGCGCGGTGGATTACATCGCCAAGCCGGTGGACACCGACCAGCTCCTCTCGCTGCTGCGGGTATGGCTGCACCGGTAGTGGAGCGCGACGCGGCCGAGGGGCTCGTCGCCTCCGGTGTCCTGCTGGTGGACGACCAGCCGGCCAACCTGGTGGCGCTCAAGGCGATGCTGGAAGGCATCAGCCCGCATATCGTGACGGCCGGCTCCGGCCGGGAGGCGTTGAAGCAGCTCCTGCTGGCCGACTTCGCCGTGATCCTGCTGGACGTGAAGATGCCGGAGATGGATGGCTTCGAGACCGCGGCGCTGATCCGCGACCGGGAGCGATCGCGGAATACGCCCATCATCTTTCTCACGGCGGCCGATCGCGACGCCCAGATGGCGGTGCGCGGCTATGCGGTGGGCGCGGTGGATTACCTCATCAAGCCCCTCGTGCCCGAGTTCGTACGCTCCAAGGTGTCAGTGTTCGTGCAGCTGGGCCGCATCAATGCCGAACTGGTCCGGCAGGCCAATCGGCTCAGGGCAAGTGAAGAGGCGGCGCTGGACCTTACGGTGACGCAGAAGGCACTCATCCGGGATCTGGAGCACAAGAACCACGAGCTGGAGAGCTTCAGTTACGCGGTGTCGCACGACCTCCGCTCACCGCTCCGGCGGATCGAGGGGTTCGCGCGGGCCCTGCAGGAAAGTGGTGAGGTCGCGTCCGATGTCGGCGTCCGCTTCCTCGGCAATATTCGCACGAGTATCGCCCAGATGGGCCAGCTGATTGATGACGTGATCTACCTGAGCCGAGTCACCAGTGCCGAGTTGCGGCTGCATGATGTGGACCTGAGCGAAGTGGCCCGGCTGGCGCTCGATGGGCTGCGCCAGGCAGAGCCGGGCCGCCAGGTGGGCACTCGCGTGCGGCCCGGCGTGATCGTGCGCGGCGATGGCCGGTTGCTGCGCATCGCACTCGAGAACCTCCTGCAGAACGCGTGGAAGTTCACCAGCCAGCGCGCCGATGCCGCGATCGAGTTTGGCTATCACTCCGAGAATGGTGAACGTACCTACTTTGTACGGGACAACGGCGTGGGGTTCGACATGGACTACGCCGGGCGGCTGTTCGGGCCGTTCCAGCGACTGCACCACTCGGATGAGTTTCCCGGGACCGGGATCGGCCTGGCCACCGTGCGGCGGGTCATCCACCGGCATGGCGGGCAGGTATGGGCAGAGGCCAAGCCGGGAGAAGGGGCGGTGTTCAGTTTTACAATAGGGCATAGGGCGTAGGGCGTAAGCCCTACGCCCTATGCCCTCAGTGCGAACGCCGGGAGTCGAACCCGGACCCCTTGCGGGACAGGATCCTAAGTCCTGCGCGTCTGCCAGTTCCGCCACGCTCGCGTCCGGGCGACGGGCCGGGAGCCGGGCTGGCTGCTCCCGACTCCCGGTCCGCTTGCCCTAGAACAGATACCGCACGCCTCCCTGCACCTGCCTCGGCTCACCCAGCCCTGACCGGATGGTGCCGTCGAAGTTCTGGTAGGTGCCGCCAGCGGCCGGATCCTTGAAGTTATCGTGGTTGGTCAGGTTGAACACCTCCAGGATCAGCTCCGCCGTGCCCCTGGTGCCGAAGTTGACCGGCTTGGAGAGCCGCAGGTCCCAGGAGAAATAGGCGTTGTCCCGGCGCAGTGTGTTCCGCAGCAGGATGGTACCATCGGCGCAGATCCGGTCGGCGGGCAACGCAGCACGCTGAACAGCGCCCGCCACGGTCGGGGTGCAGTCCTGCGACATCGGCTGTGCCGAATAGATGCTGACCCGGTTGTTGAGGTAGAAGTTGCCGGGGAGGATGGCCAGCACCCACGCGTTGACGCGGTGCCGCTGGTCCCGGTCGCTCCAGTTGTACTCGCGGTCGAGCCGGTCCGCCCTGGCGTAGCGGAAGCTGAACGGGTCGCGCTCGTTGTCGTCGTCGCTCTTGTCAAAGGAGAGCGTGTAGTTGATCTGGAACTGGAGCCTGGAGCCGGCCATCCGGCTGAGCTCGGCGGTGATCCCGGTGTACCGGGACTTGGCGGTGCTCTGCAGCACGGTGAGCGCGCCGAGTCCGTTGCCGCCCGCGAGGCCGGTGGCCCAGGGGCTGCCAAAGACGGCATCGTTGGCGTTGAAGAACCGGGCCAGGTGCTCGGTCCGCGCATGCGTCACGCTCAGGCCGGCCGCGATGCCGTGGCCCACCACCCGCTCATATCCGATCATGGCCGTGAAGGTGCGCGGGTTCTGGTAGTCCTTGTCCACCACATTCACGCCCGGATCGAATGGACCACCGGCCGGCGCGGGCAGTAGCACGCCATACTCGGGCGGCGCACCAAGAACCCCGGTCAGCCCGCTGTTCCGGAAAATGGTCTGTCCCCGTGAGCCGTCGGTACTCCGGCTGCTTGCAAGGTTGAGCCCTGGTGTCCGCGCATAGTAGATGCCCGCATTGGCCCGGAGCACCGACTGCCCGTCGCCGTTCACGTCATACGCAACACCCAGTCGGGGCTGAAACATTCCCTTGTCGGACGGAATCGTGCCGTCACTGGGGAACTCGAACGTGCCACGAGCGTTGGTCACACTCGTGCCGATGAATGGCGCGTAGAACAGGTCGGGAATCGGCGTGATCAGGGACGGCTCGATCTGGGCCTCCCAGCGCAGGCCGTAGTTCACCGTCAGGTTGTCCCGCGGCTTCCAGCTGTCCTGCAGGAAGAGCGCGTACTCCTTCTGGATGATGGTCTGGGTTCCCGCCTCGGCCGCCGTCAGGCCGCCGATGCCAGCCGCCTGCAGATAGAGATCCACCGGGCCCGTGATCGTGGTGTTGGCCGGACAGGTGCCATCCGTGTCGGTGCTGCCATCGGAACACTCGACGTAGCCATTGCCGAATGCCACATAGTTCAGGAAGCCGTTCACCGACGAGAACGCCATCCGGCCATTCTC
>Ga0207707_10001504_pt1 | contig 21514 bp, 14 predicted proteins | sample KBSC83BmetaG_FD_184336 | JGI IMG/M metagenome (GOLD analysis project Ga0207707, IMG submission 184336) | Corn rhizosphere microbial communities from Kellogg Biological Station, Michigan, USA - KBS C8-3B metaG (SPAdes) (version 2) | ecosystem: Host-associated > Plants > Roots > Rhizosphere ...
CCGTGCCGACAAGCGTCCCGAATGGAGCGTCGGCATGAGCTACGGCTCCCGTGTGCGTGGCTTGTCCGACATGGTGTCGTTGCAGGTCGGCGTAAGCCTGCCGCTGTTCACCCGCAACCGGCAGGATCGGGGCATCTCCGCCCGCGCCGCCGACCTCGATGCGGTTCATGCCGAACACGATGACGCACGCCGCCAGCAGGCCGAGGCCATCCGCTCCGCCTGGGCGCAATGGCAATCGCTCGGCCAGCAAGTGCGCCGGCATCGCGATGCGCTGCTCCCGCTGGCCAATGACCGCGTGGCCTTGGCGCTCGCCGCGTATCGCGGCGGCGGTGATATCCAGCCCTTGCTGGATGCCCGTCGCGACGAGATCGCCCACCACGCCGATTACGCCCGCATGCAGACCGAGTACGGCCGTGCCTGGGCGGCGTTGGCCTTCCTGTTGCCCGCATCGGAGACGACGCCATGAAGCGCGCACTGATGATATTCATCGCCGCGCTGCTGGCGGCCATGCTGCTCCTGATCGGTTACTTCGGCGGCCGCCATCAGCGGCTATCGTCGTCATTGCAGGCCGATACCCCCGCCTCTGCAGCGGAAGCCGGCGGCAAGAAGATCCTGTACTGGTACGACACGATGGTGCCGCAGCAGCACTTCGACAAACCCGGTCTGTCGCCGATGGGCATGCAGATGGTGCCCAAATATGCCGATGAGGAGCCGGCCACGGATGTCGTCCGGATCGACCCGGCAACGGTGCAGAACCTGGGCGTGCGCACCGCCGTGGTGGAGCGGCGCGTGCTGGCGTCGGCGATCCAGGTGCCGGGCACCGTCACGTGGGATCTGCGCCAGGCCATCACGATCAGCGCACGTGTCGATGCAGTGGTGAGCAAGCTGGACGTGCGCGCACCTTACGCAGTGGTGAAGGCAGGTGAATCGCTGGCCGAACTGCTGTCACCGCAATGGAACAGTGCACTGGCCGAATACGATGCGTTTCAGCACGTGCAGTCGGCCGAAGCGAAAGGCCTTCGCACGGCTTCGCGGGAACGCCTGCAGGTGCTGGGCCTGACGCCGGCAGAGATTCGGTCATCGCGTCATGGCGCGGATGCGACGATCACGCTGCACGCCCCACAGGCGGGCGTCGTCACGACACTGGACGTGCGTGAAGGCCAGCGCGTCACGGCCGGCCAGACCCTGATGACCGTGAATGGCCTGTCCACCGTGTGGATCGAGGCGGCCCTGCCGCAGGCGGTGGCGGGTACGGTGCGCAGCGGCACGCCGGTGGTGGTCACGGTCGATGCGCTGCCGGGTCGATCGCTCCGCGGCACGGTGGAAACCTTGCTGCCGGAGGTGGATGCGGTGACGCGCACCCAGCGCGCCCGCATCGTGCTGGACAATCCCGACGGTGCCTTGAGTCCGGGCATGTTCGCCACCGTGCAGCTGAACCCGACTCCGGACGCAGCCGTACCGGTGGTACCGGACGACGCGCTGATCGCCACCGGCAGCCAGGCGCGGGTGATCGTCGCCGAGGGAGATGGGCACTTCCGCGCTGTATCGGTGCGCATCGGGCGTGCGGCCGGCGGCTATACCGAAATTCTCGACGGCCTCGCGGGCGGCGAGAAGATCGTGGTCTCCGGCCAGTTCCTGATCGATTCCGAAGCGAGCTTGTCCGGTGCGCTGGAACGCCTGAATGACGCCGCCGCCAAACCGGCGCCGGCCGCCAGTGCACCGATGCCGGGCATGTCGATGGGAGGCAAACCATGATCGCCGCCCTGATCCGTGCGGCGATTGCCCATCGGGTGTTCGTGCTGTTGGCAGCGCTGGCCCTGGCCCTGATCGGCATGTACTCGGTGATGCGCACGCCGGTCGATGCGCTGCCCGATCTGTCCGACACCCAGGTGATCATCCGCACCAGCTACCCGGGCCAATCGCCGCAGGTGGTCGAGGATCAGGTCACCTATCCGCTGGCCACCAGCATGCTCTCGGTGCCTGGCGCGACGACGGTGCGCGCCTTTTCGTTCTTCGGCGACTCCTACGTCGATGTGCTGTTCGACGACAGCACCGACCTGTACTGGGCGCGCTCGCGGGTGCTGGAGTACCTGAGCCAGGCACGTGATCGCCTGCCGGCGGGCGTCACGCCGGCGCTGGGCCCTGATGCCACGGGACTTGGCTGGATCTACGAGTACGCACTGATCGATCGCAGCGGCCAGCGCGATCTCGGCCAGTTGCGCGCGCTGCAGGACTGGTTCCTGCGCTACCAGCTCAAGACGGTGCCGAATGTCGCCGAAGTGGCGACTTTGGGCGGCATGGAACGCGCGTGGCAGATCGTGCCCGACCCGCAGGCGCTGGCCGCCCGCGGCGTCACCGTGGCGCAACTGGTGGATGCCGTGCGCGCCGCGAACGGTGCCAACGGCGGCTCGGTGATCGAACAGGGCGAAGCGGAACTGATGGTACGCAGCGAAGGCTATCTGAAGAGCCGCACGGACTTCGAGAACGTGCCGATCGCCACCAACGCCGGCGGCGTGCCGGTGCTGCTGCGCGACGTGGCGACGGTGCGGCGCGGCCCGACGTTTCGCCGTGGCATTGCCGAACTGGACGGGCAAGGCGAAGTGGTCGGCGGCATCATCGTGATGCGCACGGGCAAGAACGCGAAAGCCACCATCGCCGCCGTGAAAACGCGCCTGGCGGAACTGCAGCGCAGCCTGCCGGCCGGCGTCGAGATCGTGCCCACCTACGACCGCTCGCAGCTGATCGACGCCGCGGTGAGCAATCTGTGGAGCAAGTTGTTCGAAGAATTCCTGGTGGTGACGCTGGTCTGCGTGTTGTTTCTGGTGCACCTGCGCTCGGCGCTGGTGGCCGTGATCACGCTGCCGCTGGGCGTGCTGGTCGCCTTCATCGCGCTGCATCTGCAAGGCGTCACGGCGAACCTGATGTCGCTCGGCGGCATCGCCATCGCGATCGGCGCGATGGTGGATGCGGCGATCGTGATGATCGAGAACGCGCACAAGCATCTGGAACATTGGCGCAACGCGAACGACGGACGTGAACCGCAAGGTGCAGAACGGTGGTCGCTGATCGCCGCCGCTGCCGCCGAGGTGGGGCCCGCGCTGTTCGTCAGCCTGTTGATCATCGCGCTGTCGTTCGTGCCGGTCTTTGCGCTGCAGGGGCAGGAAGGCAAGCTGTTCAAGCCGCTGGCGTTCACCAAGACCTACGCGATGGCGGCAGCGGCCGGACTGGCGGTGACCCTGGTGCCGGTGCTGATGGGTTACCTGATCCGCGGGCGCATCCGGCCGGAACACGCCAACCCGCTCAATCGCGGTCTTATCGCGTTGTACCGGCCGATCCTGGAAACGGTGCTGCGCTATCCGAAAGCGACCTTGGCGCTGGCCGGGTTGCTGTTGCTCACCGCGCTGCTGCCGCTCAGCCGGCTCGGCAGCGAGTTCATGCCCGCGATGGACGAAGGCACGCTGCTGTACATGCCCACCGCACTGCCGGGACTGTCCGCCGGCAAGGCCTCGCAGTTGCTGCAGTTGACCGATCGCATGATCAAGACCGTGCCGGAGGTCGATCACGTGTTCGGCAAGGCGGGGCGTGCCGACACGGCCACCGATCCGGCGCCGATGGAGATGTTCGAAACCACGATCACCTTCAAGCCGAAGGATCAGTGGCGGCCGGGCATGACGATGGACAAGATCAAGGCGGAGCTGGACAAGGCCGTGCAGGTGCCGGGGCTGACGAACCTGTTCGTGCCGCCGATCCGCAACCGCATCGACATGCTCTCCACTGGCATCAAGAGCCCGATCGGCATCAAGGTGCTGGGCACCGACCTGGCCACGCTGCAGACCGTGGCCGACCGGATCGAGACGGTGGCGAAGACCGTACCCGGCGTCGGCTCGGCGATTGCCGAGCGCCCGACCAGCGGTCGCTACGTCGACGTGCACATCCGCCGTGATGCCGCCGCGCGCTACGGGTTGACCCAGGCGCGCGTGCAGCAATTGATCGCGACCGTGGTCGGCGGCGATCCGATCGGCCAGACCGTCGAAGGGCGCGAGCGTTATCCGATCGTGGTGCGCTACCCGCGCGCCGAGCGCGACTCGGTCGGGGCCCTGCGACAGCTGCCGATCGTCGCCGCCGACGGCGCCCAGCTCACGCTGAGTCAGGTGGCCGATATCGCCGTGGTTGCAGGGCCGTCCATGCTGAAAAGCGAGGGCGGCCAGTTGGCCACCTATGTCTACGTCGATACGGCCGGCCGCGATCTGGGCACGGTGGTGGCCAACCTGCAACGCGTGGTGGCGCAGCAGATCCGGTTGCCGCCGGGTGTCACCGTGGCGTGGTCGGGCCAGTTCGAGTACCTGGCGCAGGCGATGCAACGACTGCGCCTGGTGATCCCGGTGGTGCTGCTCATCGTTTTCGTGCTGATCTACGCGGTGTTCCGCCGGGTCAGCGAGGCGGCGCTGATCATGGCCAGCGTGCCGCTGGCACTGGTCGGCGGCCTGTGGCTGATCTGGCTGCTGGGCCATGCGGTATCGGTGGCCACGATCATCGGCTTCATCGCGCTGGCGGGTGTCGCCGCCGAATTCGGTGTGGTGATGCTGTTGTATCTGCACCATGCATGGGAGCGCCAGCTTGCGCTCGATCCCCACGCCGGCCCGGAAGCGCTGGACGTGGCGATCCGCGAAGGCGCCGTGCAGCGCGTGCGGCCGAAGGCGATGACCGTCGCGGTGATCCTCGCCGGTCTGTTGCCGATCCTGCTCGGCCATGGCGCCGGTTCCGAAGTGATGCAGCGCATCGCCGCGCCGATGATCGGCGGCATGGTCACCGCACCCTTGCTGTCCATGCTCGTCATACCCGCGGCGTACCGCCTGCTGGTTCGCCACCGGCTGCGCAAAGCCAGCAAGACAAACCTCGCACTTCACCCCAACCCGCAAGGAAACTGACCCGTGAGAAAGCCATGCATCGCCCTCGCGATCGCCGCTGCCCTGATCGCCGTTCCGGTGTTTGCCAACCCTCAGCAGCGGCCGAACGGCACGGTGACCTCGATCGAGTTGGCGCGACCGGAGTAGGGTGAAGGCCCATGACCACCGAACTCATCCTGCGCAGCACGCTGAGCTGTCCGCATTGCGGCCACCAGGTCACCGAGACCATGCCGACCGATGCCTGCCAGTTCTTCTACGACTGTCCAGGCTGCGGCAAATTGCTGCAGCCCAAGGCGGGCGACTGTTGCGTGTTCTGTTCCTGGGGCAGCGTGCCGTGCCCGCCGATCCAGCAGCAGAAGGGCTGTTGCTCCTGACGTTCGGGTGGCCGGGCAGTGCGCACGGGGCACGATGCCCGGCGTCGGCGGTTGCCATTGCGGCCCGTCCTGCGCATAGTGCGCCTGTCATGACCGTCCTACGCACTTTTCGCCGTCTGCCGCATCGCCGCCCCGTGCTGGTGCGCGGGTTGCTGCTGTTCGCGCTGGCGATGGTGATGTCGGCCCTGATGCCGAAGTGGGTCGCGCATGGTCATGACAGCGCGCACACGACGGCACACACGATTGCCGTCGACGCCGTGGCCGATCACCAGCATGCCGATGATGGCGGCGAGCCGATCGTGCCGCTGCCGGATGGTTCGCACGTCCATGCGCATTACCTGTCCGGCGTGACCGCGACCTTGCCGGCGCCACTGCTCGACCCGTGCCAGCCGGCGGCTCCGGCCGCGGTCTGTCTGCCCTGGCAGGATGCGTCGACCCCCGCGGGTTCGCTGACCCGCCTGCACCGCCCTCCCATCGTCTGACGGCAACGTTCCGGCGGCCGCGTCGCGGCCGACTTCGTTGACTGTGGATTCGATGGGAGAACATCGTGTTTTCTTTACGCTGTCTGTGCCTCCTGCTGCTGGCGGGTGGATGGGCCATGCCTGCGCTTGCCAGCGAGACCCTTTCGCTGCCGCAAGCGGTGGCGCGTGCGCTTGCGCACAATCCGGCCATCCGCGCCGGTGATCGCACGATCGTCGCCGCCGAGCGGCAGGCGGATCTCGCCGGCCTCGCGCCGCCCTGGGTGGTTGGGGTGGAGGCGGAAAACCTGGGCGGCACCGGCTCGATGGCCGGTATCCGTGCGATGGAGACCACGCTGCGGCTCGAGCGCGCGCTCGAACGCGGCGGCAAGCGCGCTGCGCGCCGCGCGGCGGGCGCGATCGACATCGAGCGCTCGCGCAATGCGCTGGAACAGACCCGCCTGGAACTGTCGACCGAGGCGACGCGGCGTTTCGTCGAGGTGCTGGCCGGGCAGGCGCGTGGTGCCGTGGCGGAGCAGGATCGCGCCCTCGCCCGGGAGCTGAGCGCCACCGTGCGGCGCTGGATGCAGGCAGGTCGCAGTCCCGAGTCGGATCTGGCGCTGATGCAGATTGCCGAGACGCGGGCCGACATCGCAGCGGAGCACGCCGAGCACGAACTGGCCAGCGCCCGCGTCGCGCTGGCCGCGTTGTGGGATGCGGCCGAACCGGACTTCGACGCGGTTGCCGGCGACCTGTTCGAGTTGCCGGCACCGCCTTCGCATGCGGCGCTGCTGGCGCGCCTGCCGGAGAATCCCGTCCTGCTCGGCCTGGCGCTGGACACGCGCGTGGCGCGGGCGCGCGAGCGGGTAGCCGCCGCCGGCGCCACGCCGGATGTCACCTGGCACGTCGGCGTGCGGCGGCTGTCCGCCGTAGACGACACCGCCCTGGTTGCCGGCATCTCGCTGCCGCTGGGCAGCGCCGGACGCTCGGCGCTGAGCGTGGCGCAGTCCGCGGCCGAGGCCGACGCCGCCGAGGCGCGCGCGCAGGCGCAGCGGATGGATCTGCGCCAGCGGCTGTTCTCCGCGTACCAGGAACTGCTCCACGCGCGCACCGCCTTCGAGGCGCATCGCGACCGCATGATTCCGCAGGCCGAGGCCGCGCTGGCGCAGATCCGCAAGGGTTTCGAGGCCGGCCGCTTCAGCTTCGTCGCGCTGTCGCAGGCGCAGCGCACCCTGCTCGAACTGCGCAACACGCAGATCGACGCCGCCGTCCGTTATCGCAGCTTGCTGGCCGACATCGAACGGATGACGACCTCCACCGGAGTTTCTTCCCCATGAACAACACTTCTCTCAAGCGCGCCGCGTTGGCGCTGCTGGTGCTTGCCGCCGTGGCCCTCGGCGCCTGCGGCGATCGTGCCGCGCATGCACCGGCCGAAGGCGACCATGCGGCCGCCGATGCGTTCGAGCGCGGCCCGCACAACGGCCGCCTGCTGCGCGACGGTTCGCTCGCGCTCGAAGTCACCGTCTACGAGGCCGGCGTGCCGCCGGAGTTTCGCCTGTATGGCTATCGCGACGGCAAGCCGCTGCCGCCGGGGGCGCTGCAGGCGGCGGTCGAGGTTCGGCGTCTGGACGGCGAGACCACCCGGTTCGCGTTTCGGCCCGAAGGCGATGCGCTGGTCGCCGACCGCGCGGTGGCCGAGCCGCACTCGTTCGACGTCAGGGTCAGTGTCCTCCAGGACGGCAGGACGCATGCGTGGAGTTACGCCGCGTACGAAGGGCGCGTCACGATTCCCGCCGCGACGGCGGCGGCCGCCGGCGTGAAAACCGCCATCGCCGGCCCGGCCACGATCCGCGAGGTGCTGCCGCTGATGGGGCGCGTGGCGATCGACCGCGGCCGCCACGCGCTGGTGCGCGCCCGCTTCCCCGGCATCGTCCGCGCGGTGCCGGTGAACCTGGGCGACCGCGTGCGCCGCGGCCAGACACTGGCCACGGTGGAAGGCAACGACAGCATGCGCCGCTATGCCGTCACCGCGCCGCTGGACGGCGTGGTGCTGGCGCGCAACACGAATGTCGGCGACGTCGCCGGCGACGTGCCGCTGTTCGAGATCGCCGACCTGTCCTCCGTATGGATCGAACTCCACGCGGTCGGCGGCGATGCCGAGCGGCTGCGGCCGGGACAGGCGATGAACGTGCGTGCGACCAGCGGCGGCGCGACGGCAGGCACCCGCATCGACGCTCTGGTGCCGGTCGCCCACGCGGGCATGAGCGTGGTGGCGCGGGCGCGGATCCCCAACCCGGACAGCGCCTGGCGCCCGGGCATGGCGGTGGTCGGCGAGGTCACCGTCGCCCGGCGCGACGTGCCGCTGGCGGTGCAGGTCTCGGGCCTGCAGCGCTTTCGCGACTTCAACGTGGTGTTCGCCAGGGTCGATGAAACCTACGAGGTGCGCATGCTGGAACTGGGCGATCGCGACGACAGCTCGGTCGAGGTGCTAGGCGGTCTCAAGCCCGGCACGGCCTACGTGAGCGAGCAGAGCTTCCTGATCCGCGCGGACATCGAGAAGTCCGGCGCCAGCCACGACCACTGAGGACACCGGCATGCTTGAACGACTGGTACGTGCCGCGATCGCGCATCGCCTGCTGATGCTGGTGCTGGCCCTGGGGCTGGCGGCGCTGGGGATGTGGAACTACGGGAAGCTGCCGATCGACGCGGTGCCCGACATCACCAATGTCCAGGTGCAGATCAATACTGAGGCGCCCGGCTATTCGCCACTGGAGGCGGAGCAGCGCCTGAGCTATCCGATCGAGACGGCGCTGGCGGGTCTGCCGCATCTGCAGCAGACGCGCTCGATTGCCCGTTATGGATTGTCCCAGATCACCGCGGTGTTCGAGGACGGTACCGATGTGTATTTCGCGCGGCAGCAAGTGGCCGAGCGGCTGAAGGAGGTCGGCGCGCAATTGCCGGCGGGCATGCAGCCGACGTTGGGGCCAGTGACCACCGGCCTGGGCGAGATCTTCATGTACGTGGTCGAAGCGGATCCCGAGGCGCGCCGCGCCGACGGCGAGCCGTGGACGCCGACCGACCTGCGCACGCTGCAGGACTGGGTGATCCGGCCGCAACTGCGCAACCTCGCCGGCGTCACTGAGGTCAACACGGTAGGCGGCTACGTGCGCCAGATCCACGTCACCCCCGACCCAGCGAAACTGGCCGCCTACGGGGTGAGCCTGGTCGGCGTGCGGCAGGCGCTGGAGCGCAACAACGCGAACGTCGGCGCCGGTTACATCGAGCGATTCGGCGAGCAGTACCTGATCCGCGTGCCCGGGCAGATCACCGATCTCGACGGCCTGCGCGAGGTCGTGGTCAAGCAGCGGGATGGCGTGGTGCTGCGCGTGGGCGACATGGCCGAGGTCGGCGAGGGCAAGGAGCTGCGCACCGGTGCGGCCACCGAGAACGGCGACGAGGCGGTGCTCGGCACCGTGTTCATGCTGATCGGCGAGAACAGCCGCGTGGTGGCGCGGCGCGTCGCGGCCGAGCTGAAGGACATCAACCGCAGTCTGCCGGCCGGGGTCAGCGCGCGCACGGTGTACGACCGCACGCAGCTGGTCGATCGGGCGATCGCCACGGTACAGAAGAATCTGGTCGAAGGCGCGCTGCTGGTGATCGCGGTGCTGTTCCTGCTGCTGGGCAATCTGCGCGCGGCGCTGATCACCGCGGCGGTCATTCCGTTGACCATGCTGATGACGATCAGCGGCATGGTCGGCAACGGCATTTCCGGCAACCTGATGAGCCTGGGCGCGCTCGACTTCGGCCTGATCGTCGATGGCGCCGTGATCATCGTGGATAACTGCCTGCGCCGCTTCGGCGAGGCGCAGCAGCGGCTGGGTCGCGTGCTGCGCCGGGAAGAGCGTTTTGCGCTGGCGGCGAGCGCCACGGTGGAGGTGATCAAGCCGAGCCTGTTCGGCCTGTTCATCATCGCCGCCGTGTACCTGCCGATCTTCAGCCTCTCGGGGGTCGAGGGAAAGATGTTCCGTCCGATGGCGTTCACCGTGGTGATCGCGATCACCGCGGCGATGGCCCTGTCGCTGGCCTTCGTGCCCGCGGCGGTGGCGATGTTCGTGAGCGGTCGCGTGGCCGAGAAGGAGAACCGGGTGATGCTCGCCTGCCGCCGCCTCTATGCGCCGCTGCTGGCGCGGGTGATCGCGTGGCGGGTGGCGGTGGTCGCCGCGGCGGCCGTGCTGGTGGTCGCCGCCGGGCTGCTGGCCGGTCGGCTCGGCGCGGAGTTCATCCCCGACCTGGACGAGGGCGACATTGCCTTGCATGCGCTGCGCATCCCGGGCACCAGCCTGAGCCAGGCGATCGGCATGCAGCAGCAGTTGGAAGCGCGCATCAGGCAGTTCCCCGAGGTCAGTCACGTGTTCGCCAAGCTGGGCACGGCCGAAGTGGCGACCGACCCGATGCCGCCATCGGTGGCCGATACCTTCATCATGATGAAGGAGCGCAAGGACTGGCCCGATCCGCGCAAGCCCAAGGACGAGCTGGTGCGCGAGATGAACGCGGTGGTACGCGCAATCCCCGGCAACAACTACGAGTTCACCCAGCCGGTGCAGATGCGCATGAACGAGCTGATCGCCGGCGTGCGCGCCGAGGTGGCGATCAAGGTGTTCGGTGACGACCTCGACACCCTGGTGAAGCTGGGCGAGCAGGTGGAAAAAGTCGCTGCCGGGGTGGCCGGCGCGGCCGACGTTGCGCTGGAGCAATCCACCGGCCTGCCGCTGCTGACGATCCAGCCCGACCGCGCCGCGCTGGCGCGCTACGGCCTGGCAATCGCCGACCTGCAGGACACGGTGTCGATCGCGCTGGGCGGCGGCCTCGCCGGCCAGCTGTTCGAGGGCGACCGGCGCATCGACATCGTGGTGCGCCTGCCGGAGGCGCAGCGCAGCAGGCTGGAGGCGCTGGGCACCTTGCCGATACCGCTGCCGGCGCACGACGATCCGACCGCTCCCGCCACGGTGCCGCTGCACGAGGTGGCGCGCATCGCGCTGGCCGCCGGGCCGAACCAGATCAACCGCGAAAGCGGCAAGCGCCGGGTGGTGGTGACCGCCAACGTGCGCGAGCGCGACCTGGGTTCGTTCGTGGATGAGTTGCGCAACGCCGTGGCCGCGGAGGTTAGCGTGCCGCCGGGCTACTGGGTCGATTACGGCGGCACCTTCGAGCAGCTGATCTCGGCCAGCCAGCGCCTGCGGATCGTGGTGCCGGTGGTGCTGTTGCTGATCTTCGGCCTGCTGTTCATGGCGTTCGGCTCGGCCCGCGATGCCGCGGTGATCTTCAGCGGCGTGCCGCTGGCGCTGACCGGCGGCGTGCTGGCGTTGTGGCTGCGCGGCATCCCGTTCTCCATTTCCGCCGGCGTGGGCTTCATCGCGCTGTCGGGCGTGGCGGTGCTCAACGGCGTGGTGCTGGTGTCGTTCATCCGCCGCCTGCTCGACGAAGGCCGCGAGCTGGATGGCGCCATCGTCGAAGGCGCGCTGACCCGCCTGCGGCCGGTACTGATGACCGCGCTGGTGGCGTCGCTGGGCTTCGTGCCGATGGCGCTGAACGTGGGCACCGGTGCCGAGGTGCAGCGCCCGCTGGCCACGGTGGTGATCGGCGGTGTCCTGTCCTCGACCCTGCTGACCCTGCTGGTGCTGCCGGCGCTGTATCGGCTGTTGCACCGCGAGGATCGCGTTGTGCCGACATCGGGCCTCGCGCCGTGAGAACCACAATCCAAACCCAATTCGCTTTCGAGTGCGAGGGCAGGCGCTCCAAGATCGTCGACATCGACGGGCGCCGTATCGACAAGGTATTGGCATCGCGGTTGCCCACGCCGGTGGGCGATGCCTTCGAGGATCAGACCGGCTGAGCGGCGGCGTTGCGTGCCGAACCGGCGTCAGGAGCGCGGTTGCATGATGCGCAGGGCCGGATGCCCCCGCACGTCCTTCAACGGAAAGTAGGCGCGGTGCGTGGCCGGATCCACCGCGACTACATGCGCGTTCGCTCCCAGCGACGCGCGGCCAAGCTCCCGCACCGTCCGGCTCTTGACCTCGAACAGCGACACCTCGCCGGCCTCGCTCGCCACGTAGAGCCAGCCGAGCGCCGGGTCGAAGGCAAGCACGTCGGGAGAGCGGCCCAGCGCGAAGGATGAGGTCACGCGCTGCGTTTGCAGATCCAGCACCAGCAAGCGGTCGTTGTCCTCGCAGGCGATGAAGGCCAGCCGCGCGGGGGCGTTGATGTAGAGGCCGTGGTTGCCCTCCGCGCCCGGCAGCGAAATGCGCGCGATGATCTTGTCGGTCGCCGGATCGATCTCGACCAACTGTCCGCGCGTCTGCACGTTGGCGAAGATGTGCCCGGACACGGAGTCGTATTGCGTATTGCCCACCTCGCCACCCAGCGGGACGGTGGCGATCCGCCGGTTGCTGCGCACGTCGATCACCGTGTCGGTGCCGCCGTGCTCGTCGGAGACGTAGAGCTTGTGCGCGCCCGGCGCGTAGGCCATGCCATCGGGGTAATCACCCGCCGGCATGCGCGCCGTGATTTTCAGCGTCTGGGTGTCGATCGCCACCACTTCGTCGGTGCCGGTGGCCGACGCGTACACGCGGCCCAGCCCGGGAATCGCCAGCACGCCATGCACGTCGTCCATCCCGGGAATGTCGGCTAGCACACGCTGGCGGCGGGTATCGAACGCGGTCACCACACCATCGCCCATGTGCGCCATGAACAGCGTGTGCGTGGCCGGATCGAGACTCGCGTAATCCCAGCGCGTAGCGCCGCCGCTCAGCGGCACATCCGCGACCTTGGAGAGCGGGAGCGAAGGGCTTGGGATTTGGCCGGAGAACGCCGTGGCAGCAGCCAACAGGATGATGGCCACGCCAATGAGGAGGGACGGGAAACTATTCCTGCGGAACGTCGCCATGCCCTCCCGACTTCGTGTCTGAAACTCCAGGAATACAGATGCCGGCGGCATGTTCTTCATCCGGCAACAGGTTCCTTGCTCGGAACCATTGCATGGTTTTTTCCCTGACGGCGCGGCTGAGGGATCGGAACACTTGGGCATCATGCATGCGCATGGACGCTCCGTGCAGAGGCTACTCCCGAACCTGGTAGAACCGTCTCGACCGTTTCCGGGCACGCGTAAAGCATCCTTGTCTTCCCTCACGCCGCGCGAGCCTGGAAGCGTCTATGCTGCCTACTGTAGCAAGAGCAACATATATGTAATATACGATACATGAACGAATCCTGGCTGATGCTGGTGGCCTCCCTGACCGGGCGCAGCCCGGCGCCGCGCATGCGCCTGTGGCGAGCGCTGAAAGGGGCCGGTGCGGAGGCGCTGCGTGACGGGGTGTACGTGTTGCCTGTCAGCGAGTCGGCCTGGGCGCTGTTCCGCGGCCAAGCCGAGGAGGTGGCACGTGCCGGCGGCAATGCGCACGTCGTGCCCTTCACCGCAACGGGGCCGGAGCAGGAAGCCGAACTGCGCGGATCCTTCGACCGCACACAGGCCTATGCGCCCGGACTGGAGCGCTTGGCCGCGCTGCGTGCCGAGCTGCCGGAACTCGCCGAGATCGAAGCACGCCGCCGGCTGGCGGGCGTGCGGCGGGAGTTGGAGGGGATCGCCGCTACCGACTTCTTCCCCGGCAGCGCACGCGAGCAGGTGGAAGCGGCGCTGGCCGATGCCGAGCACGCCTTGAATGCGCAGTTTACGCCCGACGAGCCACACACCGTGCAGGCGGCGATCCCGCGGCGCGCCGTGGCGGATTACCAAGGTCGTGTCTGGGCCACGCGCCGGTATCTGTGGATCGACCGCGTCGCCTCGGCCTGGCTGATCCGCCGCTTCATCGACCCGCAGGCGCGCTTTCTTTGGCTGGCGAAACCGGACGATTGTCCGTCCGAGGCGCTGGGCTTCGACTTCGATGATGCGGCCTTCACCCACGTCGGGCCGCGGGTGAGTTTCGAAGTGTTGGCAGCCAGTTTCGGCCTCAACCGCGACCCGCGACTGGCGCGGCTGGGCCGCCTGGTCAGTTATCTCGACATCGGCGGCGTACCCGTGCCGGACGCCGCCGGCTTCGCCAGCATCATGACAGGCGCCCGCGCACGCCATGACGAGGACGACGACGCGCTGCTCAAGGACATGTCGATCGTGCTCGACAGCCTCTACGCGGCCTATCCCGAGACCCCGGAAGATTCCTCATGAACGCTCGTGCTCCGCGCACCCTGGCGCGTCCGCTGTGGATGCTGTTCGCCGTTGCCGGTCTGGCCATCGCCGCCGCGCCCGCCGTCGCCGCCACGCTCGATGCCGCCGCCATCGGCAAGGTTGCCGGCGTGCCAGCCAAGCAGCAGGACGATGGCGTAGTGAAGATCGGCTGGAGCCGCACCGATGTGCCGGTCATGGTCGATGGCATGCGCCTCCTGCCGGCCGCGGGCCTGGGTTCCTGGGCCGCGTTTGCACCGATGGGCGATCACGCCATGGTGATGGGCGACACGGTGGTGTTCCAAGACGAGGTGGATGCTGCGATGGATGCGGCCTTCGCGCATGGCCTGGAGGTGACCGCGCTGCACAACCACTTCTTTTTCGACCAGCCGAAGGTGTATTTCATGCACATCGCCGGCGAGGGTGCGCCGCAGGCGCTGGCTGCCGATGTCAAGGCGGTGTGGGATGCGATCAAGGCGGTGCGCGCAGCACGGGCACGTCCTGCAGAAGGCTTCGGCGGTGACACGCCCGCGGCAGGCGTTCTCGATGCCGCTGCCCTGGCGAAGATCGTCGGACACAAGGCGGAAATGAACAGCGGCGTGGCCAAGATTACCGTCGGCCGCAATGGCCACATGCACGGCCAGAGTGCCGGCGCCTCGATGGGCCTGAACACCTGGGCTGCATTCAGCGGCAGCGACACGCTGGCTGCCATGGACGGCGACTTCATCATGACGGCTGAGGAAGTGCAGCCGGTGCTGCGCGCGTTGCGCCACGCCGGGCTGCATGTGGTGGCGCTGCACAACCACATGATGGGCGACACGCCGGCCTTCTACTTCACCCACTTCTGGGGCAAGGGTTCGGCAGCAACGCTGGCAAGCGGCTTCCACGCGGTACTGGATGCGCAGGCCGGCGTGGCGATGCATTAAGCACAGCTCCGGTACCTTCGGACTTCTGCCTATGAACGAACAAGCCGCTCCGGTAGCGACTGGGCCCCTTCCGATTTCGCTGCGCGAAGCCACTCGGGCGTGGGCTAAGATCGGTCTGCTCAGCTTCGGCGGACCGGCCGGTCAGATCGCGTTGATGCATCGCGAACTGGTGGAGACGCGGCGCTGGATAAGCGATGCACGGTTCCTGCACGCGCTCAATTACTGCATGCTGCTTCCCGGGCCGGAAGCGACCCAACTGGCGATCTACATTGCCTGGCTGATGCACCGTACCGTCGGCGGGCTGATCGCCGGTGTGTTGTTCGTGCTGCCGGGCTTTGTCACCATTCTCGCCTTGAGCATCATCTACGTGCTCTATGGGCAGGTTCCGCTGGTGCTCGCCGTCTTCGTGGGGTTGAAGGCTGCGGTGTTGGCGGTCGTCGTGGAGGCAGTTATCCGCATCGGCCGCAAGGCGCTCAAGAACCGGACGATGGTGTTCATCGCCGCGTCGGCCTTCGTCGCGATCTATATCTTCCGCGTGCCATTCCCGCTTATTGTGCTGGGCGCCGGCCTGTGGGGCCTGCTCGGGCGCTGGTGGGCGCCCGCCAGTTTCCCCGCGCCCGCCTCGGCGGCGGCCGATGCCTCATCCGGCTTCCTGATCGACCGACTGCTCGGCCAAGGACAGCTGACCCATACGCGGCCCTCGACCTCGCGGGCGATCCGCGTCACGTTGATCTGGCTGGCCGTCTGGTGGGCGCCCGTGCTCGCGGTCGTGGCGCCGCTGTTCGGCCGGCATAGCGTATTGGCCAAAGAGGGGCTGTTCTTCAGCCAGACGGCGGTGGTCACCTTCGGCGGTGCCTATGCGGTGCTTGCCTACATCGCGCAGCAAGCCGTTGCCACCTTCCATTGGATCACGCCCGGCCAGATGCTCGATGGCCTGGCACTGGCCGAGACCACGCCGGGCCCGCTGATCATGGTGGTGCAATTCGTCGCTTTCCTGGGCGCCTTCCACCATCAGGCTGGCATGTCGCCCATGGCCGCGGGTATCGCCGGCTCAGTCCTGACCACCTGGGTAACTTTCGCGCCCTGTTTCCTGTGGATCTTCCTGGGCGCGCCCTACATCGAGGCGTTGCGCAGCAACCGCGCACTGCATGCGGCGCTCTCGGCGGTGACCGCCGCCGTGGTCGGTGTAGTGTTGAACCTGTCGGTCTGGTTCACCTTGCATACCGTCTTCGCCCGGGTGGATGAACGGCCTTGGGGCTGGGCGCATCTGGAAGTGCCGGCATGGGCCACGCTGCAATGGCCGTCCGCGGTGATCGCCGTCGCCGCCATGCTGGCGATGCTGCGCTTCAAGGCCGGCATGGGCTGGGTGCTGTTGACCAGCGGCGTGGCCGGCGTCCTGTGGGCAGCTCCATCGTTGATTTGAAAACCCAGCGGATCACATATCGGTTTCGATTTTCACCGCATGGCGGTCATGGATGGACTCTCAAGAGTGTCGGTGGCGGTGATGGATGTCCGGATAGTGCGGATGGCTGTGCACCAGCGGTTCGTGCACGTGCGGATGCGTGTGGGGTTCCTTGCCGTCCCACGGAAAGTCGTGGGCGTGCTGGTGATGCTCGTCGTGGTAGTGGCGATGGTTGTGCGCCAGCGCCTCATGCGCGTGTTCGTGCGCATGGCGCTCGCTGACGTGCAACCACACGCCGAGCGCCATCAGCGCGCCGGCCAGCCAGAACGCGAGCGGCGGGTGTTCGGCGATCAGCAACAGCGACAGGCCGGCACCGACGAACGGTGCGGTGGCGAAGTACGCGCCGGTGCGCGCCGTACCCAGACTGCGCAGGGCGAGCACGAAGAGCACCAGGCTCAGGCCGTAGCCGACGAAGCCAAGCGCTCCGGTGGCGAGCAGGGGCAGGACGGCAGGGAAGCGGTAGCCCATCATCAGCGCGAGGGTGAGCGTGATGATTCCGGCCACGCCGCCCTTGATCGCGGCGATCTGCACCGGATCGCCGCCGGCGACGGGCCGGGTCAGGTTGTTGTCGATCGCCCAGCACAGGCAGGCCCCGGCGATCGCCAGCGCGCCCCACGGAACCTCGCTGCCGGCCTGGCGTTGCCAGGAAAGCAGCACGCTGCCGGCAACGATCGCCAGCATGCCGAGGAACACGCGCCGATCCACATTCTCGCGAAACACCACCCAGGCGAGTACGGCGGTCAGCACGCTTTCCAGGTTCAGCAGCAGCGAGGCGGTGGACGCCGGTGTCTGCGCCAGCCCCAGCATCAGCAGGATCGGACCCAGCACGCCGCCGAACAGCACCGCGCCGGCGAGCCACGGCGCATCCCGCCGCGTCAGTGGAGCTTCGGCGGCGCGCTGGCGGCGCAGCTTGCGCAGCAACAGCCACAGCGACAGGCCCAGCCCCGAGCCGGCGTACAGCAACCCGGCCAGCAGCAGTGGCGGCGTCGTGTCCAGCAGCAGCTTGGCCAGCGGCGTGCTGAGGCCGAACAAGGCTGCCGCGGCCAATGCCTGCAGGATGCCGCGGCGGTGCTCGTGTTTCGCAGTCGTCATGCATTCGGCCCCGATGGATCGACGCGGGCGGAGCGTACCGTGGCAGCGGAGCGTGCGAGGTTCACTCAGTCGACCATGCTGTGGCTTTCGGTGGTGCCCAGCAGCTCCGGCTGGGTGGTGACGCGGCGCTGGCGGTGCAGCAGCGGATGCACGAACACCGCCGCCAGGATCACCGCCACGCCGAGGTAGAACCAGTGGTCGAGTTCGTGTTGCTCGCCCAGCAGCACGATCGCCAGCACGATCGCGTAGACCGGCTCCAGGTTGGTCACCATCTGCGTGCCGAATGCGCTCATGTGGCGCAGCGCCACCAGCGCCAGCGAGAACGGCAGCAGGGTGCAGCCGAACGCCAGCGCCAGCAGCAGCAGCGCGTCGTGCAGGTTCGGCAGCACGAACAGCGCGCCCTGGTGCGGCAGCAGCGGCGCCAGCAGGGTGAGGAACACGGTGCCCGTACCCAGTTCGATGAAGGTCACCGTCAGCGGATCGCCGGATTCGACCATGCGCTTGTTGAGCGAGCCGAACAGGGCCACGAACAACGCCGACAGCACGCCCACCGCGATGCCGATGCGCATGTCCACCGGCACGCCGCCCACCACCATCACCACGCCGGGCACCACCGCCACGCCGATCAGCAGCTCGCGCGGATCGAACTTCCGCCTGGCGATCCACGGCTCGATGAAGGCCAGAAATACCGGCCCCAGCGCGATGCAGGTGGCGCCGACGGAAGCGTTGGACAATTTGATCGCGGCGTAGAACGTCAACCAGTGCAGCGACACCAGCACGCCGATCCCGGCATAAGCGCCGATCAGCCGCCATGGCATCGCGCGCAGGTTGCGGCGAACCTTCGGCACCAGCAGCAGGGCGGCGGTGACCAGCAGCATGCGCCACCACACCAGCGGCAGCGCCGGCAAGGTGATCAGCTTGCCCAGGATCGCGGTGAAACCCCACAACAGCACGCAGAAATGGATCTGCAGACGGGCCTGGTTGACGGCTTGCATTGGGGGCATCTTGCGGGGAGATGCCGCATTCTAGCGCCCGCATCGGGGTGTGCCAGGTCGCGACGGTGCGCTGGCGCCGCGGGAGCCGTCGGTGCTCTCCAGCGTTTCTCAGGCTGCGACCTGGCTCTCCGCCCGCCGGCTGATGCAATACACCGCCGCGGGCGGCAGGTTGAGCAGGGCGCTGCCGACTCGCCGGGCCTGCAGGTTCAGCCGGCCGAGCAGATCCGCCGGCAACGGGCAGCGTGGGCCGTAGGTGAACTGGTAGAACATGCCGCCGCGGCGCAGGTGGCGCTCGAACACGCCCTGCACGATCGCGGCGACCTTGGCGCGGGGCATCGACAGCAGCGGCAGTCCGCTGATCACGGCGCAGGCCTGCTCCTCACCGAACAGCGACCCGGTTTCGCCAAGCCGGGCGGCGTCCATGCGCAGGATGGTAGCCTCCGGGTAGCGGCGACTCAGCGCGTCGGCAAAACGCGGGTCGGCCTCGACCAGCGCCAGTCGGTGCGGTGGCACACCGCGCGCGAGCACGGCGCGCGTCAAGGCGCCGGTGCCGGGCCCCAGTTCGATGACCGGGCCGTCCATCGCGCCGATGTGGCTTGCGATCAGCCGCGCCAGGGCGGCGCCCGACGGCGCCACCGAACCGATCCCGCGCGGATCGCGCAGCCACGCGCGGAGGAACGCCAGGTTATCGTGCAACGGCATGTCGCGGTTTCCGCAATCGGCGAGAAGGACAAGGTAACCGACCTGGCTGAACATGATGTTCGGCGGGGTCGGCGACGCTATTGACCGGGGTGGTACGTCCGCTCGATATGGCCCTCGAGTTGTTCCGGCCAGAAGTACACGGTGCGCAGGTTGCCGGTGGTGTAGCGCTCGGCCTCGTCGTTGAAGTGGGGCGAGTCGGGGTGGCCGCTTTCGCCGCCGGCGGTGATCGCGCGGGCATGCACTTTCGGGCCGAACTCGACTGCCGCGACGAAGCTGTTGCCGCTGGTGCCGTAATAGCGCTTCGTGCCCGGCCAGCGATGCGCGCCGAACGAAGCCAGCGAGCCCCAGCGCGAGGAGGTGAACGGCACCGGGATGCTTGGCTTGCTGTCGTCGAACTTCTGCACGATGTCGCCGTTGATGCGCTGGAAGCGGTTGATCTCGCCCCACGGCACGCCCCAGCTGCCGAAGTCCTTCTGCAGGCGGTCGGAGGCTTCCACCAGCGCGTTGAGGCGAGCGTGTGCGCCGGCCTTGTCGGCCATCCTGTCGTAGATCGACAGGCTTTCGGCGGTGTCGGCCTTGCTCACTTCATCCCACAAGGTGTCGCCCCAGAATACCGCCAGCGAGGTCGGCATCGAGGCGATGCCCCAGCGATAGTCCCAGTCGCGCAGCAGCTGGATCGGCCCGGCGAGTTTCGCGCGCAGCGGATCGTCGGCGGGCAGCGTGTCGTAATCGGCGATCAGGATCGGCAGTTGCCGCGCGAACGCGGGCAGGTACGAATCGAACGCGGCGGTGATCAGCGAGGGCAGGGTGACGTTCTTGATGCCGTCGAGCAGGCGCATGGCATGCAGGCCGCGCGGATTCTCGCCGAAGGTATCCATGTAGCGCGGGTAGTCGGCCTGCTTCGGGCTGTACGCGCCCGCGGCACTGTAGGGCCAATTGTTGGTGTTGTAGGTCCAGCCGTTGGGCGGGTCGACCACCTGTGGCAGCTGGTCGAGCGGGGTGAGGCCCTGCCAGTCGGTGGCCGGGTCGCTGCCGTCGACCGGCTTGGTGTAGTCGAAGCGGTTGTCGCGTTTGGGTACGAATTGCGGCAGCAGGAAGGCGATCTCGCCCTTGTCGTCGGCGAACAAGGTGTTGTTGGAGGAGTTGGCCTTCAACTCGGCGACCTTCATGTAGCTGGCCAGGTCGTGGGTCTTGGTGCGCAGCCAGCTCTGCTCCAGCGCGGGAATCGGCTTGTTCATCAGCGCTTCGGCGATCCACTTGCCGTCCAGTTCGCGCACGATCGGGCCGTGGTGGGTGAAATACGCGGTGAACGTGCGTTGCGCCAGCGCGCCGTCCTTGTTTCTGTACGACAGGGTGATCTGGCGCGAGGTTACTGGCCGCAGTGCCTTGCCATAGCGGTAGAACAGCTTGCCGTCCTTGTGCACGATGGTCTCGGCGAACTCGTCGACCACGTCCACGCCGGTCGAGGTGTGCATCCAGCCCACGTGCGGGTTGAAGCCCTGGTAGATGAAGAACTGGCCCCAGGTCACCGCGCCGTAGGCATTGAGCCCCTCGTCGCTGGACATCTGCAGTTCCGAGCGAAAGAAGAACGAGGTGTGCGGATTGATCAGCAGCAGCGCGTGGCCGTCGACGGTGAGCTTCGGCGCGATCGCGATGCCGTTGGAGCCGGTCGGCTCGACCCAGCTGGGCCGGCTTTCGATCTGCGCCAGGGCCTTGTCGGTGGACGCGCCGTAGAACGCCTTCAGCGGCGCCAGTTCCACCCGCTCGATGTCGCCGCCGATGCTGCCTTCGGTGAACGACAGCGCCATCCACGGCTCGAAGCGGGTGATCACCCGTGGATGCACGTCGGGGTGGGTTGCCAGGTAGTAGTTCAGTCCGTCGGCCCAGCTGTCCATCAACGTCCGCAGCCAGCGCGGGCTTTGCGCGTAGAGCTTCTTCAGTTCGGCCGGGTCGATGAACAGGCGCTGGCGCAAGTCCTGCCACAAGGCGGAATCGTCCGCGTCCTTCGCTTCGGCGAGCCGGCCCAGCGAAATGAGGTAGTTGGTCTCGACCCGGTTGAAGTCGTCCTCGGCCTGGGCGTAGGCCATGCCGAACACCGCATCCGCATCGGTCTTGCCGTGCACGTGGGCGATGCCCCAGTCGTCGCGGATGATCGTGACCGCCTGCGCCTCGCGCTGCCAGCGCGCCTGCTCCGGCGTGGCCGCTGCGGCTGCGTCGGACAGGCATAGTGCAAGCAGCGCGGTCATGCCCAGCCCGATCAGCTTGCTGCGAATAGGTGTGTTCATCGGTAGCCCCTTGCCAGTGTCCGGATTTTCAGCGACCGACCAGGGCTGCCGGCGTCCAGCCATCATGTCGTCGCGGAGCGAAGCCGCGCGGGCGGGCG
>Ga0207707_10001507_pt1 | contig 21501 bp, 14 predicted proteins | sample KBSC83BmetaG_FD_184336 | JGI IMG/M metagenome (GOLD analysis project Ga0207707, IMG submission 184336) | Corn rhizosphere microbial communities from Kellogg Biological Station, Michigan, USA - KBS C8-3B metaG (SPAdes) (version 2) | ecosystem: Host-associated > Plants > Roots > Rhizosphere ...
GGCAGCGCTCGAGGCATGGGCCACCGAATCGCTCGAGCGCGGGGTGATGTTGCGAGGCGCGCGGCGCATCCTCGACTGGTCGCGCCATCTCGGCGACGCTGACGAGACGGAGCTGGCGTGGGAGCGTGTTCGCGGACGGCTTCACAATGCGCCTTCCACGAAACAGGGCCCGCGTTTCTCGCACCCGATGTTCGGTGCACGAGCCGATGCGGAGAGGCGACCGCTCGATGCGACGCGCCGCGTACGTGTACTCGTCTGGGCCGCCGCCGCCGCGACACTCGTGCTGTCGACCGGCATAGCGCTTCGGTACAGGCAAGCCGCTCGGTCGTCGAGCGCGCCGGTGAGCGAGTGGGCGACTCATGCCGGCGAACGAGTGATGGTCGAACTGGAAGATGGTTCGCGCGTGATGCTCGGTCCCGATACACGGCTGCGCGTGGCGAGCGCGGACTTCAAGCGCGAGCGGACACTTCGCCTGCAAGGAATCGCGCATTTCGCGGTCGCGCACGATCCGTCGCACCCCTTCACGGTACTCGCGGGCGGGAGCTCGGCTCAGGCGGTCGGGACTGCATTTGCGGTGCGCGGGTATCCGGAGGACGCATCCGTCCGCGTCGTCGTGTCGGAGGGTCGCGTGCTCTTACGGTCGGCCGTCTCCCCGACTGCGCCCAGCGCGCTGCTCGGACCGGGAGATGCCGGACGAGCGAGCGCTAACGGAGTGATGTCGGTTGAGCGAGACGTGAATCTCGACGAGAGCCTCGGCTGGATGCGCGGTCGGCTGCGCTACAGCATGGCGACTGCCGCGGATGTCGCGCTCGATCTCGACCGGTGGTACGGCGTGGCGATCGTTCTCGACGATCCCGCGCTCGCGGCGATTCACGTCACGACCTCGTTCGATCCCGCGTGGACTGCCGCTGATGCGGTACAGCGATTCGCGGATCTCCTGGGTGCAATGACTGAAACGCGCAACGACGGGATCCATCTCACACGGGTGCCCCACCGAACGGTGGGCACACCTCAGGCAAGCTCGACGTCGCGTTCCGAGGAGAAACAACCGTGAGGCGCCCATGGTGGTTGATCGCTGGACTGCTCTCGGCCGTTGTCTGCGCGGTAAACGCACAGGCGGTAACGCCCTCGCGGCCGACCGCTTCGAGCGAACGCCAAGCCACGGCCTCGCCGCTCGAACAACATGTCACACTCGATCTCAAAAACGTGACGCTCGCAGCGGCGCTCAATGAGATCGCGCGACAGGGACATCTCGATCTTTCGTTCACCGACGAAGTGGTGCCGTCGAGCCGGCGCATCACGATCAAGCTCCACGACGTGACGGCCCGCGAGGCGATCGAGCGCGTGCTGCGCGGCACGAGCGTGCAGCTGCAAGTCACCAAGAGCGGGTCGGTGGTGCTCGTGAAGGGGGGCGAGCGACGAGCGGAGGCGACGACAGATTCTGTGCAGTACGGCGTGGTCTGGGGGCACGTCGCCGACTCGGCCGCCTCAAAGGCACTCGTCGGTACCGAGATGACGATGAAGGGGACCGATCTCAGCGTCGTCACGAACGCTGATGGAAACTACCTCTTCCAGCATGTGCCCTTCGGCGTGCACGTGATCACGGCGCGCTACTTCGGTTACGCTCCGGAGACTCGCGAGGTCGCCGTCGTCAACACCCAGATCACGAAGCTGGACTTCGCGCTGCGAATGGGGATGACGCGGTTGCAGGAGATCGTCACGACTGCATCCGGGCCAAGGCGGCGCTACGAGCTGGGGAATGACATCACGATTCTGAACGTGGACTCGATCGTCGCCACGCAGCCCATTTCGAGCGTGACCGATCTGTTGGAAGGGCGCGTGCCGGGACTCACCGTGCAGCACACGAGCGGGGCGCCGGGTGATCCGAGTCGCCTTCGGCTGCGGGGGACGAGCAGTATCCTGCGCGGGAACGACCCGATCCTGATCGTCGACGGCATTCGCGTCTACTACGCGCAGTCGGACTCTACCAGTGCCAATCTCGCCTCCACCCGCATGGGATACTCGATCGCCGCGCCATCGCCGCTCGACCAGCTCGATCCGAATGCGATCGAGACAATCGAGGTGATGAAGGGACCGTCGGCGGCGACGCTGTACGGCCCCGATGCGGCGAACGGCGTCATCGTGATCACCACCAAGCGGGGGCGGGCGGGGCCAGCACGGTGGACGCTGAACGCATCGCGGGGGACGTCGTACATGCCGGGAAACTACCCGCTAGGGATCTACAGGTGGGGGCACGACCTGAGCGGAGTCACGCGCCTCTGCCCCCTCACCGATTTGCGCTGCCAGGCGGACAGTCTGGTGCGCTTCCAGGCACTCAACCACAGCCAGTACTCGCCGCTCGGCCACGGGCGGAACACGAGCGAGTCGGTCGGGGTCTCGGGCGGCAGCGCCGCGCTCACCTACGCCATTACTGGGAGCTACGACGACGAGACGGGAATTCTCACGCTTCCCGCCATCGAGAGCACGCAATTTCAGAAGGACCACGGTGGCGCCTTGCCCCCTGACTGGATGCAGCGCCCACAGCAGCTCACCCGGTGGAGCGGGACGAGCCGGCTCACGGCAACGATCAACGACCACGCCGACGCCTCGCTCTCCACGACTCTCACGCGGGAGTCGCAGCAGCGCTCCACGCTCGAGCAGCAGATCGCCACGCTCATGACCACCTACATCGACTCGACCACCGGAACCTACATGAGCTCTAGCGGAACGTGGCTCTCGCAGGTGGATCAGCCTCTCCCGGACTTCTACCAGCGGTCGACGGATGTAGCCACGAACTTCACCAATGCCGCCAATTTTACCTGGCGTCCCCTGGGCTGGCTCACGACGAGCGCCGATGGTGGAATCAACGTGATCGGCCGGGAAGATGACATTGTCCTTCCCCGTGGGATGCTCACCACCCCGGATAGCGCCGGCCGGCTGAGTACGGGACACGGGAGCACGGTGGTGACCACGGTGAACCTGCGGGCGACGGCCACGGTACCTCTCCCGCTGAGTTTCCACCTGCAGCTCGCGTCGGGCGCCAACTACACCAAGACCTCTCTGAGCTCGCTTACCTCCGGTGTGAGCGACCTTGCGCCGGGGACCACCTCCATCAACGGCGCCGGCAAGATCGAGTACTCGTCGCAGGCTGCGAACGACGTGACGAGCTTCGGCTGGTACCTGGAGCCCTCGTTCACGCACCGGAGGTTCACCATCTCCACTGGACTCAGGCTCGATGCGAGCTCGAGCTTCGGCGCGAACGTACACCTGGCGGCGTTCCCAAAGCTCGGTGGCTCGTGGCTCATCTCCGAGGAGCCGTTCTTCCCGTTCAAGCACTTCTTCGACGTCTTCCGCCTGCGCGCGGCATACGGACGCGCCGGCGTGTGGCCCGGCGAGGCCGATCAGCTCCGCCTCTACACGACGTCACGTCCCTGGCTCAGTAGCGGGTTCCAGGATGCGCTCGAGGTGTCGACGATCGGGAACAGCCAGCTCAGGCCGGAGCGCTCGACGGAAACGGAGGGGGGCTTCGACGCGGACCTCTTGAGTGACCGGCTCTCGATCGGATTCAGCGGCTACCGGAAGATGCGCTACGACGCGATCATGCCCGTGCCTGTAGCACCCTCGATCTACGGCATGGGCATCCAGAGACTCCAGAACATCGGCGTGATCCGGAACACCGGGGTCGAGCTCAACGTGACGACGCAGATCGTGCGGACGGCCCCCGTCACATGGAGCACGACAGTCAACCTGAGCCGGAACCACAATATGGTCACCGAGCTCGGAGCGGGCGTGGTGCCGTTCGGACCGAATTACGCGCGCGTGGTGGCAGGCTATCCGCTCTTCGGGCGCTGGGCGAAGCCGATCCTAGGCTACGCCGATGTGAACCACGACGGCGTAATCGAACGCAATGAGGTCGAGCTCGGCGACACGCTGGTGTTCATGGGCTCGAGCGAGCCGAACTACGAAGCGAACCTGTTCACCACCCTCTCCCTGTTCCGCGGTGCGGTGACGGCGAGCGCCGGCTTCAGCTACCAAAACGGACTCACGCAGCTCAATCAAACCATCGGGGGGCCAGGGAGGGCGATCTTCTCGCCAGGGACGAGCGATCCGTCGTCGTCTTTCGGCGAGCAGGCCGCCGTGGCGGTGATGAACGAGAGCGACTACGGTCTCCTCCAGACGGTGAACACACTCCGGCTCAACAGCGTGTCGCTGGCGTACAACGCGTCCCCCTCGCTCGCCGGGCGCTTCGGCGCCAAGGCACTGTCGATTGCCCTGCAGGGAACGAACATGGGGCTTTGGACCAACTACGCCGGGAAGGATCCGAACGTGAACGCATTCGCAACCGGGAACGCGGTGATGGACACTGGGGTGCTGCCGATCCCGCGCTTGTGGCTGCTCACCGTCCATGCCACCTACTGAGCGGAGCGCAATCTTGTTGACAACCTTCATCTCGCTCGCTGCGCGCTCCGGCACCGCTCACCATCGCGCGTGCTTCGCCACTCGCGCACGCCTCGTAGGGCTACTGTTTGTCGTGGCTGCGGGTGGCGTCTCGGGTTGCGCGCCCGACCGCCTGCTCGGCAACAAGTCGCTTCCTCCCGACGTGCCCGATCCGGCGCAAACGGCGACACCAGCAGGCGCCCTCGCCGCCTATCGCGGTGCGCTCGTGGAGCTCCGCACCGCTGTCGGTGGCGACATCATGTCATTCATCCCGGTCACGGGACTCCTCACCGACGAACTGCGGTCGGGTGAGCTCGCGCAGACCAACTTCGTGGATGGCGCCATATTGATCGACAGCCGCTTCCTCCCCGAGGACGCGGGAATCGGCGACGACTCCGTCACCCCGACTCCAATCGTCATGGTGTACGGGCTGCTCCAGAAAGTGCGCGGCCAGTCGCGGCAAGCGCGTGGCGCGCTCAGGGCGTATACGCCGACAAGCTCCACGGCGCTTTCAGGACAGCTCTTCGCCGTGGAGGGATACGCCGAGGTCTTACTTTCCGACCTCTTCTGCTCCGGCGTGCCGCTCAGCACCCTGAACTTCGGCGGCGACTTCACGTACCAGCCTGGATCGAGCACCCAGGAGGTCTATCAGCACGCGACAGCGCTCTTCGACTCGGCGCTCGCGCTCTCCGCCGACAGCGTGAACGTGATGAACCTCGCGCGTGTGGGGAAGGGGCGGGCGCTCCTCGACCTCGGCCGTTACGCCGAGGCGGCGCAGGCGGTGGCCGACGTGCCGGATGACTACCGCTACACACTCGACTACAGCGCTACCCCGAGCCCGAGCACCCACGGCGATCTTTCGAACCAGACCTTCGTCACCGATGATTTCGGACTCAGCTCATACGGAATGCTGGTCACTATGGTGGATCGGGAAGGAGGAAACGGCCTCCCGTTCCTTTCGAGCGGCGATCCGCGTTCGGCGTGGGGAACGGCCACGACGTATCGTGGCTCCCCCCTCCTCTGGCCAGTGGCGTACCCGCAGGATGGGAGTGGCTCGCTCGTTCTCGCCAGCGGGGTAGAGGCGCGGCTCATCCAGTCCGAGGGTGAGCTCCAGGCGGGGAATGCCGCTGGGTGGCTTGCCACCCTCAACGCACTCCGAACCGACGGAACCTTCGACTCGCATCCGGACGCTGCGGATTCCACGAAGACGGACACGCTCTGGCACGCGGGGACGGGGGGCGTGGCTGGACTCGCGCCGCTCTCGGACCCCGGCACGGCGGACGGACGCGTGGATCTCCTGTTCCAGGAGCGGGGGTACTGGCTCTTCCTCACCGGCCATCGGCAGGGCGACCTGCGCCGGCTCGTGCGGGTCTACGGGCGCGATCCTGAGCGCGTCTATCCCACCGGTCGATATCCGGGGGCGTTCAACATCTACGGCACCGATGTGACCGCACCCATTCCAGGTGCGGAGCGGCTGAGTAACCCGCTATTCACGGGCTGTCGCAGCCGAGGAGCGTGAAGCCGTGTCTCTCCGATTTCCCTCGATCACCATCGCGCTGGCTCTCATCGTGTCCGGCTGCGCCACCGACGCGGTCGTCGAATCAGCGCCCCGGGTAAATGACACGCAGATGTACTGGGCGCTCACGCTCGATTATCACGCAGTGACGCTGTCCACCGTGGCACCGTACGACACCATCCGCCTCACCGCCACGCCACGCACGTTCGAAGGTACAGCGCTCACCGACCTGCCGGCGCCCACCTACACATCCCTCGATCTCGACAGGGCGACGGTGGATCCGGACGGGCTGGTGCATGTGCTCCAGCCAGGATTGAATATCCCGGTGATGGCGTCGCTCGCGACAGGGAACCTCCGGCATGCCGACACGGCGTTCTTCAACGTGACCAGCCTCTCGGCGCCGCCGGTGCTCGCCACGTTCTCCATCCACCCAATACCTCCCGACAGCGCCAAGACCGCTGAGTCGAAGAGCATCGTAGCACTGGCCGGAACCGCCGACGACACAGAGATCACCGGACTCGCCGTGTACTACACCTCGCTGGATCCGAGCTTCGCGACGATCGGACGCTCCACGGGCTTTCTTCAGCCGGTGCAGCCGGGACACGTGACACTCACCGCCACGGCCACCGCGTACGGCGTGACCAAGACGGACACGGTGAGGTACACGCTCGGCTATCCGCTCACCCAGCTCCTCACCGTTATCCCGCAGAAGAACGCGAGCGGCCAGACCGTCAACGGCTTCTCTCCCCCGCTATTGCAGCTGGGGCCGGGGGGCAGCGTGCTGATAATCAACGAGACGACCACGCCGACCGATATGACGTTCGATGATCCGACGAACGTCGCGCAGAACGATTTGTATTGCGGATTTCTCCCGGCACTCTGCGGCAGCGGGAACATCAGCGCGTGGGCGCGCGATACGAGCGATGCAAGCGGCATCTCTGCTATTCGGACCCGGCGCTTCCCGGTGCCGGGCACCTACACCTATCACAGCACGATCTTCGGGACTACGGGCAAGATCATCGTGGTCGACGACAACGCGTTGCCCTGACCCAGGTCTGAATGAACCTCACACGACGCAATCTTCTCAAGGCCGGCGCGCTCGCCGCGGCAGCCGCGGCCATTCCACGCCCGCTTCTGGCGCAGCTCGGCCGAACCCCGGAACCCCTGCCGCCGATCGACGACCCCCGCCTCAAGGCGCTCGCCTCGAGCGCGCTCGAGACCGCGCGTGCGGCCGGCGCAGTGTACGCCGACGTCCGCCTCACGCATTCCCGCCTGCGGACCTTCTGGCCCGTTTACACCGCTGACGACGAGAGCATGGAAGTGGGAGTTCGCGCCCTCATGGATGGCTACTGGGGGTTCGCCTCCGGACCGGTGTGGAGTCCGGACGAAATGGCGCGGCTCGGGCGCGAGGCGGTGCACCAGGCGAAGGTGAACGCACTGGGCAAGCGGCGGGTAGTGGAGCTTGCCGCTGTGCCGGTGGTCGCGAGCGGGAACTGGGTGATGCCGGTGGCGATCGATCCCTTCGAGATCTCCCCGTTCGAGGTCCAGGACTTCCTCACCAGCCTCGACCTCTATTGCGGACGAATTCCCGACAGCGGCTTACAGCAGAACTTCGCTTTCGCTGCAGTGCAGGAAAAGGCGTTCGCCTCCACCGAGGGAAGCTACTGCACGCAGCGTTTCTACCGCACGGAGGGCTCGTTGATCGTCAGGCTGCAGCTGACGAAGGAGCGGGCGGGGAATTTCGCAGTGGAAGGTCTCTCGCCCGCGGGAATGGGGTGGGAGCTCTACACGGCCGAACGGATCCCGCGTCTGCGCGAGCACTCGCTGCGCGAGGAGATTCGGCGCGGCATCGAGGAGCTGAGGGAGGAGCTGCTCCTGCCCGTGAAGCCGGTGGACGTGGGGCGCTACGACGCGGTGCTCGACGCGCCGACTGTGGCGAGCCTGGTGGACAAGACGCTCGGGCGCGCGACGGAGCTCGATCGCGCCCTCGGGTTCGAGGCGAATGCCGGCGGGACGAGCTATCTCACGGATCCCTTCGGCATGCTGGGTAGCTACCAGGCGGGTGCCCCCGCGTTCACACTCACCGCCGAGCGTTCGGAGCCGGGCGCGGTAGCTACGGTGAAGTGGGACGACGAGGGAGTGGCGCCGGACTCCTTCACGCTGGTGAAGGACGGGGTGCTCACTGACTTCCAGACCACGCGCGAGAGCGCCGGGTGGATGAAAAACAGCTACGCGAAGGCGGGGCGGCCGGTGCGCTCGCACGGGTGCGCGGGCGCACCCTCGGCGGTGGAGGCACCGCTGCAACAGGCGCCGAACCTGACACTCGTGCCCGGGCGCGAGGCACACGACTTCGACGCGCTCGTGAGTGGCACGGCCAGAGGGATCGCGATCAAGGGGGCAGGGATCGACATGGACTTTCAGCACTCGAGTGGGCTTGGCATAGGCCGCGTCTTCGAGATCAAGAACGGTAAGCGCGTGGCCGCGATCGACTCGGCGGGCTTTCTCTTTCGGGCCACGGAACTCTGGAAAGCGCTCCATGCCACGGGAGGGGAGGCGAGCCTGCGCCGCTACGGGATGATGACGGAGAAGGGGGAGCCGGCCGAGCGGTGCTATCACAGCGTGACCGCAGCGCCGGTGGTGGTGAAAGATCTCACTCTGATCGATCCACAGAGGAAAGCCTGATGCGGCGCGGCGACGGACCGGCGCGGCTGGTGGAGAGCGCGTCGAGCGCGCGGATTCTCTCGAAGGAAGAGTGCGACGCGATCGCGCGGCGCGTCATCGGCTTCGCGAGAGGAGGCGGGGAGACGCGTGTTCGAATCCTGAGCTGGTGGAACGGGGAGCTCCGGTGGGCGCGGAACCGGGTGAGCCTGGCGAGCGACCGTCGCGATATCCGGGTGGAAATCTCGCGGACCGTAGGCGTGGGACGCGGGAGCGTGGGCGAGAACCAGCTCGACGACGCGTCGCTGGAGGCGGCGGTGCGCGGGGCGGAGCGAGGCGCGGTACTCTCGCCGAACATCCTGCGGCCGCCCCCGGGCATGCCGCCACTGCCCCACGCGACGTATCCACGGACGGCGCTGTGGAGCGACGCCACGTATGCCGTGACGCCCGAGACGCGCGGAGAGGTTGCGCGCGCACTCGTCGCGCCGGCGGAGGCGCAGGGGATGCTTTCCGCCGGTTATCTCGAGATGCGCGCCGGCTCGCTTGTCTCGGTGAGCTCCGAGCGCCTCACCGACCCGTACGCACCGTGGGACGTGCCCTACGCGTCGTGGACGCAGGCGCAATGCTCGATGACGGTGCGCGATGCGCAAGGCACTGGCTCGGGGTGGGCGGGACTCTCGGGTAGCGATTGGGGGAAGATCGACGGGGTGGCTCTCGCCGCGCGGGCGCTGGAGAAGTGCAAGGCGTCGCAGCACCCGGTATCGCTCGAGCCCGGCCGCTACACCGTGATCCTCGAGCCGCAGGCCGTCGCCGATCTCATGGAGCTCGTGGCGGCGTCAATGAGCCGGCCGGCCCCCGAAAACAGTGGCGCTGGACCGTGGGCGCTTGCACCGGATGAAGCGCTCCACCTCTGGCGCACGAAGCTCGGCCTCAAGGTGCTCGACGAGCGGATCACCATCAGCCACGACCCGGCCGATCCCGCGCTCGGCATCCTCGCCGAGCCGTGGATGCAGCCGGTGACCTGGTTCGACAAGGGAGTTCTCACCAATCTCGCATTCGACCGCGAGTACGCGCTCGATCAGCTGAACGTGAATCCCGGGCTGCGCGGGATGGTGGGCTATCGGATGAGCGGGGGTGACACCTCGATCGACGAGATGATCGCGACGACGGCGCGCGGGCTGCTCGTGACCCGCTTTTCCGATATCCGGCGGCTGGACGAGAAGAGCCTGCTCGGGACGGGGCTGACGCGCGATGGGCTCTGGCTCATCGAGCACGGGAAGATCACGAAGGCGGTCAAGAACTTCCGCTTCACCGAATCCCCCCTCTTCGCGTTAAACGCCATCGAGCAATTGGGTGTGCCGGTGCCGGTGTTTCGCCCGGTTAAGGATCCATACGACGCGCAGAACCCGCTCACGCCGGCGATCGTGCCGCCCTTGAAGGTGCGCGACTTCAGCTTCACTTCCACGATCGATGCGATCTAACGTGCGAACACACTACGGGGAGTCGCTCCTCATTGCTCTCTTGGCGAGCATCGTGCTAACTCAGTCGGCAGCGGCGCAGATGCGCTTCACGTGGCCGGACACGACGGTGCAACTGTCCAAGTATTCAACCGTCGAGCAGTGCCTGGCTGCCACGTCGCGGGTGAGCAAAGGCCTGGCGCGGCGGGAAGCGCTGACATTGTGGCGCGACACTATGCCGCGCAACCCGCGGGAAGCGCTCGAGCCATTGCCGGCGGCGGTGACGGAGACGGCCAGGCGTTGCGCAGCGCCGTTCACCGAGCCCACGGCCGATCTCGCCGACTTCGCTCCGCTCCTTGCGCTCTACCTCTACGCCGGGCGCGATTCGGATGCGGCGGCGCTCGTTACGCGGCGGCTCGCCGCCGTGCCGGCGAAAGACGCGCGCACGGCGCGCGCAGCCGTCTCCGACACCGCCGTCGACATTTACTTGACAACGAGACCCACGCGTCTGGATGCGGCCGAGCGAATCCTGCTCTCGCGGGCGCGCGACGGCGCCGATCGAATCGATCGGCTCGATCTCTACGCCCGGCTCATGACCGCGGCCAACGACGTCGGCGACACCGTGCGGGCGCGGCGCGTCGCCGGCTGGGTGGTGGCGCTGAGCGACTCGCTCACCAAGGCCGAGCGCGAGTCAGAAAAGTTCGAAAAGCTGGGGCATGGCTCGGGTGGAAAGTTGCTGGTCTTCGGCGCAATGAACGTTCTGACGGGACTCCCCACGATGCTCGACAGCCTGCGTCACAGCACCGCGAGCCTGGAGGCGCTGGAGCGGAGCATGTGGGCCCGCGTCACGGGCGAGCGACCCGAGGCATTGCCGTCTCCCGTGGGGGAGCGGGCACCCGCGATCACTGCCGATTACTGGTATCCAGCCGAGGCGGCGAGCACCCCGCGTCCGCGGCCAGGACACGTGTCGCTCCTCATCCTTTTCGATCACGACGCCTGCCTCAAATGGAATTCGGCGGGAGACACGAAAGACACCTGTCCGATGGCGCTCGCCTCTCTGCGCCGACTGAGCGAGCGGTTCCCCACGCTCGATATCACCATCGTCTCCGGCACGCACGGCTCCTTCCTGTATGCCCCGCCGCCGACGCCGACCGACGAGGCCGACATGATTCGGAAGTGGCTCGAGACGAGCCGGATCCGGGGAGCGGCGATCGCGGTCAGCTCGACCCCGTTCTGGAATCTCCCGCGTCCCGATGCGCGACGGATAGACAGGGACACCCCGAACGCTACGAACTATGCCTTCCGCACGAGTACCAAGTGGACCTACGGCTCGTTTCTCATCGACCAGGATGGGATCATCGTCGCTGCCCACGGCTTCTTCGAGCCGGATGTTGGCAAACTCATCGACGTGCTGATGCACCGGCAGCAGCAAAAGGAGGCTAATGAGGCGAAGTGAAGTGGGGCGGCGTTCGGGGCCGGGTGCTCGCATTGCCGCGCGCGGACTCGGCGTCGCACTCCTCGCCGGGTCGATGGGGATGGGCTGGGCGCGAGGCTCGGAGGGCGCGACCGCACGGCTCGTACATCCGTCACACGGCGAGACGAATGCGCTGCAAGACACCGCGCTCACCGTGGGCACGCTACCAAACGGGATGCGCTACTATCTGCGTGCGAACGCCACGCCCCGCCACCGCGTCGAGTTCCGCCTCGTCGTCAACGCCGGAAGCACGCTCGAGGACCAGGACCAGCGCGGCTTCGCGCATTTCCTCGAGCACATGGCGTTCAACGGGACCACGCACTTTCCGCGCACCTCGTTGGTCGACTTCATCGAGACGAGCGGCATGCGGTTCGGGGCCGATCTGAACGCGTCCACCACGCAGGACGAAACGGTGTACATGCTCACGCTTCCCACCGACGACCCTGCGATCGTCGAGCGCGGGTTGGATGTATTTCAGGATTGGGCGAGTGGCGGGATCACCATCGATTCCAGCGAGGTGGTGGCCGAGCGAGGCGTGGTGATGGGCGAGTGGCGGATGCGACTCGCGGACACCACGACTCAAAGGGTGGAGGCGCACTACGATACGGTACTCTTCGGCGAATCGCGCTACCTGACGAGGAAACCGATCGGGGACACGACGCTCGTCGAGACGGCGGAGCCCGGACCGATCCGGCGGTTCTACCACGACTGGTATCGCCCCGATCTCATGGCGATCGTGGTCGTGGGGGACTTCGACCGGGCCAAGATGGAGCGCGAGATCCGGACGCGCTTTGGGAAAATTCCGGCGGCGGTGAAGCCGCGCACGCGCCTGGCCCCGTCACTGCCGTCGAGCGCAAAGCCGGTGATCGACGTCTATCGCGCTGCGCAGGAGCCCACGGTTGAGATCCTCTGGCCGGCACCCGCGAAGCCGAGCGACGCCAAGGCCGCCGCGCGCCAACGCCTGGTGCAAGACCTGCTTTTCGAGGAGCTCGATCAGCGGCTGCTGCACATCCGAGAGCATCCCTCCCGGCCCTTCATCTCTGCCGAGATGGAGCGCGGGCGCATCGTGCGGCCGATGGATGTGGTCGGCTTCGGGCTGATGGCGTTGCCGGACAGCCTGGAACGGGGGCTCGCCACAGTGGCCGGCGAGCTCGAGCGGGTGGCGCGGGATGGAATTCCCACGGCGATGCTCGCCCAGCGCAAGGCGGTGTTGCTCTCGCACCTCGAGCACGCGGCGGCGAGTGAGGCCGCACGCTCGTCCGGGGACTATGCTGATGTCTACGCCGAGCACTATCTCACCGGCGATGGATCGCTCCTGAGCGGCGCGCAGGAGCTGGCGCAAGCCAGGGAGATTCTGCCCACCATCACGCCCGCGCTGGTTGCGCATGCCGCGCGGTTCTGGCGCGAGCCGGCGGGACAGCGCGTGATGGTGGGTCTTCCCGCCTCCGTCCACGTGCGGCCACCCACGCGCGAACGCGTGCTCGCGATTCTCGACTCGGTGCGGCGCGCCCCGCTCGCCCCCGACAGCGAGCACGTTGCCGTCGATGGGCCGCTCATGGCCACGGTCCCCACGCCGGGCAAGATCGTGAGCGAGCAGCGGGACACGGTGGCGGGGATCACCGAGTGGACGCTCTCCAACGGCGCGCGGGTGATCGTCAAACCCACCGAGAACGATCCCGACGAACTGTTGCTCCGCGCGTGGGGCCCGGGCGGATTCTCCACGATGCCCGATTCGCTCTTCTTCACTCCCGGGCGGATGGTCGCGCGCGTGATGACGGAGATGGGCGGCGTCGGAGCGATCCGGCGCGACGCGCTCGCGAACAAGCTCTCCACGAGCGGCATCCGGTCGACGACCGTCAACATTGGATTTGCCGACGCTTCGATTGATCTCGCCGGCTCGCCGAAGGCTCTGGAGACGCTCTTTCAACTGCTGCATCTCCAGTTTACCGCGCCGATGCTGGATTCGGCCACGCTGGCCGAGTGGCAGAACATCGCCAAGTATCAGAGCACGGGCTACTCGATGGACGACCAGCTCAACAAGATGCTCGCCGGCGAAAACCCGCGGATGCAGCCGGTGTCGACTGACATCGCCGAACTGGCGACGGTGAAGCAGTTGGTGGCCGTACAGCGCAACCGCTTCGGGAACGCCGGGAATTTCACATTCATGCTCGTGGGCGCGGTGACGCCCAATGAAGTGCGGCCATTCGTCGAGCGGTATCTGGCGAGCCTGCCGAGCACCGGGAAGCGGGAGACGCCCAAGGGAGAGGACGTGAAGCCCTTCATGCACCGGGTGAACTCGATTCTCCCGCAGCTTCCGCTACCGAAGGCGCAGACGTTCCTGGTGTTCGACGGCGCCTTCCCGACGGCGCCTGCGGACTACCTGCGCGAACGGCAGCGCCTGGCCGCGCTCACCGGCGTGCTGCAAGACCGGCTACGCGTGCGGCTCCGCGAGGAGCTGGGCGGCACCTACAGCCCGTATGCCAGTAGCGAGACGCTGGCGCTCCCGGACGAGCACTATCGGGTGCTCATCGCCTTCGATTCCGCGCCGGAGCGAATGCACCAGCTCAACAAGGAACTACTGGCGATCCTTGACGCGCTACGAACGCATGGGGTGACCGAGGCCGAGGCGACGCGGGCGGCGACCGTGCAGCGCCGGCAGCTCGAGACGCGGCTTCAAAGCAACGAATACTGGCTGAACGCGATCGAGCAGTACCACCGGCTCGGGATCTCGCTGGATGACATCACGACGCCGTACCCGGAGAAAGAGGTGACGCCGTCGGAGCTCTCGGCGGCCGCCAAGCGATACCTGCCCGATGACGTCTTCGTGCACCTCACGCTCATGCCGGAGGACAGCACCAGCTACGGCCAGCGAGACAGCACCTCCGCACCCTGAGCGCGGCGGCGCGTTGGTGGCAACCACGGCAAACCGCCACCGCGTGAGTCGGCGGTCCGCGATCACCCCCTCACCGAGTCTGCGGCCTCCTCCTTGTACTTCTCGTCATTGTAGTCCTCTAGCGGCGCCGCCGCCGCCGCCGCGAACTCCGCCTTTGCCTCCGCCGCCTTCCCCTCGTCCCGATAGATCCGTGCAAGATCGAGATGATGGATTGCCCGCTTCGGTTCCACCGCGATCGCCGCCTTCAGGTTGCGCTCCGCTTCCTCCCACGTCGCGTTCGCGAACAGCTTTCCGCCCGTCATGCTGTTTGCCATCTCCTGCGAGAAGTGTCCGAGCCGCATGTACTCGGCGTCCCACACGCCGAGCACGTGCAGACAGCCGGCATCCGTGGGAGCGAGGTCGAGGCAGGCGAGCGCCTCCTTGTGGATCTCGGTGGCGTATGGAAGCCGGTCGGTAGTTGGCACGCGGAGCGCGATGCGACCGAGCGCCTGCGCCAGCACGAAGTGTGACGGCGCGCTCCTGGGCGCGCGCGCCACGGCGGCGCGCGCATGCCGCTCGGCGTGGGCGAGGAGGCTGTCGGCGTGTGCGGAGTCGGGGTCGAACTCGGCGAGCTCCGCCTCAGTGCGCGATGCGCGCCAGAGGGCGTCGGTGCTGGTGGAGTCGGCGGCGAGGGCGGCGAGGTAGTGCGTGAGCGCCTTGGGCGCGCGGCGCGCAGCATACGCCTTGTCGCCCTCCGCCACGTGGCCGACGGTCGATTGGGCAACTGCGACGACCGGCGCGAATGCAATGGCGAACGTGGCGAACGTGGCGAACCTGGCGAACGCCGTGAGCGCGATGAACGTCGTTAGAGCGGCTGGCGCAGGCGAGCGACGCATCGAGTGTGTCCTCCGGAAATGTGTAGCCGCCGGCACGCTACGGCGGTCGCCGTACTTGATAGACCAACGCGTCGCGGTTCGACCCCTAGTCGCTCGCTCGCCATTGTTGACGTAGGAGGGGCATTGGAATAGCTTTTCAGCTACCTCAGTAGCTTTTTAGCGATCTCAATAGCTTATTAACTGCAATGAACTCTCGTAGAAGGCCGGTTTCTGCCTACAGCGAGCCCCTGGATCTTCTCCTGGGCACCTTGCTTCGCGTGCGTGTTCTCAGGGCATTAGATGAAGCGAACGACGTGCGTCGCGCATCGGACCTCGCACGGCTGACGAGTGTTGACCCGACCGCACTTCAGAGAACTCTATCTCCGCTCGTAGACTCGGGCCTCGTCCAGCGAATTGGAAACGGACGGGGCGCAGTCTATCGCCTGAATAGCGAGCACCCGTTCGCATCTGCAATGCGCGAGCTGTTCGCGGTTGAGCGCGAGCGAAAGCATGCGATCCCGCGAGCAGTCCAGGAGTGGGCCGAGCACACCGATCCAGCGCCGATCGCGGTGTGGCTGTTCGGAAGCGTCGCTCGCCACGAAGACAAATTCGGAAGTGACGTCGATCTGGTGCTCGTCGCGCCGGGCCCTGCCGCCTTTCCTCCGCACGCCAACGAATCAGTACCCGAAGTAGCGCGGCAACGCAGCGATGATTTGGGGGAAAGGCTAAGAGACGCGCTGAGACCGATTGCTGAGAGGATGGCCCTTTCTCCTAATATCATAGTTCTACTTCCCAGCGAGCTATTGGCCCTCGAGCATGACCAGTCGATTATGTGGAGTGATCTGCTTGAACATAGCGAGTCGCTGTTCGGCCAGTCAGCGCAAGCTCTGGTGCGCAAACTCAAGCGCGAAAAGTCCCTGGCGCTCAAGACGCGTAGCGGACCTTTCGAAGAATGACACCACGGCGCGGACCAACTCGCGCGTCCTCAAATGACTGGACTGAGTATCTCGCCCGGGCCGACGAGTTTCTCGAGAGCGCCCAGGAAACGCTTGCCATATCAGCCGGCGATAGCCGAGCAAAAGTAGTCGCGGTGAGCGCGATTCACGCCGCCATAGCATTTGGCGACGCGCTCACAGTTGCCAAACTTGGCGTGACGAACAAGCAGGATCACAATCGCCTCCCGAAGCTCGTCGCCGAAGCGGCAGGGAAGAGTGCAGACGACGCTCAGATTGCTCGCCTCAGGCGCATTCTCAGCCGGAAAGACCAAGCCGATTATGGCGCACGACCGTGGCGAAGAGATGAAGCTGAAAAGCTGACCACGGACGTAGAGCGGTTCGCAACGTGGATTCGCACGCTACTTCGCTAACCTCGAGCTATCGCGCACGCTTACCGCCGAGCACACTGCTCAGCGACACGAAGCACATCGGCAGCCCGCGGATGTTTGGTAAACCACACCATGCGATCCGCTCCCACCGACGCCGTCAGCGCGTCGGCAGCGCCGCCCACGGCCAGGCCACGGTAGACGACGAGGATCAGATGGTCCAGGTGCGCCGCGGCCACCTTACGAGCCTTGGCCTCGAGATATTCCGGAGTCCAGAAACCAACGAGCTCGATCAGCGCCTCACGACCGTCCGCGTGCCGCAAGGTGAAGTCAGGCAGAAATAGTTCCTCGCCTGCGGCGACTGGCGTGGTCTCGCGTGACAGCTGCCATCCCCCGCGGTCCGAGCCAATTCGCTTGCGAAAGTCGGTCGCGAGAGAGCGCTCCCACGCGGAATCGTGAGTTGTGCGATGAGCGACGCTTCCAATCGGAGCAGTGCCGAGCGATGGGCGCGGTCGGCCGCGCACTCGAAAGGTGACCGGCCCTTCATCACGACGGAGTTCTGCCTCGATGCGCCAGCTTCGGGCGTGTGCGAGACCAGGAATGATGCGCGCGAAACGAATTCCATAGCGACCCGGCTGGACGAGAAATGCCGACGCTGGGCCGGTCAGCTCGATCTCGTACGATCGGCCAACTCGCCGAATGACGTGCATCAATCGCGCGAGCTTCACGGCTCCGAAGATCGCGCGCCATCCACCGCGCGCCGTAATCCTGACGCGCTCGGCGTCGAGCAGCACGGCGCGCGCGAGCTCGAGGTTGTATCGCGCGAGGAGCGTCTTTCCATCGAGACGCGCCGCGCGAACGAGTAGCCGCGCGCCGGGCCTGTCGGCGTAGAGCAGCCGCTCGATGTCGCTTGTCGTGCTCCCGCGCTCGGCGGCCGCAATTTCGTACGGCACTCGCGCATCTCCCGGCACGGGAGGCCAGCGCGATCCTCGAGCGCGAAATACAGCGTCACGAATTGCAGGTGCCTGCTCTGCACCGTCGGGCGGCGCGAAGTCGCACGCGTCGAGTAGCGCCTTCGCAATCCCCGCGAGCCGCGTTGCGTCGCGGACTCGGCGCTCCTGACGTCGCAAAGCTTCGATCACCGCGTCACGCGGCCACCCTTCGAGGTGTGTCACCAGCCGGCACAACCGGTCGAGAAATGGAACGACGCGCCCTTCGCTGTCGGACAGATAACTCACTCGCACGATGCCGCGCTCGACGCGAAGGAAGGGTGCGACGTGCGCTCGAGTGAGCATTCGCGCTCGGCGACTACAGGCCGAACCCGAGCTGCGATTCGCTTACGCGACGCACCCCGGCGCCGCGCTTCTGCGCGGCGAAGAACTCGTACGTGCCAGCCGCAACTATCTCGTAGAGCGAGGCAACGGCATCGCCCTGTTTCCGGAGCAGCCTTCCGAGCCGCTGGACGTGCTGCCGTCTGCTCCCGCGCGTGGAGTCGCCGAGCACGATGCCGAGCTTCGCCGCAGGGACGTCCCATCCCTCGTCGAGCACGCGCACGCTCGCGACGGCGCGGATCTCGCCGCGGTCGAGCGCGCGGAGTAGTGCGTGGCGCTCCGAGGCGGGCGTGGTGGCGGTGATCATCGGGATCGCCAGTGCGCGTGAGACGGCCATCGCGGCATCGGTACCTCCACAGAAGATCACCGCTCGCTCTGCCGGGTGCATTCGGAGGATTCGCTCCGTCTCGGCCAGCTTTCCTGCCGCGAGCCGAACGAGTCGTTCGCGCTCGTGAAAGGCGCGCAAGGCGCGCCGTGCCGGAGGTGAGCGTCGCGCGCTCGCGGCGAACATGCGCCACGCGTCGGCGGCTGTCGCGGCGCGCTCACGATGTCCGGCTTCCTCGACGTGACGCTCGTACGTCTCAGTGAGTGCCGCGTAGCGAGCCTCTTCGTCTGGCGATAATCGAATGTAGCGTTTGACGGTGGCGAAGCGTGCCAGCTCGACGTCGGTCATCTCGCCGATGGTGCGTCGATAGACCACCGGACCGACCAATCGGCGCAGCTCCGAATCCTGTCCGTCGGGATAGGTAGCCGTGAGGCCGAGCCTGAACGACGACGGTGCGATGCGGAGATGGTCGTGCCATGCCCGCGCTTCGCCGGTGCTCGTATCGGCCAGGTGATGCGCCTCGTCGAGCACGAGCAGGTCGAAGCGTTCGCCCCAGCGCTCGAGCAAAGGGAACGCCGAGTGATATGTCGTAACGGTGAGCGGCCGCACCTCCTTCTCGTCACCATACCAGGCGCCGACTCGTTCGACGCCGAATGCGTCGGCGAGTTGCGTGAACCACTGCGCCACGAGTGCGCGCGTTGGTGCCACGATGCACGCGCCGGTGCGCAGCTCATCGATGGCCATCAGGGCGACGAGCGTCTTCCCCGCGCCGGTGGGGAGGATGATGGAGCCCCGCCGGCCGGCGGCGAGCCAACGATCCACCGCTTCACGCTGATACTCGCGCGGTGTTCGCGGATCGAGAAGCGGCACGTTCAGCTCTTCGGGTGCGCCGCCGTGCTCGGACACATCGGCGCCAACCGCCCACTCGCGCAGTTCGGACATGCGGTGGCCGGGACCGACGAGGGCGTCCAGCCGAGGATCATAGACGAGCCAGTCGGGCGAGTCTGCAGCGTCGACGCCACGCACGACGGCGAGGCCGAGACGGTAGGACAACGACCGAGGGGACTGGCTGCTCGTCGACACGATCGATCTTGTAGCTGGGGAGTTCAAGATGATGATTGCGTGAGCCAGAGGATTCGGGCGCACGATCTCTTATTCCACTTATCAATCCGTGAGGTCGTGATGCTCAAGATACGTGTCTTCAATAACGTGACGCTGGACGGCTAGCCTGGGATGGCGCGACGCATGAACTCGTCGAACATCGGGACAGTGAACGCGGTGTCGCCGTGGGCTGGGCTCCAGATCATCCCTTTTTTTATAAGTCCACTTCGCAGTGGTCCCATCTTTTCGACAGTCGTTCCGATCTGTTCTGCGATGGCGCCGGAGCGATGAGGTCCAGGACCGAGCGAGGCCATAGCGCGGAGGTAGTCCTGCTCGCGCGGCGTGAGTCGGTCGAAGCGGACTCGAAAGAAACTTTTGTCGAGTGCCTCCGTTGCGGCACTGCCAGCCGCAGCGACATCAGCCGCAGTGATCGGAGATTGGGGTGCTGTATTCCAGGTGTGCTTTCCCCACTCTTGGAGGAAGAAGGGATAGCCCTGCGTTACTTGGACGATCTGGCGAAGGGCCTCGGCTTCTATTTCAGCACCCTCATCGCGGATCGGCTCGCGCACCGCACGCTCAGCCGCCGCAGTTTCGAGTGGTCCGACTTCAGGATAATCGAATAATCGTTCCGCATACGACTTCGCCTCGCCTGCTAGAGCGGCCACCTGCGGCAGGCCGGCGCCGAATAGGATCAGCGGCAAGCCTTTCTGAGCGATTCGGTGAAGGGAAACAATCAGCGCGCGCAAATCTTCTTCCGAGAGATATTGCACCTCATCGACGCAGATGGCGACGCTCGTATCGGCTGCCTTTGCGGCTTGTGCGGTCATGAGCAGGAGCTCGGGGAGATCCATTTCGAGATTCCCACTATCGGCCATCTGCGGTTCAGTTACGGCGAACTCCATCTCGCCAACTGAAACCTTGAACGCGCTCGCAAATCCGCGCAGAGCTCCCATCGCGCGAGCGGCGTAGTCTCTGGCTCGCTCCACTTTGCTGAGTCGCAGGATCACGCCTTTCAGGGCCGGCGCGAGATACTCGGCAAGTCTCTGGCCCTCAGGCGCCTCAAGCTGCACGACCATGTAGTCCAGTTGCTCTGCGAGATCGCCGATTCTATTCAGGAGCACCGTCTTGCCGACTCCTCGGAGCCCAAGCAGCATCTGACTCTTCTCCGGTCGCCCCGCCCGAATGCGATGCAAGGCGATCGTCGCGGCGTCAGTGATTTTCTCACGGCCGGCGAGATTCGGTGGCGGTGCTCCAGCACCGGGTGCGAAGGGGTTTCGGACTGGTTCCATTTGGTCGGCGAGACAGTTTGATGAAGCTAGGCGAGTGTTATGGATGTATAGCTAGCTTACTAAGAATCGGCTGACCCCGGTTCGGACGGTTACAAGTTTGAAGGAGTTTAAGTGATCTTACTAATCTATCACGAGACTTTCCGAACCACCTCAGCATTCAGAGAGAGACTGGAGGAGGAGCGGATAGCTTTTTAGCTATCTCAGCAGCTTTTTGGCTATCTCCGTAGCTTATTAACTGCAATGAGTCCCTCGTAGAAGGCCGGTTTCTGCCTAACAGCGAGCCACTGATCATCTCTTGAGGAGCTCGCTTCGCGTACCTGTTCTCAGGGCATTAGAACGACATCGCGCCGCGGATCAACTCGCGAATCCTCGGGCCGCGTGATGTGAGTTGATGATGGCCCTTCTGGTCCACGCTGGAGGCGGCGAAGGCTATGCCCGAGGCAGCGAAGGGTATGGCTGAGTCGCAGGCGGTGGCCGGATTGATTGATGAGGTGCAGTTGTTGGTCCGTCCCGTGGTGCTGGGCTCGGGGAAGAGCCAGTTCGCCGGCGTGCGAGGGAAGCCGCGATGGACCCTGTCACGGCCCAAGACGTTCAGGAACGGCCGCGTGTTCCTTGCCTATGGTCGCGCGTAGTCAGTGCGGCGGCAAAAATATCTGCGGATCAACGGGGACGTTCGTGCGCACGTCGCTGTACTCCTCGCGCTGCACGAGCTTACCGTCGCGATAAACCTCCACGGTCTCCGACAGCCACCCCGACGGCACCTTCACGTAATTGTCGAAGCGCATGTCGACGGTCTTGGTCGAATCGCGCTGGTCGGGCTCGATCGCGCGCATGAACAGCAGCCT
>Ga0207707_10001508_pt1 | contig 21488 bp, 18 predicted proteins | sample KBSC83BmetaG_FD_184336 | JGI IMG/M metagenome (GOLD analysis project Ga0207707, IMG submission 184336) | Corn rhizosphere microbial communities from Kellogg Biological Station, Michigan, USA - KBS C8-3B metaG (SPAdes) (version 2) | ecosystem: Host-associated > Plants > Roots > Rhizosphere ...
TTTTGTAAATCGGCCGTGGACGATGACCGGCTTTGCCGAGAAAAGATCGGTGAGCCGCGACGGATACATGTCTGTGACGGGCAGCCCATTCCAGTCGATCGAAAGATCGGTCAAAAGTGGCGTGCGAACACGTTCGTAAAATTTCTTCGCCGCCGCAGAGCCGTCTTCATTGAGCGTGACATATTGTGCCTCGCCGCGGCCGGCGTCGGCCATACGGTCGAGCAAACTGCGGTTAACTGAGCTTCCGATGCCGAACGAAAAAACGCGGGCCTTTGGGTGCCGCTTTATCTCGGCGACTATTTCGTCGTCGTTTCCGACATAACCGTCGGTCATAAAACAGACGATGCGAACATGGTCTTTAGCGTCCGACGGGTCGAGCGCCGCTTTGATCGCCTTCATCATTTCGGTACCGCCGCCGCCCTCGCGTGAGTCAAGAAAGGCCTTTGCTTTCTCGACATTTGCTTCTGTTGCGGCTACAGGCTCGTCAAACAGGATCGACGTGTCACCCGAAAACGTGATCAGATTGAATGTATCGTCAGGATAGAGGCCGTCAAGCGACATTTTCATCGCCTCTTTGGCTTTGTCGATCGGAAAGCCCCACATCGAGCCGCTTGTGTCGAGTACAAAGACGATCTCCTTAGGCGTGCGGTCCTCGCTCGTAAATTTGTCGGGAGGCTGCAGGATAAGCGTAAAAAATCCACCGCGTTCGTCGCGATGCGCCAGCACGGCGTCCTCGATCTTTCCGCCTGAGACGTCGTACCGGAGAATGAAGTCCTTATTAGGTATTGTCGTCTCGTCCTTAAGCGTGATCTTTGCAGTTGCAGGTGTGAAATTTACCTGTGAGATCTCGTGCGAGACCGAGCGGACCTCCTGGATCGGAACACCTGCGTTCACGTTTACCTCGACCGAAACGTCGCTGCCGTTTCGCGTCGCAGCATATGGCGGTCTGATCTTATCTGCGTCCTTGACGCCCGACGCGGGTATGTACCGCGGGCCGACCGTCATCGGAAAAACGAATTCGTATGCGCCGTCTTCGTACTTTAACGTCTCGACATATGTGATCTCGATCGTGACCTTGTCGCCGGGCATGATGTTGGCGACAGACTGGGTAAAGATGTTGGGCCGTTCCTGATCGAGTAAACTTGCTGTCTTGCCTTCGCTCCTCGCTTGCTCATATGTTGCACGCGCCTCGGCGCGTTTCATTATCTTTGCCCGGATGACTCGGCTGCCGACATTCATCGTCATGTCGTCGACCGCTCCATTCTGAGAGAGCGGAAATGTGTAAACGGCCTCGATCGGGAACGCAAAGCTATTCTCAAAATTTTGCGTGACGTGTACACGAGCGATAAAACCGGAAATGTCGGTTTTAACGGCCGTATTCCTTAAAGGACAGTCGCCCAGCTCCTTTCCCTTTTTGTCGTAAGCGTAAAGCGAACCTTGCGTAATTTGCGGTCCGCTATTCTGTCCCATCGCGCAAAATGCGCACACCAATACCATCAGCAATACGATCAGCTTGCTCATACAACCACTCCGAATTTTTAAAGTAATTTCAGAACAGACAAGTCGCTGAGCCAGTGCGATTTACCGCCTTCAAGCGCTTGTGCATTTCCCGCGCGGGTCGTCTTTACCCGGTTAGACACGCGAAGTGCAGAAAAGGTTTCTTTGAGCAAGGTAAATATTTCTATCCCAACGTCCGCGGGTTTTGATCGCGGTCATAATGCAAGGGACGGTATTCGGCAAAGACCCATATGTCTACGCTTAGCCACGGCCTTCTACGAGATGCCGATCACGAGAGAGAGCGGCGCGCGTTTCACGGATTAGACCTCTTGACATCCATGATACAATACGATAGGCGGATGATTTCCGTCCGGTGGCTGTTTGACAATTTCACACTGTGGAAGACTTGGTGAATATGCGGGCCAAAACCGAGAGATCTTGTCTATCGAAGATCGAGGTTTTAGAGCAGTTTTCGTGGGTTCGGCAAACGATGTAAATACCATGTTCTCTGCGGTTTAGCGGCTTTTGTAGCACAATGTGGCGCGAAATGAAAAAGTTTTTGCAAAAATCGCGAGACAGAGGTGATTTTACTGCTATAAACCACCTGTTATCAATAGTTTCTGTCCCTCAGCCAAACTTGGGACAAGCCCGAGACAGACTTGAGACAAAAAACCGCAAAGATCGACATTCCGGCCTGTGGAAAACTTGCATCTGCCAGCAGAGGACAACGGGCCCGGAATTCGCTCTTGGTGCTCACGATCTGATCTGCGGCAGGTGTCGGCTTGTAAGCTTGTCGCGCTAGACTAGCTTGATGCGCGACGGCGGTGAGCGGCCTAAATACCTTCAGCGATTTCGCGGCTTGTCGTCCAACGTGCTGGCGCTCAGTCTGGTCAGCCTGCTCAACGACACGTCGAGTGAGATCATCTATCCGCTGCTGCCGGCGTTTCTTGTGCTGACGTTAGGGGCTTCACCATTCGCCATCGGACTGATCGAAGGCCTGGCGGAGTCGGTCGCCAGCATCCTCAAGCTCTTTTCGGGTTATCTCAGTGACAAGTTCGGCACACGAAAGCTGCCCGTATTTATCGGCTATGCTCTGGCGGCCATAACACGGCCGTTCCTTTCATTTGTGACGACCTGGCCTCAGGTGCTGGTCGTGAGGACGGCGGACCGCGTCGGCAAAGGGATTCGCGGCAGTCCGCGCGACGCCCTGATCGCGGCAAGCGTTCCCGAGACGGAGCGCGGATTTGCCTTTGGCTTTAACCGTGCGGCCGACAATATGGGTGCCGTGCTCGGCCCGCTGGTCGGATTTATTCTGCTGTATTTTATCGCGAGAAACGCCGACAGCCCGACGGCCCGCGAGTATCAGCAGGTCTTTTTGTACGCGTCGATCCCGGTCGTGCTGGGGCTGCTGGTCATCGTCGGGTTCGTGCGTGAGAAGGACAAATCGGCGACGGCGAACGGCGGCATGCCGATCAGGTTTTCGCTTGGAACGTTTGATTCGAAGTTCAAGCTGTATCTCGGCATCGTCGCGCTGTTTACACTGTCGAATTCGAGCGATGCGTTTTTGCTGCTGCGGGCCGAGCAATCCGGTATCGCGCCTGTGCTGTTGCCGCTATTGTGGGTCGTTCTGAATATAAGCAAGGTGGTCAGTTCGCTGATCGGCGGCCATCTTTCGGACACCATCGGCCGCCGACCGATGATCGTCAGCGGATGGATCGTGTACGCGCTGGTTTATGTCGGGTTCGCGTTCGTTGGTTCGGCGTGGGAGGCGTGGGCGCTGTTCATCGTCTACGGAACGTACTTCGGTCTGACCGAGGGCACTGAAAAAGCACTCGTGGCCGACATGGTCTCGGAAGACAAACGCGGCACGGCGTATGGCTTTTACAATCTCGCGATCGGGATAACCGTGCTGCCCGCCTCGCTGCTATTTGGTCTGGTCTGGGATGGTTTCGGCGCGCCGACAGCGTTCATCGCCAGCGCCGTCGTATCGATCGTTTCAGCGTTGCTGCTGGTTAATCTGAAATTGAAAAAATAAGCCAGAGTGGTAACGCCGGCTTCCAGCCGGCGTTACTCAACGGAGGCTCATCGGTCGCTGAGTCTAACCGAATTGACCATCGTCTGAAACGCGTTGTCGTAATCGGCCGATTCGGTCTGCGGAGAGACCGTCGCGAGATAAAACAGATCGCCGTTTCGCATGAGGGCCGTATAGACGGTCACCGTCTCGGTCTGACCCGTGATGTCAGATCGGCCGGAGAGCTGGGCAGTATAGCCCGACAGCCCCGAAAGGGAAGCCCGATCCAGGGAACCGCGTTGCCGCAAGTACGAGTTACTCTGCAGCAAACTCGAGATGTAGTCCTGTGTAGCCTGATAGGCGTCGCGGTTGCCGGAGCTGGCGATGCCGATCATTGCGCCGTGCGTGATGCCCTGTTCGCCGTAGGCGCCATCTGGCGCGAAGCTGACCTGGCTCGAGGTCGCAAAGTCCTGCCAGTTGTCAGGGATGCGGAGGCTGATCCAGTTGCCGCCGGTGTAGGTTCGGGTGCGGCTAGATGGATATTCGACGCTGCGGCTGTATCGACCGTACGCGGTCGGCGTTTGGTTGCCGTAAGTGCCACGGCCGCCGTTCCGGTCAGACTGCTGCTGCAGCTCGGCCATAGAGCGGGCCCGGGGCATGCCGGCCAGACGGCTCTTAACACGCTCGAATTCGCGCGTCATCTTGATCGGACTGGACGAGACGCGGAGGTACTGAGCTTCGCGGTTGATCGCATCGTAACGGTTGCCGGGATTCGGATGATCGCTCATCCATTGCGGTCCGCCGCTGCCGCTCTGCTGCTCGATGGTGCGAAAAACGTTGGCCAGATCGCGCGGATCGTATCCGGCATTGGCCATGATCTGAGCACCGAGCATGTCGGCCTGCGACTCATACTCGCGGCTGTATTTCAGCATCCAGGCCTGGGCGCCTATGGCTCCGGCCTGAGCACCGGCCTCACCGCCAAGAATTGCACCGCCGAGGATCATGCCGATCATGCCGAGCTGATTGCCAAAGCTCCCCTGCTTTGTCGCCTGTGCCGTCGCGTGGCGAAGTGCGACGTGCGAGATCTCATGGGCCATGACGCCGGCCATCTCGCCCTCGTTGCGGGCAGCCTGGATCATGCCACGGTCGACGTACATCGGACCACCCGGCAGCGCAAAGGCATTGATGTCGCTGGCGTCGACGACCTTGAAGCGGTACTGAAACTCAGGATGCTGAAATTGCGGAGGAATAGCGGCGACGAGCCTCTCACCGACGCTTGCGACATAGTCGGTCGTGATGGCGTCGTTCAGCACCGGATATTGGCGTTCGGCTTCGCGGGCCGCCTGGTTCCCAAGCTTGATATCGTCGGAAAGCTTGTATTTGTTCTTTGGCGCAACGATACGCGTCTGCTGCGCGAGAGTTGCCATCGGCAGAACGCCGAGCGTAAAAGCGAGGGCAGTGACAAGCAGGCGGCTTTTCAACATTGGCTTCATATTTTCCCCTTAAAACCAGTGAACTCGAGTATTAAATTATGCTTGAGGGGCGAGAAATTCAAGCAATACCGCAGTTTGATGACCTGTCTGAGGGTAGACGTTTACAGCGATTTAGCACCGGTCACCGGTATGCCCGAACGCCTTGTTACCAAACTGTTAAGTATTTTACTCCCGGTTTCGGATTTGCCCGGAGAAAAGACATATAATATTGGCTTTAACAGACTGGACGAGTGAGGCAGATGAACGGCTTAAAAAGATATCTGCCAGCTAAACGTTTATCTTAAGAAAGAGATTTCGTCCGACGACTTTCATTGATATTTTCACACCAGCAACACCAAACGGAGATCCCAAAATGGCTTTTAGCTTATTACCCCGCGAAGACGAATACTTTGATCTCTTCTCGCAGATCACGGTCAAGGTCCAGGAGGCGACGCACCTGCTTGTGCGAATGGTTAGCGATGACCAGGTCGATTTCATCGCATACGCGCGGCAAATCAAGGATGTCGAGCACGGCTGCGACGAGATCACTCACAAGATCACGACCAAGCTCAACAAATCCTTCATCACCCCGTTTGACCGCGAGGATATTTACACGCTCGCCGTCGCGCTCGATGATGTCTGCGATTACGTGGATGCGGCAGCACGGGCGATCAGGATGTATGGCATCAGAACCTTTAGCGAGTACGTTCGGCAGCTTGCGCGGCTCTTGAACTCACAGGCCTCGGCCATGAACAGCGCCGTCGGAATGTTGAAAAACCCCGCTGGGATGAATGCCCAGATCGTTGAGATACATCGGCTTGAGAACGAAGCCGATGAGGCTTATTCGCGAGCGATCGGCGATCTCTTCAAAAACTCAAAAGACGCGATCGAGGTCATCAAGGTAAAAGAGCTTCTCGAAATACTGGAAAACGGCACCGACAAGTGTGAGCAGGTTGCCAACATCATGGAGAGCGTTGTCCTAAAGCACAGCTAACCTATGGATGGACAAACTGCAACGATCGGCCTGGTGGTCTTTATCATCATTGCCGCTCTCGCATTCGACTACACAAATGGCTTTCACGACGCGGCAAACTCGATCGCGACGGTCGTCGCGACGCGAGTTTTGTCGCCCGGCGTAGCGGTCATTTGGGCGGCGTTCTTTAACTTTGTCGCAGTCGTTGTTTTTGGCACCGCGGTCGCGAAAACCGTCGGCGGCGATATGGTCAATATCGGGCTGATACCGACCGAGGACCGCCTATACGTCTTGCTTGCGGGTGTTCTCGGTGCCATCGCATGGAATCTGATCACATGGTATTTCGGTCTGCCGACATCAAGTTCGCACGCGCTGGTCGGAGCCTACGCCGGCGCGGCGGTCGCATCGTACATCTGGCATTTTGGACCGTCGAATGTGCAGACGGTGATGATCGCGGAAGGCTGGATCAAGACACTTGCCTTCATTGTCCTGTCGCCGCTGATCGGAATGGTCTTAGGCTACGTCCTGATGGTCTCGGTCTATTGGATCTTTCACAAGGTCTCAGTCCGGCGGATCGATCGTTGGTTTCGCGTCGGGCAGCTCTTTTCGGCCGCCGCTTATAGTCTCGGGCACGGCGGCAATGACGCTCAAAAGACGATGGGAATAATTACGATCGTGCTGGTCGCCGGCGGATTCCTGCAGATGACGCCGGCCGGCAAGCTGCCTGAGATTCCGCGATGGGTAGAATTTGCCGCTTGCGCGGCGATAGCACTCGGCACTCTCTCGGGCGGCTGGAAGATCGTGAAAACGATGGGAACAAAGATCGTGAAGCTCCAGCCCGTGCAGGGATTTTGTGCGGAAACCGCTGGATCGATAACTCTCTTCACAGCGACGGCCTTTGGCATTCCCGTCTCGACGACTCACACGATCACGGGCTCGATAGTCGGCGTAGGCTCGGCCAAGCGATTTTCCGCCGTCAAATGGGGCGTTGCCGGACGCATTGTTTGGGCGTGGATTCTGACAATACCGATGGCCGGCATCATCGCCGGTATTCTCTACGGTCTCGTGCTGGCCTTTGAGCGGCTCACCGGCGTGCTGCAATGAGCCATCGGCTTGTAAATCCCTTCTCAAGGCGCAATGATTTTCGTTTAAGCCGAACGCATTATTTGCATCTAATTAGATAACGATCATGCCAGCAGTAGCAGAACAAATTCGCAGCCTGGAAGAGTACCTTGTCATGTCGGATGAGGAGCTATCGACGCGCATTGAGGAGGCCCGTCGTGAATTGGGTGACCGCGTTGTCATTCTCGGCCATCACTATCAGCGCGACGACGTTGTGAGACATGCCGATCTCACGGGCGATTCATATCAGCTCTCGGTAATGGCGTCGAGGACCGATGCGGAATTCATCGTCTTTTGCGGCGTCCATTTTATGGCCGAGTCGGCCGACATTCTCGGCAAGCCGCGTCAACGGGTGATCTTGCCCGATCTTGGCGCCGGTTGCTCAATGGCCGACATGGCGACGATCGAACAGGTCGAAGACGCCTGGGAGCAACTCCGCGAGATCGGCGTGCTCGATCAAAAGGTCGCGCCGATCACGTACATGAATTCGTCCGCCGCGATAAAGGGATTTTGCGGCCGGAACGAGGGCGTCGTCTGCACATCGTCGAACGCCGTGCCGCTTTTCGATATTTACCTCAAAGAATTCGACAAAATGTTTTTCTTCCCGGACCAGCATCTCGGCCGGAACACAGGAGCAAAGTTTGGAATACCGCTCGACCGCATGGCCCTTTGGAACCCACACGAAGAGCTCGGCGGCAACACCGCAGAAGATCTACTGAACGCGAAACTTATTTTATGGCGCGGCCATTGTTCGGTACACGGTCGGTTCAAACCGTGGCATGTCGAGAAGGTCCGGGCGGAAGTTCCCGGCGTGCAAGTCCTCGTCCATCCCGAATGCATGCGCGAGGTTGTTGCTCTTAGCGATCTAGACGGCTCAACCTCGTTCATTATCAAGACGGTTGAAAACTCTCCAAGCGGCTCCAAATGGGCGATCGGCACCGAGGTAAATCTCGTCAATCGCCTGCAGCAGCGATTCCCCGACAAAGAGATCCATCTGCTGGCGCCCGACCTCTGCATGTGCGCGACAATGTACCGCATCGCCCCGCAAAACCTCGCGTGGGCAATGGATAATCTGGTCGAAGGCAATGTCGTTAACGAGATCGTGGTTGATGAGGAGACGAAGCACTACGCTCGTGTGGCATTAGACCGCATGATTTCTCTGACGGAAAAGAAGACTTAGCCGCTGATCTGCGCTGATCACGCAGATAAACCTTTCCTGATCCGCGTTGTTTGCGTTGATCCGCGGCTGGAACTTCCTCTTGCTTTATTCTTGGCTCTCAAACAAAATAAACGAAAGGAGTTTTGACGATGAGCGAGGCCGGAGGTTCCGCGATTGCCCGCATGCGCTGCAGCGATATCATGACGCGTGACGTCCGCACGGCGACACCTCAGATGACGCTTGGCGAAGTCGCTCAGATGATGCGCGACGGAGATATGGGCTCGGTGCCTGTGGTTGAGGATGGCCGCCTTATTGGCATCGTCACCGACCGCGATATTGTTGTCCGCTGTATTGCGGAAGGCCGCGGTGCAGATGCGGCTGTCAGTGAGGCGATGACGACCGAGATCTTCGCGGTCAAACCCGACGATTTCGTTTTTGAGGCGGTCCGACTGATGGGCGACAAACAGGTCCGTCGAATTCCCGTCATCGCCGACGACCGAAAGCTTGCTGGGATCATTTCGATGGCCGACATCGCGCTCGAGACCGAAGACGACCTCGAGATCGCTGAAACGTTGGAAGAGATCTCAAGCGGCAGCGGGTTTTGGACTAAAAAGTAGCTTTGAGTTCCAGCTTTAGCTGGCAAGGCCGCCTAAAGGCGGAACTCTGAACACAAGATGGCAAAATCGCTAAACAGACACTTTCATTTTCTCGGCTCATCAAAGCGTGCGCAGGCGTCAGGACCCCTGTGGCTGCCGGCCGCGGACGTTTACCAGACGCCCGATGGTTGGCTCGTGAAGGTCGAGCTTGCGGGAGTGTCGCCTGAGGACATTACGATCGAGATCAGCGGCAGCGTCCTGCGTCTTGCCGGGAGCCGCAAGGACAAATCATGCGGCGGCGGGCTGTCATATCAGCAAATGGAGATCACGTACAGCAGCTTTGAAAAAACGCTCAATTTTCCCGCTCCTCTGGACGGAACGACTGTCGAGCACAATTTTGACAACGGTCTGCTGCTGATCAAGCTGCGCAAGGGTGAAAAGGTAAAAAGCATACAGGGCTGACCGCAGTGTCATCCTGATAAGGACTTATGGCCGAAACCAAAGACAACGATAAAGCAACAACCCCTGAGGCCCCTGCAAAACAGATCGAGATCCCGGTTCTGCCGCTGCAAAATACGACCTTGTTTCCCGAAACGGTCGTACCGCTCGCTGTAGGTCGTGACCGCTCCACCAAGGCAGTCGAAGCGGCGCTCGCGACCGAAGGAAAGCTGTTGGCCTGCATCACCACAAAGACTGACAACGTTACCGGCGACGACGCTAAGCCATCGGACCTCTACAAGATCGGCACCCTTGTAAATATCAAACGCATGATGCGTAACGAAGGCGTTATGCAGCTAATCGTGCAAGGGATGAGCCGGTTCGAAGTCATCGAATGGATCGGCGAACAACCTTTCCTGAAGGCAAAGATCGAGACACTACCCGAGCTTCGACGCGTCGACGATGAAGCGATCGAGGCTCTCAAGCGAAACATTCAGGGGATGATCCAGCAGGCGCTTGCGCTTCTACCGCAAGTGCCGCCGGAAGTTCGGATGGCCGTGATGTCGCAAGACAATCCGGTCCAGTTGTCGTATTTCCTCGCGTCGGTGATGGACCTCGGTGTCGAGACCGAGCAAAAAATGCTCGAATCGAGCACGGTCGACGGCCTGCTCTCGCTGACGCATGCCGCTCTGGCTCGCGAGCTTGAGATCATGCAGATCCGCTCAAAGATCGCAACAGAGGCGCAGAGCGAAATGGATAAATCGCAGCGCGATTATGTTTTGCGCCAGCAGATGAAGGCCATCCAAAAGGAGCTTGGCGAAGACGAGGGCGAAAAGGCCGAGGCCGCACAGCTTCGCGAGCGACTGGAGCAGGCCGATCTGCCGGAGGAGGTCCGCAAGGAAGCCGAGCGTGAACTGAAGCGGATGGAGCAGCTTCCGCAGTCGGCGCCGGACTATCACGTCATCCGGACCTATCTCGAATATGTTCTCGAGCTTCCGTGGAAGAAATCGAGCGAGGAAAAGCTGGACCTTGATGAGGCACGCAAGATATTGGACGAAGACCACTACGGTCTCGAGGATATCAAGGAACGCATTTTGGAATCGCTAGCGGTGATGAAACTCAGGCCTGACTCAAAGAGTCCGATCCTTTTGTTCGTTGGACCGCCCGGAGTTGGTAAGACCAGTCTCGGCAGGTCGATCGCGAGGTCTCTCGGCCGTGAATTTGAACGAATGAGTCTCGGCGGAATGCGCGACGAGGCTGAGCTGCGCGGACACCGACGCACATACATCGGCGCGATGCCGGGCCGCATTATTCAGGCCCTAAGACGGGTTGGCGTTAACAACCCGGTGATGATGCTGGACGAGATCGACAAGCTCGGGAACGATTACCGCGGCGACCCCTCGGCGGCGCTACTTGAGATACTCGATCCGGCGCAAAATAACACGTTTCGCGACAACTATTTAGACTTGCCGTTCGATCTGTCTAAGGTATTTTTTATCGCGACAGCCAATCAGCTCGGCCCGATCCCGATGCCGCTGCGCGACCGCATGGAGATCATCCAGTTAGCAGGCTACAGCGATCTTGAGAAACTCAATATCGCCAAACAGTATCTCATCCCGCGGCAAACAAAGGAGAATGGCCTAAGCCCGGAACAACTAACGATCACCGACACAACCATCAATCTGCTTACGTCGCGTTACACGCGCGAGGCCGGCGTTCGTCAGCTTGAGCGGACCATCGGGACGCTCGCCCGCAAGGTGGCGCTGCATGTTGCCGAGGGCTCGAAAGAGAACGTAACTATTGATGCGAAAGACATTAAGGAATATCTCGGAGGTCCGAGATTTTACCCCGAATCGGCGCGCGAAGAGCTGCCTGCCGGTGTTGCGACAGGCATGGCCTGGACCGAGATGGGTGGCGAGGTGCTCTTTATCGAGGCGACGCTACTGCCCGGCAGCAACGGCCTGACGCTGACCGGCCAGCTCGGCGAGGTGATGAAGGAATCGGCCCAGGCAGCCCGCAGCTTTCTCTGGTCGCACGCCGCCGATTTCGGCATCGACACCGAGATCATCAAACACAACGGCGTCCATCTGCACGTGCCTGCGGGAGCCATTCCGAAGGATGGGCCGAGCGCGGGCGTAACGATGGCATCTGCTTTAGCCTCTTTATTTACGGGGCGAAAGGTACGTTCGGACACGGCCATGACAGGCGAGATAACTCTGTCCGGATTGGTCTTTCCGATCGGCGGATTGAAAGAAAAGGTGTTAGCAGCATATCGCGCCGGCATCCGCCGGATCATCCTGCCGTATCAGAACGAAGCCGATGTAGAGGAAATTCCAGAGGATGTTCGCAAGGAGCTTGAATTCATACCGGTTTCGAGGGTCAAAGAGGTGATATCCGCCGCTTTGGAGGCGAATGTGACACAGCCGCCGCTCGAGTCCTATCTTCCGCACTCGGCGGATGGCCAGGGAGAGTCGTCGGCAGAGCGGCTGATCGCCCGCGAAAAAGAAGGCTAAATGCGGTTCACCATGTTCACCGGCGGTATGACCAAATTGAGGTCTCGTATGACCGTTTAGGGGCAAAATCTTTGTCCATTTACCGCCGCCTACTCCGTCAGAGCTGCAACCGAGGACATCATTCAAGAACGGCCCACTCAGTCGCTTGGTTCACCGCCAACTCCCGTTGCGACTCAAAGTGCCCGAAACGTCTGCCAATTCTCAGGCGACGGTAACTCTCAGTGACTTCGCGCCAGGCAAAACACGCTGTACGTTAACCAAGCGTCATCTTGCCGCCGAGATAGCCCTGATAGAGCAAACCCGCAATGACGATCGCCGCGGCGGCGAGGTACGCGAGGCTCGGCGTTCGCGAGTTTGCAAAGGTCCGGCCGCGCCAGATGGCCATTGCGGCAAAGGCGGGCACGAGCAGCAATCCAAGAAGGCGATGCGTGGCCAGCATCGGGTCAGCCGCGGAAGCCGCGCCGTTCTGGGCGGCCCAGAGCCATCCGGCGAGCGCGGTCAGCGGCGTCGCCAGGGCGCCGAAAAACAACATCCACCAAGCGCCGTCTGTCAGCGACGCGCGTTTTAGATAGCGCCCGGCGGCATCGCTGACAAACGAGACTGGAAAGAGCGCAGTCGTGAAATGTACCAGCACCGGATGAACGTGACTCCATGAAACGAGTGATGACATTATCGTGATCCCTTTGGTTTACGCCAACGACTTGTCGACGATGGCGAGCGACTTGCTTGATTCGACATATCGGACCTGCGTCACGCCGATAGTCGATGGCAGGCGGTCGGCGGGCACATCCTTCATCGGTCCGGGCGCGGGCGCGGTTCCCGGCGCGGGCTGGGGATACGCCGTCGAGCGTGCTGTATGAAAAGTAATGTTTCCCTCGACCTTTTGCATCACCTGATGAATGTGGCCATTCAGCACAGTGACCGAACCGAATTTTTTCAGAAGCGCCAGCGCCTGTTCCGAGTCCTCCGTGCCCCAGCCCCATTGCGGATAGATTGCCCACAGCGGGATATGTGCAAAGACAACGATCGGCGTGCTGTTGCTTAGATTGGCAACGTCGTTTTTCAGCCAGTCAAGCTGATCCTGACCGAGAGCGCCGAGACCCTCGTTTCCGCCGTTCTTGAACGTGCCGGGTTGCGGGCCTGAGCTTGCCGCAACGACGTTGTTGAGACCGATATAATGCGTGCCGTTATGGTCGAAGCTCTGCCATCCCTTCCCTTGCGTTCCCTTGCCGAATCGCTTCAAAAATTCGGCACCCTGATCTGAAAATGTGTCATGCTCGCCCGGCACATAAAAGATCTGATCGGTCTTAAGACCTTTCAGGATCTGCTCGAGCGTGTCGAATTCCTCAGGCTTGGAAAGATGTGTTAGGTCGCCCGTGTGCAGCACGAATGGCGGCGGTGTCGGAAGCGCGTTGATCTTGCCGACCAGCGATTGGAGCGTATCGGTCACGTGCGGATTTGGGTCCTTGCCAAAGCCGATATGCGTGTCGCTGATCTGAACAAATGAAAGCACGCCCGGAGCGGCGTCCTCGATCTTGCAGCTTGAAAGCACGCCGCCCGCCATCGCGACAACGAGGCCAGTCCCGGCCCAGGCACCCATGCATTTCAGGAATTCGCGACGGTCGTAGCCCGCTCGCGCTTCATCGGTTCTATCGTTAGTTTTATCCTTCATTTTTTTGTCCTCATTTGACCGTGATCGACGCTTTCATATGCGGATGAAGCGCGCAAAAGTACGGGTATTCACCTTTGTCGTTAAAGACGAATGAAAATTTGTCGTCGGTGTCGAGACCGCCGGAATTGAATTTCTGCGGCGTGTCAGTGCTGGTCGCTGTGTGCGGCGCCTCGTCCTTGTTGATCCAGGTGACCTTTGTGCCCGGAGCGATAGTCACTTCGGCCGGTTTGAAAACGAAATCTTCGATCTCGATCTGCACCTCGTTTACGGCGGGCTTTGTGTCGTTCGCGGGCGAGACCGCCGGTTTCTCGGCGGGCATCTTGTGATCGTGGTTATCGGCGCCGCTTTGAGACGCGCAGCCGGCAAGCCCGATGCCGACGATTATTAAAAAGGTTGTTATGATCAGCGAACGAATTTTCATTTCGACCTCGGCTAAACTATCCTCGAGAGGCAAGCGGTGTGATTCGCGGTTGCTTCTCGGTATGTGTAGACCTGAAGCGCCGGCTAAAAATTCCGGGGATAAAAATATTTTTTTCGGGGAATAAATTCGCGCCCTTGGCGGTCTTTAACCATTGAAGACGAGCAGGGGCGGTACAAATAATCTGGTGTCAGGAGCCAAAGCAAGCGCAGATTTCGAAGAGGTCTTTCTACCGCATCTTGACGCGGCCTATAACCTCGCGCGCTGGCTGACGCGCGATCCGTCTGACGCCGACGACGTCGTGCAGGAAGCCTTTATGCGGGCGTTCCGCTTTTTCAGCGGATTTCACGGCGGCGACAGCCGGGCGTGGCTGCTAAAGATCGTCCGCAATACCTGTTACACATGGATCAAGAAAAACCGCCCGCGCGAGATCATCTATGAGCTCGATGAGGAGATGCACCAAGCTACATCGGGCGACCCCGCGACGGTCTTACAGGAAAATATCGACCGGCAACTGTTAAGAAAATTGCTTGATGAGCTGCCGCCCGCGTTTCGCGAGATCATTGTGCTGCGCGATCTCGAAGGCTTGTCGTATAAAGAGATCTCGTCGGTGACGGAATTGCCGCTCGGAACCGTGATGTCGCGGCTTGCAAGGGCACGTCAGCGTCTGCAGCGCGATGCGGCGGCGAGCGCGACAGGAGTTTTAGGATGAACTGCGAAGACGCACGACCATTGATCGACAGCTTTGCCGACGGCGAACTTGATCTCGTGAACCACGTTCAGGTCGAAAATCATCTAGAGGAATGTCTCGCTTGCGACCACGCATTTCGCGACCGCTCGGCGCTGAAGAAAGCGCTCGCGGACGCCGATCTGTATTTCCGAGCACCGACCGAGCTTAGGTCAAAGATCAGAACCGCCCTGAGCGAGGCAACGACAGAACCGATTTACAAAAGATTTTTCAAATCGCGATGGCTGCCTACGCTTGCGGCGGCGGCGCTACTGGTTGTCGCGCTATTTACGACATTTGCTATACTTCGTCCCGCGAATTCGAACGATCTGCTTGCAAATGAAATGGTCTCTGCCCACGTGCGTTCGCTGATGGACAAGCATCTGATGGATGTACCGTCGACCGATCAGCACACGGTGAAGCCCTGGTTCGAGGGTAAGCTTGATTTTTCGCCGCCGGTCGTCGATCTCACGCAGCAAGGGTTTACGCTGATCGGCGGGCGGTTGGATTACGCGGGCGGGCGACCTATCGCCGCGCTTGTATATCAAAGGCGCCTCCACATAATAAACGTCTTTATCTATCCGACTCAGGACGGAAATGCCGCTGCGACCACGTCTACCCGACAGGGCTTCAATGTCGTCCGTTGGACGCGAAGCGGTATGGCATTTTGGGCGGTGTCGGATATCAACGCCGGCGAGCTGCAAGAGCTTGCTACCGACCTTCAGAGTTAGCTTCTGCTACGGCTTTCATCAGTCAATTCATTTCAAACGACAAGCTCGAGGAGTTCCCGATTCGGGTGAGCTAAGTACTACCTTCAGTCTCTATTGACACACGCGCCAAAATAAAACGACGGCAATAACAATAAGATCAGCTCTCACCGAGAGGATTCAAGCTATGCGAACGGTTAGAATGGCGGCGTTTAGTTGTTTTGTTTGTGTAACCGCGTTTGTCGGTTCGGGATTCGCATCGGGCGACATGTATTTTGGAAAGGGCGAGCGGATCAAGTGCCTTCAGCCACTAAAACCGTTAAAAGATGACACGCCGAACAATGGCTCGATCTGGAGACCGGCGCCGAACGCACCCGAGCCAACGATGCTTTGCTACAAGTACACGATCCAGTACTTTATTCTCGGCGTTGCGATCGATGATGACGGCTATGTTCTCTCGAGCGGCGATGACTATTACAACTATTATCCACTTGATGACGCAAAGATCCGCGAGCTGCAAACGAAAGGCGTGCTGCCCGACCCGCTGCCTGCTTATTCGCTCACGTGGATGCAGTATGCCGCGGGATTTTCTCTCTGGGTTTTGATGGCTCTCGTTATACTCGGGTTGTTGGGCAAACTTGGGCTGGGGATGCTCTTCGACAAGCTTCGGAAAATAAAGAACAAGGGCGTCTATTGCCTCGGATGCAATTCACAGCTCAGCATTAAGGACTTTGCGGATGGGAAATGTGAGGCGTGCAGCGAACCTGTCCCGGCAGTGTGAATCAAAAGCCTAATTGCGTGCGTGCTCCGGCACGAGGCGGCGGATGGCGCGGAGTAGGTCCTCGACATCGACCGGCTTTGCCAGGTGCTCCTGAAAACCTTCGGAGAGCGCTCGCTGGCGGTCCTGAAGGCTGGCGTATCCCGTCAATGCAATGGCGGGTATCTCTCCGCCGGAATTTACCGGCAGCCGCCTGAGGTCGTGAACGAGATCGTAGCCGTCACGCTCGGGCAGGCCAACGTCGCTGATAAGGATCTCAGGCTTGAACTTGATCACCCGCTCGATCGCGTCATTGGCGGTCCTGACGGCCGCGACCTCGATACCGTGCGCTTCGAGAAATGCCGACAGCATGTCGAGCGAATCGCGGTCATCCTCGACAAGCAGAACGCGAAGGCCGGTCAGGCCGTTAGTCGTCGGCTCAGGTAACTGATATCTCTCGCGGGATGTCTCGCCTGCGTGCGTCAAAACTTCTTCACCGGCCAGAGGGAGTCTGATGCGAAACGTCGCACCCCGATTCTTACCTTCACTCTCCGCGATGACGCGGCCGCCGTGAAGCTCGGTCAAATGTTTGACGATCGCGAGCCCGAGCCCGAGCCCGCCGACGCGACGCGTGAACGTACTGTCAGCCTGTCTAAAACGGTCAAAAACAAACGGAAGAAAATCTTTGCTGATCCCGCGGCCAGTGTCGGAAACCGCAACCTCTATCGCTCCGTCAACGTCGCGAACATTCACGGAAATGCGTCCGCGACGTTTTGTAAATTTCGCGGCGTTTGAAAAGAGATTCAAGAAGACCTGCTGCAGACGTTCCGGATCGCCGTAGACCTCGGTTTGCTCGGGTGCGGTGACGATCTCAAAGCCGATCTTTTTTGCGTCAAAGATCGGTTTGACAATATCGGCGGCGTCGCGAAGGACCGACAACATGTCGACCCGGTGGCGCTTTAGCTCCAGCTTGCCGGTGACGATGCGTGAAACAAACAGGATGTCCGAAATTATTTCGGACTGTGCCTTTGCATTGCGTTCGATCACATCGAGCGCATGATCTAGCTTTTCGTGTGCGCGCGGATCGGTCTTGAGTATCTGCAGCCAGCCGAGGATCGAGTTGAGCGGTGTACGCAGCTCGTGCGAGAGCGTGGCCAGAAAAAGGTCCTTTTGCTTGTCAGCCTGCTCAAGCTGATCAAATAGATCACGCGCCTGATATTGGCGCTGCCGCGCCCGCAACGCGCCACGAACGGCGCTAAGAAGCATCGTAATGCGGATCGGGCGTTCGACGACCGTCGCGTTTATTCGATCGCTGAATGTCTGTAGGATCGCCTCGGCGCTTCGACCACTGCTCGAAAAAATGATAACGGGAAGATCGGACCACACGGGCTGGCGGCCAAGCGTTTCGACCAGCGAGGCCGCAACCGTTTGCTGAAGAGCCTCTTCTGCCACGAGAACTGCGCCGGCGCCGTTCGCTATGGAGCGGTTCAGTTTGGCAGCGTCATCGCATACCTCGGCCTCGATCCCGGATTGCTCGAGGGTCGAACAAACAAGCTCAGCATCACGCCCCGTGGGTGCGAGAATGTAAACGGTATTTTCGCTATCATTAGTCGCTTTTGACAACTTTTTGCATCAACGTGGTGGATTCCCCTTGGTAGACGGGAACACCTGTCAAAACGCCTCTAAATTCCCTCAGCGGTTCCCCAAGCAGGAGCCCGCCCTTGCCGATCTTGAATTCGCGGATCGTCCGCTCGTGCTCGCCGGTGCGCTTTTTGAGGACCGAGATCGCTTGTCGAACGGTGCCCTCTGCCTCAAAATATCGGAGCACTACGACCGCATCGGCTAGATAGCTCATATCGATCGGCGTCTGCATGCTGCCTACTAATCCGTATTGTCCAACTACTAAGATACTGACTATGCCGTTCCGGTTAAGGTATGAAAGGAGCTCGTGAAACTGCATTGTCAAGAATCTCTCTTGCGGAGTTGCCATAAGATAACCGTTTACGCTATCAATGACGACAACACGCGCTCCATTCTCTTCTACCTCGCGAGACACCATGTGCGAGAGTTCGCCCGGCGTCAGCTCGGCAAGCTGTATCTGGCGCAGCGCGATCTTGCCTTCCTCGACATACTTCTGAATATTCAGCCCGATGGCCGAGGTCCGTTTGAAAAGCACCTCCGGACTCTCGTCGAAAAGATATACCGCGGCGCGCTCGCCCTTGCTGACCGCCGCGTATACGTACATCATTGCCAGGGTCGATTTCCCAACTCCTGCCGGTCCGATCAAGATGGTGCTGGTGCCGTAATGAAGCCCACCCATGAGACCGTCCAGATTGTCGGATCCGCTCTTTAATACTTCGTGCGGCCCTTCTACCCTTGCTTCCGACGACAAACGCGGAAAGACGACCAGGCCGCCGGTCTCGATATTAAAATCATGGGAGCCCGACTGAAAATTGACGCCGCGCATCTTGACAACCCGAAGCGTGTGACGCTGACGGCCATATTCGGCGGGAACATATTCGAGATTAATGACGCCGTGCGCAACACTCTCTAATTGCCGGTCCGGCATCGTGGTCGTGAGGTCGTCAAGCAGAAGCACCGTGCATTGCTTGCCCAGAAAATATTGCTTAAGCGATAGGATCTGTCGCCGGAATCGGAGGGCTTCGCTGGCGAGCATCCGCATTTCTGACAACGAGTCAATAACGATGCGGCTCGGCTTTACCCGCTCGACCTCATCAAGTACCGTGCGTGTGGTTTCATCGAGCTCGACTTCCGATGGATGAAAGACGGTGTAGCCGGAGTTTTCATCGAGGGCATTTCTTGATTCGGTCAGGTCGAGTATCTCGATGCCGTCAAGCGACCAGCCATGCGACGCGGCAACCGCGATGAGCTCGTCGCGACTCTCGGAGAGGGTTATGTAAAGACCGGTCTCACCCCTCCTGGCGCCTTCAAGGAGAAACTGGAGGCCGAGTGTCGTCTTTCCCGTGCCGGGATTTCCTTCGATAAGGTGAAGACGACTTTCGGGAAGTCCGCCGCGCAGGATGCTATTCAGCCCAACAACGCCGGTCGACACGCGATCGGGATCCTTAAAAATAGACATATTCGTACGCTGAGGCCCCCAATAAAGGAGCGAACTCGGTGGGCTTACTATTTCGATATATGGTACACAAAAAATGAGGCTTGACCAAAGAAATTCGGGAGAGCTTTATTCCCATTCGATCGTGCTCGGCGGCTTTGAGGAGATGTCGTGAACGACGCGGTTTACGCCGCGGACCTCGGAAGTTATTCGCGATGAAACCTTTGCAAGGAAATCGTGGGGAAGTCGTGCCCAATCGGCGGTCATTCCGTCCATGCTGGTCACGGCGCGTAGTGCGACCGCCTGCTCATATGTCCGATAGTCGCCCATCACGCCGACAGATTGGATCGGAAGGAGAACGGCGAAGGCCTGCCAGACCTCCTTGTACAGGTCGAAGTTGTGTAGCTCTTCGATAAAGATGCGGTCGGCCCGTTGCAGCAGCTCGACCTTTTCGGGCGTGACTTCGCCTAAGATACGGACGCCGAGTCCGGGACCGGGAAACGGATGCCGCTCGAGGATCACTTCCGGGATGTGCAAATCACGGCCGATGGCACGGACCTCGTCCTTAAAAAGCTCTCGAAGCGGCTCGATGAGCTTTAAATTCATCTTTTCCGGCAGGCCGCCGACGTTATGATGCGTTTTGATCGTGACCGAAGCGCCGCGCAGGGATACGGATTCGATCACGTCCGGATAAAGCGTTCCCTGAACGAGCCATTTCACATCTCCGATCTTGTGCGCCTCGGCATCGAATATGTCGATAAATTTCCCGCCGATTGCCTTGCGCTTTTGCTCAGGATCGGTAATGCCTTTCAGCGCGCTGTAAAACTGTTCTGATGCATCGACGCCGATGACATTAAGGTGTAGATTTTCGTTATAAACGGCGAGCGTGTCCTCGAATTCACGATAGCGGAGAAGGCCGTTGTTTACGAAAATGCACGTTTGTCGGTCGCTGATCGCTTCGTGAACGAGCATTGCCGCAACGGTCGAATCGACACCGCCCGACAGGCCGCACACAACGCGCTCATCCGACCCGACCGTAGTTCGAATTTTTTCGATCTCTTCCTTGATGAACTGCGATGGTGTCCAATCGCCCTTACAGCCGCAAATATTGAAAAGAAAGTTTCTTAGCACCTCTTTTCCAAGAGGAGTGTGAGCGACTTCGGGGTGAAACTGCACGGCGTAGATCGAGCGCTCATCTGATTCGATCGCAGTCAGGATGTCGCCACTCGTTGCAGTCGTGCGGAAACCATCCGGGATCTGCGTTACGCGGTCGCCATGGCTCATCCAGACGTCGAGTTCGAATGGCAGCTTGTTGAAAAGCTTTGTCTGTCGGCTTAATACGGTTGCCTTTGCTGCGCCGTACTCGCGACGATCTGACGGCTCGGTCACGCCGCCGAGGTCACGAGCGATAAGCTGCATTCCGTAACAGATGCCCAGAACGGGCGAGCCTAATCTTTGGTAGAAATCGGAACTTAGCCGCGGCGCGTCCGCGTCAGTAACGCTCGACGGGCCGCCGGAAAGGATCAGACCCATTGGACTTTTCGCGACGATCGCATCGACGGACAAGTTGAACGGATGTATCTCGCAGTAGACACCCTGTTCGCGCACACGCCGAGCGATAAGCTGCGTATACTGCGAACCAAAATCGAGGATAAGAATGAGTTGGTGCTGCAAGACGCGAACCGGCTCCTTTGTTAAAAGGAACGATTATACGCTGTGCTGCACGCAAGGTCAGCTAAAGCTGCACTATTTCTGCTTTAGCGCGGCCTTAATCATCTGTTCAAGCACTTTGAGGTCTACGTCGGCGAGCTTCTTAAGGTACAGGCAGCCTTTGCCCGTCTTGAATCTACCGAGGTTTTTCGCCGAGTTCGCAAGGTCGGCCATTCCATAAAGGACGATATTTCCTTTTCGGGGCGAAAAGCCGATTTTCATCCAATCAAGCTCACGACCGGACGGATATTTGAGAACCGTCGAGCCAAAGCCGATTATTGCCGAGCCCCACATTTTCGGCTCATCGCCCGTAAGGGCCTGCATCGTCTTCACGATCGCGCGACTGTCGAGCCGCTGTTGTTCGTCCGTTAGACCATCCAGAAATACATCGACGCTCTCGCCTGTTTTCGTGGTTTTTAGCTCCGCTTTTGCCATAGCGGCAATGATTTTATCCGAATTTTGCCGGGAGCCAAATCTCCGGGTTAAACTTGACTAAATTAAGCGAAATTCCTAATCTTAAAGTTCGCCTCCGAAAGGCGAAAAACATTCCGCAGTAGCTCAATGGCAGAGCATTCGGCTGTTAACCGAAGGGTTGTAAGTTCGAGTCTTACCTGCGGAGCCAATAGATTCAATAACTTAG
>Ga0207707_10001509_pt1 | contig 21484 bp, 15 predicted proteins | sample KBSC83BmetaG_FD_184336 | JGI IMG/M metagenome (GOLD analysis project Ga0207707, IMG submission 184336) | Corn rhizosphere microbial communities from Kellogg Biological Station, Michigan, USA - KBS C8-3B metaG (SPAdes) (version 2) | ecosystem: Host-associated > Plants > Roots > Rhizosphere ...
TGATGAGATAGCGGCTGGCAAAGTCCGAGATGGTCAGCGGGTAGCAGTAACGTCGATCGGCGAGCATGAACTCGCCCTTGTAATCGGCGCACCACAGATCGTTCGGCGAGTAGGGGCGCGAGAGCGCTGTGCCCTCGGGCTTGTAGACCCGTCGCCGTCGGCGCCTGACCAGGCCGTGCCGATCCAGGATCGCATGCACGGTACTAATCGCCGGGCAGTGCACCTCGGGGTGCTTACGGCGCAGCCGTTCGCGGATCTTTGGCGCCCCCCAGCTCATATGCTCCTGCTTGAGCTGGATGATGGCCTTCTCGATCTGGAAGGGGAGCTGGCGGGCGTGACGGTAGGGCCTGCGCGAGCGGTCCGTCAGCCCATCCAGTCCACAGTCTTTGTAGCGGCCGAAGATCTTGTAGCCGGTCTTGCGGGAAATCCCGAACTCCCGGCACAGCACCGCCATCTTCTCCCCGTCCAGCACACGGGCCACAAAACGCAAACGTTCGTCCATCTGGTGACACTCCCGCCACGGCATCTGCGTCCCCTCCGCAAATGCCGAAAAGTGTCACCTATGTCTCCGGAATAAACTGTCACCCATCAATCAGGAAGGGCATTTTGGCGACGTTCTGGCAGCACCTGCTTTGCTGCGAGGGTCCGCGAGCGCTTAACGGGCGGTTGCGGTTTGACCCATGCGAGTCCAGGTGCACGAGAGTCGCGAGAAAGGGCAGCGGAGTTTTGAAACTCTGAAACTAGCAGGTTGCTATTTCACCACTGGGCGTTAACTACCCGAAGGGCCCGATTGAAGCGTACCTGATCGATGCCGTCTGCGAGCCGACGGCCAACAGCTAGCGCGCGATCCGGCTGTGGCATCCTTGCGTCGATGTTTACGATTCGAACCAGCGGGCGACGGTGGTGGCTCGGAGCGATCGCCACGGCGCTGGTCGCAAGCGTGGCCGCGCTGTTGCTGAGACCCATGCTCGAGAATGCGGTGCGTGTGCGGATCGAGTCCGCGGCCGTGCGCCACGGCGCCGTTGCCCGAATCGGGCTGGTACACGTCGGTGTCTGGCCGTTGCTGCGACTAGAGGGATTCGATCTCGATCTCGGTCATGGAGTGCGACTGCATGCCGACATGATCTCGGCCACGTGGCCCGGCCGCCTGCGACTCGCAGTTCGCGCCGTCGCTCTCGCGAGCCCGGCAGGGGTCAGGGTGAGCTCGCTGGCCACTGCCTGGGACATGGCGGGCATTCTCGGCGAGGATCTCCAACTCACGCTGGTGGAGCCACAGGCCGGCCTGTCCATCCGCAAGCTGACGGATCCGGTCGGCAGCGCGTGGAACGTCGAGGCACGTGGGCTCGACGTCGGCCGCCTGCTCGACGTGCGGCGCGACGCCCACCCGCTGCTCGATGGTGGTGTCGCGGACGGCCGCATGGATCTTCGGGCCAGCACTGATGGGCTCCGTTTCCACGTGGACATGGGCGCGCGCGGCGCGCGCTTGGGAGCGCTCGCGGATAACGCCGCCGACGAACCGCAGCTCGGCGATCCGACGGACGTGACCATACGATTCGATGGCACCTGGCGGCGGGCCGGGGGCACGATCGAGATCCCCGAGGTCCACGCGACGGTGGCGGGTGCGGCGCTGTCTGGCTCGATCGCGCTGCGCGATCTCGACACCGATCCCGTTGTAGATCTCGTACTCGGCGTGCAGCGGCTAGACTTCGCGCAGCTGCTGGGCACATCGGGGCTCGCGGTGCCCGAAAGTCTGGGAATGGCGCCCGGCGGCGGCCATGATCTTGGCTCGGCCACGATCGACGTGCGGGTAGGCGGACGCCCGGCGGACCCCGCCTCGCTCTCGGTGAGCCAGAAGATCCACTTCAGGCCGCCACGCCAGATGCCGCCGGCGATCGTGCGCCTGCGAGGCGATTTCATCTTCAGCTCCGATGACGGCCCCGGACCGCACCGCCCCATCGACGTCTCGCTCGCATCCCCCGACTTCATCGCTCTCCGCGACGTTCCGCCGCTGTTCGTGCGCACTCTGCTGCTTGCCGAAGACACAGGCTTCTACGGGCATCGCGGCGTCGACCTGCGCGAACTACCCACCGCGCTGCTCACCAACTGGTCGCGCGGCGGTGCTGCGCGCGGCGCATCGACAATCACCCAGCAGCTGGCCAAGAACCTGTTCCTGTCGCGCGACAAGCAGTTCGGACGCAAGCTGCAGGAACTAGCGATCACGTTCCTGCTCGAGTCGGCGCTCGGCAAGGATCGCATCCTCGAGATCTACCTGAACATTATCGAATGGGGACCGGACCTGCGTGGCCTGCGGCCCGCGGCCCGCACGTATTTCGGTCGCGAACCCCGCACGCTGACGCCGGCCCAGATAGCCTTCCTGGTCGCGATCATTCCCGGGCCGATCAAATATCAGAGTTCATTCGCGCACGGCACGCCGGGGCCCGGGCTGCGCTCGCTGATCGACGAGCTGCTCGCGAAGCTGCGTTCGGTGGCTGCGATCAGCGAGGAGGAATATCTGCGAGCGCTTGGCGAATCCATCGTCGTCGGCGGCGGTAGGCCGCCCGGATGATCGGCGGCGACTGAAAATGGGCGGGAGAGGATCGACAAAATGCCCCTTTTGTTGGGGAGCAGCTGACCTGCGATGATTCGTCGCGCCACTAAGATGGTGATCACATCCACTCAAGCGAATTCAATCATTCAATCGAGGTGCCAGGAATGTGTCGAGCTCAGATTGGGTGTGCCGTAATTGTGCCTTGGTGTGACTGGAGTCGGGGCTGGCAAGGTGCTGCAAGGGGTTGAGTCATAAGCCCCTAGAACCCCCGGCCTCGGATTGAAAATCCGCGTGTCGGTGGTTCGATTCCGCCCCTGGCCACCATTCTGATCAATGTAAGGTCTCAAGACTTCGTCGACAGACTGGCGGTGGATTTTGCCATTAGCCGCTCGTACGGGGTTTGACCGTCAAGAGCTCCATGTGGTCGGTGGTAGTTGTAGTAGTCCTACCGCTCGCGAAGCCTACCCGTTGAACAGGTGGATGTCGTCGGCAATGCCGTCCTTGTCCAGGAACTGACAGAACTCCTGCTCCTCGACCCGATGTGATCGTTCCACCTTGCCGTTTAGATGCGGTGTCCTCGGGTTGATTCGGCCATTATTCGATTCTGCCGAACAGGGGTGCTCGCGGCACGCAGCGAAGATTCGTTGAATTCAGTGCATCCGTTCCCTCGTGAACCCGCGCTGTGCCAACCACGCGATCATGATCTGCGGGTAGTGTGAAACGAACCGCTCGGGAAGCGTGGGGTCTCCGTTATATCCGCTTTTCGAGACAATGAGCTGATGCCCGGCATTCGAATACACCTGGATCGTGACATCACGATTTCCGGCCCGCGAGAGGTATTCGCGTAGATGTGCTGCCGAGTCAGCTGCATCAACGTTACGATCAAGGGCGCCATAGAGCGCAAGTGTAGGGGTCGACGAGACGCTAAGTAAGGTCTTCGTTGGGTCGAATGTGACAAAGCGGCGCAATCCCGCGATCTTCGACGGCGGTGGCGGGATGGAGATGCCGAGGTCGGGCATGAGCGAGTACCGAAACCAAGGTTGTTTTGCATCGAGGTCGTAGAGCCGTTTTGTTTCACTCCACGGGACGGTGCCATCCAGTGCCTGTTCGAACGAATGCCAAAGTGCTATCGCCTGCGCGGATGCCTCTTCGACCTTGTGTCGGCGCATCGACTGTTCGACTTCGTAGTCAATGTTCTGCGCCAAGGATTCTGTGGGCGCACTCTTTAGGATCATGAAAGCGACTGGGCGGTGCACCGATACCACTGGTGCTGTCCAACCTCCGTTACTGAAGGCCCAGATACCGATCCGGTGCGAATCGACGCGCGGGTCACCGCGCATTGCGTCGTAGATGGCGGCGACGTCATCTGCTCTCTGGCTTGGTCCATTGAGAAGCCAGTCCCCAGCTGACTCCCCCACGCCGCGCTGATCGTAGCTGATGACGTTGATTCCGTTGCATACAAAAAAGGGGATGATGAACCCCATTTCGCGCGTTTCCGGATCATTGCCGTGGATGAGTATGACGGTCGCACGAGGTGTTGCGCCCTTGAAGTACAGCGAAAAGCCGAGCTTCCCTTGCGGCGCTTCGATAACGCGCCGCTCTTCCAGGATCCCGCTTCGCAGATGCAGTTCCGGCGTTGCTTGCAGATCACCGGTGCGCTGCGAAGCTGAATCGAAGAAGTCGTTTGCTGGCGGATCGGGTAGCTCGTGTAGGACACCAACATATATCGTATGTCCGGATGCGACGTACAACCCGGAGGCGACGTTTGAAGCTAGCACTGGCGCGACAAGCGAGAGCCCGATGGCGAGCGCGGCGACAGATTTGGTTCCGCAACGCTTGGGATTTGGGTAGCGCATCGTTCTAGTACCGGGGGGAGGGGCGGCGAGATGTTCTCGATGCTGTTCTTCAGGGGGCTGTGAGGAGAACTGAATTCGCATGGTAGCGAAGCGTACTGAGTGAAAGCTCGAGCGTCTTGGACGGATTCAAGGCTTTTCGACTTGAAGAGGCGGCCTGCTGATGGATAGAGTGGTTTGGGCGGCGCCAGCGACGTTCGTTCTCCTGTTCGACTTCGCGTGGCCGGACGATCACAGAGCTGGGCTTCACCGTGAGACCTGTACCTGGCTTCCATTTATAGAAGGTTTGCGAGAGAGACCGAAGTGACGGCAGGTCTGGGCCACGCTCCGGGGCGCCAGGCTTGCTTCCCTAAACAGCTCAACCGCCAAGCTAGAACCGGGTTCTGTTCGGCCTTAGTCATGGGCTCTTTACTCCTCGATCGAGAAGGGAGCCAGAATGTCACCTTAGTCTTGGCACTTCACACGATGCCGTTGGGCTTGGCGGGCTCGACCACTCGCATTGTCCACCCACCGAATGATCGTTAACACAAAGCGCCTATTCGCGCGCCTTCTGTCGACTATGAAAATCGATTCCGTCTGCGACGTCGGATCGATGGACGGAGCGGACTCGCTGGGCTTTCGCGAAGCCGCTCCCGAGTCGAGCATTTATGCGTTTGAAGCAAATCCGATGAACTTCGACTTGATGAAGACTAGCGCGGAGCTTCAGAAGGGCCATATACGAATCTTGCCGCTCGCGGTGACGGACCACGACGGTGAAGCCGAATTTTTTATCGTGCCGGCAGATTACTCGAGGCCTGACGCCCGGCGCGGATGTAGTTCACTCTACAGGCGGACTGGTGAGGACGGATCGTCGACAGCTGTCGTGCAGGTCCGAACCACACGGTTGGATACTTTTATTACGGACAACTGTCCCGCGGACGCGCGGTTCGCTCTTTGGATCGACGCGGAAGGAAAAGCGTATGAGGTAATCGAGGGTGTCGCCGCGGCAGCGCAACGCATTTATTTGGTGCACGTTGAAGTCGAAACCGAACCCTGCATCGGTTTGAGTCAGAAGCTATACCCTGAGGTAAAGGGGCTGTTGGAGACGCTTCGCTTTCGCGAGTTGGCAACGGACCACTCGGTCGATTGTACTCAGTTCAATGCCTTGTTCGCTCGATCGGATCTCCCAGCCGGCATGCAGTTTCAGATAAGAGCATGGCGCTTGTACGCTGAAGTGCGTCACCTGTTTGTCGGAGTCATTCTCAGGATTTGTCCTGGTTGTATCCCGCGATATCACGCACTCCGGTCAAGGTGTCGTCGTGCAGCTAGTTAGTTGGAGGACAACGAGCGGTTTCAGGCTCGCATTGTTTACACCTCGGTTTCCAACTCAGGTCATCTAGCGGCATCTGCTAGCGCCTACCGGAAGGCGGAAATCAGCTAAGTGCGTAGCTTGGTTGTCCTGCTCGACTGAGTATTGAGGCAGGGCTGCGTTGTCCCTTGACGTCAATGACCGCGTCATCTCAATAGCGTCCCACTTCATGGTGAAATCAGTCCACTACACCGCAAAAATTCGCGGCGCTTGAGATCGCCCACTAGACTTTGCACAAGTTACGAAGTGCGATACCCATAACGGGGAGCCCGGCGCGAACTCTCGCACGCGTACGTGTAGTGCCTAAGCATGAGGGTTATCGCGACAATGGCATTGGCGGCTCTCGTCGCCGCCTGCTCGACGAGCCCCACCGGGTCGCCGGCGGCGCCCGTCGCTTCCCCGGCGGGTTCGCCGTCCTCCGACGCCGCCCCCTCAGGCTCCTCATCTGCGGCCGCGACCGCTGCAGGCTCGGCAGCTGCGCCGCCAACCACGAACACTGTCGATCAAGCTCTGATCAAGAGAGGGTACAAGCCCGGTCTTTACAAGGGTAAGGTGCTCTATTGCGAGTCGATGCTCGACTCGGAGCACTTCCGCCTGACTCGTTGCTACACGGCGGAGCAGATCAAAGCGATGGATCGCGCCACGCAAGGCGTGGTCAATCACCTGCTCAGGCCCGGCACTTGCCAGGGATGGGGATGTCGCTGAAGCGAAGGCGGTCGCCACAACGGTCAAGTCGCCAACACAGCGACGACTTCATGACCGTCCCACGCTCGCGCCCAGGGTGACGAGAAGCTCGTCCAGTTGCGTGAACGTCTCGGGCATCGCACCCTCCATCCCGGCGACGGCAGCGTCGAGAGCTTCCTTCGAGGGATAGAGTTCGTGCATGACCAGCAGCGTCTTGCCACCTTGTTCCTCGAAGGTCACCGTGGTGACGGCACCGTCGTCACTTTCGTCATTGGTCCAGACGAGGCGCGAGTGCGGTGTCACTTCGATGTACCTACCGAAGAACGCCATAGGCTTCGAGGCCTCGTGGCCGAACTCGAAACGGTACCTGCCCCCGACACGAACATCCGCCTCGCAGGAAAGCAGGGACACGCCTGTCGACTGCGGTGCCCACCACCGCTTGAGCAGCTCGGGCTTGGTCCACGCCTCGAACACGATGCGCGCCGGGGCGTTGAAGGTTCGCGTAACGACTAGCTCACGCGCAGACTTCCGTTCCACCGTCGTGCGGTTCTTCATGGGGTAGGCTCACTCTCTCTTCTTGCGTCCATCGACCTTCTCCTTCCGTTTCAGTTCCTCGACAACCTTGTCCAGCTCGCCGAAGCGTGCGTCCCAGAGCTGGCGGTACCTCTCGATCCATGCCGCCTCTTCCTCCAATCGGCGCGGGCCGAGCTTGCAGGTCCGAACACGCCCGACCTTCTCCGTGCTGACGAGCCCCGCCCGCTCCAAGACGCCGACATGCTTCTTCATGCCCGTGAGAGTCATGTGGAACTTCTCGGCCAGGTCCGTGATTGAAGCGTTTGCACGCCCGAGCTGCTCCAGAACGCCGCGTCGGGTGGCGTCCGAGAGCGCTGCGAACGAGGCATCGAAGCGGCTGCGGAAAGACTGAACCATATGGTTCAGTATGTAACATAAGGATTGGCGGCACGCAAGGGGAGGCCGAGAGCGCGCTGCGTTGCCGGCCGCCTTCACTCCCAAATCGACCTCATTTCGATGCAGATTCGATCGACTCGGCGATCCGCAGGCCCCTAGTAGCATCCTCGCAGGGCGAGCCATCTTCACTAGGCGAATGGCGGCAAAGTGGCGGTCAATCTCGGGACCGCCATTGACCACACACTTGGGCGGTTCCGGACGGATTCTGGTTTCCACTTTGGTTTCCAATCCAGCGTCACCCAGGAGCATCTGCCGTCACGCACAGTGAGGTGAAAATCAGCCAAGTGCTTCCATTGGATACTGTTGGGTGATGCGGGGTGCAAAATGCGGCGCATTGAGAAGCCGCGTGTCGATGGTTCGATTCCGCCCCTGGCCACCATTCATATCAGCGATCTATATTGATCGCGCACGCGCCTGAGCCGGCGATGTTGCCAATTGGTTTCTGGTTCGAGCTCGTCTGCCGCCTCATGACGTGCTCGCCGCGTCGCAGGGCACCGCCCGACGTGCTGCCCGGATCGTTTCAATCAGCGGTCGACGAGAGACGCACTCCCACACGGCCAGTGCTGGGCGACACAGAGAGTGGCGCTCAGAACCCACCGCAATGGGGCTCGAATTCAGGGAGCGGCTTGGACCTCTGACTCCGCCGACAAATGACGTTCGAGCTTGTCCAGCGCGCCCGACCAGCCCCATTTGTGGCTGTCGCGGGACTCCTCGGTCTGCAGCTGTTGGTGGGTGAAAGTGAGCTCGGTCCCGCCATCGATCGGCCGCAAATCGATGGCGACGCGAGATGTCTGGTTACGCTCGTCAGGTACACCCCCGACCGTCCATTGCCAGGTCATGACTAGGCGCTTGGAATCCACGACCTCGAGGTATTCGCCCCGAGCCTCATGCTCGATTCCGTCGAGATTGCGAAACCGCACCCGGAAGCAGCCCCCGACACGTGCATCGACGTCGGCAATCAGAACGGGGCCGGCATCGGGGCCCCACCAGTGGGCAACGCCCTCTGAGGTGCTCAGGGCTGCGAATACGATCGCTGGTCGTGCGCCGATTCGGCGCACAAGCGTAACGCTGGTCATCGGCCCTTCCTGCGTGCTTTGGCCTCTTCACTTTCAGCGTACTCGGCAAGTCGATCGAGGCGACTGGTCCAGAAGCGCTCGTAGCGGCGCAGCCAGTCCAGTGGGCGTCTCATAGCGTCAGGCCGCAGCCGCACCGTGACGGTACGCCCCTCTTTCCAGCGCGTGATAAGACCTGCGTCCTCAAGAACGTCCAGATGCTTCATTACCCCCGGCAAGGATATCGCGAAGGGCTTCGCAAGTTCGCTGACGGACACGCCGTCTTCGCGTTCGAGCCGGTCGAGTATTGCCCGGCGCGTCTGATCGACCAAAGCTCCAAAGGTGCGACTGAGGTGCGCATCGTTAAACTTCACCATGCAGCTAACAGTTTGGTGCGCGATAGTCCGGAAGTCAACCTAGAGAACCCTGGCGGCTCCAGGCAATTGCCAAGGGAATCTCGCGGCAGACGGAATCTTGGTCTTCTTTTATAGTGCACCAAAGAGTGAAGTATATTGCGTGCTGATGTGCAGCTTCTGAGGGCCGGCGTGCCGGGCACGCACACAATGAGGAATCAGTAAAAATGATGAATGACAAAGAGGTTGTGGGTGTTTTCGCCTCAACTGTCCTTGCAGCATGGGTCTGGAGCGATCCGGCCCATTCGCAAGCCGCCGAGACACCCTATCCCGAGATGGCGCCGATCGAGCAGTACCGCTTCGCAAGGCGCGCGGACGAGATCGCACTGGCACGCACTGCCGCACCCCCGTCAATTTCCGCGGACGCCGATGTGCTGGTACTCGGTAGCCACGGCTATGAGACCGCCGTGAAGGGAACGAACGGCTTCGTCTGCTTCATCGAACGCTCGTGGGCGGCCGGCTTCGCTGATCCCGAGTTCTGGAATCCCAGGCTGCGTGCCCCAAACTGCTTCAACCCCGCAGCGGCGCGGACCCAGCTGCTGCAGTACCTCAAGCGCACGGAGTGGGTCTTAGCGGGCGCCACGAAGCAGCAGATAATCGAAAGAACTAAGGCTGCAGTCGCGAGCCACAGTTTCAAGCCCCCGGAAGCGGGCGCGTTTTCCTTCATGTTGTCGAAGGACGGCTACGTCAACGATGTTGTCGGAGGTCCGTGGCTTCCGCACGTCATGTTCTTCATCCCCCACGGCCAGGCCGACAACTGGGGCGCGAATAAGGAAGGTTCACCGATCCTCGGCAAAGAGGGCAGCGCCGTGGAAACAACAGTCCTGTTCGTTCCGGTGCGCAGCTGGTCGGACGGCTCACCTGCCCCACCGTCACCCAAGAAACACGGGCACACGTGACGTGAAACTCCCCCAGATGGCGGAAGGATCGCGCCCGAGGTCCTCATTTCACTGATATTCGACTGCCTTGGTGAGGTGTCGCGCCAGGTCCCTGCCGTGCATCCGCGCATCAACCCTCAGCGCCATGTCCGTGGCCGCCGCCACGCCCAACGGTGCGCTGTACCCAGCGCGTGCGCACGCGGTCGACGCTCGCGTCCCGCGACGTGCCAGCGAGGGGTCCAATTTGTTGGGCGTGGCGCGATAGCTCTTCAAGAGGCCCGCGCGTCAGCACGGCGGAGTAGCTGCAGACCAACGTATTCAGCTACGCATGCCGCTTCTGCGCGCAGGTAGTCGAGGAACACCGGATGGTCATACCGCGACCGCCGCTCGTGGCGCATTACTGGGCATCTCGGGTGTCTTACGAAATGGCAGGAAGACAACTACCACGAAGCCTCGTCCATGTGGTCGCGCGCCGACGGACATGTGTGCGTCATCGCCGTACAGAGCGGCTAACCGCTCGGCCGAGTTCTTGAATCCCACGCCATAGGGTTTCGCGCCTTCGAGTCCCGGTCCATCGTCCTCGACCGTGATCACGAGCACCTCGTCGCACCGGCGTATCAAGACGGATAACGCCCCGCCTTGCGCACGCGCCAGCACTCCGTGCCGTACGGCGTTTTCCACCAGCGGTTGCAGAATGAGCGTCGGAACGAGTGCGTCGTACGTTTCAGGGTCGGCGTCCACGGTCGCTCGTAAGGAGCTGCCAAACCGCAGGCGTTGGATGCGCAAATATTGCTCGACAAATACGAGCTCCTCGCGAACGGGAATCTCCGGTGAGTCGAGCTTTTGCAGAGTCAACCTCAGGAAGTCACTCAACGTATCGACCGTGTCAGCGGCCCGCGCACGGTCGCCTTCCCGAATCAGCGTCGCGATCCCGTTCAGGGCATTGAATAGGAAATGCGGGTTCAATTGTGACTGCAACGCACGTAGCCGAGCGCTGTCGGCAAGTTTTAGCGCGTGGACAGAGCGAGCACGTTCAGCCTCCAGGTCCAGCATGGCCTTGATGCCGAAGTACAATGAAGACCACGTCGACAGCAGACTGGTGAAGTAAATCCAATAAGGGATTGGAGGCCACCACCGCGGATGTGCCGCCACCTCATGAGCTTCACGCGCAAACATCGCGCCGAGGCCTAGCACCTGTACCGGGCCCGTAAGACTTACACGCAGCAGCGTCAGAAACGCTACATACCAGATGGGAGCGGCCAGGACGCTCAACGTCGCCGCGAGCATGATCAGTGACAAGTGCGACCAGCCGGCCGCGCAGCCGAGCAGAAAGACCCTGCGAAAGCCAAGGGTGAGGGTAAGTCCGCACCCCACCCAAAGCAGCTGCTCCACGGCTGAGGGAAATGGCCCGACGTCCGCGGTATTGAGTGCCCAAACGAAGATGCCAAAGGCACCCCAGCCCCCGAGTTGCAGCCCCCAGAAGAGCGTCGCTTTCGAAAGTGTCCTGCCGGAAGCCAGACTGATGCGGTTATCGGTGTTGATATAGGTCCCGTCGGCGGGTGGGCGGTATGTGGGGAGACCCGCGATTTTCCAGAGGAGTGTAGCGCACGGCTCCGGGCGCCACGCATCTCGACTGGGTGCTCGTCCGTCTCGTCGCACTTTCGGTCCGCTTCACCGTGCGAATTACCCAATCCACGACCCGGTCCGTAGTCGCGGTGCCGGAGGAGGTGCTGCAAACAAACGTATTTGCGCGGATTGCCACGTGCATTTGTAGCGAGCAGAACGCAGACGCCTAGGTGTGCAGCCTCATCAGGTTGTTCCCACCGAAGTTGAGCCCGGGAGTGCGCTAGCGGTCGACCCTCGGCTCTTGACGTCAGCGGTCATTCCGGCATAGTTTACCAAGCGGTGAACTGTATAAGAAACGCGTAGCGCCTGGATCGTGCGTCAACTTGTTTGGGGTGTTCCCTTGCTACGAACTCCGGCAACATTCCGAATCTCCAGCGGAACCCCGAGCACGACACGTCACTACAGAATTAAGTGTCCTGTGGCGATGCCAGACGTAAAGCGCGTGAAAGCGTTGCTCCGATGCCACGAAGGCACTCGCAGGGCCGCTCCTGGCAAGAACAGAGCTCGCGAGCAGGCCCGGTCTAATGCCCAACCCTAGTTCCGCCGGCATCTCGGTCGGACCAGACGCTAGAATGCGTGCAATCATTGTCGATGACGAGGAACTTGCGCGTCGCGGCATTCGCGCTTTGCTGAAGCGGGCTGGGGACGTCGAGATCGTATCGGAGTGCGGCAACGGCGAGGAAGCCATACGGGCGATCAGCGCGGCTGAGCCGGAAATCGTATACCTGGATATCCAGATGCAGGGGAAAACAGGTTTCGATGTGATTGCGGCGCTGCCTAAAGCCAAATGCCCCCATGTTATTTTCGTCACGGCATTTGACCGCTTCGCGGTGCGGGCGTTCGAGATACACGCGCTCGACTATCTGCTGAAGCCCGTCAATGAAGCGCGCTTCAACGCCTCGCTGGCGCGCGCCCGCGCCGCTGTTGCGGGTGCGCGTGACGGCTCCATGATGCGACGCTTTTGGCAAATGGCGGCGGAGTTGCGCGCGTCTTCGAGTCAGGACTTGTCGCCGTCGATTACGGATCGAATTCCACTGAAGACACGCGGTCGGGTCACGATTGTTAATGTCACCGAGATCGACTGGGTCGAAGCCGATGGTGACTACGTGTCAGTGCATGTCGGAGCCAACAGCTGGCTGCTGCGCGAAACCATCGCGGCTGCGGAAGGACGCCTGGCGCTTTCGGGTTTCGTGCGCATACATCGCTCCACGTTGGTCAACATCAATCATGTGCGGGAACTGCTGCCATTGACGAAGGGCGAATTTACGGTCGTGCTGCTCGATGGCACGGAGCTCAAATTGAGCCGCAATTACCGGTTTGCCCTGGAGCGCTTAGCGGGAAAAACCATATGAGCCTTTAGTCACGACAGCTGCAGGGTTCGCGACCGCACCACACCCAAGCGGGCCTGCCGCGCAAATGGGGCAGGCGCCAGGCGGACCGGGCGCACGATCACGGGAGTTAAACGCCCGCTGAGTTGTAGCGGTCCATGGATGTGTTCGGTCTGAGCTTGCTTGCGCACGGCACCGCCGCTAGGACTCTCGCGCTCCTTCAATAGTCCTTAGCCCGCAGAAGAAGGCGTGGCTCCCTCGTGGCCGACTTGATGTGGGCGGCGCTTGCTCACGTCGCCACATTGTTGCCGTTGCGCGACGCGCCAACCGCAAACGCGATCACCGTTCTTCATCGGCACTGAACAAATGTGCGTGCCGAAGTTGGTGAGCGCGAATGCGAAGGCCCTGTTCGTCGCGGGAAAGTACCGCTTTGTCCAAAAGCAAACCCGCTGCACCGCAAAGCTGAGCGAGCGTTGCAGGGCTTCTCCTAGACTCACCTCAGAAGCATTGCTGTTTGAAGTTGGTGCGATCTGCCGAGTTGGCTGTGCAGATCCGATACCACACTTCTAGGTAGGGGAGAAAACGTGAGAACGAATATCGGGCCAAAAGCAGTGAACCCAAGGTCTCCGCTCTCGAGGAGTGTCGACCTTTTCATAGCAGTTGTTGCCAGCGCGTGGTCGCTGACCGCCGCGGCGCAGACGGCGCCGTCGGCTGAAGCGACGGCGGCACCTGTCGTTGAAGAGGTCGTTGTTACCGGCTCGCGCATCGCGGCCCCGAACGAGGTCAGCACCAGCCCGATTCAGGTGGTTACGTCGGACGAGATCCAGCGAACCGGCCTGACCGACGTCAGCGACCTCCTCTATCAGCTGCCACAATTGCAGAACAATGCCGTGGGCCAGGATTTCAGCAACCGCACGAGCGGACTGACAACACCGGGTGGCGTTACGACCGCGGACCTGCGCGGCCTGGGGCCCAACCGCACGCTGGTCCTGATCGATGGGAAGCGTCTCGGCCAGGGTACCCCCCAGACGACGATCGCATCGCCCGCACCCGACCTCGATCAGATTCCCCTTGCCCTGGTCGACCGCGTGGAGGTCCTGACCGGTGGCGCCTCGTCGGTGTACGGCTCGGATGCGATCGCCGGTGTCGTGAACTTCATCATGAAGAAAAACTTTCAGGGACTGCAGATCAGCGGTCAGTTGGGCGAGGACGAGCACAATCAGCACAGCAGTTACGTGAATCCGCTGTTGACGCAGTTTGGCATCACGCCGCTGACAGGCCATATCGAGGACGGCCGCAGCAAGAACTTCAGCGCCCTGTTTGGCACTAACTTTGCCGAGAACAAGGGCAACATCACGGCCTTCCTGAGTTACCTGCACATGGACCCGGTGTCCAGCGCAGATCGGGATTTCGCCCAATGCCAGCTCGTCGAGACAACCGATGCGGTCGGCAACGTGACCGGGAGTGCCTGTTCCGGCTCGAGCAACTCGAACCGCTTTACGCCTTTGAGTGGACCTAATGCAAACACCAGATACGGCGTGCTGGGGAACAACTTCGTTCCCTGGAGTCCGACGGACGGAACCACCCCGCCACCGCTGTTCAACAGCCAGCCCTTCATCTACATGCAGCGCGAAGATGACCGATACCAGGCCGGGTTCCTGGCACACCTCGACCTGCAGGACTACGTCAGGCCGTACTTCGAATTCAACTTCATGAACGACAAGACGCACACGGCAATCGCACCGGCTGCGGCTTTCACGACAGGAAATCCGAACACGGGCGGCCCCTACTTCATCAATTGCGGTAATCCGTTCCTGAGCGCACAGCAGCAGGGCATCCTCGGCTGCACTGCGGCGCAGATCAGCGCGCCGAACCAGGGCGATCCGGCCAATCAGGTCGCGGTGCAGATGGGCCGGCGCAACGTGGAGGGCGGTGCCCGTACCTCCGACTACGAGAACACGAACTATCGGGCCGCAATCGGTTTAAAGGGCGACTTCCTCAACGCGTGGAGCTACGACGCGTATGCGCAGTACTACTACGTGAACTACCTTACGTCGAACAATAAATATCTCAGCTACCTGAATATCGACAGCGCGCTGCTCGTCACGGGCACGCGGGCCAATCCAGCATGTGTGGTGGGCAAGCCCTGTGTGCCGTGGAATATTTTTCAGGACGGTGGCGTCACCCAGGATGCGCTGAAATACCTGTACCTGCTGGGCACGGCGACCGGCAACAACAGCTTGCGGACCCTGCATGCCGACATCACGGGGGAGCTCGGCAAATACGGCATCGCGCTGCCAACGGCGCACGAGGGCATCGGCGTAAACTTCGGGTTCGAACACCGCAATGAAGCCGTGTTTTTTCAACCCGACGCTGCCGAGAACAGCGGCCAATTGTCCGGACAGGGCGGTACGATAGAACCCCTCGACAACAGCGTCGGCGTAAATGAGGGATTCATCGAGATGCGCGCGCCCCTGGTGCAGGATTATCCCCTCGCCAAGGATCTGATTCTCGGGGCTGGCTTCCGCCACTCGGACTACTCGGTGACCGGCGCCGTTAACACCTACAAAGTCGACCTGCAGTTCGCACCGATCCAGGACGTGCGCTTCCGCGGCTCGTACCAGCGGGCGATTCGCGCTCCGAGCGTTAGCGAGCTGTTCGACAGCATGAACATTGGCCTGATCGGGTTCGGCAACGACCCCTGCGCCGCGCCCGCGACGGCCAGCGTGGTCCAGTGTCTCAACACCCTTAAGGCCATCAACCCGACGCCGGCGCAAATTGCCGCCTTCACAACGGCTTATGGGAACGGCACCACGACCGACGTCATTCCCCAAGCCATCTCTGGACAGCTCGCCCAGGTGCAGGGGGGCAGTACGCAGCTGAAGCCGGAGACGGCGAAGTCGTGGACGTTCGGCGTGTTGTTGGCACCGCGCTCCATACCGAATCTCACCGCAAGTGCCGACTTCTGGCAGATCAGGGTAGAGGGTGAGGTGGGCGTGTACCCCGCAAACGTCCTGGTGAGCAACTGCCTCCAGACCGGGAACCCGGTGTACTGCTCGCAGGTGGTGCGGACTACTACCGACTTCTCGCTGCAGGGTGCCACCCTTGCGACCGGCGGGTACATTCTTCAGACCAACGTGAACCTCGCCAGCGCCCTGGTGAGCGGCATCGATGTGCAGACGAACTACAGGCTCGATCTGACGCCGCATTTTGGCTCGCTGCTGTGGTCGCTCAACGGGTCTTACATTATTCACAACAGCACGACACCGCTGCCCGGAGGTGGCTCTTACGATTGCGGCGGTCTGTTCGGATCGACGTGCCAGACCTTCACCCCACGGTGGCGGCACAATCTGCGCACCACGTGGGTGAGTCCGTGGAACTTGGACGCATCCCTCAACTGGCGCTTCATCGGCAAGGTGGGCAACGACAATAACGATCCGAACCCGCTGCTGCATTTTGTCGTTGAGGGCGCCTACGACTTTCAGTCAGCGCAAGCGCCCAATGTCAGCTACATCGACCTCCAGCTCGCCTGGCACACGCCCCTGAAGGGGCTAGATATACGCGCAGGTGTCGACAATCTGTTCGACAGGGATCCCCCGATACTTGTGCTCCCCGCGTATTACGGTGCGGGCTATGCGAACACGGCTCCGGCGTACGACACGCTCGGGCGGCAGCTCTACGTGGCGTTCACGGCCACGTTCTGAGGGACCGGACGGCGGGGCGGGCTGGCGTTGCGGGCAGCTTGACGATATGCCAAGCCTGGCAGAACTCGTGCGCCGAGGTCTTGCATCAACGAGACCGCCGTGCGTCGCAGGTCCTGGAAGCGAAGGTGCTTGCAGTCTTCGCCTTCCAGTCGTAGAGGCCCGCGCGCTTTAAGCCGAGGTACCAACCACGCTGCAGCACGTTCGCGCGAGAATGCGGCTTGCCCTCCGCTGGTCGGGAAGATCGGTCGTGCCCTTCGACCGAGGCCAACCTAGCTGCCACCCCCTAACGTGACTGCGCCGCGGTGAAACCGAGGTAGGCGTCACGTCGGCGGCGTTACCGCGTCGCTCTGGCTCGCGTGTTGCTCGCGGCGCGTATGCGCGGACGAGCGACAGGCGACGCGGCAACTAAGGCCTTTCGCGCGTCGGTCGAGGTCCCTCGCTTCATGCCTAGCTTGCGGTGCATATGCACACTTGGAATGATGCAGCGCGATGCTGGCTGATGGGAACGGTCGCTAAAAAACTTTCTTTGATATTGATCCGCAGAGGCGCGTATACCTCGCACCGAGCTTCTGGGCGTGTCGCCATTGACCTCGCGGCATCGACGGAGGCTCGTGCAGAAACTTGTGCTTTTTCAACTTCGCATCAGGGGCACAAAAATGAAACCATCCAAGATCTTGGCGTTTGTGGCGTTGACTTCCATTTCGAGTGTGTTCGTCATGCCGGCGAGCGCGCAGGTCGCGCCACCTTTGGGCTTCGTGGACAAACTCGGCGAGGAGGTCGATGTGCGTTCCGGCGGGCGCATCCTGCAGGACGAACTGGGCGTCGGCAGTGTCATCCTTCCGGAGGCTGCCAGCCCGGTGGGCGGCGGGTCCACAGTGCCGCAGATTCAGCTCCGCGGCGGCAACGTCCAGGTAAACATTCCGAGTGGCGACTTTGTTCAGATCTTTCCTGGTTTCCGCCCGTTCGTACGCGCCACGCAAAGCGAGGTTTCTGCAGCGGCATCTGGTCGGAACATCGTCGTTACCTACAACAATTCGGCTGGCATTCACGTTAGCCCGGATCCGAGCGGACCGGGCCTGATCGTCGATCGCGTTCAGCTATCGGGCTTTGCGGCGTCGAGCGACGGCGGACAAACTTGGAAGAACGGATTCATCCCGCCGTCCGCGGGTGCCTCCGAAACCTTCGGCGATCCGTCGGTTGGAGTCGATCGGCACGGCGTGTTCTATTTCGCCAACCTGGCGGCGGACTCTGTCCACGGTACGATTCAGGTTAACCGATCGGTCGACGGCGGAAATACCTGGAGCGATGGCGTCGTTGTGCAGGAGGACGATGGCAGTGACAAGGAGTGGCTCGCTGTGGGCCCGGACCCGGCAAACAAGAATCGAGACAATGTCTACGTCACCTGGACCAGCTTCCAAAACGATGGTAGTTGCCAACTGCGCTTCGGGCGCTCGACCGATGGTGCCGTGACATGGAGCGCGCGGACGATTTACGCACCGGCCGCTGACCCGGACCCGACGCATCCGCAGAATTGCCTCACGTTCTCTAACCCTGTTGTGGATCAAATCAAGGGAACGCTTTACGTTCCGTTCCTGCACTTCAGCAATGCAGACCAAGATTTCATCCAGATGATGATCTCCGATGATGCCGGACAGACTTTCCGGTTTGCCACGTTCAATGTTGCCGGAGCGCCCGATCCGACGGTCATGCCGGTCACGCAGCCCGGCGAGCTCACCGAGTGCGGCGGCACAAATTTGCGACTGACGATTCACGATGCCTTAAACGCAGGCCCCGGACTATTTGGGCTACCGAGATACGTCAACGCCTCGCGGATGATCCTGCAGCCCGCGCTGGCCGTGCGCAACGGCACGCTGTACCTGGCGTGGAGCAACTCGACGAGTCAGTCCTTCGGTGCGGTCCCGAACTCGAATATCCTGTTCGTGAGCTCCAACGATGGCGGTCAGACCTGGTCGGTTCCGATACAGGTCAATCCATCCGACGGAGACACCGCCCGTGTGCTGCCGTCGCTCGCGATTGACACGGATCCAAACGATGTGCACGTCACGTACTACACGCAGCACAGCAACGCCACCATCGATCTGAACATGGCGAATTCGCACGATGGCGGCTTGAGCTTTCCCGCTAGCCGAAACGCTCGCGTGACCAGTATGTCGATGAATCTTCCTCCCACGAACATCCCGCTGTCGAATGCACCCGCCTTCGCGGCGACCAACTATGACCGTCAGATAGCTGTTTGCTACGCGCTCGGCGAGTATCAGAGCGTCACGACGGCCAATGGAACCGTCTACGCGGGGTGGGGCGACACGCGCAACCAGATCACCGAGCCGACTAACTCACTCGATCCGATCTCCGGCCAAACCCATCCGGAGGAGGACGTGTTCTTCCAGAAGGTGAAGGCGCAATAATAGCCTTCGGTCTGACTCCGAGGGCGACTGCCGGCCGGCGCTCCGCGTTCGAGAGCGGCCGGCCGCTCCTCGGCCTGCCAACCTGAGCGGTGCAGCCCAAAGCTGTAATTGCACTGCCCGCCGGCTCGCTGTGATACAGCGTTCGGTACGCCGCGTTTCCAGATGGCGCGGATTTGCGAGCTGTCGCGTTTGGAAGCAGGGCCTCGAGCGCCCGCATCTCGCAGAAATATTGGCGCCGTGGCGTAAGGCCGTCGTTAACGTTTCAGTGACATAGTTTGTTCTTGCCCGTGGACTTAAAATCCGCGTGTCGGTGGGTCGATTCCGCCCATTCAAATTAGCTTCGTTGCAGCGTCCGGTTGTTTAATATCTCCCGGTTCGGTCCCGTCGCCGAGGCTGGCCGCGTTGCTGTCATTCTTAGTCCAAACGGGCTCCGAAGATCACCTTAAAGGTAAGTGTCTCCCGGCCACTTTGATCGAGCGGTGCACCCCCACGGGGGTGAGCTGCACGATGGCAGACAAAGCTAACGCAGAACCAACGGGTTGCAGTGGACGCTCGGTGGCTGCAGGGGAAATCCGTGAACGCGCTCCCAGCGAAGCTCGGAGGCATTCTTGCCTTCACTTTGAACCTAATTCCCCCCACGTCGGCCGCGTCCGCCTCTGACGTGCTGCCGGTTGCGCTCATGAGTTCAGGCAAGCCGACAGACGCCCCCGTCGCCAACTCGGCTTTCGCGCCGGGACCACACGTAACAAGGGCGCCAGAGTTTGTCGCTGTAGTCACGGTCGCGCAGACGCCGATGCAGACTGAGCCTGCAATCGCGCAGCCGATGCAGGATGGCCGCGACGCGCGCCTCTTTCCCGCCGTGACTCTCGCGTTCTTCACGATGGACGGGCTATTGGTGCCCGTGCAGCGCGGTGAGATGGCGCACGAATCTGCGCCCGTCAAGGTGCCAAGCTTCTGGCAAGTCATCCCTCAGGTCGGTCGCGTGTGGAAAGAGGGTTCGGATGGCAAATGGTCGCGCGCCGCTTTCCCGCTCACGTTAGTCAATGACATCGATAACCATTCCGTCGAGGGGTTGGCGAGCTTCCTTTATCAGGGCAGGAAGGTCACAAACTTGAGGTTCCAGTTCATCCAACAGAACGCGCCTTATTTGCTGCATCAGCATTTCGTCACCTGGGGTTCCGCGGCAACCGAGTCGGCAGAGTACGCGCCACCCGATCTCGCGGCGAAACGTGCCGAGGCCAAGGCGGAACTCGCGGAGCGACTGCCGGCCAAACCCTGGAGCGATCTTGCCAATTCCCTGCCGCCGGGCACGCTAGCTGGCTTTGGCGGTCCACTGGATCCGAGATGGATGATTGGGGCAGCGTTGGTCCGCGACGGCGTGTTGTATTACCAGCATGCCCCGACACCATACGGGGACTACCCGTATCCGCTTGAGATGCGATTCGGTGTCCGTTCGATAACCAAGAGTATTGTCAATCCACTTGCGCTATTGCGGTTGGCGCAGACTTATGGACCGTGGGTGTTGACGCTGAAGGTTGGCGATTATGTTGAGGGGCTCGACCCCAAATGGAAGCGTGTCCGGTTCCTAGATGCCATGAACATGGCGAGTGGCTTCGGCGGAGTCGGATCTTTGAGGACTAGCCCAAATGACGGGTTCGATGGTAATGCCGATGGCAATTACGATGCTTGGTTTACAGCTCCGTCTCACGCGGAGAAAGTCAGCGCTATCAACGCCAACCTGCGCCCGTACCCATGGGAACCGGGTACGGTCTTCCGCTACCGCGACCAAGATCTCTACTTACTCGGCGTCGCGATCGACAATTTCCTGAAGTCAGTCCGCGGCCCCCAGGCGGATCGATGGGAAATGGTGCGGGCGGAGGTACTTCTGCCGATTGGCATCCGCCACGCCCCGCTCGTACGCACCCGCGAGCCCGATGGTCGACTCGGCTTTGCATGGAGCAGTTCAGGTTACTACCCGACGCTTGATGAGCTCGCCAAAATTGCGACGCTGTTCCGCGATGTTGGTGCGCATGGCGGACAACAGCTACTCCACCGACAGCTCACAGCCGACTTGCTGGCAAGTACAGACGCGATGCGCACCAAGACGGACATGTCGGTCGACCGTCGGCCGCCGCCCGATGATACGAGCACCGGTGAAGAGCTTTACAAGATGGGATTCCACTTTGTTCCCTACGTGGGTAGTCGTTCTGGCAAGAGATTCTTCCTCCCAGAAATGACTGGTTTCGGCGAGAACCAAGTAATCCTGTTTCCGACCGGCCTAATTTCAATTCGCATGGGCAAGGGTGCGGAGCTGCCGCCAGGAGAGAAAGTGAACGGTGGAGATGGAGGGACGACCGAACAGGCTGTGGATCGACTTTCGCCGTTCTGATGGTCATCTGGTAATACAGTGCACGCAGAGAGCTTCCGGCGCCCGAGCGACGACGCAGTCGTCATCCAGCTAGGCACTCCTTGCGAACCGCTGCCGGGTGCGGTGCGATTCATGCTGTCGTCAGTATGTGCGTGGTCGCCGTCAACATCGAGCAGAAGATATCGACGGGAACATAGGGCGCGAGTCTCGGCAGAGGGATCGATTGAGCGTTCAACACTGAGCCCATGACGTCGTTAGAGAGCAGCGACAAAATGGACCTGGGGTGA
>Ga0207707_10001510_pt1 | contig 21481 bp, 22 predicted proteins | sample KBSC83BmetaG_FD_184336 | JGI IMG/M metagenome (GOLD analysis project Ga0207707, IMG submission 184336) | Corn rhizosphere microbial communities from Kellogg Biological Station, Michigan, USA - KBS C8-3B metaG (SPAdes) (version 2) | ecosystem: Host-associated > Plants > Roots > Rhizosphere ...
CGTTGTGCAGCGTCGAGAGCTTCACCGTGGTGCCGCCGATCTCCACCGGCGCGAGCACCGCGTACGGATTGAGCGCGCCGGTGCGGCCGACGTTCACCTCGATCGCGAGCAGCTTCGTGATCGCGATGTCGGGGGCGAACTTGCGCGCGATCGCCCAGCGCGGCTCGCGACCGCCGATGATCCCGAGCTCGTCCTGCATGGGCAGCGAGTCGACCTTCACCACCACGCCGTCGATGCCGAAGTTGAGCTGCGCGCGCAGCGTGTGCTCCACCTCGTGCACGAATGCCATCACGTCATCGAGCGTGCCGCACCGCCGCCGGTGCGACTCCACGGGAATCCCCCACCGCTGCAGCGTGTCGAGGAGCTCCCACTGGGTGGAGAAGGGAAGCGTGACGCCCGCGGGCGCGGCGGCGGCGAAGCCGAAGAAGCGCAGCGGGCGGCGCGCCGTCTCCGCCGGATCGAGCTGCCGCAGCGAGCCCGCCGCGGAGTTGCGCGGATTGGCGAAGATGTCGAGCCCCGCGGCGGTACGCTCGCGATTCAGCTCCTCGAACTTGTCGAACGGCAGATAGCACTCGCCGCGAATCTCGAGCAGCCGCGGCGGGTGCGGATCGTTCAGACGGAGCGGGACGTCGCGCACCGTGCGCAGATTGGCGGTGACGATCTCGCCGATGGTGCCGTTGCCGCGCGTCGCGCCGGTGACGAGCACGCCGTTCTCGTACGTCAGGCTCACCGCGGTGCCGTCGATCTTGAGCTCCGCCGTGTAGCGCCGCGCCGAGTCCTCGCCCACGAGCCGCGCGATGCGCGCTTCCCACTCGCGCAGCTCGCCGTCGTCGAAGGCGTTCCCCAGCGAGATCATGGGGGTGAGATGGGTGTGCTTGGCGAGCTGTCCTTGCGGGGGCGCACCCACCCGCTGCGTGGGCGAGTCGATCGTGCGCAGCTCGGGGTTCGTCGCCTCGAGGTCGAGCAGCTCGCGGTACATGCGATCGTACTCGAGATCGGAGATCTCCGGCTTGTCGAGCACGTAGTATTCGTACGACGCGCGCTCGAGCGCGCGCCGAAGCTCCGCGGCGCGCGCGGCGAGCTTGTCGAGGGTGCCGGACATCGGGGAAAATTGCGGAGAAACGGCGGCCGATGGGAGGGCCGCGGCGCGCTAGCCCTTCGCTTCCTCCGACATCACTTCCATCGCCACCGACACGAGCCGCTCCAGCTCCTCGTCCGCGTGCGCGGGGAGCAGCGTCTCGGCCCACATGTGGTCCTCGGCGTTGGTGTAGCGGTCGAGCAGGCGGCGCACGAAGGCGACGAGCGTGATGCGCTGCAGCTCGCTGCGGCGCTTCTCCTGCTCCTGCGATTTCTGCCCGGCGAGGAGGGTCTCGAAGCGGTGCGCGTTGCGCAGCGCGTTCGCCGTGAGGGAGGCGATCACCTGACAGAAGCGCACGTCGCGGTCGGCGAAGGGCGCGGACTCGCGCTCGGTGCGGAGGAAGATCGCGCCGATGACCGTGCCCCGCCACCGGATCGGCACGACGACGATCGAGCGTACGTTGCGCAGCGCGTTGATGAGCTCCGCGCCCTGGTACATCGGGTGCGTGCTCGCGTCGGGGATGAACACCGTCTCCCCGCTCTGGAAGGCCCGCTTGAGCTCCGGATACCGGTCGAGGTCGACGATCAGATTGCCGATGGACGGATCCTCGTACGTCGCCACGAGCCGCACGCTCTGCGCGTCGCCGGCGAGATAGATCGAGCAGCGGTCGAGCCCGAAGGTCTCGCCGAGCTTGCGGGCGATCGTGCGAAGGATGTCGGTGAAGTGGAGGGAGGCGGAGATCTCGGTGAGAATGTCCACCACGGCGACCAGGTGGTCGCGCTCGCGCTCGAGCTCCGCCACGCGCGCGCGGAGCACGCTCGTTTCGTCAGTCGGCCCGCGTGACTCCTCCAGCAGGTGCTCCGTTCTCGTGCTGATCATCGACAACCTTCGCGTTCGTGTTGAATTCGGCGCTGTCGAATCGGACGACGCGGTTTCGGCCGAGCGACTTGGCGACGTAGAGCGAGTCATCGGCCGCCTTGACCAGTTGTGCGTGCGTATGGATGCGTGGATGCGGCCATGCGGCCACGCCGACGCTGAGCGTGCGGGCGAGCACCCCGCCGTCGAATTCGAACTGGTGCGTCTCTACCTCCTGACGCGCGCGCTCGGCGAAGGTCACCGCGGCGTCGAGGACGGTGCCCGGGAGAAGGACCATGAATTCCTCGCCGCCGTAACGGCCCAGGCGGTCGATGTCGCGGACGGCGCGCTTGAGCAGCTGCGCGACCTGGGCCAGCACGCGGTCGCCGGCCGGGTGGCCGTGGGTATCGTTCACGTTCTTGAAGTGGTCGATGTCGAACATCGCCACGGCGAGCGGCTCGTGGAGCCGGCAGGAGTGCTCGAACATCTCGACGAGCAGCGACTCGATGTGCCGGCGGTTGAAAACGCCCGTGAGGTCGTCGGTGATGGCGAGCTCGGTGAGCTTGGTGTTCGCCACGGTGAGCTTTTTCTCGAGCGTCTTGATGCGCAGCATGGCCGCCACGCGCGCCTCGAGCTCGGCGAAGTCGATCGGCTTCGTGATGTAGTCATCGGCGCCCGCGCCGAGCCCTTGCACCTTGCTCTCGGTGGAGTCGAGCGCGGTCTGCATGATGATCGGAATGAAGGGGAGCGAGTCGTCCGCCTTGATGCGGCGCGCGACCTCGTTGCCGTCCATGTGCGGCATCATGACATCGAGCAGGATCAGATCCGGCGGCGTCTCCGCGACGAGGCGGAGCGCCTCCTCGCCGTCGCCCGCGCAGCTGGTTCGATACCCGCGTGCCTCGAGGCGGACGCGGATGACCTCGACGTTGTCGGCGTGATCGTCGACGATCAGGACGAGCGGGGCGTGCTCGCGGGGAGTGGTGCCGCGGGCGCTATCCGTCGGCTCGACGTGCATTCCCTTTTCCAATGAACTTCTCCACTTCGCTCACCACCGCCTTCGGCTCGCAGGGCTTCGCGAGATAGCTGTCGCAGCCCACCTCCATCGCCTTCTCGCGATCGGAGGCGAGGGCGTGCGCCGTGAGGGCGATGATCGGGATGCTGCGCGTCTCGGGATCGCGCTTGAGGACCTGGGTGGCCTCCCACCCATCGATCACGGGGATGGAGATGTCCATCAGGATGAGATCGGGATGTTCCGCGCGCGCCTTGGCGATCCCCTCTTCGCCGTTGAGCGCCTCCATGACGACATAGCCGAAGTGTTGCAGTATGGTCGAATAGACGATGCGGTTGTCCTCGTTGTCCTCGACCAGCAGGACTGTCTTACCACCTATGCTCATGCGTCTCCTAGCCCCCGCGGGGGGTCTCCGCCTGCTGGGCGGAGGCAGGAACCGGAATTGGCGCCTGGATCGGCTGCCAAGGCCCGAAGCGTGCACACGTGCGTCCTGCCCGTACGTCGAGAAGCGAGAGACACTTTGGCGTGCGGGTACGACGAATGTAGCGGTGTGGTCCGCAAGATTCCTACCAACGAGGGGCGTGTCTCGGCCCTAGAACAGGAGTTTGCTCATGGCTCGTACAACGGAGTTCACTCGCGCGTCCGCTGGATCCACCGATGCCGGCGCGACCGACTCCCTCGGCTCGGCGGGCGCGGCGCGCGGCCGGAGCTACGAAACGGACAACGTGCGCACGGCCGCGGTGTTCGGTGCCGGCGTCGCGATCGGCGCGCTGCTCGGCGCGGGCGCCGCTCTCCTCTTCGCTCCGCAGAGCGGCGAGGACACGCGCGAGCTGCTGGCGGAACAGGCGCACCGGCTCGGCGGGCGCGTGTCCGATCGACTGGAGGACGTGCGTGGCGATCTCGGCTGGTACCTGCGCCGGGGCCGGCGCAAGCTCGGCCGCGGCGCATCGCGTGGACGGTGGGCGGGCGAAGATATCGCCGACCGCCTCAGGAAGGGGTGGTAGCTGCTACTTGTTCAGCTTCGCCAGCTCTTCCTGTGCCTCCTGCTTGTAGTGGTGATCGTTGTAGTCCGTGATCGGACCGTCGATCACCATCTGAAACTGCTCCTTCGCCTTCTCGATGTCGCCAGGCTTGTCGCGATCGCGGTAGACCTCGGCGAGATCGAGATGGTGCGTGATGCGATTCGGGTCGAGCTTCACCGCGAGCTCCATGTAGCGCACCGCCTCGGCCCAGCTCGCGGTGCCGAACACGTCGCCACCCAGGAAGTTCTTCGCCATGAATCGCGAGAAGCCGCTGAGGCGCATGATCTCGGCGTTCCAGCGTCCCATCACGTGCGCGGCGCCCGCGTGCGTGGAGTCGAGGCGCAGCGTTTCGAGCGCCTCGGTGCGAACCTCCTTCGCATAGCGCACGCGCGCCTTCTTCCCCACCGACAGCGCGACGCGCCCCACTGCGCGGGCGACGCTGAAGTGCGCCTCGGGGTCATTGGGCTTGAGCTCCACCGCGCGCTTGGCGAGCGTCTCGGCTTCGCCGTAGTACTCCTTCTGCTTGTCCTTGTCGGGCTCGTACTCGCCCAGGTCGACGAGCTCCCGCGAGGCCTTCCAGTACGCCTCCTCGTTGGTGGAGTCGGCGGCGATCGCCGCCTTGTAGTCGGCCAGTGCCTCGGTCGCGTTGAGGGCGACAGTCGCCTTGTCACCGGCGGCGATGTGCTCCGCCGCGGTCTGCGCCGACGCGACGGTGGCGCACATCATGGTCGCGACGGTTACTGCCAGGTAGCGCATCGACATGGAAGATCCGACATTGGGGTCGCATGGAAGCGGCGCGGGCGCTGCACGAAGCTGTGCAGATTCGTCGGCGTTCGCAGAAGCTAGAGATACCCCACATCCCGGTCAATGCTCGCCATTCGACTGATCGAACGGAAGCGCGATGGCGGACGAATCGATGCGGGCGAGTGGCGCGCACTCCTCGGGGCGTACCTCGCAGGTCACGTTCCCGACTATCAGATGTCCGCCTTTCTGATGGCGGTGTTTCTGCGCGGATTGGATCGGGACGAAACCGCCGCGCTCACGGACGCGATGCTCCGCAGCGGCGGGTCGCTCGATCTCCACGGATTTTCTGCTCCTCGCCTCGATAAACACTCTACTGGCGGCGTTGGCGACAAGGTGTCGCTGGTGCTGGCGCCGCTCGCGGCATCGGTGGGCATCGTCGTGCCGATGGTCTCCGGACGGGGGCTCGGCCACACGGGCGGCACGCTCGACAAGCTCGATTCGATTCCCGGATTCCGAAGCGACCTCACGCTCGCGGCCGCGCGCGACCAGCTCGAGCGCATCGGCTGCGCGATGCTGGGGCAGAGCGCCGAGATCGCGCCGGTGGACCGGAAGCTCTACGCGCTCCGCGACGCGACGGCCACGGTGGAGGCGATCCCGCTCATCGCCGCGAGCATCATGAGCAAGAAGTTGGCGGAAGGGCTCACGGGGCTCGTGCTCGACGTGAAGCGCGGCTCGGGATCCTTTCTCCCCACGCTCGAGCGCGAGATCGAGCTCGCGGACACGATGATCGCGCTCGGCGCCGCGCACGGGTGCCCGGTGGTGGCGCTGCTCACGGCGATGGACCGCCCGCTCGGCCGCGCGTGCGGCAATGCGCTCGAGATGGAGGAGGCGATCCACGCGCTGCACGGGGAGGGTCCACCGGATCTCATGGAGGTCACCTATGCGCTGGGCGCCGAGATGATGCTGCTCGGCCAGCTGGCGGAGGATCGCGGCGAGGCGAAGGCGAAGCTCGAGCTCGCGATCGCCTCGGGACAGGCCGCCGAAAAATTCCAGCAGATCATCGAGGCGCAGGGGGGCAATCCGGCGGTGGTGGACGATCCTGCGCTCCTGCCGCAGGCGGAGGCGATCGAGCTCTTTCGCGCGCCGCGCCGCGGGATCGTGGCGCAGGTGGAGCCGCGAGTGGTCGGACGCGGAATCATCGCGCTGGGGGGCGGACGCACGACGATGACGGACACCGTGGACCCGGGGGTGGGATTCGTGGTCACCGCGAAGCCGGGCGACTGGGTGGACGCGGGGGAGCCGATCGCGACGGTGTTCGCGCGCGACGAGGCGGGGCTGCGCGCGGGCGCGGCGGCGCTTCGCGATGCGATCAGGATCGCGGACGAGGCGGAGCCGCCGCTGCCGCTCGTGTCGCATCGCGTCACGGCGCGTGGGGCGGAAGTGTATGATGCCGTGTAAATTTTCCGCATGACAGAAATCATCCCGGTCAATTATCGCGACGACATTCTCCCCGAGTATCGCGACACTCCCGTGGGACTCCTGCTCGAGTACCACAACCTCGGCCGCGCGGTCGGCGGAAGCCCGGCGCCGCAGATGCTCATCGGCATGTGCATGGACAGCCGGAAGTCGCTGCGCATCCCGCACGACTTCGCGTTCGTGCTGCGGACGGCCGGCGCGAACATGCGCGACAACGAGTTCCGCATCTCGTACGCGATCTCGGTTGGCGGCGTGCGGACGATCGTGCTCATCGCGCACACGGACTGCGGCATGGCGCGGCTGGCGCAGCGGCGCGAGCAGTTCATCAAGGGGATGATGGATGCCGCCGGATGGGACGAGTCCCGTGCGGAAAAGCAGTTCGAGGACTCGGCCCCCAAGTTCGGCATCCGCGACGAGGTGGACTTCGTGATGCACGAGGCGAACCGGCTCCGCGAGATCTATCCGCGCATCACCGTCGTGCCGCTCCTCTACCGCGTCGAAGACGACCTGTTGTACCAGCTGCGAGCGGACGGAAGGCAATAGCGCAACTGGAAAGCAGAGCAACTGCTGTTACCGCAGAGGACGCGGAGGACGCAAAGGAACGCGGAGGTAGACAAAAACAGTTGCCCTTTTTCGCTGTATCCTCTGCGTTCCTCCGCGTCCTCTGCGGTGAATCAGTTCCGCTACCCCCTAAATATCCAGGTTCCGCACGAACTTGGCGTTCTTCTCGATGAAGTCGCGACGCGGCTCGACCTCGTCGCCCATGAGCATCTGGAAGATGCGGTCGGCCTCCACCGCGTCCTCGACGTCGACCTTGAGCAGCGTGCGCGCCTCCGGATCCATCGTGGTCTTCCACAACTGCTCGGGGTTCATCTCGCCCAGACCCTTGTAGCGCTGAATGTTGACGCTCTTCCCGTCGCCGTTGCCCAAGCGGCCGATGTAGTCCGTGCGCTCTTCCTCCGTGTACGCGTAGTACTCGTCCTTGCCCTTCGCGACACGGTACAGCGGCGGCTGCGCGATGTAGATGTAGCCCGCCTCGATGAGCTCGGGCATCTGCCGGTAGAAGAAGGTGAGCAGCAGCGTGCGGATGTGCGCGCCGTCCACGTCGGCGTCGGTCATGATGATGACCTTGTGGTAGCGCGCCGACTCGATGGAGAAGTCGTCCTTGATGCCGGTGCCGATCGCGGTGATGATCGTCCGGATCTCCTCGTTCGACAGCACCTTGTCGATGCGCGCCTTCTCGACGTTGATGATCTTGCCGCGCAACGGGAGGATCGCCTGCGTGGCGCGCGCGCGTCCGAGCTTGGCCGAGCCGCCGGCGGAGTCGCCCTCCACGAGGTAGATCTCGCATAGCGCGGGATCGCTCAGCGAGCAGTCCGCGAGCTTGCCCGGCAGGTTGCCGACATCGAGCGCCGACTTCTTGCGCGTGAGGTCGCGCGCCTTGCGCGCCGCCTCGCGCGCGCGCGCGGCCGACACCGCCTTCTCCACGATGATGTTCGCCGACCGCGGATGCTCGTCGAGGTACGACGCGAGGAACTCGTTGATGACGGTCTTGACCGCGCCCTCCGCCTCCGAGTTGCCGAGCTTCGTCTTGGTCTGCCCCTCGAACTGCGGCTCGTGCACCTTGATCGACAGCACCGCGGTGAGCCCCTCGCGCACGTCATCGCCGGTGAGCGTGAAGTCCGCCTTCTTGAGGAAGTTCCCCTTTTGCGCGTGCACGTTGATCACGCGTGTGAGCGCGCTCTTGAAGCCGGTGAGGTGCGTGCCGCCCTCGTGCGTGTTGATGTTGTTCACGAAGGAGAAGACGTTCTCGCCATAGCTGTCGTTGTACTGCAGCGCGATCTCGATCGCGATCTCGTCGCGCTCGGTCTCGATGTACACGACGTCCGAGTGCAGCGGCTTCCGGTTGGCGTTGAGGTAGGCGACGAACTCCTTGAGCCCGCCCTTCGCCAGAAAAAGCTCGGTGCGCTTCGATTCCTCACGTTCGTCCGTGATCGTGATGCTCACGCCCTTGTTCAGAAAGCTCAGCTCGCGCAGGCGGCTCGCGAGCGTGTCGAACTGGTAGACGAGCTCCGTGAAGATCTGCGGATCGGGCTTGAACCAGATGGTGGTGCCGGTCTCGCTCTTCGTGAGCTTGCGCAGCGACTTGAGCTTCGTGGTGGTGCCGCCGCGCACGAAGTCCATGTAGTACTCCTGCCCGTCGCGGCGCACCCACACCTTGAGCTTTTCGGAGAGCGCATTCACCACCGACATGCCGACGCCGTGCAGCCCGCCAGACACCTTGTAGCTGCTCTTGTCGAATTTTCCGCCGGCGTGCAGCACCGTGAGCGCGAGCTCGACTCCGGGAATTTTTTCTACCGGATGGATGTCCACCGGAATGCCGCGTCCGTTATCGACCACGGTGATCGAGTTGTCGGCGTGGATCGTGACGTCGACCTTGTCCGCGTATCCCGCGAGCGCCTCGTCGATCGAGTTGTCGACGATTTCGTACACCAGGTGATGCAGCCCGCGCTCCGACGTCGATCCGATGTACATGCCGGGGCGTTTGCGAACCGCTTCGAGCCCCTTGAGCACCTGAATTTGCCCGGCGTCGTACTGCTCCGGTTGCGTCGCGGTCTTGGCCATGTGCACCCTGTAAACGTGATGATTCGCGGAGCCCGAAGAAACACCGATGCGACGTCCGCGCCCAACCCCTTTAATCTACTCGAAATTCCTTCCAGATCAAGCAGTTAGCCCATCAGCCGCCAATGGATTCGCGCCACCTTTCCAGCCTCGCGACCAGCGTTGATCGCGGCCAGCAGCTGCGGCTCCATGAGCGACAGCTCGCTCATCCACGCGCTCGTCTTCACGGTCACGAACAACGTCCCGTCGCGCGTGATCATGATCGGCTCGGTCACCGCCGCGATCTGCGCGCCCACCAGCCGCGGCCACTCCGGTACCACGCGCGCCTGATCGACCCGCTTGCCGTCCTTCGTGTCGGTGAGAAATCCGGAGAGGATGTCCGCCATCTTCTGCGGCTTTCGCGGCGGCCGCCTCATGCGTCGGCCCGCGCGAGCGCCCCACCGTCCACGCGCCAGCGCTCCAGTCGCGTGAACGCCTCCGGCACATCGTCCTCGCGCGGCACGGCCACGATCGTCTGTCCGCGGTCTTCCGCCGCGAGCAGCTCGAGTATCCGCTCCGCCCGCCGCGCATCGAGCTCCGCGAACGGATCGTCGAGCAGCACCAGCGGCTCCGCCCGCGCTGCCTCGCGCAGCGTGTGCGCCTCGAGCAGCCGCAGCGCGATCGCCGCCGTGCGCTGTTGTCCCGCCGACCCGTACGTGCGCAGCTCGCGTCCGTCGAGCGAGAGCGCGAGGTCGTCGCGATGCGGGCCCGCGTGCGTGATGCCGCGCTTCACATCCAGCGGCCGCTTGCGCTCGAGCGCCTCGAGCAGCGCCTGCTCGGCGCCCGCGCGCGAGTCGTCGAGCGAGCTCGCGTAGCGCAACGTCGGGGTGCCACGCTCACCGATCGCGTCGCACACGCTGGCGTAGCGCGCCGCGTGCGCCCTCGCCCACGCCGCGCGCGCGGTGAAGAGTATCGCGCCCTCGGCCGCGAGCGCCGGCTCCCACACCGCCGCGCACGCCTCGCGCGCCGCATGGTTGAGCCGCATCTCGCGCATCGCCGCGTTCCGCCGCGCGAGCGCGCCGCGATAGCGCTGTAGCGCGAGCAGGTACGGGCGCGAGCTCAGCGCGAGCATCACGTCGAGAAAGCGGCGGCGCTCCACGGGCGCCCCCGACACCAGCGCCGCATCGCGCGGCGAGAAGATCACCGCGGGGAAGGCGCCGAGCGCGTCGGCCATGCGCTCCGGCTCCCGGCCGTCGAGCGTGATCTTCTTGCGGCGGCCGAGCCGGTCGAATCCGACCGATACGTCGTGCGCGCGCGCACCCTCGAAGCTCGCCGCCAGGTGGAAGCCCGCCTCGCCGAACGCCACCAGCTCCGCGTCCTGCGCGCCGCGCAGCGATCGCAGCAGGCGCAGATAGTAAATCGCCTCGAGGAAGTTCGTCTTGCCCTGGCCGTTCTCGCCCACCAGTGCGATCCCCGCGCGCGGCAGCTCGATCTCGGCGCGCTGGAGATTTCGGAACGAGCGAATCGAGAGTCGCCGGAGCGCGCTGTGCGCCACCGGCTCGTGCCCGATCGCGCTCGCGATCGCTGTCACGTGCCCGTGAACACGGGGGGACGCTTGTCGAGAAACGCGCGCATCCCCTCGCGCATGTCGGAGGTGGTGGCGATCAGGCCGAAGTGATTCGCCTCGATCACGAGCCCTTCCTCGAGGGTGGTGTCGAGCCCGCGATTCACGGCCTCGATGCACAGCCCCACCGCCACGGGCCCGTTGGCGAGGATCTGTCGCATCATCGCATCCGCCGCCGCGAGCAGCTCCGCGGCCGGCACCACCTTGTTCACGAGCCCGATGCGATACGCCTCCGCTGCATCGGTCATCTCAGCGGTGAGGATGAGCTGCAGCGCGCGTCCCCGTCCGATGAGCCGCGGCAGCCGCTGCGTGCCGCCGTAGCCGGGTCCGATGCCGAGTTTCACCTCGGGGAGCCCGAGCTTCGCGTTCTCGGAGGCGATGCGAATGTGGCAGGCGAGCGCGAGCTCCAGCCCGCCGCCCAGCGCGAATCCGTTCACGGCGGCGATCACCGGCTTGGGCGACTGTTCGAACCGCGAGAAGATCCGCTGCCCGGCCATCGCCCTCGCGCGGCCGTCGAGCGATCCCTGCGTCGCCAGCTGCGAGATGTCCGCGCCGGCCACGAACGCCTTGGGCCCCGCGCCCGTCACGATGGCGCCGCCGATGTCCTTCCGCGCCACCACCTCATCGATGGCGGCGCCGAGCTCCGCGATCGTCGTGTCGTCGAGCGCGTTCAGCTTTTCGGGGCGATTGACGGTGATCGTGGCGACGCGGTCGCGAACGTCGAAGGCGAGATTTGTGTAGGGCATGAGTGTGGTGGGAATCGGTGCGGGCGAGCGGTGGCCGAGTTCCGAAATCTACACCGTCGGACTGCTTCTTGCTTCCGCGTACGTGAGCATGAGCACACAGTGGATCACGCGGCACGGGGGCAAGGCAACGGGCTTTCGCTACGAGGATTCAACGGGACGCCCGGTGCGCGACCCGCGACAGCTCGAGCGCATCGACGCGATGCGAATTCCGCCGGCGTGGCGCGACGTGCACATCGCCGCGAGCACGCGCCCGGCGATCCAGGCGTGGGGCTTCGACGCCAAGGGGCGCAAGCAGTATCGCTATCACGAGCGCGCGGTGGCCGTGCGCGAGCAGCGGAAGTACTACAGGGTACGCCGGCTCGCGCGCGATCTGCCGAGGATCCGCGAGGCGCTCTACGAGGAGATCGGCTCCGGCCGCACGCTCACCCGCGATCGCGTGTCGGCCGCCGTCGTGCGGCTCATCAGCAAGGGATTCTTCCGCGTCGGCAGCGAGCGGTACGCGCGCGAGAACCACACCTTCGGCATCACGACGCTCAACAAGCGCCACGTGACGGTGAAGGGGAACGCGATCGTCTTCGAATTCCGCGGCAAGTCGAACAAGGAGCAGCGCCACGTGGTCGTCGACCGCGTGCTCGCGAAAATCGTCCGCGAGATGCTGCGGTCGCCCGGGGCGCGGCTCTTCCGCTACACGAGCGACGGCCGCTGGCACAACCTCTCCGAGCGCGACGTGAACGAGTACGTCCGGCGCGTCACCACCGTGCGCTACACGGCCAAGGACTTCCGTACCTGGGGAGGCACGGTGCGCGTCGCCACCGTGCTCTCCGACCTCGGTGCACCCGCGAGCGACCGCGAGGCGAAGAAGAACGTGGTGCTCGCCATCCGACTCGTCTCCGCCGAGCTCGGAAACACGCCCGCCATCTGCCGCGCGTCGTACGTGCATCCGATCGTGCTCGCGCGCTACCTCGACCACGGCGAAACGATTCTCCCGCGCGCCACGAAAAAAACCGCGGGGGGCCACTATCCGGAGGAGCGCGCGCTCATCCGCTTTCTCGACGCGCACTTTCCCGAGCGCCGCCGGCGAGTTCGCGCGGAGGACATGGTGGCGGCGTAGCCCACCGGCCGTATCATTCGCACCATGCAGTCCGTCCTCGCCATCGATTCCGGCACCACCGGCGCCACCTGTCTGGTCATCGCCGCGGACGGCCGCGTGCTCGGTCGGGGATACCGCGAGATCACGCAGCACTATCCCGAGCCCGGCCGCGTGGAGCACGACGCGACCGAGATCCTCGAGCGCACCCTCGCCGCGGCCCGCGATGCCATCGCGCACTCGAAGGTCGTCCCCACCACCATCGGCATCACGAACCAGCGCGAGACGATCGTGCTCTGGGACCGGCGCACCAGCGCGCCGCTCGGCCCCGCCATCGTGTGGCAGGACCGCCGCACCGCCGAGCGCTGCGCGCAGCTCGCGCCGCGCGCCGCGGAGATCGCCGAGCGTACGGGACTGCTTCCGGACCCGTACTTCTCCGCGACCAAGCTCGAATGGCTGCTCGCGCGCAACGAGGTGCGGCTCATGGCGGAAGAGGGATCGCTCGCCGCCGGGACGATCGACAGCTGGTTGATCTGGAACCTGACCGGCGGCGCGGTCCACGCCACCGATCCCACGAACGCGTCGCGCACGATGCTCTACGACATCGGCGCGCACGAATGGAGCGACGACATGCTCGCGCTCTTCGGCGTGCCGCGCGCGATGCTCCCCGAGGTGCGCTCGTCGAGCGGCGACTTCGGCGTCGCGCACGGCGCGCTGCTCGGGCTCGCGCACGACGTCCCGATCAACGGCGTGGCCGGCGACCAGCAGGCCGCGCTGTTCGGCCAGGGATGCTGGATCTCGGGAGAGGGAAAAAACACCTATGGCACCGGCGCGTTCCTGCTGCTCAACACCGGCGCGGTGCGCGGCGCGCCGGGCGGCGGTCTGCTCACCACCGTGGCGTGCGACGCGAAAGGGCAGCCCGCCTACGCCTTCGAGGGCGCGATCTTCATCGCCGGCGCGGCCATCCAGTGGCTGCGCGACGGGCTCGGCATCATTGCCGTAGCATCCGAAACCGAGGCGCTGGCGCGCGGGATCGCGTCGAACGATGGAGTGTATTTCGTTCCGGCGCTCACGGGACTCGGAGCGCCGTACTGGGAGCCGGACGCGCGCGGGATGATCGTGGGGCTCACGCGCGGTACGACGCGCGCCCACCTGGCGCGCGCGGCCCTCGAATCGATGGCGTACGCCACGGCCGACGTGCTCGAGCTCATGCAGCAGCGCGCGTCGTGCTCGTTCGGCCGGCTGCGCGTGGATGGCGGAGCGACGGGGAATGAGTGGCTCATGCAGTATCAGGCGGACGTGCTCGGCGTTCCGGTGGAGCGGGCCGGGATGGCGGAGGTGACCGCGCTCGGCGCCGCGGGGCTGGCGGGGATCGCGGCCGGCGTGTGGCACGATGCGCACGCCTTCGTGGGCACGCGGCGCTTCGACACGTTCACCCCTGGTCGCGGCGCGGATGCCGCGCAGTGGGCGCGCGCCGGGTGGGCGCGGGCGGTTCGGGCCACGCTCGCGTGGACGCGGGACCGCGCATGAGCGGCGCCGCGATGGCACGCCGCCTCGACGCGCACTGCACCGCGCTCGCCGTGTGCCGCCAGTGCGGACACGCCGATCCGGGCGTGGTGCCGATTCTCTCGCCGGCGCGCGCGCCCAGGGTGATGCTCGTGGGGCAGGCGCCCGGCCGCGTGGAGACCAGCGAAGGCGCGCGGAAGGCGTTCGCCGGCCGCGCGGGGAAGACGATGTTCCGCTGGCTCGCGACGATCGGCGTCGACGAGCCCACGCTTCGCTCGCGCGTCTACATCGCCGCCGTCACGCGATGCTATCCCGGGCCGAGCCCGACCGGACGCGGTGATCGCGTGCCGTCGCGCGTGGAGCAGGAGCAGTGCGGGGTGTGGCTGGATGCGGAGCTCGAGATCATCCGGCCGGCGCTCCTCATCCCCGTTGGCCGGCTGGCCATCGAGCGCTTTCTCCCGCGCCTCCCGCTCGACCAGCTCATCGGGCGCGCGCACGAGGTGGAGCACGCGGGCGGACGATCGCTCGCGATCCCGCTTCCGCATCCGTCCGGGGCGAGCAGCTGGGTGAACGCGCCGGCGCACCGCGTGCTGTTGCAGCGCGCGCTCGATCTGATAGGGGTGGAGTTGCGCACGCTCTGGGAGTCGAACGCCATTGGGCGGAGCGCCTGATGCGCGGTCTCGTGCTCGTGTTCGCGCTCCACGGCGGAGACCGGTGGGTGGGCGCGGACAAGATAAAACATTTCTTTATGTCGGCGTTCGTGGAGAGCGTCTCGTACAGCGCGCTGCGGGCCGCTCACGTCAAGCACGATCCGGCGCTGGTGAGCGCGTCGGCGCTCACGCTCGGCGTCGGGATTGGCAAGGAGATTTACGATCATCAGTCATACGGGCACTTCAGCGTGAAGGATCTGAGCTGGGACATTGCCGGAAATGCGGCGGCCACGACGGTTCTCGCACACACCAAGTGATGCGCCGCGCGATCGTACTACTGTAGGAGCTTACCGGGTTCTATATTGGACGTGCTCGCGGACCGCTGGAACGGTTCCTTCAGCCAGGGCCTTTCATGACCGACTCCGCCAATGGGGCGTCCGACGCTCCCGGCAGTGACGACCGACGCACGAATGAGGTTCTGCGCGCGCTGGTGAGCGAGATGCTCGAGCGAGTGCGCGAAGTCACCCGGCGAACATCGGCCTGGAGCGCTGCGGAACGGGCGCAGGCGGAAGCGGAGCTCGAAGCCATCATGGCGCACGTTCGCCGCGAGGCGACCACCGAGCGAAAAGAAGACTGATCGCTGCAAGGCGAGCGAGGGAGATGCTCACATGAAGCCGCGCACGAAATTTCTGATCGGTGGGGCCGTCATCCTCGGAGCGGCCGCATATCTCATGGCCACCTCAATTCGCCAGACGGGCGTCTACTACCTCACGCCCACCGAGCTGTCCACGAAGATCGCGGCCGATCCGTCGTTCTACGAAACGGGGGTGAAGGTGGGCGCGCGCGTCGTACCGGGCTCCATCGTGCGCGATGCATCGGGGCGCTCGATGACCTTCTCCGTCACCGACGGCGCGCGCGTGTATCCCGTGAGCTACCGCGGCCTGCCGCCCGACACGTTCACGGACGGCGTGGACGTGGTGCTCGAGGGGCGGCTCGCGCACGACGGAACCTTCCGCGCCACCACCGTGCTCGCCAAATGCGCTTCGCGCTACGAGAACGCACCTGAGAAGTACCGCAGCACGCCGGGCTACACCGCGGCGGCTGCGCCCTCGCACTCATGATCCTCATTGGTGAGCTGTCGCTCTGGGTCGCCCTGCTCATGGCGACCTGGGGCACCACCGTCGGATTTTCCGGCGCCTTCTCCCGGCGCGCCGAGCTGGTCGCGAGCGCCGAGCGGGCGTCGTACGCCACCTTCGGCTTCCTCGCGCTGGCCGCGGTGGGACTCTGGACCGCGCTGCTGCGATCCGACTTTTCCTTCCGCTACGTCGCCTCGTACACGAGCGCGAATCTTCCGTCCATCTACAAGTTCACGGCGTTCTGGGCGGGACAGTCGGGATCGCTCCTGCTCTGGGCGTTCATTCTCTCGGCGTATTCCGCGATCGCCGTCTACTCGAATCGCTCGCGCAACCGCGAGCTGATGCCGTACGTCACGGCCACGCTCTCCGCGATCACGCTCTTCTTCGTGCTCACGCTGTGCTTCGGCTCGAATCCGTACGAGCGGCTCGACTGGATTCCGCCCGACGGCACCGGGCTCAATCCGCAGCTGCAGAATCCGGGGATGGCCATCCACCCGCCGAATCTGTATCTCGGCTACATCGGCACAGCGATTCCGTTCGCCTTCGCGATCGCCGCGCTCATCACGCGCAAGCTCGACGCCGGGTGGCTCTCCGCGGTTCGCCGCTGGACGCTCATCTCCTGGTTCTTCAACACCACCGGGATCATCCTGGGGATGTGGTGGGCGTACGTCGAGCTCGGATGGGGAGGGTATTGGGCCTGGGATCCCGTCGAGAACGCGTCCTTTCTTCCGTGGCTCGTGAACACCGCGTTCCTGCACTCGATCATGGTGCAGGAAAAGCGCGGCATGCTTCGCAAGTGGAACGTCACGCTCGTGGTGTCCGCGTTCCTGCTCGCGATCCTCGGCACCTTCATCACGCGCAGCGGCGTGATCTCGAGCGTGCACAGCTTCGCGCAGTCGTCGGTGGGCTACTGGTTCCTCGGGTTCCTGGTGCTCGCGTTCGCGGTCACGGTGTTCCTCGTGAGCACGCGGCTGCACGATCTGGAGTCGAAGGCGGAGCTCGAGAGCCTCGTGAGCCGCGAGGCGAGCTTCCTGTTCAACAACCTGCTGCTGGTCGGCATCGCGTTCGCCGTGCTCTGGGGTACGCTCTTTCCGATTCTCAGCGAGTGGGTGACGAACAACAAGATCACGGTGGGCCCGCCGTTCTTCAACAAGGTGAACATCCCGCTCGGGCTCACGCTGCTCGCGCTCACGGGCATCGGGCCGCTCATCGCGTGGCGGCGCGCGTCCGCGCAGAATCTACAGCGGCAGTTCACCGCGCCTGTGCTCGTAGGGATCACCACCGGTGCGGCGCTGCTCGCGGCGGGGATGCGCGACGTACCCGCGCTCATCGCGTACACGCTCTGCGGCTTCGTCACGGGGACGATCGTGCAGGAGTTCTGGAAGGGCGTCGGCGCGCGGCGGCGGATGTACAAGGAGAATGCGGTGATGGCGCTCGTCCGCCTCGTCGCCCGCAATCGCCGGCGGTACGGTGGCTACATCGTGCACGTCGGGATCGTGGTGCTCTTCGCCGCCTTCGCGGGGCTCGCGTTCAAGGAGGAGTTCGACGTCACGCTCAAGGGCGGCGAGACGTATTCCGCCACCGATCCCTACGGAAACCAGTGGCGCTTCGTGAGCCAGGGCGTGTCGCGCTACGACGAGCTCAATCGCCAGACCACGGCCGTGCTGCTCGATGCCTTCCGCAACGACAAGCGCGTGGGCGTGATCAAGACGGAGAAGCGGCAGTACATGGACAGCCGCGGGATGCCCACGTTCCAGCCGGCCACAGAGGTCGGCATCATGGATGGCGTACGCGAAGACGTGTACGTCGTGCTCGCGGGCGTGATCGACGAGGACACCGCGGAGATGCGCATCACGTTCAATCCGCTCGTGTGGTGGGTGTGGTACGGGGGAATGATCATGGCCGTGGGCGGGCTGATCGTGATGTGGCCGCAGGCGGAGCGACGGCGGGCGCAGGCCGGATACACCACGGTACTTCAGCCCGCGGAGCAGACGTGAGCGACGCGATGCTGACGAGGCGCGGATTCCTCGCCGCGGCCGGCGCGAGCGCCGCGCTGCTGATCGTGCCGCGACGCGTGTTCGCGCAGGAGGAGAGTCAGGCGAACACCGGCGCGGCCAACATGCCGATGGAGGCCGATCGCTACAAGCCGGTGCATCTCGCGGCGAAGGGCGCGCCGGTGATGGACACCGACGCCCGCAACCTGCTCGAGCACCATCTGCACTGCCAGTGCGGATGCAACCTCGACGTGTACACCTGCCGCACCACGGACTTCTCGTGCCAGGTGTCGCCCGCGATGCACAAGGACGTGATGGCGCTCGTGGCGGGCGGCTACTCCGCGCCCGAGATCATGAAGGCTTTCACTACCGTGTACGGCGACCGCGTGCTCATGGCGCCGCCGTCCTCGGGATTCGATCTCACCGCGTGGATCGCGCCCTTCGCGGCGCTCGCCGCCGGCATCGCGCTCGTGGTGCTGCTCCTGCGCCGCTGGCACGCCCCCGCCGCCGCGGCGGTTGCCGCGTATCCGCATTCGGCCGACGCAACGCCGGAGGAGCAGGCGCGGCTCGAGGCGCTCATGCACAGCGACGAGCGGTGACGCCACTCGTCGTCGGTGCGGTGCTGGCCGTGATCGCGCTCCTGTTCGTGCTCCACCCGCTCTTCGACGACGCCGCGCGTCCCTCGCGCGCGCCCACGATGCCGAAGGTCGAGCCGCCCGCCTCCGAAGCCGTGCAGGCGCTGCGCGAGATCGAGTTCGATCGCGAGACCGGCAAGCTCTCGGACGCCGACTACGGCATCCTCAAGACGCGCTACACGCGCGAGGCCGTCGCCGCATTTCGCGAGGAGGAGTCCGAGCTTTCCGGCGACGCGGCCGACGCGGCGGAGGCGGTGATCCTGCGCTACCGGAAGCGCCAGCTCGGTTGCACCGTCTGCGGCCCCCGCCCGGAGCCGGACGCCGTGTACTGTTCCACCTGCGGCCGCTACCTGCCGGCGCGCTGCGCCAACTGCCAGGCGAGCATCACGGAAGTGGGGGCGCACTTCTGCCGGCAATGCGGAGAGTCGCTCGCCGCCTAGCGAGGCTCGGAAGGGTTCGATCGGCTGACGCGCGCATCACGAGACGGTCGCGCGAGCTCAGGCAATAAGCTGTGAGACCAGAGCCTCGAGTCAGGAGACTTTGCGAGGGCGAGTCAAACAAGCGCTCCGGCAACTTTCAGCTCATCGCTCACGGCCTGAGCTCGCGCGACCGTCTCGCGGTGCTCCTCTCTCTCAGGCGATCCCGAACTCGGAGCCCGACTACAGCTCGAGCCGATCGAGCCGCCGCATCGCCACCGCCAGCGGAATGAACGTGCACACGAGGCAGAGCAGCGCCGCCAGTCCGAACCCCACGTACATGTCCGTCGGATTCACCGGCGCGCCGAAGGTCTCCGCCGCCAGGTAGCCGTACACCGGGCGCGCCTCGAGCAGCACCACGCCGCCCACGAGCCCCGTCGAGATCATCATGAACACGAGCCCGCCGAACGATGTCGGGATCTGCGCCGCATTCTCCGTGTCGTACTGCGGGAACACCGCGCCCAGCCCCAGCGCGAGCCCCGCCACCGCGAAGGTGAGGAACGTGATCGTGAAGATCGACACGAGGAAGATGAACTGCGTCACCTCGAGCAGCGCGTCCGTTACCCCAACGATCCCCACCGCGAGGATCAGCAACGGCAGCGTCCCGATCCAGAACTTCGACCACAGCAGCGCGCGCATCGGCAGCGGGCTGGACTTGAGCAGCCAGAGCGTGCGCCCCTCCATGCTCACGGCGGGGAAGATGAACCGCGCCGCGATCGACGCGAGCACCAGCCCCGCGAGCCCGAGATTCAGAAACGGAATCGTGTTGACGAGAAAAAAGGTGATCCCCGCGCCGCTCAGCGGCAGCACCTTCACGTTGAACACGTACACCATCACTACCACCGCGAGCAGGATCAGCTGGGACCACTGCGTGGTGTCGCGGAAGAACACGCGCACCTCCTTCATCACCAGCTCGCGCCGCAGGATGCCGAACGGCCGAAGGATGAAGTGTCCCGCGCGCCGCGCGATTCGTCCGCGCACCCAGCGCTGCGTGCTCTCCTGCGCCTTCGTGAATCCGCTCGTGTACAGCTTCTGGTGCAGCAGCGCGCCGATCACGAGCGCCGCGCCGGCCGTCGACCAGAGCATGTACAGCGGCAGCCAGTCCAGCCGCCCCTCGAGCGACGACATGATCGTGCGCTGCACCCACTCGCTCGGCAGATACGGCGCGGTGGGGGTGCGCAGCAGCGCGATGAAGTCCACCAGCGACTGCAGCCCCTCGGGGCGCGCGAACTTTTCCGGACGCAGCAGCCGGAACAGCAGCACCACGCCGCCCGCGGTGAGCACCGCGACCACACTGAGAATGTCCTTCGTGCGCCGCGCGGGAAACGCGTTGACGAGCAGGATCACGATCGCCGCGCCCGCGACCGCCGGAATGATCAGAAACGGGATGAACGTCGCGATCGCGACCAGCGGGAAGAGCACGCCGCCGCCGTATACCCACCCGTAGGCCGCGAAGATCGGCACGGCCATGAGCGTCACCATCCAGCTCGAATGCAGCGTCGACTCCGTGAGCTTCGCGCAGTACAGGGTGAGCCAGTTCACCGGAGCGGAGACGAGCAGCTCCAGATCCTTCGCGAGAAAGAACGTCGACAGCGCGGTGATGATGTTCGACAGCAGCAGGATCATGAAGAAGCTGATGAACACCAGGCCGAGCACCTTCCCGGCGAGCAGCGCGCCGATCTCGGGCGTGTTCCGGAACACCATGAGCACGCGCGTGAGCACGAACAGCACGAAGCTCCAGAAGAGCAGCCCGATCAGGACCACCAGCGTCCATCGCGAGCCGTGTCGCTTGTCACCCGTGCGCGACGCGCGGCTCACCGCCGTCAGCACCTTCGCGCGCAGCAGATGACCGAACGACACGTCGGGCACACCCGAGCGTTCGCCGGTGAGCGTGTTCCCCTCGAGCACCGCCACCACCGCCTGGCGCCCGGTCGTTCGCCGCGGTCCGGTCACCTCGGCGCTCGTGCGCCGCGGGCCCGTGGTGCCCTCAGGCATCCAGCACCTCGACCAGCTCGCGCGCCGCGTTCTCGCCCGTCAGGCGAAGGAACAGCTCCTCGAGCCCCTTCGCGCCCGCGCCCACGCTCGCGTACAGCTCGTCCATCGTGCCGGCCGCGCGAATGCGCCCGCCGTGAATGATCGCCACGCGGTCGCACACCGTCTCCGCCACCTCGAGGGTGTGCGTCGACATCATGATCGTGTGCCCACGCTTCGTGTACTCGCGAAAGAGATCCTTGAGGATGCGGGCCGCCTTGGGATCGAGCCCCACCATCGGCTCGTCGACCACGATCACCTTCGGCCTGTGGAGGAACGCGCTCGAGATGATGAGCTTCTGCCGCATCCCGTGGCTGTAGCTCTCCACCAGCTCGTCCCGCCACTCGATCAGATCGAACAGCGTGAGCAGCTCCGTCATGCGGCGCTCGATCACCGCGCCATCCTGCCCGTATAGCCCCGCCACGAAGCGCAGGAACTCCGCGCCCGTGAGCTTCTCGTAGATGAACGGGCGGTCGGGGATGTAGCCGAGCACCGCCTTCGCCGCGGCAGGATCTTTGGCGACATCGATGCCGTTGATGTGCACCGTCCCCGCCGTCGGGCTCAGAATCCCCGCGATCATGCGCAGCGTGGTCGTCTTCCCCGCGCCGTTCGGTCCCAGAAAGCCGAACAGCTGCCCGTGCGGCACCTCCAGGTTGATCGCATCGACGGCGGTGAACGTGCCGTAGCGCTTCGTCAACGCCTTCAGCTGGATCATGTGATCAACGGGTGGTCGGAGTGTGATTCGTTCGGAGCGCGGCCGCGCGCCGCTTCGCGTCGAGCGTCCAGTTCCTGAACGCCATCTCGAACGCCG
>Ga0207707_10001512_pt1 | contig 21479 bp, 22 predicted proteins | sample KBSC83BmetaG_FD_184336 | JGI IMG/M metagenome (GOLD analysis project Ga0207707, IMG submission 184336) | Corn rhizosphere microbial communities from Kellogg Biological Station, Michigan, USA - KBS C8-3B metaG (SPAdes) (version 2) | ecosystem: Host-associated > Plants > Roots > Rhizosphere ...
GCGATGCGGCGGCGATGGCCGCGGCGCGCGCGCGTCTCGAAGCGGCGGGTCTCGCACCGGTCGCGGCCCATCCCTATTGGGCGGCCACCGGCGCCGTGGCGTTTCGCGATCCCGAAGGCCGCGGTCTCGTGCTCGCGCCGTTTCTCTATGGCGTGAACGAGCCGGCGGCAGGCACGGCCGAGGGCGAGCATGTCTTCCCGGGCGCGTGAGCCGCGGTTGGATGCGGCTGGACAGAGCCATTCAAGGCGCTAGGGTTTCTGCCAACGGAGGTGAAGCCATGGGTCCTGCGGTTGTGCCGGTCTGTGTCCGGGTCGCGAGCCTCGGCGCTTTTTGCACGATGGTCGCGCCGCCGGTCGCGACCGCGCTTGCGGTGGGATCGCTGCTCGCGGCCGTCTGGGTGCTCCGCCGCGCTCGCTCTTAGGCGGCGCCGGGCCGAGACGAACGCGCGTCTCTTGTTCGACGGCTGACACGGCTTTCGGCTATGCTGCGCGGCGAAGCGCTCATTTGCGCCGCGAGGGAGTCATGCTGCTTTTCCGGCAATTGTTCGATCAGCAATCCTCGACCTATACCTATCTCCTTGCCGATCGCGAAGGCGGCGAGGCCGTGCTCATCGATCCGGTTTTCGAGCAAGCGCAGCGCGATGCCGCGCTGGTCCGCGAGCTGCGCTTGCGCCTCGCCTGGACGCTCGAGACCCATGTCCATGCCGATCACGTCACCGGCGCCTCGATTTTGAAGCACCGCCTCGGCAGCCGGATCGCCTTGAGCGCGCGCGCCGGCGCCGAAGGCGCCGACCGGCTCCTCGCGCAAGGCGACCGAATTGCGTTCGGCGAGCGCCATCTTGAAGTGCGCGAGACCCCGGGCCACACGGCGGGGTGCATTACCTTCCTGCTCGACGATCGCAGCATGGCTTTCACCGGCGATTGTCTGCTCATTCGCGGCTGCGGGCGGACCGATTTCCAGGGCGGCAGTGCCGGCGCGCTCTATCGCTCGGTGCAAAATCAAATCTTCACCTTACCGGGCTCCTGCCTGCTCTATCCGGGCCATGATTACCGCGGCGCCAGCGTCACCACCGTCGCCGAGGAATCTCGCTTCAACCCGCGGCTCGGCGGTGAGCGCAGCGAGAGCGACTTCACCGGCTATATGCAGAATCTCAACCTCGCCCATCCGAAGAAGATGGACATCGCCGTGCCTGCCAATCTGCGCTGCGGCAACCTCATGGAAAGCGCGGCAATCCCGGCCGAGCCCGACTGGGCGCCCGTGACCTTGAGCTTTGCCGGCATTTGGGAGATCGAGCCCTATTGGCTCGAAGAGCATGCAAGCGAGGTGCAGATCGTCGATGTGCGCGAGCCCGACGAATTCGAGGGCGAGCTCGGCCATTTGGCGGGTGCCGCGCTCATCCCGCTCGGCGCGCTCGGCAAGCGCCAGGACGAGCTCCAGCGCGACCGGCCGGTCGTCACCGTCTGCCGCTCGGGCGGACGCTCGGCGCAAGCGGCGGTGATGCTGCAGCAGGCGGGTTTCGCGCGCGTCGCCAATCTCGCGGGCGGAATGCTGCGCTGGCACGCCGAGCGCAACACGGTGGATGGCGGCGGTATTTGAACGCAGTCTTCGCGAATCTACGGTTTAAATCGAACCGTCATGGCCGCACTCCGTACCGGCCATCCACGTCTTTACGGCGTCTGAAGACGCGGATGCGCGGAATCAAGTCCGAGCATGACGGCCTAACTTAAACGAAACCTGCCCTAACTCAGTCCCAAGCCCATGATCAGCGCAAGGCTCAAGCTCGCGATGAAGACGGCCGAGGCCGCGCCGAGGAGCAGGGGCGTCAAGCCCTTGGCGAGGAGCTTGCGCAGATCGGTCTCGAGACCGAGTCCCGCCAGTGCCATCGACAACAAGAAAGTGGTGGCGAGAGCGATCCATTTCATCGCGGCGGGCGGGATCGGGAAGGCGGTCGCAACCGCCACCAGCGCGATGAAGGCGGTGACGAACCAGGGCACAAGCGGCGCTTTCGGCGCGCCTGCGGCGGCGCCGCGCCGGCGCATCAGGCCCAGCGCGATGACCAGAGGGCCAAGCATGACGACGCGCAACAGCTTCGTCACAGTGGCGAGGTGGCCGGCTTCGGCGCCCCGCTGGAATGCTGCGGCGACCACTTGCGCGATCTCGTGGATCGAGGATCCCGACCACAGCCCATAGGTGCGGGGGGCGAGATCGAGCGCCGCGCCGATGAGCGGGAAGACGAACATCGCGATCGAGCCGAAGATGGTGACGCAAGCGACGGCGTAAGCCACGTCTTCGTCGCTGCCGCCCGTGACCGCGTTGGTCGCGACCACGGCCGAGGCGCCGCAGATGGAGGAGCCCGCGGCGATCAGCTCCGAAAGCCTGGCGTCGACGCGCAACAGGCGGCCGAGCCATTTGGTGACAAGGAAATTCGCCGTCAGTACGGCAATGACGAGGGCGATGCCGCCGCCGCCGATCTCGGCCACTTGCGCGACCGTGAGCTGAAGCCCGAGCGTCGCGACCGCGAAGCGCAGCACTTGCCGCGCGGAGAAATTGATGCCGCTGCGCAGAACCGGCGTCGTGCCGAAAATATTGTGGCAGAGAATGCCGATGAGCACGGCGAGGATCATCGGGCTCAGCACGCTCATGCCGGGGAGTTCGCGCAAGCCGAATGCGATGGTGGCGATGGCGGCGCTGAATAAAATCCCCGGCGCCAGGCCGAAACGGGCATCTGCGGTGGTGTGTGTCACGGGTGCTTTGCGGGAACGGGCTGAAGGGCACTCAAAAGGAGCGCGACCGTAACAGAAATCCGCGGGCTGAAAATCTACAAAGGGTTCAGGAGTTTTGCGAGATTATCATCCGTCGGAATGGAAAACGATCACGATCAACGATTCTATGGTGTGATTGAGATTTGCGCGCGAGGGCCCGCCGATCGCCCCCGCGCCTGGCGTTGAACTCGCTCGCGCCAACGCTGTGGATAATTCGCCGCGCCGCCTCGGAGCGAAGGCGCTTCACGCAAAGCGTGGGAAAAGCTGCAGCGCGTTGTCGCGGCGGATGCCCGCGAGAACCTGGGGCGCGAGGTCGAGGTTTGTCAGCGCCTCGGCGATCCCTGTCGTCGAGCCGAAAGGCGCATCCGAGCCGAAGGTGATCTGGCTCGCGGGAAAGAGCTTCAGGACCGCCGCCATGCCGGCGGGATTCATCGCGATGCTGGCGGTATCGTAATATTGCCGGCGCAATTCGTGTTCGGCGCCTTTGGGCGCGAGGCGCGCACGCTCCGCTTCGCTCATATGGCGCAAGCTGCCGAGCACGCGCTGCACGATCGAGGGCAGCACGCCGCCGCCATGCGAGAAGATGAAGGTGATGCCTGGACAGCGCGCGAAGGTACCGCGCAGCAGGAGGCTCGCGATGGTCCGTGCGGTGTCGACCGGAAACTCGATGGTCGGGCCCGAAACGCCGGGAAAGAGATTGCCGCAAGACATGGTCGGATGAACGAAGACCTTGGCTTTTCGGCGATTGAGCTCGTCGAACACCGGATCGAAGGCGGGATCGCCGAGGAGCTTGCCGGCATAGCTCGTCAGGACGCCAATGCCGTCATGCTTCAACACATCGAAGGCATAAGCGATCTCGGCAAGGCTGCCGTCGATATCGGGGACGGGGATGGCCGCAAACATGCCGAAGCGGCCGGGATGATCGCGCATCATTTGCGCGCCGAACTCGTTGCAGTCGCGGGCGCGGGCGCGGGCGCCCGTATCGCCCTCGAACCAGATGCCGGGGCTGGTGATCGAGGTGACGGCGCTTTGGATCTCGGCCTTGTCCATCTGCTCGAGCGCGAGGCCGGGCGTCCAGCTCTGATAGGCAGAGGCGGGCAGGAGGCTCGCATCGTCCAGGAGGCGCTGCAGATTCTGCGCGACATAGCGCGGCGGATAGATGTGATGGTGCGTGTCGATGATGCGAAGCATGCGTCCCTCCCGCCGGTTTTGCCTGCCACGCTAGCATGTCCGCCGTCGCTTGAGCGCCAGATTTTCGCGCTCGTCCTCGCCTAGGGTTCGACGAAGCCGAGGCGCCGGGAAATCGCCACGGCGCTGCGCTTCAGCAGCGCGGCGTTGTGCGATAGGGCGCTCGCGCCGAGATGCTCGGCGCCGCCCAGCAAGGCAATGCACGCAACAAGGCGCGCGCGGTGATCGAAAATCGGCGCCGCGAGCGCCGTGACGCCAGGAACGAGATCGCCCTCGACGGAGGCGATGCCGTGCCGCCGCGTCGCCGCAAGGATCGCGTCGACCGGCGTTGCTTTGCCGGGCTCCGTGCTTCGGCTGCGACGCTGCTCTTTTGCCATGAGCGGTCCGGCCTCTGCCTTGGGAAGATAGGCGGCGAAGATGCGCCCGACCGCACTGCGGAGGACCGGCAAGGTCGAGCCGACGCGCACATTCATGAAGACCGGGCGAGAGCTGTCTTCGATGCGGATGATGACCGGACCCGCATCGCTCCAGGTGGCGAGCACGGCAGTCTCGCCGGTGTCATCGCGCAACTCGGCGAGCGCGGACGAGGCGATGCGCACCACATCGAGCGAATGGAGGCCGGCCAATCCCAGGGCAATGGCGGCGGGACCGATGCTGTAGCGGCCGTCCGTTTCGTCCTGCACCACCAGGCCCGTGCGCGTCAGGCTGACGAGATAACGGTGGATTTTGGCTGCCGGCATGTCGCAGCGATTGGCGATGTCCTTCAACTGCAAGGGCTGCGCTGCCTGGGTCATGGCGGCGAGAATGCGGCTTCCGATCTCGACGGACTGAATGCCGGGTCGCTCGCGTCGGCTGGCTGATTTTTTCTTGATGTCGAGGTGATTTCTCATTCGCACGTCCTTGAGCGGCATTCGATCAGGCTGGCTCATTTCATAGTTGTCATTGCCGGGCTTGACCCGGCAATCCATGGACCCGCGGGTCAAGCCCGCGGGTGACGATAGAATGAAGGTGATTCAATGTGATCGGACCTCACCTGATAGCACGATTGACGTTGTAGAATGTAAAACTTATCATACAATCTATAACATAGACTTGTCATGGAGGAGGCCGCCTTGGATTCAGCAAGCCCGCGCTCGATCTGCCCCGCCACCCAGCCCGTGCTGCGCGAGAACTGGTATGTCGTGGCATTCGCGCACGAGGTCGATGCCGAGCGCCCGCTGCTGCGGTATTGCTGCGGCGAGCGTATCGCGCTGTTCCGCACTGCTGCGGGCGAGCCGGTCGCGCTTCAGGATCGCTGCCCGCATCGCGGCTCGCCGCTGTCGCTCGGCAAAATCGTCGAGGACGCACTGCAATGCCCCTATCACGGCTTTCGCTACGCCGCGTCGGGCCGGTGCGTGCGCGTGCCGAGCCAGGCGGCGATCCTGCCCGAGCTTGCGGTGCATGCCTATCCGGTGATCGAGAAGGGCGGTTTCGTCTGGCTCTGGCCGGGCGCGCCTGAGACGGCCGATCCGGCGCTGCTGCCGGATTGCGGCGAATTCGGGCTCGATACGCCGGGCTGGTCGGCGAAGCCCTATCTGATGCTTGAGATCAAGTCGAATTACGCGCTGCTCTTCGAGAATCTGCTCGATACCTCGCATATCTCGTTCCTGCACGGCACCGCGCTCGATGGCGGACGCATGGCGAGCTCGAGCTTCAAGCTCGAGAGCGAAGGCAAGACCGTGCGTCTCATCCGGGAGCTGAAGGGTGACACGCCGACGCCGTCGAACACAAATCAATACGGGCTGCACGGCGTCACCACCTTCGACCGGCGGCTGGAATCGATTGCCTATCTGCCCAACCTCCACATCATCCGCAATACCTTCACCTTCCCGGATCGTCCCGGCCATGCACCGCATGTGCGCATCAACGTCATGCCGATCACGCCGTCGCGCACCAACGAGCATTATCAGTTCCTCACGATGACGAGCTCCTATCCGGAGACGCATCCGGTTGAGCTCATCGAGGGGATGCGCGCGGTGCTCGAGGAGGATCGCGTCGTGCTCGAGGCGATCCAGGGGCTTTATGACGAGGGCGGCCCGGATTTGCCGGAGTGGAGCGTCAACGCCGACGTCGCCGGGCTGCGCGCGCGGCGCAAGCTTGCCGAGCTCGCTGTCTAAAGCAGCGGGGAGCCGCCGGAAGAGGAGAGAGCATGCTCAAGGTCTATAGCTACTTCAATTCGATCTGCACGCAGAAGGTCTTCATCACCTTGACGGAGAAGGGGATCGAGTACGCAACGCAGAATGTCGATCTCTTCCGGAACGAGCAGTTCTCGCCCGAATATCTGAAGATCAACCCGAAGGGCGTGGTCCCCGCGCTCGATCATGACGGCCGCGTCGTCATCGAATCGACCTTGATCTGCGAGTATCTCGACGAATGCTTTCCGGCGCGGCGGCTGGTGCCGCAGGACCCGTTCCTGCGCGCGCGCATGCGGCTGTGGAGCAAGGCGGTCGACGAACAGCTCTTCGAGGCGACGCGCGAGCTGAGCTTCTCGGCGATGTTCCGCGAGCGCATGCGCAACATGACCGAAGAGCAGCGGCAAGGCCGCTACCAGAATGTCGGCGATCCGATCAAGCGCGCGCGGCTGATCTCGACCTATGAAGAGGGCGTCGAGAGCCCTTATGTCCTCCAGGGCATCGGCGCCTTCGACATGGCCTTCGGCAAGATGGAAAAGGATTTGAAAGCGGCGGGGCCTTGGCTGCTCGGCGCCGAGCTGTCGCTCGCCGACATCAACATGATGCCGTTCGTTGCGCGCATGGCCTATCTCGATCTGCTCGATGTCTGGCTCGAGGGCCGTCCGGCGGCGCAGGATTGGTGGCGCCGCGTCCAGGCGCTGCCGAGCTTCATCGCCTCCGTCCCCGAGAAAGTGCCCGCGGCCGATTTCGAAGCGATGAAGAAGTTTGGCGGCGCGCTGCGTCCGCGTGTAGCCGAGCGGCTCGGCGACTATCGGCGGGTAATGAAAGTGGCGGCTTAGCGCCTGACTTCACGCGCAGTCCCCGAAGCTTTGAGGCAAACGCGCTAAAGTCCGAATTACCTTGTCATCATCGGCAGGCTTTCCATCCGCAGCTCGCCGACCGACCCGCCATAGACGGGCTCGAAGTTTGGATCGGCGAGCCGCGCTTCGGGAAAGCGGGCGAGCAACAGTCGCACGGCCAGGCTAAGCGTCGTATGCGCCAAGTGGCTGCCAATGCAACGATGAGGCCCCGCGCCGAAGGTCATGATCATTTTCGGTTTGCGGTGGATGTCGAACCGCAATGGGTCCGGGAAGACTTGTGGATCGTAATTCGCGGCCTGGGGCGAGGGACGCACGATCATGCCTGTCCTGATGGGCGTTCCGCCGACGCTCGTGTCGATCGTCGCGACGCGCGGGAATGTGAAATAGCCATTCCCGGCGATGCGCAAGCACTCGTCGATGGCATCCGGTATGAGAGACGGATCCGAGAGCAGCTGCTGCAGCTGGTCGCGATGCGAATAAAGCATGTAGAGGGCACCGCTGCCTGACCTCGGCGTCGTCGCCAGCGCCGCGAACATGGCGAAGATCAGGTCGAAGAGCTCCTCGTCATCGAGCTTGTCTCCGTTGTCGTGCGCCAGCACGAGATCGGAAACGAAGTCGGAGCGCGGCGCGGCGCGGCGCTCGGCGATGACCTCCTTCACGACTGCCGAAAAGCGCTGATATGCATCCCAGCACTCCGGGGGCCAGGCTTGGCCCGGCTTCACCGCGGTCAGTTGCGGCTGAACCGCTTGGAAGTCCAGCAAAGTGCGTTTTTGCGACGCGTTCAGATCGAGCATAGCGGTGAGCAGCGCGCCGACGACGAGCTTTGCGGCGTAATCTTGCATGGCGTCGAATTGAGGGCCGCCTTGCTCGATCTCGTCGAGCATTCCGGCGATGATGTCTTCGATCCTCGATTGGAGCTGCGCGATGCGCCGCGACGAGAAGGCCGGCATCAGAAGGCGGCGCAGCCGGGCATGTTGCTCGCCATCGGTTTGCGGGATGCCCTTTCGGCCCATGAACTTGTCGAACTGCTCGTAGCCTCGGCCGCGCGGCACTTCGGAGGCGAAGCGAATGGGGTCGGTAAATACCTCCAAGGCGTCGGCGTGACGGCCGACGATGACTTGGGGCGGCCCATTGTTCAGCACGTAAAAGGGCGGCCTTCTCGCCCATTCGGCGAGGTGCTTTCGCGCATTCGCCTTGAAGGCGGCACCTCCGAGGTCGATATCGACCGAATTGCTGAGATCGAGGTCAAGCATCGGCGGCATGGCGGCTCCTTCGAGCGCAGCGGCGATGAGGGGGCGCGGACGCTCTACGCCCCGGCGGGGGCATGGGCGAAACTATAACCATCCGTCGCAAGCGGCTGTAGCCCGTGGCCGGGAAATGACTTGTGCTAGGCTTTCAAGACCGCCCGTCGCGCGCGGCCCGGCCTGCGCCAATCGCGGAATGACGGATCGGAAAGTTCTTTTTCTGCTGAAATCGCTACCCAAGCGGGCTCGGCAAATTACAATGGCGGCCGGCCGGCAAGGGCCGCGTAAGGGGGCGTCGTGCGATGAAATTCGGCCATTTCTGTCTGCCAACCTATTTCGAGGATGTCGACGGCGATGTCGGCGGCTTCATGCGGCGCTTCGTCGATTTCTTGGTTTCGAGCGAGGATGCCGGCTTCGACATGCTGTTCGCCAACGAGCATCATTTCGATGCCTATGGCGGTCTCATCCCGTCGCCGACCGTCATGGTCGCGGCTCTCGCTCAACGCACCAAGCGCGTCCGTCTCGGCTCCTCGATCATCGTGCTGCCGCTGCACAGCCCGATCGAGATCGCCGAGCAATGGGCGATGATCGACCTCATGTCGAATGGGCGGGTCGAGCTCGGCGTCGGCCGCGGCTTCGTTGAATACGATTACGATCGGCTGCACGTGCCGCTCCAAGGCGCGCAGGAGCGCTTGAAGGACGGGGTGGCGCTCATCCGCAAGGCCTGGTCCGGCGAGCGTTTCAGCCATAATGGCCCACATTATCAGTACGAGAACCTGCAGCTCTGGCCGAGGCCGCAGCAGCGGCCGCATCCGCCGATCTGGCTCGCCTGCGGCGGCACGCCCGACAGTTTCCGCTGGGCGGCCGAGCAAGGCTTCGGCATTTTCACCGTCGCTTATCGCGGCGTGCAGCCCCTCATTCCGCTGAACAAGATCTATCGCGATGCGTGGATCGCTGCCGGTCATTCGCCGAAGGCCTACAAGATCGCCGCGCATTACCAGGTCGTCTTGAGCGAAGACGGTGCCGAGGCGCGTGACATCGCGGCCAAGGCGCTGAAGCGCTATGTCGGCGCGACCACGCACACGATGGACCGCGTGCGCGACGACCGCTCGGGCACGAAGCCGACGGCGACGCTCGGCGCGGTCGAGCAGCAAGTCCTCGACGTCGCGAAGATGGTCGAGGAATGCCGCGTCGTCGCCGGCACGCCCGAGGATGCGGTCAGGCTCTTGACCAAGGCGCAGGAGATGATGGGCATCACGCAGGTCGACTGCACTTTCTATTTCGGCGGCATTCCTTTCGAGCTCGCGCAGCGCTCGCATCGACTCTTCGCCGAGAAGGTGATGCCGAAAATGCGGAGCGTCGGCTAGCAATCGGCTTTTCCTTCCGGGACGAAGGAATGCGCGATCAGTTGAGCATGGAGGTGCTGGTCTGCGTCGTCGAAAAGGGAAGCTTTTCGGCCGCCGGTCACGCGCTCAATCTCACCCCCTCGGCGATCAGCAAGCATGTGAGCCGGATCGAGAGAGAGCTCGGGGTGAGCCTCGTCAACCGCTCCACCCATGAGCTGTCGCTGACCGAGGCCGGCAAGATCTATCACGCGCATTGCGTCAAGATCCTGCGCGAGATCGAGCGCGCCCGCGATGCGGCGCGGGAAGCGAGCGCAGCCTTGGGCGGCACGCTCAAGCTGCATCTGACGCCCGGTCTCACGGCGCGTCAGCTCGTGCTTCCGTCTCTGCGCCGCTTCCTTCCCAAGCATCCCGATCTGACCGTCGATGTGACGATGGCGCTCGAGAGCATCGATGTTGTGGAGGAAGGTTTCGATCTCGCGATACGGAGCGACACGAGGAAGGATATCGGCCGCGGCAACGGCAGCGTCGAGTATCGGGAGATTGCCCGGTGCAAGTATTTGATTTGCGCATCGAAGGACTATTTCCGGCATCATTCTAAGCCGAAACAGCCCCGCGATCTCGTCCATCACAACTGCTTGCTGTTCGTCGGACAGCCATCCTTCGATCGATGGTGGTTCACCGACGGCCGACGGAAATACGGCGTTTCCGTCAAAGGTCACTTTCGCGCCAATGATTGGATGGCAATCTACGAAGCGGCGCTTGCCGGCCTCGGCATCGCGCGGATTCAGGCGTTGCAAGGGAGACCGCCCCCTATCGCTCGCAATCTCGAGGTCATCTTCGAGACCGAATCGGTCTGCGATCGCGCGGTTTGGGCGCTTTATCCGCGCAGCCTCAATCTGCCGATCAAGGTCTCGACGTTTCTCGATCACTTGTCCGCCGAGCTGAAAGCGAATGCTTGAATCCGACCAGGAAAGCCGTGCGGAGACGGCCGACGCATCGGCGGGACGTCGCATTGACGTTCATCATCATTTCGTGCCGCCAGTCTGGGCCCGCGAGCTGCGCGCCAGCATCGCCGAAACCACCCGGAATCCCGCCCTGCTTTTCGATTGGACGCCCGATCGCTCGCTCGACGAATTGGAGAGGAGCGGAACGGCCATGGCCGTTTTGTCGCTCACCAACCCCGGGCTCGGACCTCTACCGCTGCCGGAAGCGCGCAGGCTGGCGCGCGCTTGCAACGACTACGCGGCCGATCTTCTGCGCGACCATCCGGGCCGGTTCGGCGCCTTTGCCGTCCTGCCGCTTCAGGACATTGATGCCAGTATCGAAGAGGCCGCCTACGCGCTCGATGTCTTGAAGCTGGACGGCATTGGCCTCATGACCAGTCACCACGGAAAATGGCCGGGTGACGCGGCCTTCGCGCCGCTGTTCGAGGAATTGAACCGGCGCCATGCGGTGGTTTACCTGCATCCGACCGTGTCGACTTGCACGGCGCAAATTCCCGACGTGTCGCCGTCGGTGATCGAGTTCCCGATCGAAACGGCGCGGGCCGTGGCGAGCCTGTTGTTCGGCGGAACGCTGGCGCGATGCCCCGGCATCAAGTGGATCTTTTCGCATGGCGGCGGGGCATTGCCGGCCCTCGCCGAGCGGATGACGCGGCTATTCGATGCGCAGAGCCGGCTTCGGCCGCGGGCGCCGGCGGGCGCACTCGCCGAATTGCAGCGCCTTTACTACGACACCGCCCAGGCGACGGCGCCGGCGGCGCTCAATGCCCTCTTATCCTTCGTTCCGGTATCGCAGATCCTGTTCGGAAGCGATTACCCGATGCTGCCCATCGGCAACGCCGTCGAGGGCCTCGCGCGGTTGGGGCTGAGCGCCGCCACCGTCGACGCCATCGAACGCGGAAACGCGCAGCGCCTTTTCGCCCGCTTGGGCGCGGGTGAAAGCGCGCCCTAACCCCTGTCTCGGCCTTGGCGGGCTATCGCTACTTCGGGAGAAAGGCCTCGGTATAAAGCGACGACACCTCGATCTGTTTGCCCTCGAGCTTGGGTGCGATCAGCGTATCGTACAAATCCTTCATCGCGGCCTTGTCGAAATGACCGTTGTCGGTGCAGCCGGGCATTTCGAGGTCGTAAATCTTCGCGACGATCTCGGGTGTCAAGTGCATCACCTTCGCCATGACGGCGACGGATGCGTCCTTGTGCGTCCTCATATAGGCGATGGTCTCGAACCAGCCGGCGATGAAGGCGCGTATATCGCTGGGACGGTTCTTCATTGCGGAATCCGAGGCCAGCATCATGTAGGTGACGAAATGCGGCAGGATGTCGCCGAAATTGACGAGGTTCTTTCCCTGACCTTTGACTTCGAGCCCGACGCCGGCTTCGGTGGGGCCGACAATGCCGTCGACCTGCTTCGTGATCAGCGCGGCGATTTCGGCGCTCATCGCCCCGACCGGCACCGAAATAATCCCGTCATGGCCCCAACCCTGATGAATCGCGAATTGGTGGGCGAGCCATTCGGTCAATGAGCCCGGGGTCGAGGCGCCGATCTTCTTGCCTTTCAGATCGGCGGGCGTCCTGACGCTATTGTCCGTGCGGACGATGATGCCGAGCGAGTAGGGGGGACCGCCGAACACCGCCACGGCCTTTTCTGCAACGCCCTTGGCGGTAAAGAGCAGGTCGGTCGAACCCGTGGCCGCGATATCGACCGAGCCCGCCGCCATGGCTTGCTCCAGCTTCCCGCCGCCTTCGAAAGCGATCTTCTCGATATCGATGCCGCGCTTTTCGAATATTCCCGTCGTAACCCCGAGGTCGACGATGGCGAACATGAAGGCGGTGCCGTTGGGAACGCCGACCCGAAGCTTGTCCATCGCATGGCTTGGAGCGGCGAGGCCGATCACCGCCACGCACGTCGCGGCGAACCTGAATTGTCTCATTGCTGTGCTGCGCGGATAAGGACGCATCGAACCTCCCCTTTGCTTCGATTGCCGTTGTTTTCCTTGGCGATAGCAAGGCCCAGGATGGACAAGGATCTGTCTGACTTGAGCGATCTTACCCCAGGCGTCTTCGGAATGATTTCTTTCCCGATGTTCAACCTTGCCTTTGCACAGGCTTCGCGTCCACGGTCCTAGACGGCAGTCCAGCCGCCGTCCTGGGTAAAGACCTGGCCCGTGACATAGCGCGAGGCATCGCTCGCCAGATAAATCGCGAGGCCTTGCAACTCGTCGGGGCTCCCGCGCCGGCCCATCGGCGTGCCGTTGAGGATCGTCGCCTCGAAACGGGCGATGTCTTCGGGGGTGGCGGTCGCCTTGCGCTCATCGGCGAGTCGGGTGCCGCCATGCCAGCCGGGCGCGATGGCGTTGGCGCGGAGTCCGTCCTTGGCGTATTCCGCCGCCATTTGGCGCGTCAGGCCGATGACGCCGGCTTTGGCCGCGGCGTAATTGGCGCCGTTCATCGCAAAGCCCGGATAATTGCCGACGAGCCCGACGATCGACGCGATGTTGATGATCGAGCCGCCGCCGCTTTGCAGCATGCGCGGGATGAGCGCGCGGCTGACGAGGAACACGCCGCGCAGATTGATCGCCATGAGACGATCCCAATCCGCGACCGGCATCTCATGCGTGCGCATTGGCACCGTTGCGATGCCCGCATTGTTGATGAGGATGTCGAGGCGCGGCTCGATCCGCTCTGCCGCTTCGGCCATTGCCGCGACGGCATCGGGCTCGGCGACGTCGGCCGTCAGCGCGACCGCGTCGTTGCGGCTCTGATTGAGGATCGCCGCGGTCTCTTCGGCGCGGCTGCGATCGCGATCGACGCAAAAGACGCGCGCGCCCGAAGCGGCGAGGCCTTGCGCAAAGGCACGGCCGAGCCCGCTTCCCGCACCGGTAACGAGAGCGGCCTTGCCGGAGAGATCGAAAAGCCCGATGCCGTTCGGCGTCATGAATCACCTCGCTGTCGCACGTCCCGCATCGGGATTATCGATGCAATCGCCGCTGCCGACAACATGCATGCCGAGCCGCGACGCGCGTCAGCTGAAGGTGTTCTGGATCCCGCACCGAATGGCGCAATGCGGATCGCCGCGATAATGATGCTGATAATAATAAGCGCGCTGCGAATAGGAATCGGAGCAGGCGCCGAGGCCGAGAAGAGACAGAAAGACGAGACTTGCAGCGATGCGACTCATTCAACCTCCGTTGATTTGCTGGGGAAGGCCGGCCATGCCGGCCGCCGATCAGGGGGTAATGCGGCGCTTGCTTCCTGGTTCCCCCGGAGGCGGGGACGGCGCAAGGCACGAATTCCCGCTTCGCAGCCGGGTCTTGGCCGTGGCATGCTGCCCGACACGCGGCGAACCGCCGCACAAGGGGAGGGAGCGATGATCGAGCTTTATTACTGGTTGACGGATAATGGTCGCAAAGCGCTGTTGATCATCGAGGAGACCGGCCTGCCGCATCGCCGCCATCCGGTCGATATCGGCAAGCGCGAGCAGTTCCAGCCCGAGTATTTGAAGATCAGCCCCGGTCACAAGATTCCGGCCCTCGTCGACGATGACGGGCCGGGCGGGACGCGCGTCACGCTGTGCGAATCGGGCGCGATGCTCAAATATCTCGCCGAGAAAGCGGGCGGCGCGCTCTATCCAGCCGATCCCAAGCGCCGCGTCGCGATCGACCAATGGCTGTTCTACGGGAGCTCAACCTTCACGCCCCTGGCGCAGCAATATGGGCTCTTCACCCACCGCTTCCCCGAGAACGTGCCGCAGGCAAAGAAACATTACGAAACCATGGTGCGCGACTGCTTCGGCGTGCTCGACCGCCGCCTCGCCGAGACCGCCTATCTCGCCGGCAGCGACTTCTCGATCGCCGACATCTCCTGCTACCCCGATGTGCATATCCACGGCAAGGAGGGGATGGGGCTCGGCGATTTCCCCAATCTCGCACGTTGGCACGACGCGATCGCCGCGCGTCCGGCGACGCAGCGCGCCTGGAGCTGATCCTCCGGGCTTACGTGATCCGTCATTGCGAGAACGCCGCAGGCGGACGCGGCAATCCAGGGCTCGGATGTTGCCCTGGATTTCTAGGCTCGCAATGACGTGTCTCTAGCGGTGCGCTACTTCGCGCCGGCGAATGTCTTCTTCTTCGCTCGGTCGGCGTCGGTTTCGACGGAGTCGAAGCCGTGTGCGGACAGGTCGAACCAATTGCCCTCGGGATCGCAGCCGCGATACTCGGCATAGGGCCGGGTCGATGGGCGTTTCTTCGGTTCCTCCGTGCCGGCGGCGACAAGTTGCTCCGACATCTCGGCAACGTCGTCGACCTGGAAACCGAAATGATTGAGGCCGCAGGCTGCTTCGCCTTCGAGCCGCTGTGGCAGGATGGCGAGGCTGATATAGCCGTCGGTCAGGAACCACGCCTTGCCTTCGGTCTTGGTCGGCTCGGCCTTGTGCGCGACATCCATCTTGAAGACATCGCAATAGAATTTCGCGACCTTGTCGGGATCGCGCACGAACATCGCGAGATGGCGGATTTTCGGTCGTGACATGAGAGACCTCCTTTTGCGCAGCGGGGTTATGGCAGGAATTTCTCGGTGATGATCTGATCGTCCGGCACGGCGTGGTCGATGAGCTTCAGGTCGACCAGCGATTGCTGCACGGCCGCGAGCTTCTTGCGGTCGAAATGGCCGTCGGTGAAGAGGGTCGGCATTTCGAGATCGTAGCCTTTGGCCGCGATGGCATCGGGCAGCCGCGTCGCTTTCTGCGTGATTTTGACCGTCTCCGCCTTGTGATCCCTCATGTAGCGGATCGTCTCGAAATACCCGGCGAGGAATTTGCGCAGTGTCTCCGGATGCTGCGTCATCATCGTATCGCTGGCATAGACGATGTTGGCGATGAAATTGGTGATTTCCCGACCGGCATTGGCGAGGATGCGCACCTTGCCTTGGTCTTCGAGCTCCAGCGAGCGCGAGGTCGGGCCGATGATCCCGTCGACATTCTTGATCAAAAGTCCCGCGACGATGCCGTTCATCGTCCCGAGATAGGCGAGTTTGAAGTCGCTCGGTCCGATGCCATGCTGGCCCAAGATCGTTTTCGCGATCCAGCTCGTGAAGGAGCCGGTGGTGCTGACGCCGATCGTCTTGCCTCTGAGATCCTCGATCCTCTTGATACCGGTGTCTTCCGCGTTGATCACTAGCGATAGGGCCGCGAGATCGTTGCCATAGGCCGCGACGGCCTTTTCGGGCGCGCCCCTGGTCAGGAAGAGGATATCCGAGCCGGTGCCGGTGATGACATCGAGTGCGCCGGCATTCATGGCCTGGTGCATCTTGGCGCCGCCGGCGAAATCGATCCGTTCCACATCGAGACCGTATTTCTTGAAGATGCCGGTCGCGTTCCCGACATCGGACACGGAGAAAGAGAAACTGGTGGCCTCGGGCGTGCCGACACGAACCTTCTCGTCAGCCTGCGAGAGACCCGCCGAGCAGAGCAGGGCGATGGCCGTGATACCGACAATGCGAACAAACATGCTTCCTCCGTCGTTGCGCGGCGAAGGTAGCACGCGATATCCCACTCGTCACGGCTGCGCGCACCGAAGATGCGCCAATCTTGTCAACCCGTGGCTCGTTTGACGCTAAGGCGAGACTTCCTCGAGCACGCGGCGGCGCGTCTCGATCATATAGACCGAGGCGGCGACGCCGATCAGCGCGAAGACGGTGAAGATGAGGAACATGCCCTGAATGCCAAAGCGCGGGATGGAAAAGCCGACGATCAGCGGCCCGAGCGTCGCCGCGACGCGCAGCCAGAAGCTCGCCCAGGCGACGCCCATGGCGCGCATCCGCGTCGGGTAGATCTCGGCAGTGTAGAGAAAGATGCTCATATTGATCGAGCCGAGCCACATCGAGCAGAAACCGTAGCCCAAGAGCATGCCGAAGGCAGTGCCCGCGCCGACCGCCCACAGCTCGATGAGGCCCAGCGCCAGGAGCCCGAAGGCACCGATGAACCAATAGCGGCGGCCGGTACGGTCGATCAGCAGCGCGCAGATGACCGAGCCGATCACGCTTCCGGCGGGCGCGGCCACCGCGTAGTTGAGCGCCTGCTGCAAGGGCAGGTGATAGACCTCGCGATAGAGCGTTGGGACCCAGCCCTGCATGCCGTAGGAGATGATATAGGACGAGGCCCAGATCACCCACACGAGCAGCGTGCGCTTGCGATAGCGGCCCTCGAAGAGTTCCTGCCAGCGCGTTTTCTGGCCAGCCGGCGGGGCGTTGAGGACAGTGACCGGCGGCAAGGGCCGCTCGCCGCCTCGCGAGACGATGCGCTCGATGTGCGTGACGATCGCGTCGGCCTCGGCGAGCCGGCCTTTGGAGGCAAGCCAGCGCGGCGATTCCGGGCAATAGCGGCGCAGCACCAGCGCAATCAGCGCCGGCACCGCACCGATGATGAACATCCATTGCCAGCCGAGGCTCGGCACCACCGCGGCGCCCGCAACCCCCGCGCCCAAAAGCCCGATCGGGAAAATCATCTGATAGGAGAGGAACGAGCCGCCACGCCGTTCGGCGCGCAGGATCTCGCTGATATAGGTCGAGGCCACCGGAATCTCGCCGCCGAGGCCGATGCCCTCGACGAAGCGGCACCAGAAAAGCTGGTCGTAATTGGTGGTGAAGGCGCAGGCGAGGCTCATCAGCGCGTAAAGCGCGATGGTAAGCCGCGCCGCGCTGGTCCGGCCGATGCGCTCGGCCGCCCAGCCGAAGACGAACGCGCCCAAGGCCTGGCCGAGATTGGCGATCGAGATGAGCCCGCCAATGCTTTGCGGCGGAATGTGCCAGTCGCGCACGATGACCGGCAGCACGTAAGCGATCGCGAGGGAGTCGAAACTGTCGAAGAAGATCGCGACGCCGAGGAACGCCGTCACCGTGATATGCCAGCGCGAATACGGCAGACGCTCCAAACGCGCGGCGATGGTCTGCTCGTTGAGCGGCAGGGTTTCGGCCATGATCTCCCCCCTTTTGCCGAGTGCCTCGTCTCGCGGGCACCCGTTTTCACGCGCGTCTTATGGCCTGCATTATGCCCGCAAGCGCGGCCGTGGGACAGGGCATTCGCGCGCGGTGCGGCTCTAGCGAGGGTGGCGCCTATGGGCAACTGAGATCAGCCACTTTCACATTTGGGGCGGCCGGCCTAAAAGGGCGGTGAAGGCGGATGAACGGGAGGATGGCATGAGCGACCGGAACGCGTTGTCACGCATCGGCGGCGTCGCCTTGAGGCGCGAGACGAGCGAGGTCGAGCGCAAATTGCGCCGCGAGCTCGCGGCGGCGTTTCGGGTGGCGCATCATCTCGGCTGGAACGCCGACACGCTCAACCACATCACGCTGCGCATTCCGGGCACCGAGACCTTCCTCATGAACCCGTTGGGCCTGGGCTGGGACGAGATCACGGCCTCAGCGCTCGCCACCGCCGATTACAGCCGCAATGTCTTAAGCCATACCGGGGTGCGTTTGGCGCCGGCGGGCTACAATTTCCATTCCGGCATTCTGAAGGCGAGGGCCGACATTCACTGTGTCTTCCACACGCATGAGAGCGCGGGCACGGTGGTCGGCTCGATCGAAGGCGGTTTGCAGATTTTCGCCCAAGGCGGCTGCTTCCTCCATGGCGAGGTCGGCTATCACGATTTCGAGGGGCTCGCGCGCGAGGAGGACGAGGTGCCGCGCATCCTTGCCGATCTCGGCACGAAGCATACGCTCCTCATGAATAATCACGGCCTCTTGAGCGTCGGCGCCTCGATCGGCGAAGCCTTCGGCTGGATGCGCGCCCTCATCGAGGCGTGCACGCTGCAAGAGCGGGTGATGGCGACCGGCGGCAAGCTCAAGCCGCTCCCCGAGGCGCTCCAGGCGCACACCAAGGCGCAGATGACAAAGAGCCGCAATGCGCCGCGCGAGGATCATTCCTGGCAGTATTGGATGCGCGTCGCCGAGCGCCTCGATCCGGATTTCGCCGCGTAGGGCGGCCCAGCCTCACGCCTTCGGGAGGAACTTCTCCGTATAGAATTTTGCCATGTCGGGCGGCTTCGGGAAAGTCTTCATCTCGACGTAGGACCCTGCCAAGGTGGCGAGGCCTTTCGGATCGAAACGCCCGGTGCGCGACATTTTGGGAATGACGATGTCATAGGTCGCGCCGATGATGCTGGGCTCGAGCTTGGTGATCGGTCCCGCGATGCGCACCGTTTGCGCCTTGTCGCGCTGCATGAGAGCGATCGCCTCGAACCATCCCGCGCAGAACGCGCGGACCGCGTCCGGATGCTCTGTCATCGCCTTGGTCGAGGCGTAATTCGCGTGCATGACGAAGTCCTTGACGTAGTCGGAGCACGGGATCAGCACGCGGCCGGCTTTTTGCGGTTCGAGGAAAAGCCCGATCGCGACATCGACGACAACGGCATCCACCTGCTTGGAGCGGATCGCCGCCACCGCCGCCTGGGTGCCGCCAATGCCGACGGTCTTCATCGCGCTCAAGGGCCAGCCCTTCTGCCGCGCCAGCTCGAACACCATCCATTCGGTGACCGAGCCCGTCGAGGCGACGCCCACCACCTTGCCGCGCATGTCGTCGGTGGTCTTGATCGGCGAATCATAGGGCACGACGATCGCGATATCGGCCGGCGGGCCGAGCGTCTGGGCGATGGCGAGCGCGGGCTCGCCCTTGCCGACATCCGACATTGCCGCGCCCGAGCCCAGCGCGATATCGATGGCGCCGCTGATCATCGCCTGATGCATGCGCGCGGCGCCGTTGAAGGCGACGACTTCGAGCTCGAGCCCGCGCTTCTGGTAGAAAGCGTTGGCAACGCCGACATCGATCGGCGTGTAGGCGAGCAAGGTCGCGATCGATTTGCCGACGACGAGCTTCTGCTGCGCGGCGCGGCCGATCCGCGGCATGGCAATGGCGGTCGCACCGGCGGCGGCCGAAGCGGCCATGACTTTAAGGACGGTCCGCCTCGCCGGGCCTCTCGCGTGCATCGTTTGATCCCCCTGATGAACAATGTCGTTTGCGGCACTATAGCGGGCGGATTCCGCCTCTCAAGCGCGGCGCCTTGTCTCGGCGATGGGCCGCAGGCAAGATGGCAAGGCGATAAGGGAGGACATCGATGCGAGGCCAGGCATGAGCGGCGATCCCATCACCGGCGCCGCGATCCTCGATCAGATCGCGGCCAGCCGTATCGAATTCGTTGTCTCCGTGCCCGACATCACAACGAGCGCGGGTTTGCTGTGGCCGCTGGTCGAGGACAAGCGGTTTCGCCTCATTCGCGTCTGCAAGGAAGACGAGGGCGTCTCGATCTGCGCTGCCATGTCGGTCTGCGACAGGCGCGCTCTGTTGCTCATCCAATACACGGGGCTGCTCGACTCGATCAACGCGCTGCGCTCCGCGGGCTGCGAATATAAGATGCCGGTCTGCGTGATGGCGGGGCTCCTCGCCAAGGAGCCGGGCGTGCCGCCGACGCAATCCAAAAGCTTCGGCCTGCGTATCGTCGAGCCGATCCTCGATGCGATGAAGATCCCGCATGCGCTCCTCGAAGATGCGGGCGACGAGCGCAGCATCCGTCCCGCCATCGACGGAGCCTATGCGAGCGCCTATCCGACCGCGTTGCTGATCGGGAGGCAGATGTGAGTGCGATCCAGCGCGATCGCTGCTTCGAGATCCTGGCGCGCGAGGTGCGCGACGAGATCATCGTGCCGGTCTATCAGGCGGCGCAGGAATGGCACGCCATCCGGCCGGATTATGCGCTGACCTACTACTCGATCGGCGCGATGGGCCAAGCCTCGTCCTGCGCCTTGGGCCTAGCGCTTGCGCGGCCGGACAAACGCGTCGTCGTCCTCGATGGCGACGGCAGCCTCCTGATGAATCTCGGCGCGCTGGTGACGATCGCCAGCCAGAAGCCGGCCAACCTGCTCCATTTCCTCTGCGAGAACGGGATGTACGAGGCGAATGGCGGCCACCCGATCCCCGGCCGCGACCGGGTCGATTTCGCTGCGATCGCGCGCGCCGCCGGCTATCGCCGTGCCGAGACGATCGACCGGCTCGAAGATTTCGAGGCGAAAATCCCCGGCCTGTTGCGCGAAGAGGGGCCTGTCTTCGTTGTCTTGAAGCTCGTGCCCGGCGCGCCGCCGCCGCAGGATTACGCCTTCATCCACGGCGCCGCGACCCGCGCGACCTTCAAGGCGGCGCTGAAACGCGGCTAACCGGCCCGGGCCCACGCGATACCCTTGCTCGGCGGAGCGTAATTCGCCACTCTCGGCATTAAGAGGAACGCGAGTACTAAGGGGAGGGGGCGATGCGGCTGGTCTCATATCGGCTCAAGGGCGAGGCGGGCGTCGGCGTCATGGTCGACGACAAGAATTTCGTGGCCTTGCCCAAGGCGGCGCCCGAGCTGCCGCGGAGCCTCAAAGGGCTGATCGAGATGGAGGGCGGCTTCGCCAAGGCGGCGGCCGCGGCCAAGGGCAGGAAGCCCGATCTCGCCTTCAGCGATGTCGTGCTCGATCCGCTCATCACCGAACCCAACGCCATCTGGTGCCTCGCGCTCAATTACAAGCTCCATATCAACGAGACCGGCCTCACCACCTCGGCGAAATATCCGCAGATTTTCCTGCGCATGCCCTGCAGCCAAGTCGGGCATTTGCAGCCGATCCTCTGCCCCGATCCGAAAATCTCCACGAAATACGAATATGAGGGCGAGCTCGCGGTGATCATCGGCAAGGGCGGGCGGCATATCCCCGTCGAGCGCGCGCTCGATCATGTCGCGGGCTATGCCTGCTACAATGAAGGCTCGGTGCGCGAATATCAGGGGCATAACCGCCAATTCGGCCTCGGCAAGAATTTCGAGCAATCGGGCAGCTTCGGCCCGTGGCTGATGACGCCCGACGAATTCGGCGATCCTTCGAGCACCGCA
>Ga0207707_10001515_pt1 | contig 21464 bp, 17 predicted proteins | sample KBSC83BmetaG_FD_184336 | JGI IMG/M metagenome (GOLD analysis project Ga0207707, IMG submission 184336) | Corn rhizosphere microbial communities from Kellogg Biological Station, Michigan, USA - KBS C8-3B metaG (SPAdes) (version 2) | ecosystem: Host-associated > Plants > Roots > Rhizosphere ...
TGCGAGCGACAGCGCTCTGCGAATAGTTCGCACTGATCGCTTTGTTGTATTGGGTTTGTGACGCAAGCGCGACCTTCGGCCTGTAGTATGGCGTGGTCGCGGCGGCCGAGAACGTCGGGGTCGAGAGCGCTGGTCCGAATGCAAGCGGGCGATTGACGATGGTGCGGAGCCAGACGCCAGTCGTTCTCGTCGCGGTTGTGCCCGACATCGTTCCGGCGAGCAGCTGGAATTCGCCGGTCAAGAGCTTGGCGATCGGTATCGCGGCGTACGGTACCGACACGTTCGCCACGTTGTTGGCGGCGGCGAGTGCGACTCCGGTCCCGCGCGGGCTGAAGAACAGAACGGCGACGGACGCCTTGGAGCCGGTCGGAACTCCACTGATCGTTGCATGTGCCGACGCCGGCGCGAACGCGGACGTTGAGGCGAAGTCGAGAACAGGCAGCGTCGATCCCGACGTTGGATTCAGCGATCGGCGGATGATGATGCTGTTGACAGCCAGCGACGTGTTGGCGCGGGTGGCAATGAGGTCGCGCGCTCCGACCTCCACGTTGTTCAGCGTGAACGTGGTTGGGCCACCGCCGAACAGGAACGCCGCGGCCGTACCGAGTTCGACCTCTGCAACCTGCCCCGTGACGACGTGCGCCACGGATCCCTTCACGATTTTCGTGCCGGGGCAGTTGACGGTTTGCGTTTTGGTCTGGCCGCTGAAGTCTGCGAGCGTCGCGAACACGACATCCAGGGCGAAGCCCGCGCCCTGCTTCTTCACGGTGGCCACGCCGCCTTTTCCTGTCGTGAAGGTGTAGACGAATGTGCTGCCGCTCGAAGGCAGCACGCGCCTCCAGGCGCCGGTGCCATCCTGCTCCGCGGACCAGATGGGCGCATTGGCGGCGCAATAGGTGACCGTGATGGACCCGCCGGCGAGCGCGGTCGGCGGCGCGAGCGTCGGCATGACGACGCGCGGTTCGGTTGGATTGTCGCCGTTACAAGCGGCGAGCGCGGCGAGTGTGGCCGCGCCGGTGACACAAGCGAGACGGCTGATCGTGGCGGTGCGCATTGCCAGGGTTCCTCGGCATCGAAGCGTGGGCGGGGTGACGGTCCATCCCGTGTGACGCAGTACACGCGCGTTCGCTCTCAGGCAAACGGCTGGGGACGCCAGAGGTTCGTGATGCGGCTGCCGTCGAGCCCGCTACGGCGTAGGGGGCGACGCGGTTGTCCGTTAGGCGCGTCGTTCTCCGCTCGCCGCGGACGGACACGGCCTTCACCGATTCTCATGGCCGTTTCCGAATCGACAATATCAATATCGGAACCGGGCGGTTGATCCTCTCGACCGCTCGCACCGGGTATCACTTGCGCTCCGCGCCCCGACCCGTCAGCGCCGTGGTCCAGCTTGCTTCGCCTAACTGAGCGCGTCAATATTGTACGCCGTGAGAGTCGCTCTTGGTGTATCACTCGGTATTTTCGCGCTCGCTTGCTCGAGCTCCGGGACAGCAGCACATGGCTCGCTAACTTGCTCTTGGTCCGGCCGCAGCGGCAATGTCAGTCTCTCCGTAACTATCGACGACAGCAACGGCCAGCTTACGGGTCGAGGCGCCTTCGACTCGGGGACGGGTCAGTCGAATGCGCGAACCTTCCCGTTAGCGGCACGAGCGAAGGCGTCCTGGCTTTCACCATGACCGGTTCGTCGAGCGGCGCGCTGTCCGTGTACGCGGTGAGTTTCGCCGGCAGCATCAACGGGTCGAATGCGTCCGGGTCAGTAACATGGAACGATGATGCAACGCCAATGACGCTCACTAAATCCTAACGGGTCGCCGCCTTTGAGTCCTGGTTGACATCGGAATAGTGTAGGGTCAATGTTAGGCCGTCCACCGCGAGGCCCGCTTGGATAAGATTGGCGAGCAGCTCCCAACCCTAGGGATCACCGCCGCGAGCCTAACGCTCGTTTTTCTCGGCTTTCTTTTGGCAAGTTTTGAGGGCTTCACGGCGGAAGCTCGCAGCACAGTCGCACCAAAGTTTCGCCGGCGGGGCTGGCTGGCCGTCGGGGGAATCGCTTGCGCGCTCGTTTCTGCCGTGCTCGGCGCTGTTAGTGTCGCAACGGTCCATTCCTATCGGTGGGTTGACGCGGTTGGCATTGGGTGCCTGGGTCTTTGGACGGTTCTTACGGCCGCGCAGGCGATCAACGTGGTCCTCGAATTGAAATGAGCCTTACACTCAGGGTTGAGCAGCGACTCACTGCAGTTGGCCTTGTGGTGTTCTACGATGGCTCTGCGAGCGCGTGGAAGGATCTCGCGAAGAAATCCCACGACTTTGTTATTGCGACATTTCCCAAGCACGCCATCATTCGACAGGACGACCTCAAGGAGCTCCTCATCCCTTTGCTTGAGGTTAACAAATCGCTCGGCGAGTTCCTCAAGCAGAACAAGCTTACACAACGATATTGGGTGGAGTATTTTGCCGAACTGATTCTCGATCGAACCTGGCAATCTATTCATCCGCAGAGGTAGCGCCATGTCAGGGAAGGACAAGAGAACGCTAAAGGCTGAAGCGGCCGCGTTCGTTCGAAGCGTAATTACAGACGTGTACCGTCAACGCGCATCGCAAGCGACGGTCGACGCGGTAGCGCAGCGCGTTATCCAGTCGCTGCCCAAGATGCGAGCCGACTCGACACACACAACACCTACAGACAAGAGCGCGCAGTAGTTCTTGGGACGAGCGAATTGCGTTAGACGAGCGGCGGTGTGAAATAGTAGCATAGAAGAGCTCGACGGTCGCGCGCCGTAGCTGAGCGCGCGACAGTTACGCCCTCGAGGCGGTTCGCTCACCGGCACGACGCCGGTTGGACTGAGCCACCTTTGTCATCTCGCGTCCGGCGTTCTTACGCACGTTGCCGGCTTGCAACACGCCTGACACAGTTCTCAAGATCCCGCAGCCCAACGGTCGCGGTTCGCTCTATGCGGCCGGCGTTCGCCGCAATCGCGGCGCCTCGGGTCGGCCGAAGGATGCGATTCGCGCAAAGCTGCGCCGCCTGGTGGACGGGACGAGTGTGGCGTTCCTCGAGGGACTCTTGAGCGGCGACGCCTCCTTAAAATTAGGCGCTGTGAGCCGTTGTTTGACTGCTGGCCCTAGCGATGTGCAAACCCCGACCCTAGCGTCAAGCAGATGGTCTCCGTCTAGCGCTCCGTAAGGCAAGTCGCCTAGCGTAGATGGCCGAAGTGCATCTCCATGAAGCCGCCCAATGGCCACCGGAGAGCGGCAACGCACTCTAACCGCCAGACGACGAGGGCGAGAGCACTTCTCCGAATGTCAGATATTGCAGAGCAATCTGACGCGACGCTTAGAGTAGTCCTATCGCGAGTTGCTTTCCCGATGCCCAACGAATCTACAAAGCCGAGTGAGTACGAGATCCGCCGCGTCGTCAATGCGGCACGCGAAATTTGGATGCGTCGACTAGTTGACCATTCGCGAGCGAATTCCCTGCTTTTTTTTCGCGATCTCAAGGTCGGCACTCTTGATCTAACAAATGCAACAGAAGCTGTCGAACGGCTCCTCAATGGCGAAGCCGTGGGTGTCGATCTCCTTGCACTCGCTGCTCGTGAGCCCAGCCTACAGGATCCCGTTCTGCGTATTCGTGAGCATGACGAAGCCCGAACGCGGATCAAGAGTGCGCTTGTCGCCCTCAGGCGGAAAGCACTGAGCAATCTTGAGGAAAAAGGTATCGGGACTCTTCATCTCGCCTTCGCGCTTACAACTTGGCCGGCCCCGGATGGGGGTCGTGCATACAATGCGCCGGCTCTGCTCGTGCCTGCGCGCATAGAGTCGCGCGGTCGTTCGAGTGATGAATTGCGGTTGTTCGTATCTGGAGACGCGCAAGTCAATCCGGTCCTAATACACGTGCTCGAAGAGAATTACGGTCTGCGGTTAGACGCCAACACCATCCTCAGCGGCTGCGGGAGCATTGATGATGCTGGTGAATGGCGTGTCAAACCCCAATCAGTAGTTCGGAGCGTCGCTGAATCGATCACGGCCGTCGCAGGTTTCGAAGTGAGTCCTCGCGTCATCTTAGCGAATTTCCAGTTCGCTAAGATGGCCATGGTGGAGGATATCAAGAAGAACATCGGGCCAATGGCGGCCAGCCCGATCGTAGCCGCAATTGCGGGACACACGGAATCGCGCCGCTCACTATCCGAGCCAGGCATCGACCTCAGTCTGTCGGCGTTAGATGAGCGTCCAGCAACTGACGATTTTCTCGTACTTGACGCCGATTCGAGCCAGCAGCGTGCAATCGTTCTCGCTAGTCGCGGCGAGAATGGTGTAGTGCAAGGGCCACCGGGGACAGGAAAGAGCCAGACAATCGCGAACCTCATTGCGCAGTCCGTTGCCGATGGAAAGCGAGTGCTCTTCGTCGCCGAGAAGCGAGCAGCGCTCGACGCTGTCATAAAACGCCTTGCGCATCCCGACGTCCAACTGGAGCACCTCATACTTGACCTACACGGCGCATCAGTATCTCGGAAAGAAGTCATGGCGAAGCTGGCCGACACCTTGGATCAGATTCGTCACGCGACCCCGCCGGAGGGGGTGGAGGCAGTCAACAGAGGGTTCGAGGCGCGTCGTCGGCAGTTGAACGCGCATGCAAGGCTCGTGAATGGGCGGCGCGAACCGACTGGGCTTTCAGTAAGTGAAATGATCGGCCGTTTACTCCTCCTGCCGCCTGAGGCACGCTCCTGGATTCGCATTCGAGGCGAACGCCTGGCGCAGTTGACACCGGACCGCGCCGATGCAGTTAGGCAATGGTTGCTGGAGGGAACAGCATATCCAACTCTCTTGCTGGGTACGGACACATCGGCCTGGAACAACGCAGATATCCGCAGCGGCGCCGAGGCGCAGAAGGCACTCGATCTGGCGACTGGCGCTGCAGCGCAACAGTGGCCGGCGTTTGCGGCCGCTCTTGCTCGCGTTGTTCGCCAGCTGGGCATTCGCGCGCCGGAAACCTTGGACGAGACTTCGAATCTGCTTCGTGTGCTCGAGAGCGTTGTAGGGCTGCGTGAGCACTACTCGTCCGCAATTTTCGCGAACCGACCGCAGGACTTGGCCGCGGCATTGGCGCCGGCTACGAACGGTGCCCCGGCTCGCGCCTGGGCGTATTTGACTCGCCCGAACTATCGCGCCGCGCGACGCTCCTTGCGCAAACTGCGCAACGTGTCCTGCACGGCCGCCACGTTAGGCGAAGAAGCTACACTCGCGGCCCACACACTCGATAACTGGCGCGCTCTTCAACCCGCCTCCGATTTGCCTACGGACATTGAAGGCGTGAAGGAATTGTGCAGCGCCTTTGTGGCCGTCGACCAAGCAACAATGGCTCTCGGCGCAATTACTGAGGGCGGAGCCTTTAGGTCGATGGAGCTTGGGTCTGCGGAGCGACGCCTCCACGCGCTAGCCGAAGATTCGCGCACGCCGTACCGGCTACCTAGTGTCCTCGCCTCCAGGGCGCGATTTGCGGAGAGCGGTCTGAGCTTCTTGCTGGATGACCTTCGGAATGCTGCCGTTCCCGTCGAGCACTGGAGGGTGCGCTTTGAACACATCTGGCTCCACTCAGCTCTTGACCAAGCTCTCGCTTCCGATCCTTCTCTGGCCTCGTTCAAAGGTCGCGTACACGAACAACTGATTGAAGAGTTCGTAAGACTGGACAGCGAACGAGTTCGGCTTGCCGGGCAACGTGTGCGGAGGCTTCACGCCGAGCGCGCCATCGCCGCACAGAACGAGCACTTTGAGCAGGCGAACCTCGTACGCACTGAGGCTAATAAGAAGAAGCGCCACATCGCACTCCGCGAGTTACTTGCGCGAGCGCCGGATGTCCTTACACGCTTGGCACCTTGCTGGGTCGCGAGTCCACTCTCTGTCAGCCAGCTACTTGAAGGCAGCAACAGCCACTTCGACCTCGTGGTCTTTGACGAGGCAAGCCAAGTTCTTCAAGAGGAGGCGATTCCGGCGCTTTATCGTGCAACTCAGGTCGTCGTCGCCGGCGACCAACACCAACTGCCCCCAACGACCTTCTTTGCGACGGCAGTCGAAGAACCCGACGAGGTTGTTCACGACGCCTACGACGCCGACGCGGTCATGAACGCGACCGCAGCCATCGGTGGATTCGAAAGTCTGCTCGGAACAATGCAGGCTTTCGTGCCCAACTGGATGCTCGAATGGCACTATCGAAGTCGCGATGAGCGTCTGATCGCTTTCTCAAACGCGCACATTTACGCCGGAAGGCTCATAACATTTCCCAGTGCGAACGGTTCCACGGTCATTCGCCACATTCACGTGCCGCACGACCCCGCACTGGGTGGCCAGGAAGAGAGTGCATCGCGTGAGATCGAGGAAGTCGTTAGGCAGGTGCTTTCTCACGCCACCGAGCGACGGCACGAATCACTGGGCGTCATCACGCTCGGCATTAAGCACGCAAACCGCCTCCAAGCCGCGCTCGACCGCGCACTCGAGCTAAGACCGGAACTCGTTGATTTCTTCTCACTCGACCGAGAAGAGCGCTTCTTCATCAAGAACCTCGAAACCGTTCAGGGCGATGAACGCGACGCTATTATCGTGTCCGTTGGGTACGGCAAGACGGCGAGTGGCGACTTGCCTCACCGGTTTGGCCCGCTGACTCAGGATGCCGGATACCGGCGGCTGAATGTAGCGATAACGCGCGCCAGACAGCGCATGTGTGTCATCAGCTCGTTTGCGCCTCACGAAATAGACCTCGATCGCTCTGGCAGCCGGGGCGTGCGCCTTCTAAAAGCGTATCTCGAATATGCGGCGAGCGGGGGTACCCGTCTGTCTGATGTTGAGGAGGCAGGACAGTTGCCACTCAACGCTTTTGAGGCAGACATCCGTGACGCGCTTGATGGACGTGGCATTCACACTCGAGCGCAGTATGGCAGTTCCCGCTATAGAATCGATCTAGTTGCAATGCACCCCACGAAGTCCGGTCGACCCGTACTTGCTATCGAGTGCGATGGCGCGGCGTACCACTCGAGTGCCACCGCTCGTGACCGGGATCGGCTTCGGCAATCACACCTGGAACGTCTCGGTTGGCGATTTCATCGGATCTGGTCAACGGATTGGTTCCATAGTCGCGAAGAAGAAATCATTCGGGCAGTCATAGCGTATCAAGACGCTGTCCGTCGCGCGGACGAAGCAGACGGCGATATGCCGGCCGAGGCCCACTCCGACATGTCGCACGTCCTAGAAGCGCATTTGACCGTTGCCACGCCCGCCGCCGTGCAGCGTGGTCCGAGACCAGTCTTGCAACGGCGCGATGATATAAACGAGTATGACGACCAAGAACTGCGCCAACTTGCCCAGTGGATCGTTTCTGACGGACTATTGAGGACGGATGAGGAGTTTGTGCGCGAGCTGTTCGACGCGCTGCCCTTTCAGCGAATGGGGACCAAGATACGAACGCGTCTTGAGCGAATCGCCCGCATTGCAATGAGCGGCGGCGATGCTGGCAGACGAAGTTCGTAGTCTCGCCGTCGCATGCGTCGCGCTTGACTATGGCAGTCCTTCAGAGCAGCAGTCAGGTGCGGAATAGGCCAGACGACCGCGCCGCGCTACTTAGTCGTTGGCGCCGTTAGGCGACCAAACAGTGCGCTGTTCCCGCCACTCGGGCCGACATTTTCGCGCGTTGCGGTCATGCGTCACCCGCGTCGCGCACGAAAGCAATCAACCAGCGACCAGCGACCGCCCCGAATGTAGCAGAGGTGGTAGCAGACCCGACGCGATTCACGCGGTCTCGGCGAGGCTCAGCGGGATTCGCTCATAGAGCAAGCATTCTTGCTAGAGGTACGTCAGATCTCCCAGTTGCTCCAGACCACCCCCTCCGCCGCCACCGGCTCCGGATGCTCGGCCAACGTCATCCGCAGATCCGTCCACCGCACCCGCCCGCCTAACGCAATGAGAGTCCGATACGCGTGGAGATAGTCGGTCTGCGACCGGAACGCCACGCGCCGCGTGCCGCTCCGGCGCGCGTAGTCGGCCAGCGCAATCACCGTCGCACCCAGGTCCGCGCCCGGTGCGAGCACCAGCTTGAGCACGCGCGTCTCCTCGCGCGACCGGCCCTCGACTAACGGAGCCGTGTGGCACAGCGCGAACCCCGTCAACCGGCTCCCGCCGCGGAACAGCACCGTGTCGCCCAGCCCCAGCTCCTCGGTGAGCGCCAACTCGCGCGTGAAGTCGTAGCCGGGCAAGAGGCCGTCCACGAGCGCGCGACACTCGCCCAACGCATCGTGCTGGTCGCGCGTGCTCAGCCTGCCTAACAATATCGGCGCGTGCTCGGCGTGCGCGCCGTCGAGCGTGATCGTGATCGTCAGCCGCCCCGGCACGAAGCCGAGCGACGAGTAGAAGCCGATGTTGTCCATGGTGCGCGGCATCGTCTCGAGGCCGATCGTCGACGCACGCGCCCGCTCGAGCCACGCGATGCCCGACCGCACGATCTCCTTCCCCACACCGCCGGCCTGGCTCTCCGGCCTAACGGCCAACGGACCCATCCATCCTTCGGTGCCCGAACAGTGCACGACGTTGAACGCTACGATCTCGCCGCGCTCGTCGCGCCACAACAACGCGCCGGCCCCCGCATCCTCGATCGCGTAGCGCCAGATGAGCGGATTCAGGTACGGCACGCGCACGCCCACCATGCCGTCGCGACGATAGCGCTCCGTGAAGCTGTCGCTGAAGACCTGGTTGAGCGCGGGGATGTCTTCCACACGCGCCCGCTGCGGGCCGTCGGGATGGTGGCCCGTGCGCCAGGACCGCGCCACGGCCATCAGTCCGCCGCTCCAGCGCCCGCGAGCTCCAGCGCCTTGAGATCCCCGACATCGAGCGGCTGGCGCTCATCGCGCGTCGCCACCGATGCGCCGGTTGCCGCGTCGTATCGCACGGTCACCACCTGGTCGAGCATGTCGCGCACCGACTCGATGTGCGTGATGAGAATTACCTGCTCGAAGCGGTCGTGCAGTCCGCGCAGCAGCTCCAGCACGCTCGCGCGATGCGCATCATCGAGCGAGCCGAAAATCTCGTCGAGCACGAGCAGCGAGAACGGCTGCCCCGAACGCTCGGCGATCATCTGCGAGATCGCGAGCCGCAGCACGAGATTGGCGAGATCTTCCTCGCCGCCCGAAATCACCGGCTTGGGCATCGCGTCCTCGAGGACCACGACGTTGTACTGATCGTCGAGCTCGAGCTCCGTGTAGCGGCCGCCGGTGAGATCGTTCAGGAATCCGCTCGCCAACTCGGACAGCTCGGGACGCAGCTGGAAGTTGAGGTCGTTGCGCAGGTCCGTGTACGCGCGGTCGAGCTCTTCGTGCAGGCGCTTGCGGACGTTGAGCTCGCCTAACAGACGCAGGCGCTCCGCGAGCTCGGCCGCGGCGCGGCGCGCCTGCGCTTCGGCCAGTTCGGCGGACGCGAGCTCGCTCTCGGCCGTGGCCGCGGCGAGGTCGGCCGCGTGCATGTCGTCGGACGCCTTGGTGTGCTCGTCGCGCAACGCGGCATATAGCTGCTCCGACACGTTGAGCGCCGACTGGCGCGCGCGGAGATCCGTGACGCGCGCACGGAGCGCCGCCTCGGCGTCGTGCAGTTGGGCGCGCTCGCGGAGCAGCGCCGGCTCGCGCTCGATCTGCGCGCTCAGCCGCGTCGCCTTGGCGTCGAGCGGCATCAGACGGTCGAGCTCGCGGCGCACGAGATCGTGGCGCACCGGGTCGTAGCCGGCCGGGATCGTCTCCAGGTCGCTGCGCAGCGCCGCCACGCGATCGCTCTTGGCCGCGATCTCGCCGCCTAACTGTGCCAGCTCCTGCACCGCGTGCTGCACCTTGAACAGCCGCCGCTCGAGACCCTTCACGTCGTCGGCCACCACGCGACGACGCTCATCCAGCTCGCGCAAATCGGCGGGCATCTCGAGCAACTGCTCCATCCGGCCCTTGTAGTAGTTCCCGTCCACGAGCACCGTCTCGAGTTGACCATCGAGGAGCTCGAGCACCGTGCGCATCGTGCCCTTGAGCGGCCGAGCACACGTGGGACACGCGCCATCTTCACCGGCGGCGGCGAGCCGGTCCCGCTGCTGCTTGAGCTCCGCGTACTGGTCGCGCAGCGCCTGGCGCTTGGTTTCCGCCTCCTGCTTGTCGCGCACCCATTCTGTGCGGCGCGCTTCCACCTTGCCATCCAGCTCCTCGAGCGACGCGCGCTTCTCGTGCAACGCGAGCGTGGCCTCCTCCTCGAGGCGCGGCGCCGTGTCGAGCCGAGCCCGCCGCTCGTGGAGCTTGGCCAGCTCGTCCTCGAGCAGCGCGCGCGACGCAACCAGCGATTGGCGCCGGCCGTCCTCGCGCGCCAACACCTCGAGGTGTTGGAACTCGGCGTGGAGCACGGCATATGGAATGAGCTCCGTGGCGAGCGCGTCGCGCTCGGCCTTGGCCGCGGCGATGCCGCCTAACTCACGGGCCAGGCGCTCGGCGTCGCGCGCCAGACCCGCCTCCTCGCCCTCGGCCACGCGGAGCTCGGCGAGGAGCGCCTGCAGCGCTTCGCGTTCGCGCTGCGCCAGCTCCCACTTGGGCCTGACGCGCTCCAGGACCGCCTGCGCTCGACCGCGCGCGTCACGCGCCGCCTGCGTGGCGCGCGCGGTGGACGCGAGACGCCGGCGCGCATCCTCGAGCTGCTTGCCTACCACGTCGGCGTCCGGCATGCCCTGCTGGATGCCGGTGATCTGCGAGCGCAGCTCCGTGAGGTGGCCGCGCAGGATCTTCTGCGCATCGCGCAGCCGCTCGTACCCCAACACGTGGGACAGGAACTGCGCGCGCTCGGCGGGTTTCATGGCCGCCATCACGCTCAGGTCCTTCTGTCCCGTGAAGTACGTGTTGAAGAACTCGTCGCGCGTCATGCCTAACTTGCGGGTGAGGATGTCGGTCACGCCGCTGATCGAGTTCGCGATCGGCGTCGCCGCGCCATCCAGATAGAGCTCGGCGTTCGTCAGGCCGCGGACCACGCGGTAGCGGTGGCCGGCGAGCTCGAAGTCGAGCTCGACGCGCACCGTGGCCCGTGCCGCCGCGCGGTTGAAGCGGATCGACTCGCGCGTCCCGCGCGCCGCGGTGTTGCCGTAGATCGCCCAGGCCAGCGCTTCGAGGACCGTCGTCTTGCCCGATCCGTTAGGCCCGATGATGCCGGTGAGCCCGGCGTCGAAATCGATCCGGGTGTCCGCGTGCTGGCGGAAGTTGGAGAGGGCGATCCGGTTGAGACGCACTACCGCTGTCCGTCGGCGACGGGACCGGCCACCGGCCCCACCGCCTGCTCCGACGCCGCGTCGGCGGCGTCCAGATACTCGAGGCCCAAGGACACCAGCGCCGCGCGGTCCAGGTCGGCCTCGATCGGCCGGCGCGACAGGTACGTCTCCACCATCTCGCGCAGCGTCGCCCTGCGCCCGCCGGCCGGGTTCAACGTTAGGCGAACGGTGTCGGGCTTGTGCGCGTCGAGGTGGAAGTGCAGCGCGCGCCGCTTGTACTCGCGCAGCGCCCGGTGGTCCAGCTCGCGTACCACGTGCCGCGGGATCTCGCGCAGCACGAGCCGCACCACCCGGTCGTCGATCCCGCCCTCACAGGCCTCGACGCGCTCGCGAATGGCGGCGTCGATGTCCGACGCCGACAACCCGCGCGCCATGACCGGCGCGAGCTCGGCTAACCGTCGCGCACCTGCAATCACATGGAATCGATGCGTGCCCGCGCCCAGATCGTACTCGATGAACCCCTTCCCCGGCACACCTGTCGCGCGCTCCTCGTGCATCTCGCTCCACATGTTGGGCGGCAGGTACTCGAGGGACCCGCAGTAGTACATATTGGTGGACAGCTTTTTCTGTACGTGGTAGTGGCCTAACGCCACGTACGTCCAGCGGTCCGGACCGATCGTTTCAATGGGCACGGGCGCCGACGGACGATCGGGGTAGGCCAAGTTAGGCGGAAGCATGCCTTCCACCTCGCGGTGCATCGCGAGCACGTTGTACCGCGCTTCGCGATCCGGCTCGAACTCCGGACATGGCGCGCCCGCCGGGAGATCGGGCACCGCGAGCACCGACATCTCGTGCGCCGGCAGTGGGATGCGACGCGGCCCGGCAGCAACCACGTGTACGTGATCATCGATGCGTGTGAACAGCTCGAGGATGCTTCCCGTCTCGGTCGCGCGCGGCCGATCGTGATTGCCCGCGACGATCACGACCTCGGTGTCCGGCAGCGCGAGCCTGAGCTTCTGCACGTGCGTGAACGCTTCGATGATCGCCGCGTTCATCGGACGCACGGAGTGGAACACATCGCCCACGATGAGCACCACGTCCGGACGCAACGCGATCACGCGCTCCATCGCGCGACGGAACACGAGCGCAACGTCCGCCTCACGCTGGTTGATCCCCTCGGGCGTGAGCCGGTGGTACTGCCGGAAGCCGAGGTGTAAGTCGGCCAAATGGACGAGGCGCACTCCGAAAACTACCGCTTAAGCGTAGGGCCGACTAGCCGAACGGCGCGCTCAGTGTACGCTCGCCGTGTGCATGTGCTGCGTGATGTCGGTCTGCATCCGGACTGGCGTGGCCGTGGAGCCGGTGCTCGGCACGAGCGTCGATACGAGACCGATCGTCGCGCGGGCATCGATCCACCAGCCGCGTCGCCGGTCGACGCACAACATGCCCATCACCTTACCCGATGAGCTCACCCGCAATCCGTTCGCGAGTGGACGGGAACCCGGATCGCGTGTGATGGTGCCGTGCATGGAGACGAACGCGAGCGTCCCATCACTCGAGAGCGAGTCCAGGCGATAGGTGGCGCGGAGCACCGCGGCGTAGCCCTTGTTCGCGTCGCCCACCACCGGCAGCGACGTCACACGCTGCCAACTTTGCTTCACGCTCACGGGCCCGTCGGGAAGAGTGGCCGGCATGCCCGACACCACCGCGCGGATGTCCGCCGAGAGCTGCGGTGGAACGGCGAGTACGGCGGCCGATCCATCGGGGGCGATGTGCAACCGTACGCGTTGCCCCTGCATCGCGCGCCGAATCTCCTCGGGTTCAGCCGGCTGTCCATCGGAGATGAGTGAGACCGAGTCCGTGATCGTGGTGATCGTGGTACCGGTTTCGTCGCTGCCCTGCACCAACACGCGCGACAGCAGGAGGAGCGACGTGTGCATCGTCATCGTCGTGTCGCTGCCGTGTATATGCACGGTGCCCTTCATCGACACGTCCTGCTCGAAGCGAGTGAACAGCGTGTCGCCCACTTTGGGCTTGATGCGGAGCACGACGTTCGATGTCTGTCCGCGTGCGGCGCCCGGGGTAAGGAAGCACGCGAGACCGAGCGCGACGAGGCGTATGCACGCCCCCGTCGGCCCAACTGATGGAACACGCGGCCAGCCGCGCCCCGCTAAGGACATGTAAAGACCGGTTGATGGACAGCCGATACGTACACCGCTGGACGGCCGTTTGCTCCGTTGCCCGTCTCGAATTGCCTCCTGCCCTACGGAGCACTACCCCGCGCTGGTTGCAGGAAGGCGGCGCTCCGCGTCCATCAGCATAGCGGCCGGCGCCATCTGGCACCGGCGAATGCAGCACCGTTGCCGGTCTGCACAACCGAGACCCGCGCGTCCAACCGTGGGATCCCCGCCCAAGTGAACATTCCGATCGTGCGTGTGGCGAGACAATTGGTACGGATCGCGACCGTGTGGCTGGTCGCTTCCGCCTGCGGCAAGGCGCACGCTTCCGGGCGCCGTGACGCGGCGACGCACGCTGCACCATCCGGCCCGCATCTCGATCTTCGTTCACATCCCGATCTCCTGTTCGAGGTGTTCGGCGACGCGAATGATCCGCGCATGATCCCGATCGCGGCCGTCGGGCACGATCAGTTGCAGCAGATCGTGCTCGACTCGACCGGCTGGCGTGAGCTGGACGCCGACTACTTACGGAGCTCGAAGTCCTATTCGTTATTCGTCGATGGACGCGCGACCGGAACAGTCAAGGTGCGGCGCGGAATGTGGCAGAGCGACGACGCGCTCTACTCGCTGCCCGGCTGTCAGCTGCTGACGCCGATGGCGGCGGTGCGTATGGAGGGACTGAGTGCCAACCCGACTTTCACCGTCGAGTATCTCGCCTCCACCGCTGCACTCGGTCACCAACGAAACAGCAAGGCGATGCCGGGTGCCGAAGTGGAGCGCATCGCACGGTCGATAGGCGTGCAAGCGGCGCAGACGGTCGGCATCAAGCAGGCGACGCTCGATTCGCTCGACTTTCGCGCTGTGGCGTTCCCGAGCGGCGACGGTCCGTGGCCGACGATCGTCGCGGCCTTCATCGATCCCGCCGCCGAGAATCCCGCATCGACGCAGGAGACCACGACGCATCTCATCGTGATCGCGGATCGCGACGCCGCGGCGAGCGAGTACCACATCACATACACGCATCGCGTGCAGGGTCCGCTCGCGAGCTCCAGTTTCCGTCGCTACTTCGACCACCTCGATGTCAACGGCGACGGTGTAGACGAGATCTTCCTGGAGGGCTGGCAGTTTGGCGGCGACACGTTCCTGTCCGTGCTGTCGTGGAAGGACGGCAAGTGGGAAGAGACGTATCGGACGCGGACGAAGTGGTGCCTGGACTGAGAGCGGACGAGGCCGGACACGGCCGGACACGGCAAGACTGCTTTGATTCTCTCGAGGTCTACCCGTCCAGCGAGTTCAACACCATCCGATTCGCTCCATCCGGCTTTGCCCGGGTGTGTCCGCCTTTCATTCTCCGAACGCGCTCTCGACGTCGCGCTTCGAGTACGCTCTGAACGCCGTGAGCGTCTGCGTGCGATCGACGCCCGGCACTTTCGCAAACTCCTCCGTCACCACCTGCGCGATACGTTCGTACTCAGACACACGGACGATCGCGACGAGATCCCATTCACCGGACACCGAATAGACCTCGGAGACGCCCTCAATACCAGCCAGGCGTGTGGCGCAGTGTGGGATCTCTTTTGGATCGCACTTGATGAGCACGATCGTGGTGATCATTCGTCGCCGGGGAACGGTGGCACATTGAGGAGCCAGATTCCGCGAATGGTATCGCTGTCGTCGAGGTCGACCAGGATGTCGCGCGCGATGCACACCGTGCGCGCGTGTCGGCCGGCGCCGAGTCGGAAGTGGATGGTTTGTTCGGACTGATCGGATTCTGCGATGAGCGTCGTGTCCATCTGCATCATCGCGACGCCGCCTTTCGATCCTGCTGACGGAACGACGAGCCGGCCGCGCGCCGTGTCTGCGGGTATGCGCAACGCGGTCAACTTTTTGACGTCGGGCCACACGGCGACTTCGACGCCGTGAATGCGGCCGCCGCGCACGTCGAGGATCACCCACGAGCCATCGGAACCGGCGAGCTCGACCGCGCCCGATGCACCGTCGGCGAATGAATTGTCGGCGAGGCTCGCGGTGAGAATCGCGGTATCCGTATCCCAGCGATATTCCACAGCCGACGGAATGTCGGTGGCTGGTTCGATCTGCACGGTGACGTTCACGCGGCCTCCTACGCAGGCGTTAGCGACGGCCCGCACTCACGCTCCGCCGAGCTGCGGTCGGGCGCGTCACTCGGGCTAAGATATCGCCTCCTCGCGCCGTCACCAGAGGATCATTCTATCGCGCAGCGTTACGAAATCATTTCGCGAAATGCAGCCACCGTGCGCTGTACTCCTGTCACGACTTGATCTAGCGGCGCGGCATACGAGAGGCGCACCCAGTCTGGTGTGTAAAACGCTGCGCCAGGAACCACGGCCACGTCGTGTCGCTCGAGCAAATGCTGCGCGAACGCGCTGCCCGCGCCGACGCGCGAGTCTCCCCGCGTCGCGCTCACGTCGAGGAATAGATAGAATGCGCCGTCGGGCGGAATGACACCGATGCCCGGCTCGCCGGCCAACATTGCAAGCGCCGCATCGCGCCGCCGCTCGAACTCGCCGACCATGTGCGCGATGGACGCATCGGCCGCTGCGCGATCGGAGAGCGCGGCCAGTGCTGCGTGCTGGGACACCGTCGCTGCGTTAGACGTCGTGTGCGACTGCAGCGCGCCCATGGCGTGCGCAACTGCACGCGGCGCGACGGCCCAACCGATGCGCCAGCCCGTCATCGCGTACGCTTTAGCGACGCCATCAATGAGAAGCACTCGATCGCGTGCTCCCGCCACCTCGAAGATCGACGTCGCGACGCTGCCGTACGCGATGCGCCGATAGATCTCGTCACTGATTACCCACCACCCGCGTTCGTCCGCCAACGCGACGATCGCTTCCAGCTCCGCGCGAGAGTACACCGCGCCCGTGGGGTTGCACGGCGAGTTGAGCATCACGCCTTTCGTGGCGGGCGTGGCCGCCGCCGCCAACGACTCAGCGCTCACCTTGAGTCCGTTCACCGGATCGCCGTAAACGGGAACCGGCTCTGCGCGCGCGAGCGCGACCATTTCGTAGTAGCTGGTCCAGCTTGGCGTCGGAATCAACACTTCGTCGCCGAGTCCGAAGAGAACGAAGCAGGCGTTGAACAAGGACTGCTTGGAACCTGTGGAGACGACGATATCGCCGGGCGTCACACGATCGTCACCGCGGTAGTCGGCGTTGGCGAGCGCAGCGATCGCTTCGCGCAGCGGAAGAATGCCCTCCGTGGCCGTGTAGTGCGTCGCGCCCGAATCGATGGCCTTCTGCGCTGCTCGGCGAATGAACTCCGGCGTGTCGAAGTCCGGCTCGCCGGCCCCAAGGTCGATGATGCGTCGCCCCGCTGCGCGAAGCGCCTTCGCTCGGGCAGAGACAGCGATCGTTGCGGATTCTTTGAGCTGCGCAACGTTCGGTGACGGCACGAACATGCGACGAACGGTCATCTCGGTCACTGCGGCATCCTGAGTTGGAGAGCGGATGGCTCGTCTGCTATACTTTAGTCGCGTCGCGTTCGTGACGCCATTGAAAATTCGAGGGGTGGATTTTGGAGCACGGGAACGCGGAACCGGCGCGTGAGCGAGCGACTGTCTCACGCAATCAAAATGTGATGTACGTGCTGCCGCACGATTCGGCGGCCATCGAGCAATTCATGGGTCCGGTGCTCGAGCAGCTTGCCGCGCTCGAGGCGGCCGACGCAGCAGGCAAAGGTCCGCGAGCCGTCGTGGTGACACCCGACGCCGAGAGTGCGGTCGCGATTGCTCGATGGGTGGCGTCGCAGTCGGGCGACATGGGCGGCGACGCGCCGCGAGCGATCGCCGCCACCGGCGCAGCGCGCTCCGCGCGTCTTCTCGCGGCGCATCCGGCGCCGCTGGTCGTGGGTCCTAGCGATCAACTCCTCGAGTTGGTGCGCCGCGCGGTGCTCAAGCTCGATGGTGTGCACGCGGTCGTGATCGCGTGGGCGGATGTGCTCGTGGACGCCGGCGCGGTGCCGTCGCTCGAAGCGCTCATGGGTGAGATGCCCAAGGAGTCGGCGCGCACGGTGGTTGCCGCGCGCACGACCCCGGAGGTCGAGGCGCTGGTCGAGCAGTATGCGCGGCGTCCGCGTCGCGTGGGCTCGACTGGCGATGATTCAGTTGAGCCGCTCGCGGTGCGCTACCTGATCACGAACGCGGCGACGCGAAGCACTGCCTTACGAAGCCTCCTCGACGCGCTCGATCCGCCGGGTGCGGCGATCTATGTCCGCTCCGATGATTCCGAGCGTGATGTGCGCGACACGCTCCGCGCGCTGGGCTATACCGGCGAGGACATCGTTCGCATCGTGCGCGAGGCGACGCCGTCCGCTGCACTCGTGATCTTGTTCGACGTGCCGTCGACGCGCGCCGAATTGAGTGCGCTCGCGGCGTCGGCGCCGAATCAGGTCGTGGCGCTCGTCCAACCGAAGCAGTTACCCTCGCTGGTGGCGCTCGCGGGAAAGGAGCGACTCTCGCCGTTTTCGCTGGACGCATCGCTCGCCGCCGCGCGCGCGAGTGACCAACGGACGCGCGACGAGCTCCGTTCGGTCCTGGCACTCGGCCTGCCGGCTCGCGAGCTCCTCACCATCGAGCCGCTCCTTGGCGACTTCGATGCGGCGTCGCTGGCAGCGGCGGCGCTCCACCTGCTCGAGGCGGAGCGCGCGCGCCGGGCGCCTAACGCAACGACGTCAGCGCCTAACGCAGTGGCGGCCGCGCCGGCCGATCCGGGCGCGCGCGCACCGCGGCGCGCGCCATCGGGCGGGGCCGTGCGGGTGTTCGTCAACGTCGGCGAGCGCGACGGCGTGTCTCCGCGCGACCTGGTCGGCGCCATTGCCAACGAGGCGGGCATCGCGGGTTCGCGCATCGGACGCGTCGAGATCCGCGAAAACCACGCGCTCGTCGAGCTCGACGCCGCGGACGCCGAGCGCGCCGTGGCAGCGCTCAGCGGCGTCAATATCCGCGGACGACGGGTGAGCGCACGCATCGACCGTGATCGGCCGCCGCGCGAACGCGGCGGCCGCGACGATCGCGTTGGGCATGCGCGCGGGAAATTTCCTCGGCGACCGGGCACGCGCGATCGGGGACCGTCACGCCGGCGCGACGAGTGAGCGACGAGAGCACCTTCGCCGGACCGGTACGCGCCGGATGGATCGAGGTGATCGCCGGCGTGATGTTCAGCGGCAAGAGCGAGGAGCTCATTCGGCGCGTGCGTCGCGCGATCATCGCCAAGAAGAAGGTGCAGGTGTTCAAGTCGCACCTGGACGACCGGTACGCCGGCGTGTTCTCGATCGCCAGTCACGACGGACGCAGCGTCGACGCGGTGCCGGTGGATTCATCGTCGCAGATCGCGCAACAAATCAGTCCGCTCGTCGACGTCGTCGCGATCGATGAGGCGCAGTTCCTCGACGCGGGCGTCGTGGATCTCGCGACGTCGCTCGCCGCGCGCGGCATCCGCGTCATCATCGCGGGCACCGACACCGACTTTCGCGGCGAGCCATTCGGCGCTATCGCGCAGCTCATGGCGGTGGCCGAAGTGGTCGACAAGCTGCACGCCATCTGCGTCGTCTGTGGCGGACCGGCGAGCCGCAATCAACGTCTGTTGGGCGGCAAACCGGCGCGCTATGACTCGCCTACCATCATGGTAGGCGGACGCGAATCGTACGAAGCGCGTTGTCGTCACTGTCATCAAGTGCCGCGGCGAGACGAGGATCAAGTCCCGCTCCTCTAACGGTGTGGCAAACGTGCGCGCCATTGTTAGAACTTTCATAGCTGACGCGGCTGGTTGACAGCGAGACACGGCGCATCCTACCTTGGCCGACCGTCACCGACCCTATGTCAAACACACGCACGACATGAACCGAATCGTTCGATCCGGGTTGATCGCCCTCGCCTTACTGGCGTCGGCTTGCATGAAAGACGCACCCGTTGGTCCGCGTGCCGGTACCGTGTCGATGAAAGTGCAGTTCCAGAACGGCAAGCCCGGCGAGGAGATTCGAGTTTCTATCGCATCGTTCGTCCCCGACTCCGAAGAGGCGCTGGACTCGCTGTTCAACGGCACGTTCCCGGTGACATCGGCCACGCAAGATCTCACCGTTCAGTTCGATCTCTCGGCGTGCATCAACCGATTTCCACCGGACGATCTCGGTCCGTACTGTTTGATCGAGGTCAGTCTTTCGCTGTTGAACAACGGCGTCGTACAGGACCAGCAGTTCCTGGGCAGCATGGTCGTTCGCCCCGGACAGGTCGTCGCGGCGCAACCCGTGGTGCTCACCGCGGGTCACAATCCACCGGCGATCACGACGCTCGACACCGCACGCGTGGTCGAGTCCGCTCTGATCCGTTATCAATTGACAGGCAACGACCCGGATGGCGATCTCACGACGTTGCAAGCAACCGACATTGTGAACGGCAATCCGGACATCGAGACGCCGTACACGTTCTTCCCGCCGCTCGCAAACATCGGCGGAGTGTTCTACGCGTTCCAGACGAACTTCGCGGGCGCGAACGAGATCGAAGTGAGCCTCTCCGATTCCAAGTTCAACTCCAGCTCGTTGGATAGCGTGCCGGCACTTCCTCCGAATGGCGATGTATTCATTGACAGCGTGAGCGTCGACACGACAGCGGACTCGATCATCGTGAATGCGAATCCTGCCGTGGACAGTCTCGAGCTTGTGTTCCTCGATCCGAACCTGCAAACCGTGTCATTCGTGTGCGGCGGCGCGGCGCCGCCCGATTTCACGGCCAACCATTTTGCGTGTAAGCGTCCCGCAACGTTCACGAGCTCGACGGTCGTCGTCGTTCCGATCGACTTTGGCGGAAATCCGGGCAATGGCCTTCGGTGCGCGGTGCCCACGGCGTCGTGTGTTCCGTTGCCGGCAGCCAATCGAGTGACGGTCCCGCCGCGCATCCGCGCGTCGCGGGTACATGCGATCATGCGTCCGAGGGTGCGTCCATGATGATGATCGGTCTCACTGGCAACATCGCGAGCGGCAAATCGACGGTTGCGCACCTGTTCGCTGCGCGCGGTGCGACGATCATCGACGCGGACGCGCTTTCACGTCGCGCCGTCGAGCCGGGCACGCCGGCGCTGCGCTCCATCGTTGCGCGATGGGGGACGGGCGTGTTGTCGCCCGATGGCTCTCTCGATCGCGCCGCGCTTCGTCACGTGGTGTTCGATCGACCGGACGAGCTCGAGGCGCTCAACGCGATCGTGCATCCCGAAGTTGGGCGACTGCGCGACGAGGAAATCGCGGAGGCTTCAGCGCGCGGCGATCGCGTGGTCGTGTGTGACATTCCGCTGCTCTTCGAGCGGCGGTTGGCCGATTCGTTCACGCGCATCGTACTGGTTGACGCGCCGCGTCCCATCCGACTGGAGCGGCTCATGCGCGACCGCGGTTTGTCGCAGGAAGAAGCGGTGCAGATGATCGCAGCACAGATGCCGGCCGAGCTCAAGCGAGCGCGCGCGGACTTCGTGATCGAGAACGCGGGCACGCGCGAACAGTTGGCGGATCGAGTGCGCGAAGTGTGGGACGCGATCGCGCGCGACGAGAACGCGAAGCAGCCGGCGCCGGCCTGACCGCCCTTTGCTTGACGCATTCTCGCCTCGCCGGTAGACTTCGCGCGACTTCACCTGCGGCAGCGCTTTCGTGTCGAACATTCCAAACGACCTGCTCTACACCGAAGAACACGAATTCGTAAAGCGGCTTCCCGACTCCGACGTCGTGCAGATCGGGGTCACCGACTACGCGCAGGGCGAGTTGGGCGACGTCGTGTACGTCGAGCTGCCCAAGGTGGGTGAATCGTTCGGGCGCATGGATGTCTTCGGCACGATCGAAGCGGTCAAGGCGGTGTCGGAGTTGTTTTCGCCGCTCGCGGGAACGGTGGAAGCAGTGAATCCGCGGTTGGACAAAGAGCCGGCGCTCGTGAACACCGATCCGTACGGCGAAGGCTGGATGATCCGCCTTCGGGTGAAAGACGCCGGCGAGCAAGACCAGCTCCTCGGCCCTGAGGAATA
>Ga0207707_10001517_pt1 | contig 21418 bp, 28 predicted proteins | sample KBSC83BmetaG_FD_184336 | JGI IMG/M metagenome (GOLD analysis project Ga0207707, IMG submission 184336) | Corn rhizosphere microbial communities from Kellogg Biological Station, Michigan, USA - KBS C8-3B metaG (SPAdes) (version 2) | ecosystem: Host-associated > Plants > Roots > Rhizosphere ...
CTCTCGCCAAATTCAGCGAACCGGAAGCATCAAATCAAACGCCATCCTTGGCGGACTTCATCATCACTACGTCCGGGTTTAGGTTTTTGGTACACACACCGGCACTCCGGTAGAGCTGTGGGATGGGCCGCGCCGCGTCGCGCGATTCAATCCGATGCATGGTTCGTCTTCAGGCGAATAGCTCTGCGTCCGCTGGCGTAAACGGCACGAAGACGCAGTATTCGACCGACCAGCCCGAGGTGCATAAGATGATCTCTCTCAACCTTCCTCGATCGCGACGGCGAGCACGTCGAGGGGACGCTCGATCCGCGCTGCTATGAAGGGGCGATCATCGGTGACAATCACGCGGGGTGACTGGCCTTGCCGTTCGCGTCGGTGTCGATGTCGCTGCGCTTGAGCAAATAATCGAGGCCACCGACGCGGAACCAGCGATAGCCATAGGCTTCGATCAACAGCGTGTGTCGGCCGCTGTTGTCGGCGCGGCTGTGATCTTCGGTCAACAGATTCACCAGCAGCTTGCCGGTTTCGCCTGGTAGCCCGACCTTGAACGAGACCTCGCGCGGCTTCTCGTCGAGGTTATGCACGAACAACACTGAGTTATTGCGCCAGTCATAGCGCATGATAAGCACGCAGGCGGCGCGCACGGGGATCACTGCGAAATCCCCCCATCCGACTTCGGGGACTTCCTTGCGCATGCGGATGACGCGCTCGGTCCAGTTCAGCATCGAGTTCGGATCGCGGCGCTGCTTGGCGGCGTTGACGTGCTCATAGCCATAAGGCCCCTTGTCGATCACGGGTGAGCAGGGCTTGTCGCTCTCGGTGAAGCCGGCATGCGGCTCGGTCGACCATTGCATCGGCGTGCGGGCGCAGTTGCGCTCGGGCAAATCGAGATTGTCGCCCATGCCGAGCTCGTCGCCGTAGCGAAGCACGGGCGTGCCGGGCAGCGTGTACATCAGGCTGTAGGCCAGTTCGAGCCTACGGCGATCACCCCCCAGCATTGGGGCGAGGCGCCGCCTGATTCCGCGGTCGTAAAGCTGCATGCCCTTGTCCGGACCGAACGCCTTGAACACCGTTTCGCGCTGCGCTTTGGTCAGCCGGCCGAGATCGAGCTCATCATGGTTGCGCAGGAACAGGCCCCATTGCGCGGTCGCCGGCCGCGGCCGGGTGGCTTTCATGGACTTGATCAGCGGCCGGGTGTCGCCGGAGGCGAGCGCATAGAACAGATGCTGGTTGACATGGAAGTTGAACATCATGTGCATGCGGTCGCCGTCGGCGCCGAAATATTGCATGTCGGTTTCCGGCAGCACATTCGCCTCGGCAAGGATGATCGCGTTGCCCTGCCGCCATTGTAGGAATTCACGGAACGCGCGCAGCATGTTGTATTGCTCGACGGGCTTCTTCACCTTCGGCCCCTTGGTGGCGATGATGAAGGGGACTGCATCCATGCGGAAGCCGGAAACGCCGAGCTGGATCCAGAACCCCATGATCTTGAGGATCTCGGCCTGCACATGCGGATTCGCAGTGTTGAGATCCGGCTGGAAATCGTAGAAGCGATGGAAATACCAGGCGCCGGCTTCCTTGTCGCGCGTCCAGGTCGACTTCTGCACGCCGGGAAACACCATGCCGGTGTTGGCGTTGGCCGGCTTCTTGTCGGACCATACGTACCAGTCGCGATAGGGCGAATCCTTGTCGCGGCGCGCCTCGCGAAACCATTGATGCTGGTCGGAAGTGTGATTGACGACGAGATCGATGATCACGCGGATGCCGCGCTGCCTGCAGCCATGGGTGAACTCGACGAAGTCGCCGAGCGTGCCGTAGCGTGGATCGACATTATAATAGTCGGCGACGTCGTAGCCGTCGTCCTTGTTCGGCGAGGTCTGGAACGGCATCAGCCAGATCGCGGTGATACCGAGCCCGTGCAGATAATCGAGCCGTCGCAGAAGCCCCCTGAAGTCGCCAATGCCGTCGCCGTTCGAATCCATATAGGTGCCAACTGACAGGCAGTAGATCACGCCGTTCTTGTACCAGAGGTCGTCGATCACGGTGTTGGTCCAACCCTTTGTATTTGGCTTACGCTCGTTGGATAAGCGTTGGAACGCGATGCAGGTTCCCGGGCGGAACGATGGGATTGGGGCGGCAAATTTCCGGGGCGGGATGTCGGCGATCTTGCAAACACACAGGTCGAAGGCCGGGAGAGAGAAGCCGCGCGCCCGATGATCTGCTTGCGAACCATGGCGCACTTTAACACGCGCAAGTATCCGCTCGTCGGTGGGGGACAGCATCAGGCTGCATCCGCGAGGGTGCGATCTGCACCTGCCGCGCGCGCGTCGGCAATCGCCTTGGTTAGTTCGGCACCGAACAGGAAGATCTGCGTCGAGTAGTAGGCCCATAGCAGGACCACGATCAGCGCGCCCGCGGCGCCGTAGGTGGAGCCGGGGGCCGCCTCTCCCAGATACCATCCGATCAGCGATTTGCCGGTGGTGAAAAGCGCCGCGGTAATGATGGCGCCGATGCCGACGTCGCGCCAGCGCAGCAGCTTGTCGGGCAGCGCTTTGTAGATCGCCGCAAAGAGCAGGGCGAAGACGGCTAGCGAAAGAACGGTGTTGAGAACCACAAGCACGACGTTCGCAACGGGCGTTCTCATCGCGAGTTCCCGGCCGAGTACAGAAAGCGCCGCACTCGCGGCCAGAGAAACCATTGTCACGAACCCGAGCGCCGCCACGAGGCCGAGGCTGACGGCGCGCGCCCCTATCAGCGACATCCAAGGCTCATCCAGCGGCTTGACGTCCCACGTAGTGTTGAGCGCGGACTGCATCTCGCCAAAAATGCCCGATGCGGTGATCAGCACCATCATGACGCCAAAAACAGTTGCCGTCGTGCCCGACGTCGGATCGCTCGAGCGCGCAACAATGGACTTGATGAGGTCGGCGCCCTCGGGACCGATGAGCCCCCTGAATTGGTCGATCACGCCGGTACGCGCAGCGTCCTGCCCGATCACCAAGCCGGCGATGGCAATCACGATCAGCAGCAAAGGGGCCAGCGATGTCACGGTATAGAAGGCGATCGCCGCGCCGCGGCTCAGATCGCCGTGCTCGACGAATCCCCCGACAGCCTGCCTGAACACCCTCCAGAGCCACATGGCATCTGCAGTCCAGCTGCCGCTGCAAGGAGAAGCCGCCTTGCGGCGGCTCCTCCCGACCGGTCAGATCTATTCGATTTCCTCGATCACGCGCCGCTCGCGTGGCTCGATGATATACGTGCGATTTTCACGGTTGATGTAGCGATATTCGCGAAGCGTCGGGGCGTCGCGGTAAACCGCGTCGGGAAACGCTTCGATCTCAACCGTGTCCGGCACCCGGTCGCCAACGCGTATCTCGGTACGGGCTGCGCTGCCGGTGGTGCGGCCTTCGCTGCGACGCTCCGGCCGGACCTCCGAGCGGCTGTGCTTGCGGATCACCTCGCGATCGCGATCGGAGAAGGTGGTCTTGCTGTGCTCGCGCGCAGGTGCGGCCGCGGCTGTCGAACCCGAATAGGGCAGCGTCGCGACGATCTTGTAGCTTTGGGGTTCGACGATCACGATCTCGTCCTTCACCACGAAGAAGTTGTAGCCGCGATACTGCGGGACGATCTCGACGACGTCGGCCGGCAGCGTCGCCAGATGCACGTCACGCGGCACGACGGTTCCGACCGATACCGCGAAGTTGACATTGGTCATCGGCTTGACGTCCAGCCTCGCGATCGACTGGCTGATGCGAGTGCGCTGCTGGTCGTTGATGTTGACCTGCGCATTGACGTTGGTCTGGGAAGACTGCGCGGTGCTCGGCTGTTGCGCCGTGCCCGGCTGTTGCGCCGTCGTGTTGGCGGGCTGCTGCTGCGCCGTGCTGCCGGAGGCGTTCGGCTGCTGCGTCGTCGTCCCGGCCGCGGGCGCCTGCTGCGCCTGGTTGGTATTGGGCGGCGGGTTGGCGGACTGCTGCGACGATGGCTGGGCGCTCGCGGGGGCCTGTGATGTCGTTGTCGAACTCGGCGGGTTGGTCGATCCCGCCGACTGTCCGGTTCCGCTCGGCGCGGGATTGGCGGCCTGGCCGCCCTGCGGCTGTGCAGACGTAGCGTGCATAGCGCTCGTCGAGCTCGGTTGCCTCATGCAGCGCCGAGGACATGCCCCAGATCAGGCCTCCTATCAGCTGGCTGCGCGCGGTGCGCGGGTTCATGATGCGACCCGCCGCGAAGGCGCCGAGCAAGCGCGGCACGCGGATTTCGTGGGTCCAGCGGTTGACGCGGACCTCGACGAATTCGGCACCGAAGGCAAAGGCAACGCCGTTCTTGAAGTCGGGGCCGCCGACCATGCGCATCTGGCCCTGATGCATGGCGCGGAACGAATCCATCGGCGCGCCGTCCGGCTTCCACTCGCCATATTCCTCGACCACGCTGACACCGAGCGCATCAAATGCCTTCTCGCGGTTGAAGGCCTGGTCGCCCTTGGCCGCTTCGGTGACCGGTGTCTGGCCGAGGCCGACGGTTTCCTTGGCCTTGTCGACCAGCTTTTCGCGCGGCATCACGGCCTTAAACAGCCGCTGCCGGATCTGGTCGCACACCATCATCACAGCCGAGCAGGTGCTCGCGGTGGAATTGGAGCCGCCGGCAACAGGGGCGGGGGGCAGGTCGCTGTCGCCCATGAAAACGGAAACCTGCTCCACATCGACGCCGAGCCGTTCGGCTGCGGCCTGTGCAATGATGGTATAGGCGCCAGTGCCGATCTCGTGGCCGGCGATCTCTACCCGCGTGCGGCCGTCGCGCTGCAGCCGCACGCGCGCCGCCGCCGGCGCCATTTGCGTCGGATAGCAGGCGGTGGCGCAACCATAGCCGACCAGCCAGTCGCCATCTTCCATCGATTTCGGTTCGCTCTTGCGACCCGCCCAACCGAAGGCTTTCGCGCCCTCCTCGTAGCAGGCCATCAGCGAGCGCGAGGTGTAGGGCTTGCCGCCGATCGGCTCCTTCATGGTGTCATTGACGCGGCGCAGCTCGATCGGGTCCATGCGGAGCAGATACGCCACTTCGTCCAGTGCGCTTTCCAGCGCGAACATGTAGGGCACCTCGGGCGGCGAGCGCATGAAGCCGGGCGTGTTGCGGTCGGCGCGCACGATGGAGACGAGGCTCTCGACGTTGGGGCAATCGTACATGCGCGTCGTGGTGGTGGTGCCGCCGACCGCGTAAGGGTCGGCGCGGGAGGACAACTCCCAGCCCTCGTGGCGGAGCGCGGTGAGCTTGCCGTTGCCGTTGGCGCCGATCCTGATCTTGTGCCGGGTCTCGGCGCGATAGGTCGCGATGTTGAACCCCTGCTCGCGGGTGGCGACCAGTTTGACCGGTCGCTTCAGCGCCCGGGCCAGACTCGCAATAATCGCGGTGCGCGGCGTCATCGAACCCTTGGAGCCGAAGGCGCCGCCGACATAGGAATTGACCACGCGCACCTTGTCGGCATCGATGCCGAGCTGCGCGGCGACACCGTTCTTCAGGCCATGCACATACTGGCTGGGCTCGTAGATGGTGAGGCGGTCGCCGTACCAGACGCAACTGGTCGCAAAAAGCTCCATGGGATTGTGGTGCTGGGGCGGCGTCTCGTAGGTCGCCTCGAATTGCACCTCGGACTCCGCAAAGGCTTTTGCGAAATTGCCGACATGCGGATCGTCTTTGTGGCGGGCGAACTGTCCCTTGGCCGGCGCTGAAGTCGTGCCCGGTGAATCCAGGGTCGTGGTCGGCTTCGCTGCGGTGTAGCTCACCCGCACGCGATTGGCGGCTTCCCGCGCAGCCTCGTAGGTCTCGGCGAGCACGACGCCGATGATCTGGCCGTCCTCGGCGATATCGGCCGACTTCAGCGGCTGGTTGCTGGTTGAGAGATAGCCGCCGGCGCTGAACAGTTTCGCATCCTTCAGCTGCTCGGCATTCTCGTGGGTAATAATCTCGATAACGCCGCGTAGCTTCCTCGCTTCTTCCACCTCCATGGCGGCGATGCGGCCCTTGGAGATAGCGCTGGTAACGAGATAGGCGTAGGCCGGCCGCGCCAGCGGTACGTCGGCACCGTATTCGGCCTTCCCGGTGACTTTCGCCACCGCGTCGTAGCGCGGGATTGGCTGGCCCATATTCGCTTTGGGTTCGGGCGCGGCTGTCGTCATGCTCAGATCTCCATGGTCGCGGCCTGATGCAGCGCGCGTGCGACGAGGCGCTGGCCAAGCTCGATCTTGAATGCGTTGTGCTTGCGCGGCATGGCCGTGGCAAAGGCTGCTTCCGCCACGCGGCGGGCGAGCGTGTCGTCGAGTTTCTGGTCCTTGAGCAGGATCTCGACTTCGCGGGCTCGCCAAGGCACGGTAGCGACGCCGCCGAGTGCCAACCGCGCATCGCGAACGAAACCATCCTGCACATCGAGCGCGACCGCGGCGGAAGCCAGCGCGAATTCATAGGACTGGCGGTCGCGGACCTTCAGATAAAGCGAGCGCGGCCAGCGGCCCTGGATCAGGAAGGCGGAGATCAACTCGCCCGGCTCGAGCGTGGTCTCTACCTGCGCCGAACGGCCGGGCTGCTTGTGCAACTGCTCGAACGGCAGGCTGCGCGTGCCGGATTTTCCGGTGATCTCGACACTCGCGTTCAGTGCAATGAGGGCTTGGGCGAAATCGCCCGGATAGGTCGCAATGCATTGATCGGACGTGCCGAGCACCGCATGGGCGCGGTTAAATCCATCCATCGCGGCGCAGCCGGAGCCGGGATTGCGCTTGTTGCAGGAGTCGTAGCTGACATCGCGAAAGTAGCTGCAGCGGGTGCGTTGCAGCACGTTGCCGCCCAGTGTCGCCATGTTGCGGATCTGCTGGCTGGCGGCGAGCTTCAGCGCCTCCGCTATGACAGGATAGTGCCGCTGCACGTCGGCATTGTCGGCAACGTCGGACATCCGCGCCAGGGCGCCGAGACGGAGGTGATCGGTGGACATCTCCATCGCCGACCACCGCGACGCCAGCGGATTGATGTCGACCAGCATCCGCGGCCGCATCACGTCGAGCTTCATCAGGTCGATCAGCGTGGTGCCGCCGGCGAGCGGCAGGCTCTCGGCTTCCGTGAACGGACGGTCGCTTGAGGCGACCGCGGACAGGGCCTGCATCGCAGCCGCGGGATTTTCGGCCCGCTGGTAAGAGAATGAGCGCATGCGGTCAGCCTTTCTTGATGTCGGGCGCAGCCTGTTTCACGGCGGCGACGATGTTGGGATAGGCGGCGCAGCGGCAGATATTGCCGCTCATATATTCGCGAATGTCGTCGTCATTGCCGGCATGTCCTTCCGCGACACAGGCAACCGCCGACATGATCTGTCCCGGCGTGCAATAGCCGCACTGGAAGGCGTCCTGGTCGATGAAGGCCTGCTGCATCGGATGCAGCTTGCCGTTTTGCGCAAGCCCCTCGATGGTGGTGATCTGCTGGCCTTCGGCGGCCAGCGCCAGCGTCAGGCAGGAGAGCACGCGGCGGCCTTCAATCAGCACCGTGCAGGCGCCGCACTGGCCGTGATCGCAGCCCTTCTTGCTGCCGGTCAGGCCAAGATGCTCGCGCAGTGCGTCCAGCAACGCGGTGCGCGCGTCGATGTCGAGCGAACGGGTTTCGCCGTTAACCTGCAGCGTGACAGGGACGGGCAGGGAAGCATCCTGCATCGTGGGAATCCCTCCGGTGGGCGGCCCTGCTGCCCGCGCCGTCATGGGAAGCACGGCCGCTCCGGCCGCGCCCGCCATAAAACGTCGCCGATCGAAGCCGGAGATGCGGATGCTGTGGTTCCCCCCTGTGCGTGTTTTGTCGTTCATCAAAACCTCCGCCGCGAAGCAATTGCGGCGTACGCCGCGCTATCGGCGGCTAACAGGAGCGATGGGTGGTTGTTCCTCTCGGCCAATCACATTGGCTGGACGGCGCGCGCAACGGAGCGCCGCACGGAACAAAACCAGCGGGTATTCTCTTGATTCTGATCGACTCGCAGCAGAGGCGAGGCCCCTACGCCGCTGTATCATTTCGATCTTGTAAACTGGAAAGCGGTCGTCGATGCCGGCGGCGCCGATCTTGCCGACGACGTCGCGGCGATGAATTTTGCCGACTTGATCGCGCGGCGTCTGCTGGAGCGGATGCCGGATTTGAAGAACCGGCACAATGCCGCGCTCGTCACCGACGAGGAGGCGACGAGGTTTGCCGGCTGCCGCTCGACGTCCTGCATTGAGCGGCGTTCGGCACACTCTCCGCAAAGCGAGGAACCATCATTGCTTGCGCCAGTACTTGCAAACCTGGAGAACGGCAATAGCAATTGATAGCAAAGAGAGCGGCAATCTGATCGGCAGCGACAAGGTCGAGGGCACCGCGGTGTACGGCGCCGACGGCAACAAGATCGGCAGCCTCGAGCGGGTGATGATCGACAAGGTCAGCGGCAGGGTCGGCGGCTTCCTCGGCATCGGCAACGATCACTATCCGCTGCCGTGGCAATCGCTGAAATACGATACGCGGCTCGGCGGCTATGTCACCGGCGTCACCGAGAGCCAGCTGCGCGGCGCACCCAAATTAGGCAATGACAATGACTGGAACTGGGGCGACCCCGCGCGCAACCGCGCGGTGAACGACTATTACGGCGTGCCGATGGTGTGAGGGACGTGAACCGGGATGATCGTCGGGTGACCTTCGTCCCGTGCTTTGTCAGGAGGACAACGTGGCGAAGAAGGCAAAGAAGCGGAAATATTCGAAGGGCGCTGCCAAGAAAGTCACCCGCGCCATGAAGAAGCGTAAGGCTGGCACGCTGACGAGCAGCCGCTCCGGCAGAAAGGTCAGGAGCCGCAAGCAGGCGATTGCGATCGGCCTATCCGAAGCGCGCAAGCGTGGCGCCAGGTTGCCGAAGAAGAAAAAGAAATCCTAGGGCCGCGAAATCTAGGACGACGGCTGGGATGTGTCAGCCGGCGGGCAGGCTGCCATCCATTCGTCGAATTCGTCGGCGCCGGGGTCGTCGTCAAACGCCCGGGACCGGCGATGCATGATTTCGCGCGGGCGCCGCGCCCCACGATCTCGTCATCGCCGGGCTGTCATTGCTGAAGTCCTCATTTTTGGCTGGTCAACAAACGGGACAGCCGGACCGCCGTTCCTGCCATTGCAGCCGGATTTTTTGTCGCTCAGCGGGAACTTTCCGGCCGGCTTAAGGGTCGTTTCCCGCGGGCGGAGAGGAATGAGAACATGGCCCGGGAAAATCGCGTCCGGAGCCGCATAACGATGAGACCGCGAAATCGCGCGACACGAAAAGCCAAGGCATCGTGCGCGACCAGCGCGGTCAGGAACAGCCCGCTGACAAGGAACGCGCACAGCGGACAAACCAGAACCGACAGGGCCGGACTGGTACGGCTTCTCGCGACACGCGAGCTGAGGGAGATTGATCATGCGTGCAGGCACCATCGTGACTTTGGCCGTCCTCGCATTCCTGCTCGCCGGCGCGGTCGCCTTCGCCTATTTCGGACTGAGCGAGCCTGGCCGGCCGATGTCGGGAGAGGTCTTTGCAGCGCTGATCCTCGGCTCGGTCTTCTCGCTGGTCATCGGGATCGGATTGATGGCGCTGCTCTTCTACAGCCATCGCAAGGGATATGACGAGCCGCCGCGGCTGTTGCCGCCGACGTGACGTGCCGGTGACGTCGCCGGCCGACTGCCGGCGGGATTTCGTTGAGAAATTTGCAAGATCGGAGGCGAAGATGGGACTTGCCCAATATGCGATCGTGCCGGTGCGCGGCCAATGGGGCGTGCTGCATGACGGCGAGGTCAACGGCGAATATGCCACCAAGGAAGCGGCATTCGAGTCGGCGGTAGCTGCCGCCTCGACCCCGATGCGGCAGGGCCATGAGGTTCATGTCAGCGCGCCGGCGCGCGTCGAAGCCAAGGATGAGTGATCAGATCGTTCAGCCGTTGCCTTCGTCTTTGCGGGCGGGCGGTTGCCGGGACTGCTCTCTCGACGGCTGCTGCCGTTGCCCCGTAACGTTTTCGCTCGTGTCCTCTCGGTTGGCCTTCTGCTCGAGTTCCTTGCCTTCCTGCACCAGAAGGTCGTCGCCGATCATCTGACCGATCACCTGCCTGGTGAACCCTTCGGCCATCTCCTGGGTCTTGCTCATTACCCATCTCCGTAGCTTGCTACTCTGTTGGACGACGGCCGGTGCGGCAGTTGAGTGGCGGGCTAGGCCGACGCCGCAGCGCTTCCGGCAGGAAATACTCATCCGGATCCGGTAAGGCTTCGCGTCGGACGTCGGCGGCGCGCTGGGCCCGCTCATGCGGCGTCTGGTTCTCGCGAAACCGGCGCTTCACATCGACGCCGCTGACGGGATCGTTCACGCCGTGCTGGATATCCCTGAAATCGGTCATCGCCATCTCCTTCGCTCCCAAGAAGATAACGGCGCCGGCGCAAACGCCGTTCCGGCAGTTCCCGCGTCAGATTTGCTTTCAATCTGCGGAACACATCCGGCGACGAGCGCTTTCCCCGCAGGAGGTGCCTTATGGACACGAAATCAGCCAGCAAACCTGTCATGAAACCCGTCACGCCGGATCGCGGCGAGCGGACGGATTGGGGTACCCACGCCCAGACGCATGAGCCGTGGAAGGGCAATCCGGAGAAGGAGCAGCGGTCGGACAACGACAAGCTCGATCTCGAAAAGTGGCATGAAAGCAAGACCCATTGATCATGGCCCGGCACGCCGCGCCGGCGCCGTTGCCATGGCGGTAATTGACAACGCGGCACAGGAGCAAGGCAATGAAGAGCAGGCTCGTCTCGCGTGCGCCGGCAGGCGTGCGCGTCGTCATTCTCGATTCCGGCGAGGAGGCTTTTGCCGCGCTGACCAAATTCGTCAATGACGAAAAATTGTCGGCGGCGTCGCTGACCGCGATCGGCGCCTTCGAACGCGCCACCATCGGCTGGTTCGACCTCGCCGCGAAGAGCTACCGCAAGATCGAGGTCAACGAACAATGCGAGGTGTTGAGCGCCATCGGCGACGTCGCCGTCGATGACGACGGCAGAGCGAGCCTGCACGTCCACGTCGTGCTCGGGCTTTCCGACGGAACGACGCGCGGCGGCCATTTCCTATCGGGCATTGTGCGGCCGACGCTGGAAGTGGTGCTGACGGAGGCGCCGGCGACATTACGGCGGCGGAAGCGGCCGGAGCTCGGGATTGCCCTGGTCGACCCCGGCGCAGGCTGAACGGTCCCGCGCAGGATTTGATCTGGCGCAAGCATGCGCGGCCGATTCACCTTGGGTCAGGGTCTTGCGCTGCCGGAGTTCCGGCACTAGTGCGCCGGAGGATGTCGAACGTGTGGGTTGCGCCCTCCATCACGACCTTGAAGGCCTTGTCGTAGTCGTTGCCGCGGATTTTACAGGTGGCGATACTTCATTTTGCTCCATTTACGCTGCGCGATTTTGCTCCATTTAAGCTGCGCGGCGCTTGCGGGTGCGCGCCGCCTTTTTCGCCGAGCGGGACCGCGCGGCCGCCGGCCGCTTCGCCGCGGCCTGGCCACCGAGCCGGCCGCCCTTGCGTGAAGGAGAATGATCTTCCTTCTTGCCCCGGCCGGAGCCGCTCTTCTTGCCGCCGTGGGTCTCCTTGTTGACGGTTGCCCAGGCGCGGCGTTCGGCCTCGCGCTCCGGCACACCGCGGTGCTCATATCCTTCCTCGATATGCTCGGCCTGACGCTTCTGCTTGTCGGTATAGCTGGACTTGTCACCGCGGGGCATGGCGGTCTCCTCTGTTTTGGAGATTCAACATCCGCGGCTCGAAAAGGGTTCCTGCGGGTTTAGTCTTCGCGCGCGATCCGTGGCGGGAACCGTACCGGCCTTAGACGTGTTTGTCCTTCGGGCAGCTAATGAGGAAACGAGCATGAAGGATTTGATCCTTTGTGCAGCGGTCAGCCTGACCCTGACCGCATCTGTTGCAAGCGCCGAGGAGATCCGCGTGGGCGTCGGGTGGGACGTATCTGATCATCCACCACTAGCGCGAGAAGAGGCCGCCTCGGGTGGCCTCTTTTATATGTTTGTCAGCTTGCCGCCTTGCGGTTGACGCCCTTGCGCAGCGCGACGGTGTTGAGTTTGGTGTTGGCCGCCTTCTCTTCGTTAAGATTGGTGGTGAGGAAGCGGACGATGTCGTCGTGACCAAGCTCCTCGGCCCAGGCGATCAACGTGCCGTAGCGGGCTATTTCATAGTGTTCGACCGCCTGCGCATTGGCGATGATTGCGGCGTCCAGCACTGACTTGTCCTCGACCTCGCCGGCCGTGTTGTCGGCTTCCTTGATCAGGCCGTCGATAGCGGGGCAATCCGTCGATTGCGGAGTCTTGCCGAGCTTCTTGAAGCCCTGATCGAGGCGCTCGATCTGCTTGTTGGTCTCTTCCAAATGGTTTTTGAGGCCCTCTGCGAGATCGCGGTTGGTCGCCTGGTCGATCATCTTCGGCAATGCTTTGGTGATCTCCTGCTCCGCATAATAGATGTCGTGCAGGCCGTGCAGCAGCAGGTCCTCCATGCTCTCGATGTCTTTCGAAAACAGTCCCATGTCATCCTCCAGTTGAAATCCCGCGTGAACTATGTCGTCAACTGCGCGGGGCAGCCGAGGTTCCTGTGCGGTGAGGCCCAGGCCGCCGGCTTCATTCGAGCAACTGACGCAGCTTCAACGCGTCGGCGGGCGCCGCGCTCTTCTGATCGTTGTCGAAATAGACGTAGACGTCGCAGCCTTGTTTCTTCCAGGAGCGGATGCGCTTTGCCCATTCGGCAAGGATCGCGCCGCGGTAATGCCCGCGGTAGTGGCCGCCGGGACCGTGACCCCTGACATAGATAAAATCGGCCGTGCGCTTCCAGGGCGCGGGCGCGTCGCGATGGTCGGAGATGCAGAGCGAGATGTTGCGTTCGGACAGCATCCGCAGGATCGATGGCGCGTACCAGCTTGGATGACGGAATTCGAAGGCGTAGCGGCGCTTTCGCGGCAAGAGCTTGAAGAAGGATGCAAGCCGATCCGGATTGGCGGAGAAATTAGGCGGCAGCTGAAACAGCACCGGCCCCGCCTTGTTGCCGAGCAGCGATAGGCGCTCTTCCAAGAGTTGCAGACTGTTGACGGAGTTCTCCGACAGGCGCTTCCAGTGCGTGATGAACCGCGATGCCTTCCAGGCAAAGACAAAGTCTTTGCCGGTCTGCTCTTCCCAATCGCGCACTGCCGCTTGCGTTGGCGTGCGATAGAACACGCCATTCAATTCGGTGGTAGGGAGCTGGCTCGCGTAGTATTGCAGCTGGCGCTTAAGCGGCAGGCCCTTCGGAAAAAAGGGCCCGCGCCAGGAATCGTAGTGCCAACCCGAAGTGCCGATCAGGACGCGGCCTGCCACGTCAATTCGTCCCGAGCACGGTCCGCCGCCAGAACGGGTAACCCAGCCAAAGTCCCAACAGCACTGAGAGCGAGGCGAAGCCGGATGCCAGCGCCACGCTCTCGTTCCCTATTGCCTTGTAGAAAACGACGGCCACGTCGGCCGCGATCCCGACGGCCAGCGGCACCGAGCCCGCGACGACAAATCGCGATCCGATCGCAAAGAACGCCGGATCGTCCTCGCCGCGGAAACCGATGCGATGCAGCGCGGCCGGCGTCATCAGCAGGATGACTGACAGCGTCACTGCGCTGAGTGCAATGCAATGAACATACTTGAACGCCGGGGGCAGCTCGTTGAACGCTTTGGTCAACACGGCGATCAGCTGGAAGCCAAGCAGGGCCTGGGCGCCGGGAATGATGACGCGTGCTTCCGTCAGCATCTGCTCGATCTTCGATTTCAGCGAGACATCGGTTGTCTCGTCTTGCATCGGCCGCACTCCTTTCTTTCGCATCGCAAGGCCAAGTCCGTACAGGAACAGAAGGGCAAGTACCGCGAGCGATGCGCCGGCAGCGATGCCGACGCTGCGGCTGAACAACTGCTCGAAGGCCACGAAGATCGCGGCACCCAGGCCGAGCGTCAGCGGCAGCAGGCTTGCGCCGGCAAACGCGGCGGCCATTTGCACGGCCTCGGGCGTGCTGTTGCCGCCATGGAGGAGCTGGTGGAACAGCGACGGCGCAATCAGCAAGGCCAGACTGATGAGCAACAGGATGAGGCCTGCGCAGTGCACGTCACGACTGGTTGCGGGGACGCCAACAAACATGTCCTGGAAGACAGCCTCGAACTGGAATCCGAACAGCACCTGCACGCCCAGGATCAGCAGGCGCGATTCGTCGAGCGCCGTCTTGAGTCTCTCCGCGACCGCCATTGTGAAAGAACCCTACGGTCAGCCGCGGGTTCCTATGGCCTCGTCTACTTGCGCTCGCCGACCGTGGGAGCAGGCTTGCCCTTGTCCAGATCCTGCGCCATCTCGAGATGGTGTTTCAGCGCGGGCAGGGTCTTGTCGGCCCAGGCCTTCAGGTCCGCATTGTCGCCGCCCTTGGCATAGCGCTCGAACAGCGACACTGCATCCTTGTGCGCGCTGACCTGCATGGAATCGAAGTCGGAGCTGAAATCCTCGCCGCTCGCGGCCTTCAGCTTGTCGAGCTTGCTCTGGTGCGAGCTATCGAGGGCCGCCGGCAGTTCGGCTTTCACCTTACCGCCGGACACCAGCCCTTTCAGCTCCGTGCTGGTCTTGGTGTGATCCGTCACCATCTGTAATGCAAAGGTCTTTTCTGCCGCATTGCCCTTCTGCTGCGCGAGCTTGCTGGCCTCGATCTCGAACATGTCGGAGATCGCGACTTCCTTGACAAAATCTTCCGTCGAGGGGGTCACCCCGAGCATGGAATTGATTCCGGTCTTCTCGCCAACCGACTGCGCCAGTGCCGGCGCCGCCGTCAGAAGGCATGCGGTTGCTATCATCGTACGTCTCATGGGTCTTTCCCTCTCCAGTCAATCTTGGTCAGAAGGTTGATCAACGGCGACGAGGAAACGTGGTTCCTGTGGTGCGGCGCCGCCGTTCGCCGCGGCAGGCGAGGGCCGGAACAACACGCCCTGCCCGGACTTGATTGACGTCGGGCGGCATCGCCGGCCGACGAGGGCCCCTTGCTGGGGAGGCTCTGATGAAGGACTTTGCGGACGCCGCGTTCGAGCCGGAGGTGATTGACGTCATGACGGCGGCACTCGATCACGCAGTGGCGAGCCTGCCGGAGCCGGTCAACTCAACGCATGTCGAACGGCTGGCGGAGTCCATCCTCCGCACTGCAAACTCCGGCGAGGGAAGTGCAGCGGTGCTCGAGCGCATTGCCCTTATGGAATTGCAGATCACGCCGCGGGATTGATGCCGCCCGCCGCCGGGGCTTTCGGAACAGATTGCTGCATGCCGGCGTTTTCTCTGCATGATCGAAATGATGCAGCAGGTTTTGGAAAACTCGTTCAGGATCGCCTGGGACTATCTGGAGGCGACGGGCGAGCTTGGCGATCCCGACGCCGCCGCAAAATTCCTCCTGGACAACATCGCAATCATGATGGGACGTGGCGAGCGCCGCCCCCTGCTTCTCTCCAACCTGGCGATCGATGCCTACCGGCGGACGCGAGCCAGACCGGGCCTGGCGCTGGTCTCGTGAGACCCGCGGCGATGATGCCGATCGACAACGCGATCCATCTTTGCGTGGATATGCAGCGCATTTTCTCGCGTGACGGTCTCTGGGAAACGCCGTGGATGGAGCGGGTGCTGCCGACGATTGCAGCCATCGCCGCGCGTTGTCCCGAGCAAACCGTGTTCACACGCTTCGTCACGCCGGCCTCACCGGAAGAGGCGCCGGGACAATGGCAGGCCTATTTCCGGCGATGGAGGAGGGCGACACGGGAAATGCTCGATCCGGCACAGCTGGAGCTCGTTCCGGAGCTGGCGCAGTATGTCCCGCCGGCGGTCGTTGTCGACAAGCCGGCTTACTCCGCCTTCTTTCGCTCGCCGTTGGCGAATTTTCTGCTGGAGCGCAATGTCCGCACCGTCGTCGTATCCGGCGCCGAGACCGACGTGTGCGTGCTGTCGACCGTGCTCGATGCCGTCAATATCGGCTTCCGCGTGGTCATCGTCGAGGACGCGCTGTGCAGTTCGTCGGACGAGGGACACGACGCGCTGATGACGATGTACCGGCTGAGATTCAGCGAGCAGATCGATCTCGTCACCGCCGAAGGTCTAACGGAGTTCTGGCGGCCCGAGTGCGAGAGTTAGGAACCAAGCGTGGCAACCCCTGTTGTCCGGCGACACGCCTCAAGCAAAAACCCCCAGGCAAAACTTCAAGGAGAGCGCCCGATGGCCGAAAAAGACCTCAACGAGCTGTTCCTCGACACGCTCAAGGACATCTACTATGCCGAGAAGCACATCTTGAAAGCCCTGCCCAAGATGGCGAAGGCTGCCAATTCCGACCAGCTCCGCGCTGCCTTCGAGAAGCATTTTGACGAGACCGAGGGCCAGGTCACGCGACTGGAGCAGATTTTCGAGATGCTCGGCAAGCCCGCGCGCGGCAAGAAGTGCGACGCTATCGAAGGCATCATCGACGAGGGCAAGGAGATCATGGACGAGTATGCGGACACGCAGGCACTGGACGCCGGGCTGCTGGCGGCCGCGCAAGCCGTCGAGCATTACGAGATTTCCCGCTATGGCACGCTGAAAGCCTGGGCCGCCAAGCTCAACATGCCGGACGCGGTCAAGCTCCTGGACCAGACGCTGGTTGAGGAAAAGAAGACCGACGAGGCGCTGAGCAAGCTTGCGGAAAAGGCGGTCAACTACGAGGCCGCCGCGTAGGAACGATGCAGCAGCTTCCGCATTGGACCTGATCACCGTTCAGGTGAGTTTCCCCGATGATCCTTCCCCTCGGCCCTCGTGGGCCGAGTGCTTTTTGACCTGCCGACGCGCCGTAGCCGGTGAGCAGGCGCAGCAGCCGCTCGGCCAAGGCGCCGAGCGCAAGGCCTGCGACGACGTCGCTCGCCCAATGGGCGAGCAGCACGACGCGGCTCAAGGCCAGGCCGGCACCAAATGTCCAGACGAGATTGCGCTTTGCGCGCGGCAGAACGGTCGCGGCGGACATCAGCGCGCCGACATGCACGGCATGACCGGACGGGAAAGCGTCGAGCGGCTTTCCCGAAAGCGGCACGCCGTGAAGATGGCCGCGCACGGTCAGGCGATCCGGCCGGCGCTGGTCGAAGGCCGATTTGAGCAGATGCGGGACCACGCTGACAGTAAGGGTCGTCAGCAGGATATGATCGCTGTTCCTGCGCTCCCGAAGCGGGCGGCCGCGGCAATACAGCCACCAGCCCGCGGCGAGCGCCAGCAGTACATGTTCGTCGGCGCCCCAGCTAAGCCATCTAGCCGCGCGTTCGGTGCCAGGACTGGTGTGCTTGGCAACGGCGTTCGCGATCTGAATGTCGCTTGTGGTGGGAGGAATCCGGTAGGGCACGATCATCGCACTCCGTCTCAAGGCCTGCCTGGAATCGAACGGCCGGCGCTTTGACGGGTTCCGGGATGATCAGCGAATCGGGAACCTTCGCATTTGCCGCGGCGTTTTGCCGCTTTGAGGAGCCGGGATGACGGAGCCTGATGTCCGCAAGGGCATGCCTGCGGTCAAGCTCGACCGCGCCGAATTCGAGAAGCGGTATCGCAGCCGCTTCATCGACCCCGCGTTCAGGCGGCTCGCTAGGGAGATCGATGCAATTATTGCCGCTGCCTGGGACGCCTACGGCAATAGCCGGAAGGCACCCCTCACGCGCAAGGCTGGTCCGGGATTTGCCGACCCCGACTACGACATCGCCGTTGACTGGTTGAAGGCGCGCGATGCGATCGAGCAAGCGCAGCAGCGTCACGATGACCGCAAGCAGCGGCCGCGCATCCTCATTATCAATGGATCGTCGCGCAGCGAGCAGACCTGTCCCGGCGAAATGTCGAAGACATGGCGTCTGGTGAAGCTGGCGGAGCCCGTGTTCGGCGAGTTCGGCTTCGACGTCGATATTCTCGACCTATCCCGCACCACCTCGGAGTTCGGCAAGCAGATTCATCCCTGCAAATCCTGCGTCTCGACATCGATGGCGCTCTGTCACTGGCCCTGCAGCTGCTATCCGAACTATTCGCTTGGGCAGACCGATGACTGGATGAACGACATCTATCCGCTCTGGGTGGCCGCGCACGGCATCATGATCATTGCGCCGGTCAACTGGTATCACGCGCCTGGCGCGCTGAAGGCGATGATGGACCGCATGGTGTGCGCCGACGGCGGCAATCCCGACCCGACCTCCTGTGCCTGTCGAAAATCAAATCCGGACATATTGGTGGTGCAGCCCGCCGAGAATTGGGCGGCAAAGAATCTGCCCGGCTCGTTCGACGGCACGCGAGAACGGCGCATCCTTCTCCAACGATAGATGCGTGCGCGCTCCATTGTAATATTTCATGTACGATAGCAGCAGGCGGCGGAGGTGGGGCTCGCCGAGCACGACAACGTGGTCAAGGCATTCCCGTCGGATCGAACCGATCAGCCGTTCGGCATATCCGTTTTGCCATGGGGAACGCGGCGACGTCGGCTGATCACGAATGCCCATTGATCGAATCCGTCGGATGAAAACTTCACCATACGCTCCATCCCGATCGCGGATCAGATAGCGGGGAGGCTGCTCCCAGCCGCAGGCTTCCGTTATCTGGTTTGCGATCCATTCCGCGGTCGGATGCGTTGTCACACCGAACCATATGACCTGTCGTCTGCCATGCCCCATGACCAACAAACCATAGAGCAGACGGAACGAAATTGTCGGCACCACGAACAGATCGATCGCGGCGATGCCGTCGGCATGATTGCGGAGGAACGTCTTCCATCCTTGGGACGGCGGACCTCTTCGCTTGGCCATATATTTAGCCACGCTCGTCTGTCCGACCGCAATGTCGAGCTTGAGCAGCTCTCCATGGATCCGTGGCGCTCCCCACAGCGGATTGGTAATGCTCATCTCGCGGATCAGCCGGCGGACTTCCAGCGGAACTGTTGGCCGGCCGCCGCGAGGTCGCGACTTCCAGCGCCAGTACAAACGGAAGCCCGCGCGGTGCCATTTGATTACGGTCCCGGGCGTAACAATCGCAAGCGCATCAAGAACGCGAGGGAAGAGGCGATAGAGACCAACGAACACCAATCGGTCGATGGCACCGAAGGTTTGTTTCTTGGCGGCGGTTCGTCGCAGAACAATGATCTGCTGCCGCAACGTTAAAATCTCCGCCTCGATCGCCGCCCGCGACCGAAGCAGATCGACAACCGCCCAGACAACGAGCCTGACAAGATCTCTCATTATGGAGCAGCATCGCCCGATTCTCGGTCAACCGCCAGCCAATAGGTTTGCGACAGGGACAGCCGTCACTTACATCCGCAACAATTGGGGAAATGCGGCTTCCGCGGTGACCGCCGACACGGTCAGGGCGCTGCGTGATCGCGTGGCCAATCCAAGCCTGCAAGCGATCTCGCGATAGGCCAATCCGAATTCCGGACCCGCGACCAGAGTATAGGTGCTCTCGTGAAGGAAAGGCGCGTGGAAAGGGTCAAGCAGGTTTTCCAGCGCACGAAGCCAACGAACATCCTGCCAATGATGACGAATGATAAAGCCAACGTCTCATATTGCTTTCTACTTCGCGCTCACTGCTCCCCTCGAGCATCATGGCTTCAACGACGAGCCCGCCGTCACTCGTCCAATCGTTCGCCAGATCACTGGCAGCACGAGCAGAGCCGCGCTGAGGATGACGAGTGTCGTCACCAACTTGTTGCCGAAGAATATCCCAAGCGAACCTCTCGACATCAGCATCGATTGACGAAATGCATCTTCCGCCTTGTCGCCAATCACGATCGCGAGCACTAACGGCGCCAGGGGATAATGGAGTTTCTTGAACAGATAGCCCAGAACTCCGAATCCCATCATCAACACGACGTCAAGATAGGAATTGGAGACCGAATAAGCTCCCACTGTGCAGATGATCACGATCACTGGCGCAATGATGAAGAACGGAACGCGCATCAACGCCGCGAAGATAGGTACCGTAAGCAGCACCAGGATCACTGCCACGACATTGCCGAGATACATCGAAGCGATCAGCCCCCAGACAAAGTCCTTTTGCTCGACGAACAGCATGGGTCCGGGATTGAGTCCCCAGATCATCAGTCCGCCCATCATGACCGCGGCGGTCGCCGACCCGGGAATGCCGAGCGACAGCATGGGAAGCAGCGCGCTGGTGCCGGCGGCATGATCCGCGGTTTCCGGAGCGATGATGCCCTCCGGCTCTCCTTTGCCAAAATTCGCGTGCCGGGGTGAAAGGCGCTTGGCGATGCCGTAGCTCATGAAAGATGCCGCGGTAGGGCCTCCGGGAGTAATGCCCATCCAGCAACCGATCACCGCGCTGCGCAACAGCGCCCAGCCGTATCGCGGAAGACCGGCGAGCGTGCGGAAGACTTCGCGCCACTCTACTTTGGAGGAGATGGCCTTGACGTGAAATTCGTCTTCCACGGCAATCAGCAGTTCGCCGATCCCGAACAGCCCCATGACGGCGACCACGAAGCTGATGCCCTTCACGAGTTCGTCGATCCCCATGGTGAGCCGCACGCTGCCGGAGACCGTGTCGATCCCGACGGCCGCCAGGGCAAAGCCGATCGCGAGCGAAACCAGCGTCTTGATCGGTGGCGAGCCGCCCATGCCCACGAAACTCGCAAACGCGAGAAAGTAGACCGCGAAATATTCGGGAGGTCCAAACGCCAGGGCCACTTGCGCGACCCATGACGCCGACAGGGTAATGAGGACGACACCGGTGAGCGCTCCAAAGGCGGCGGAGCCAAAAGCGGTTGCCAGAGCCGTGGTCGGCCTGCCGTCGCGCGCCATTGGATAGCCGTCAAACGTGGTCGCGACCGACGATGGCTCGCCGGGAATGTTGAAGAGGATGGAAGTGACCGAGCCGCCGAACAATGCTCCCCAATACATCGACGAGAGCAGGATGATGGCCGATACCGGCTGCATGCCGAACGTGAGTGGCAGCAGCAGCGATACGCCATTGGGCGCGCCAAGGCCGGGCAACACGCCAACCAGAATGCCGAGCAGCACGCCGATCAACATCAGAAAAATATGATTGCCTGACAGCGCAATGCCAAAACCGTGCAGGAGGGGTTCGAGATTTTCCAACGAAGCCCTCCGTTAGAAGCCGATGATGATGCCGAGCACGCCGCGCGGCAACGAGATCTGGAACGTAAGCTCGAAGATCAGATAGAGCGCCAGCGCGGAGCCGATCGCGGCGACGGCCGAGAGGCGAAACGATCCGCGCTTGTCCCAAGCGAGCGCTCCGAACACATAGCCCGCCGAGGCCGGATACATGCCTATTAGTGGGATGAGGCTGACATACACGGCGGCCGGGACAAACAGTGTTCCCAACCGCTTGAGTTCGTTCAGCCCGAG
>Ga0207707_10001520_pt1 | contig 21391 bp, 16 predicted proteins | sample KBSC83BmetaG_FD_184336 | JGI IMG/M metagenome (GOLD analysis project Ga0207707, IMG submission 184336) | Corn rhizosphere microbial communities from Kellogg Biological Station, Michigan, USA - KBS C8-3B metaG (SPAdes) (version 2) | ecosystem: Host-associated > Plants > Roots > Rhizosphere ...
CTCCGCACCTCGGCCGGAACTGAGCCCTATACCCGCCTCCTCCTCGCGATGGGCGCGTACCCGCGCCGGCTCGCCCTCGCCGACGAGACCGGAGTTCCCGCCGCTTACCTGCGTACCGTTGAAGACAGCGTGCGGCTGCGCGCGGCCTTTGCGCAGCGCCCGCGCGTCGCGATCGTCGGGGCTGGCTGGATCGGGCTGGAAGTCGCCGCGGCGGCACGGGAAGCCGGGTGCGAGGTGGCCGTCCACGACCTCACCGACCTTCCGCTGCGCAGCGTCCTCGGGCCGGAGGTGGCGCAGGTGTTCGCCGACCTCCACCGGGCGCACGGGGTGGACCTCGTGCTCGGCTCACCTGTCTCCGCTGCCGCCCTGGCTGCCGCGGACCTGGTCGTGGTCGGCATCGGCGCCATCCCGGAGATCTCGCTCGCGCAGGCGGCCGGGCTCCTGATCGCTAACGGGATCCTCGTCGACGCGCAGCTGCGCACGTCCGACCCGGACATCTACGCGGTCGGCGACGTCGCCAACCACGCCCACCCGGTACTCGGCCGCGTACGCAGCGAGCACTGGGATAACGCCATCGAGCAAGCGAAGACCGCCGCCCGCAACATGCTCGGCGGTGACGAGCCCTATGCCAGGCAGCCCTACTTCTTCACCGACCAGTACGACCTCGGCATGGAGTACTTCGGCCACGTGGGCCCCCATAGTTACGACACCGTCGTGATCAAGGGCGACACGAAATCAGCCTTCCGGGCCTACTGGGAGCGCAACGGCACCGTCGTGGCGGCGATGCACGCCAACGACTGGGATGCATCAGACGAGCTACGAGCCAGCATCGGGGCCGCCAGCAAGGGCTAACACCCGCCGGCGTCAAAGCGGGCGGGTTCATGCGAAGCAAGAATCCGTTCTGGAGAATTCAAATAATTCAGAACGGATTCTTGCTTCACGCCCGCCCTCCATTTTCTTTCCAGCGCATGGATTACCCGGGACCGTGCGCGGTCGGCGACGGGCGGCCGCGGCGCGGACACGGCCGACGGGCTCGTGGGCCTCCCTGATCAGGCGGGGCGGCCTCACGGCCCGCTGCCGCTCGGACCAGAACGCAAAAACCCTGCCTCCACGAGACAGGGTCTTAACGTGCTTCTTTCGGCTGGGGTACCAGGACTCGAACCTAGACTAACAGAGCCAGAATCTGTCGGGCTGCCAATTACCCTATACCCCACTGGTCACACGGCTGGAGTCATCAAGCGACCTACCGCACCGCGCCGATGTAGTGTATCGAATCCCAGAGCCCAGAGCGAACCAGAACGGGAGGCGCGGGGACGGGAGGATCTCCCGCCCCCGCTCCGCCCCCGGTACCTGAGGAGTGATCGCCGAGGGGAGCAGGCAACGGGGCTACTCGGGCTCCGCCACCAGGTGGTCCGGTTCGAATTCGTGGAGGGTCGGGGGTTCCAGGGCCACCGCCACCTGCGACTTGCCGCTCGCCACGGCCCGGCCGCCGCCGAACACCGCGCGGAGGTCGCGCTTTACCACCTGCTCCGCGTGGGTGATCTCGTCGAGCATGGTGGCGTGGCTGAGCGCTGCCGCCCCCTTGCCGTTCAGGCCCGCGCCCGCCGCGGCCGCGCCGTTGGCGGACACCGCGACCGGGTCGAGCGCGGCGTGCTGCCACTTCTTGTGCAGTTCGGGTACCGCGGTCAGCAGCATCTTCGTGTAATCGTGCTGCGGGTTGCTGAAGATCTTCTCCGTCGCACCCATCTCCACGATCGCGCCGTGCCGCAAGATGATCGTGCGGTCGGACACGTAGTTGCCCAGCGACAGGTCGTGGGTGACGAACAGGATCGCCAGCCCCTGCCGCTTGAGCTTGACCAGCAGGTTCAGCACGTCCACCCGGGTCGACGCGTCGAGCATCGAGATGATCTCGTCCGCGACAAGCACCTTGACGTCCAGCAGGAGTGCCCGCGCGATCAGCAGCCGCTGCTGCTGGCCGCCGGAAAGCTGGTGCGGGTACTTGCCGAGCACGTCACCCGGGTTCAGCGCCACGGCGTCGAGCGCGGCCTCGATCTTGGCGGACCACTCAAGGTCGCTGACCTTCGGGAAGTACGAGCTGCGCACGAGGTCATAGACCCGGTCCGCCCGGTAGATCGGGTTGTAGGAACTGAACGGGTCCTGGAAGACGCCCTGCACGTGCCGGTAGTACTCCTTCAGGCCACGCCCGGAGTACGACGCGATGTCCTTGCCGTCGAAGGTCACCGTGCCCGACGTTGGCCGCACCAGGCGGAGCAGGACCTTGCCGATCGTGGTCTTGCCGCTGCCTGACTCGCCGATCAGCGAGATGACCTCGCCCGGCTTCAGCTCGAAGCTCACCTTGCGCAGCGCCGGGGTGAGCCCGCCGCCGCGGGCGGTCGACCGGTAGAGCTTGGAAACCTGGTCGAGCTTCAGCGTCGTCATACCTGCTCCTCAACGGGCAGCTTCGCCGCGGGCTGCCCGTGTCCGGCGGTGGCCGTATCGGCGTGCTCCTGGCTGACCTTCCAGCACGCGACCATGTGGCCGGGCCTGACCTCTTCGAACGCCGGCGTCTCGGTGCATTTCGCGAACGCGAACGGGCACCGGTCACGGAACCGGCACCCGGCGGGCGGGTTCATCAGCGACGGCGGCCGGCCGGGGATGCCGGTCAGCGTCACCTGGTCGTGCCGCACTCCCACCTCGGGCAGCGAGTTGAGCAGCGCCTGCGTGTAGGGGTGCAGCGGGTTGTCCACGATCACGGACGTCGGCGCCCGTTCCGCCAGCCGGCCCGCGTACATGATCGCGATGGAGTCCGCGATCTGCGCCAGGATCGACAGGTCGTGGGTGATCGCGATCGCCGACTTGATGTAGCCGCGGTCGCGGAACTCAAGGAGCATCTCGCCCACCGCGCGCTGCGTGGACACGTCGAGCGCGGACGTCACCTCGTCGGCGACGAGCAGCGACGGGTTCAGCAGGGTGGACATGATGATCGTCACCCGCTGCCGCATGCCGCCGGACAGTTCGAAGGAGTACTTGCTGAGCACGTCGTCCTTCAGCCCGATCAGCTCAAGACGCCGCTTCAACTCGGTAAGGACGGCTTCCCTGTCCTTGATGTGATGCGACTTGAGCAGGTCGTGGATCAGCTTGCCGATCTTCCGCGTCGGGGTGAGCGCGGACATCGCGTACTGCGGGACGAGCGAGACCTCGGTCATCCGCCGGTGGCGCATGGCGTTGTTGTCGGAGATCGGCAGGTCCTTGCCGTCCACGGTGACGTTGCCGCCGGTCGCCTTCATCCGGGGGTCCAGGTAGACGAGCGCGTTCCCCAGCGTGGACTTGCCGCTGCCCGATTCGCCCGCCAGGCCCATGATCTCCCCGTCGGCCAGGGAGAAGCTGACGTTGTCGACAGCGGTCACGTCGCCCCGGTGGCTGCGGTAGGCCACCGACAGCTTGTCAACGTTAACGCTCATTGTTCCCTCAGCTTCGGGTTGAAGACCTCGTCGAGGCCGACGTTCGCGATCAGCAGCGCGACGACCATCAGAGCCAGCACCGCACCCGGCGGGATGAACACCCACCACATGTGATAAAGCAGCGCGGAGTTGCTCGCTGCCTGGTTCATCATGTACCCGAGCGAGACGGTCTGGCTCGGGCCGAGCCCGAGGAAGTCGTAGCTGGCCGCGATCAGCATGGAGCTGCCGAACAGCAGGATGATGACGAGGAACAAGTAGGACGCCATGTTCGGCGCGATTTCCTTGACGATGATCGACACCGGCCGCTTCCCCGACAGCCGGGCGAGGTCGACGTACTCGCGGCTGCGCAGCGAGAACGTCTGTGCCCTGACTGCCCTGGCGACCCACGGCCAGGTCGTCAGGCCGATGAACGCGCCCTCGAACAGGATGCTCCGTGAGGTCAGGTAAGAACCGATCACGATGAGCAGCACGAGGCTGGGAATCATCACCAGGACGTTGGTGACGAGCTGCAGGATCTCATCCAGCCAGCCGCCGCGCCAGCCGGCGAGGAAACCGATCACCAGGCCGACGACCGTGGCGAACGCCGCGCCGAGCGCGCCGATCAGGTAGGACTCCCGCAGGCCGTTGGTGAGCTGCGAGTACATGTCATAGCCGTTGAGGTCGGTCCCCAGCCAGAAGGTTCCGCCCGGATGCTGCGGGCCCAGGCCGGTGGTTGTCAGCGGCTCGTAATTGGCGAAGAACGGTGCGATGATCGCCGCCAGGACGAGGAGGACCTCCAGGGTGAGGCCAAAGAGCAGCTTCGGGTTCCGCAGCCCGTAGTAGATGAACTCGTTGCGCTTGGGGGGCGCGCCCGCCCCGGCCGACCCGCCTGGCAGGCCGGTGGCGGCGACCTCCAGGGCCGGCGCCTGGCTGGTGGACTCGCTCATGCTGCAGCCCCCTGCATGCTCAGTCGCGTCCTCGGGTCAACCGAGACGAACACCAGGTCAATGATGAAGTTCGCGAGTAGGACGCCGATGACGATGAAGATGAAGATGCCCTGGAGCAGGAAGTAGTCCTGGGCGCCAATCGCCTTGAAGATCAGGTTGCCGAGGCCCGGATACTGGAAGGCGACCTCGGTGACAATGTTGCCGCCGATGACCACGCCGAGCTGGAGCGCGAGGCCGGAAAGCTGGGGCAGCGACGCGTTGCGGTAGGCATAGCGGCGGACGACCCGCTCGTTCGCGCCGAGCGCGCGCAGGTAGCGGGAGGAATCGTTCTCCAGCTCGTAGATGACCAGGTTCCGCATGCCGATCGCCCAGCCGCCGAGGCTCACCAGGAACACCGTGAGGAATGGCAGGAACCAGTGGTCGAGCGCGGAGGAGATGAACGTCCAGTCGAAGTGGGGGATGAGCCCCTGGTCGTAGCCGAGTGACGTCGGGAACAGGTGCCACACCGGCCCGAACAGGTAGACGACCACCAGGGCGAGCCACGGGTAGGGGAGCGCCTGCAGGACGTAGCCGAGCGGCAGGACGGAGTTGTCGAGCGCCTTGCGGCGTGCCGCCGCCGCGCCCAGCCGGTTCCCCAGGGAGTAGGAGAGCAGCACGGCCGGGACGAGCAAGGCGACCGTGTACGGCATCGCCGAGAAGATGAGCGAGCTGACCGTGGCCCCCTGGGCGAAGATGCTTTGCCCGAAGTCGCCGCTCAGCACGCTGTGCCAGAAGTTCAGGTACTGCTGCCACAGCGACACGTTGAGCCCGTAGGACGACTGGAACTGCGCGTAGAGCGCCTGGTACCCCGCGTTGTCAGCCACGTTGTACTTGGAGAGCATTCCCTGAATCGGGTCGCCCGGCATAAAGTGCGGGAGCGCCCAGTCAACGGTGACCCCGATGAAGAACGCCACCACGTACGTAATGATTTTCTTTGTGAGATAGCGCCGCACTGGCAGGCTCCCGGATGTGGTTCAAGCAGCCCTCTGCGACCTGCTCCCCGGCCCGTGACCGGGCCGGGGAGCAGGTCGCCTGAGGACCGCTAGTGGTTAATCAGTTGAACCAGCGATGCTGGTCAGCTGGCCTTCTGCGGGGTCGGTGTCAGCTGCGCCAGGGCGGGAACCGTCGTCATGGCACCGATGTAGCCGTTCCACATGGCCGGGATGTTCTGGTCGCTGCCCGTGCTCGACGGGAAGTTCGACCAGTACTGGGTGTTGCCCTGGAACCAGACACCGTTGTACCAGAGCGGGATCTCCGGCTGCTGCTGCAGGAAGTGCTGCTGCAGCGTGGAGAAGATCTGGTTCAGCTTGGCGGTGTCAGTCGGCGGGGTACTCGCAGCCTGCTGCACCAGGGCCCAGTCGGCCGGCGAGCTGAACCGCTCCCAGTTCTGCTGAGCGGACTGCTGCTTCTGGATCGGGAGCTGGTAGACGCGCTGGAAGTAAGACACCGGGTTGGAGTCCAGGCCAGCGTTGTTGTCCAGCGCCAGGTCGTAGCTGCCGTTGGTGATGTTGGCGGTGCGCTGGTTGAAGGACGGCTGGGTCACCTGGACCTTGATGCCGACCGCGTTCAGCTCCTGCGCGATCACCGTCTGCGCGCTGTTCCAGTCGGACCAGCCTTGCGGCGCCTCCAGCGTCAGCGTCCGGCCGTTGTAGCCGGACTGCGCGAGCAGTTGCTTGGCCTTGGCGGGGTTGTAGGTGGCGCCGAGCGACTTCTCCGCCGCCTTGTCCACGAACCCGTTCTTGGCCAGCGTCGGCAGCAGGCCGGTCGGGGTGGCCGGGGACGCGATGCCGCCGTAAACCGCCTGGGCGATCGCCGTCGGGTTCACCGCGTAGGCCATGGCCTTGCGGAAGGTGACGTTGTTGAACGGGGCCTTGGTGGTGTTGTACTCGAGCCACACCGTGTTGCCCGACAGCATGTATGGGCTCTTGTCGTAGAAGAACTTCAGCGTGTAACCGCTGTTGCCGCCCTGCGCCGCCGCGAGCATGTTGATGCCAGGCAGGTAGTTGTTGGACCAGTCGATCTGGCCGGCGTTCAGCTGGCCGAGCTCCTGGCTGTTGGAGCCGTTGACGACGTCCACCAGGTACTTGAACTTGAACGACATGTTCAGGTCCTTGGTGCCCCACCAGTCGGTCTTGGTCTGGTAGGCGACTTCCTGGGTGTTGGCGGTGTTCAGCGTCATCGGGCCGGTGCCGACCGGGTTCTTGTTGGGGTCGGTCGCGATCTTGCTCGCCGGGATCTTGGACCAGATGTGCTGCGGCAGGACCGGGGCCCTCCACAGGTAGCCCGTGAACTCGGAGTAGCCGGGCGTGCCCTTGAAGGTCACGGTGACCGTGTTGCCGCTCGCGGTCGCCTTGGCGACCGTGGCCACGTTCGCCGAGTACGGGTCGGCCTGGCTGCCGGCCGCCAGGTTGATCGAGTAGGCGACGTCCGCGCCGGTCAGCGCCTGCCCGTCGCTCCACTTGACACCGTCGCGCACGTTGATCACGTACTTGTTGCCCTGCCACCCGGCCTGCTCGTCGCCGGTGGCGAGCCACGGCACGTAGCTGCCCTTGATCGGGTCGTACAGGTACAGCGGCTCGTAGATCAGCCCCTGCGTACCGGTCGCGAACGCACCGGTGTCAAGCGGGTTCCAGTTCACCGGCGGGCTGTAAGCGGTGCCGCTGGTGTAGAGCGTCTCGTTCCTTGGGAAGCTGAGGGTCCCCCCGCTGCCCGCCCCCGCCGCGGCCGAGCCTGACGCCGCACCCGAGGGCGACGCAGCACTGCTGCTCGACGGGCTGCTGCTGCAGGCGCTCGCGACACCGAGCGTCAGCACGCCGAGAGCGGCGGCGCCGTAGCGCCACCGCCTGCCCGTATTACTCCTAGTAGGTCTCACCTGCTCCTACCTCCTCCACTAACAAGTCCTGCGATTACCCCGGGTGCGGCGGCCGTCGGATACAGAGGAAGACCACGTGCCGAGCGACGCGCGACAACCATATGCGAAACGACCTCCTTTGGGGGTATTTGTCCGTTCTAGGTGCGGCGACGTCGCTGCGGGCCGAGGAACCACATGCTCCCCGCCCGCCCCGGTGCCGCCGCTGAACAGGTGGCTATACCGGTTAAGTGTTAACCCAAAGTGGCGGCTACGTAAAGGGCCGCTTTGTATCTCTCGGGTAGCGATCAGGTTTCGGCGCCCGGCCGAGTGCTCCCGGACGCAGTCAGTGACCAGGGTTTTCGCCGTCCGCACGTTCCCGCGGGTACCGGATTTGAGCAGTCAGAACGGATTCACGCGGCGCCAGTCCGCGCCCACGTTCGCCGCGGGTACGGCCCGCCGCCGGGGCCGACTAGGCCGTCAGGCGGGACCGGCGCGGCGTCGCGACGTCGGGGATGCCCGCCGGACCAGAGCTGGCCCGGGCCTGCAGCACCGGCGCGGTTTCCATGACGCTCTCCGGCCGACCGCCCGCCGCCAGCTCGCGGAGCATCCGCGCCGCGGTCGAGCCCGCGCCCGCGATGTCCCGGCGCAGCGCGGTGAGCGCGGGGTGCATCAGCTCGCACAGCGCGGAGTCGTCCCAGGAGATGATCGACACCCCGCCGGGAACGCTGATGCCCATCCGCTGCGCGACGCCAAGACCGGCGGCCGCCATCACGTCGTTGTCGTACAGGATCGCGGTCGGCGGCTCGGCGGAGCCGAGCAGCCCCACGGTCGCGTGGGCCCCGTGCTCGGCCGTGTAGTCGGCCTCGATGGAGAACGCGGTGAGCCCGGCCGCGGCGGCGGCCGCCGCGAACGCGTCGCGGCGGAGCACCGAGTGCCAGTATGTCGCGTGGCCGCCCACCCGGGCGATCCGCCGGTGGCCCTGGGCCACCAGGTAGCCGACCACGAGGTCAACGGCGGCGCGGTCGCCCTGCCAGATGGCGGGCAGCGACCCGGCCCCGCGCGGCGTGCCGATCACCACGGCGGGCATGCGCAGCTTCTCGATCGCCGCGATCCGGCGGTCGTCGACCTGCAGGTCGACGACGAACACGCCGTCCACCCGCCGCTGCGCCCACCACTGCCGGTAGAGCTCGATCTCCGCGTCGACGTCCTCGGTCATCGTGAACTGGAGCAGGACCTGGTGCGCGGCGAGGTCGGCCTGGATTCCGGAGACCAGCTGCATGAAGAACGGCTCGATGCCGAGCGTGCGGGCCGGCCGGTCGATCACCAGGCCGAACACTCCGGACTTGCCGACCGTCAGCGCGCGGGCGGCGCTGTTGGGCTGGAAGCCGATCTCCTCGGCGATCGCCAGGATCCGCTCGCGCGTCGCGGCGGAGACCCCTGGCTGGCCGTTCAGTGCGAAGGAAACCGCGGCCTTGGTCACGCCGGCCCGCTGAGCGATGTCGGTAATCGTCGGACGCTTCATCGGGGCTCCCTCGGTTCTCCGAACCCGCTGGTGCCGGTCGTGACGAGCGACTGCCCGGCCCCGGCCAGCGACGAAGGTTCGCTATCCCGGTTAAGCATAACTTGGATGCGTCCGGGACGCGTCCCGGTAAGTCCCGGGAAAATCCCCGGTAAGTCCGGGACGCGTCCCGGACGAGCCCGGGCCGTGGACGGTTGTGCACTAAACCGGTATAGTCCTGCCCACGGGGCCAACGATGACGAGCCCTTGTGCGCCCGGCCGGACCTGGGTACGATCGCCGTTCTTGCGATCAGGCCTGGCCGGGCGCACTCGGGGGTACGGGGGGTCGCTCCCCCGGGGGATAACTTCCGGCGGAGGAGGCCACATGCGCAGGAACACACCGAGGGTCGTGACAGGCGGCGAGCCGGCCAACTGGATCGGCGCCAACTTCTGGTCCCGGACGGGCGGCCCGCTCATGTGGCGCGGCTACGACCCGACGGTGATCGTCAAGGAGCTGGCCGTGCTCAAGCGCCACGGCCTGACCATGACTAGGTCGTTCTTCTACTGGCCCGACTTCATGCCCAGCCCGTACGAGATCGACGAGACCATGACCGCGCGCTTCGCCGACTTTCTCGACCGGCACGCCGCCCACGGCCTCACGACGATCCCCACCTTCATCGTCGGCCACATGTCCGGCGAGAACTGGGACCCGGCCTGGCGCAACGGCCGTCACCTCTACGACGACGTCTGGATGGTCGGCCGGCAGGCCTGGTTCGCCGCCGAGATGGTCCGCCGCTTCCGCGCGCACCCCGCGGTCGCCGGCTGGCTCGTCTCCAACGAGATGCCGATCTACGGCGGCTCTGACACGGACCACGAGATCGTCGCGGCCTGGGCCCGGATCGTCAAGGACGCGGTCCGGGCGGCGGGCGGGGACCAGCCGTTCTCGCTAGGCGACGGCGCCTGGGGCATCGAGGTCACCGGCAACGACAACGGCTTCCGGCTGACCGAAATCGCGGACATCGTCGATTTCCTCGGCCCGCACACCTACCCCGTCGGCAACGACCCCGTCAGGCAGCGATACGCGGCCGCGATCGCCTGCGAGCTGTCGGGCACGTTCGGCAAGCCAGTGATCATGGAGGAGTTCGGCGTCAGCTCCGACTTCGCCTCCGACGCCAACGCGGCCACGTACTACCGGCACGTGCTGCACAGCACGCTGCTGGCCGGGGCCACGGGGTGGATCGCGTGGAACAACACCGACTTCGCCCTCCCGCACCAGGACCCGTACCGGCACCACGCCTTTGAGCAGAACTTCGGGCTCACCGACGCGCACGGGACGCCGAAGGCCACGCTCACCGAGATGAAGGCCTTCGCCCAGACGCTCGAGGCCATCGACTACACCGGCTGCGAGCGCGCCGACACCGACACCGCGCTGATCGTCTCCAGCTACCTGGACCACCAGTACCCGTTCACCTCGCCGGACACCCACCTGCACGTCGCCAAGGGGCTGCAGCAGTCCTACATCGCCGCCCGGCTCGCTGACCTGCCGCCCAAGCTGACCAGGGAGACCGACGGCATCGAGCCCGGCGCACGGCTCTACCTGGCCCCGTCGGTCAAGCAGTTCCTCGCCCCCACCGCCGCCGCGCTTGAGAAGCTCGCGGAAGACGGCGCGACGGTCTACGTCTCCTACTGCGCCGGCGACGTGTCCTGGCACCGCGGCCCGTCGTACGGGGCGATGAACGAACTCTTCGGCATCAAGCACCGGCTCGACGTCGGCCTCGTCGACCCGATCACCGACGAGCTCGTCGAGCTCACCCTGGCCAGGGACTTCGGCGGCCTGAGCCGGGGAACCACGCTCACGTTCCCCGTCGCCGGGAACGAGCACGCGCGCGCCTACCTGCCCGTGGCCCCCACCACGGCGGAGGTCATCGCCACCGACGCCCACGGCCGCCCCGCGCTGCTGCGCCGTCAGGCGGGCCGCGGCTCGCTGATCCTCTGCACCTACCCGCTGGAGTACATGGCCGCGGCCACGCCGCGGGTCAACCCGGATGCCACGGTCGCGCTCTACGGCGCGCTCGCCACGCACGCGGGGGTCCGCAGGCCGGTGACCGTCGAGGACCCGGACGTCGCCTGCGACGTCCTCGTGCACCGCGACGGGACGCGGTACGCGGTGATCGCCAGCCACGCCGACGAGGCGCTGACCGTCAAGCCGACGCTCAGCGCGACGGGGGAACACGAGCCGCCGCTCGGGTTGACCCCGCTCGGCGAGCGGGAGATCGCGGACCGGGTCACGCTGCATCCGTTCGGAATCAAAGTCCTCAGGATCACCGAGAGCGAAGGCATACTGCCCTGGGCCGGCGCCGGAGTCTGGCGCCACTTCTCCGGTTAGTGGTGAGTGCGGTGACACATCCCGGCCGCGTACGGCTGTTAATGTCGGCTTGTGGCTGCGCCGCGGACGCTGGCGGGCCAACTACCTGCGACAGATTGGTGACGCCGCATGCCCTGGTACGACATGCCGCTCGAGCGGCTGCGCGAGTACCGCACGAGCACGCAGGAGCCGGACGGGCTCGACGCCTGGTGGGCCAAGCGCCTTGATCACGCGCGGGCGCAGGCGCAGCCGGCCACGTTCACGCCGCACGAGCCGGACGTCTACCGCCCGTTCCAGGTGTTCGACGTGGAGTTCTCCGGGGCGGGCGGCGACCCGATCCGCGCGTGGTACATCAAGCCCGCCGGCCAGGAGAGCCCGCCGGTCGTGGTGAAGTTCATCGGCTACGGCGGCGGCCGGGGCGTGCCGTCCGAGCACTTCCTGCTGCCCGCGCTCGGTTACGGACTGCTCGTCATGGACAGCCGCGGCCAGGGCGGCCGGTGGACGACCGGGGCGACGGCGGACGGCCGGGACGGCACCGGTGCGGAGAACTCGCTGGTGATGACCAGGGGCATCACCTCGCCCGAGGATTACTACTACACCCGGATGTTCACCGACGCGGCGCTCGCCGTGGACGTCGCGCTTGAGCTCGCGGGGGCGGGCCAGACCGTCGCCGTCACCGGCGGCAGCCAGGGCGGCGGGCTCGCGCTCGCGGCCGCCGCGCTGCACCGCGACGCGGTCAGCGTGTGCCACGCGGACGTCCCGTTCCTCTGCGACATCCAGCGGGCGATCACCCTCGCGCCGCACTCGCCGTATACCGAGATCCCGGAGTTCCTCGCCGAGAACGTCGCGCTCATTGACACCGCGCTGAACACGCTGCGCTACATCGACTGCGCGCTGCTCGCGCGCCGGATCTCCGCCACGACGCTGGTCAGCGTCGGGCTGATGGACGACATCTGCCCGCCGTCGACGGTTTTCGCCGCCTACAACGAGATAACGGCCGGCAAGGACATCATCGTGTACCCGTACAGCGGGCACAGCGTGCCCCACGCGCACGCCGAACCGCAGCTCAGGCACCTGCGGCGGCATTTTCCGCCCAGCCGGGCCTGAATCGCGGTCAGTCAGGCCTAAGTCACGGTCAGCGACGGTGCCGACGGCTCGCCACCGTCCGAAGACCGCGGGATGGCAGCGGCCGGCACACGGCTGTGAGCGTGGTCTGCAGCGGCTCTGTGTCAGGTATGTATATGCCACAGCTGTGGATACAGTATGTGTATGCATGCGCATGGAGTTTCTGCTGTGAAGCAAGTGGCCATAATCGACTAGATTTAACAAATCATGTACTTATCATTTCAGGAACGAGGGCTAATGATGTTGTCATGGTGCCCTCCAGACTGAACGCCCGGCCATCCCGGCGCTTCTCGTATCACTTGGTTGCAGCTGTCACGGCAGCAGCGCTTGCCACGGTGCTCTCCGCCTGCACCGCACCGGCCACCACCCCCAGCAGCAGCAACGGCAACGGCAGCAGCAGCGGCTCCGCCGCCGCGGCTGGGTCAGGCAGCATCACCGTCGGCCTCAACGGGGCGCCTGACGCCCTCGACCCGACGACGGCCTCCACCTTCGACGGGCGCACGGTGTTCGCCAACATGTGCCAGAAGCTGTACGACATCAACGCACAGCTGAACGTCGTGCCCCAGCTCGCCACCGCGCTCCCGGCCATCAGCGCCGACGGGAAGACCTACACCATCCAGCTCAGGCAGGGCATCAAGTTCAACGACGGGACGCCGTTCAACGCCGCGGCAGCGGTGACCACGCTTCAGCACTACCTCACCGACCCGCAGTCCGCGCGCGCCGCCGAGCTCAAAGGCGTCACCAGCGTCGACGCGACCGGCCCGTACACCCTCGTGCTGCACTTGTCCAAGGCGTTCGCCCCGCTGACGTCGATCCTCGCCGACCGGTCCGGCATGATCCTCTCGCCGACGCAGCTCAAGAAGCTCGGCAACAACTTCGCGCAGGACCCGGTGTGCGTCGGGCCGTTCGAGTTCTCCTCCCGGCCCAGCCTGGACACGATCATCTTGAAGAAGTCGCCGTACTACTACGGCAAGGCCAACGTGCACCTGGCCCAGATCACCTTCGAGGCCATCACGGACCAGAGTACGAAGGCGGCCGACCTGGCATCTGGTCAGATCCAAATCGGCGAGGAGATCGCGCCGCAGAACGTGCCGTCGCTGAAGAGCAACCCGAACGTCACCCTGAAAAGCCAGCTTTCGCTCGGCTACGAAGGCCTTGACATCAACACCGGCAACGTGGCCGGGTCGCTTAAGACTTACGGCACCGCGAACAACCCGTTCGCGACCCATCCCACGCTGCGGCAGGCGTTCGAACTGTCGCTCAACCGCGCGCAGCTGAACAAGGTCGCGTTCGACGGGCTCTACGCGCCCGTCTGCTCGCCGATCCCGCCGGGCAGCCCGTGGACGGTGAACGTGCCGTGTCCCGCGCAGAACGCCGCCAAGGCGAAGCAGCTTGTCGCGGCCACCGGGCTCAAGACACCGATCCACGTCTCGCTCATGATAGCGAACGACCCGCTTGACCAGCAAATCGGATCGATCATCCAGTCGATGGCGGCGCCGGCCGGCTTCGCCGTGAGCCTGCAGCCAGTGGAGTTCACCACTTCCCTCACCAAGGCGGCGGCCGGCCAGTTCGAGATGTACCTCGTCGGCTGGTCGGGCCGGGTCGACCCGGACCAGAACATCTTCAGCGACTGGTACCCGCAGGCCGCACTCAACTACACGGGCGCGCAGTACCCGGCGCTGGACAACCTGCTGACCCAGGCCCGGGCGTCCACCTCCGACACGCAGCGCAAACAGCTCTACACCCAGGCCGTGCAGCTGATGCACCAAGAGCTCAACATCATCTACCTGTGGGACCCCACGTACTACCTCGGGATCAGCAAGACTGTCACGGGCGTGCAGTACTTCCCGGACAGCCTGATCAGGCTCGAGAACGCGTCGGTGAGCTGATTGACCTGGGCCATCGCGCGCCGCGTCGTCATCGCGCTTGTCACGCTGCTGCTCGCGACAATCGTGGTGTTCGGTGCCGTCCACGCGCTCCCCGGCGGCCCGGCGACCGCGCTGTCGGCTGATTCCACCAGCCCGACAGCGGCGGCCGCCACCATGCACGCCTACGGCTTCGACCAGCCGCTGCCCGTGCAGTACGCGAAGTGGATCGGCCAGGTGCTGAGCGGCCAGCTCGGCACCTCGCCGCTCACCGACCTCCCGGTATCCGCCCAGCTGGCGCAGCGGCTGCCGATCACGCTCGAGCTCGCGGTACTCTCGCTCCTGTTCGCGATCGTGATCGGCGTGCCCGCCGGGGTCGCCACCGCGGCGCGGCCAGGGCGTCTTACCGACTGGGTGGCGAGCGCGGTGGCGCTCGGCGGGCTCTCGCTGCCGCACTTCTGGTTCGGCATCCTGGCGATCCTGATCTTCGCGGTACACCTGCACGTGCTGCCGTCCGGCGGCTTCGTACCGCTGGCGAACGGGCTCGGCGGGAACCTGGAACACATGGTCATGCCTGCGATCGTGCTCGGCACCGGCCTCGCCGCGGTGATCATGCGGCAGACGCGGGCGGCGATGATCGAGGCGCTCGGCGCCGACTACGTGCGCACCGCCCGCGCCAAGGGCATGCGCGAATGGCAGGTGATCTGGGTGCACGCGCTGCGCAACAGCCTGATCACCGTGGTGACGGTGGTCGGGCTGCAACTGGGCGGGCTGATCGCAGGCGTCGTGACCGTCGAGGTGGTCTTCAACATCCCTGGTATCGGACAGCTCACCCTCGACTCGGTCTACCAGCGGGACTACCCGACGCTACAGGGGGCGGTGCTGCTGACCGCCGCCGCGTACATCATCGTGAACCTGCTCACCGACGTGTGCTACACACTCATCAACCCGCGGCTGCGGGTCACCGTCACCAGGGGTGCCACGTGACCGCGGGGGTGGCCGGGCCTGGCGTCCCGGCGCCGGTCAGCGCGCGGAACGCGGCGCGGATCGTCCGCGCTGCGAAGGTCCGCCCCCGGTTCAGCGCGCTGGCGATCGCTGGTACGGTCGGCTCGCTCATCGTCGTGCTCATCGCGATATTCGGCCCGCTCGCCGCGCCCTACGACCCGAACGCGACGAACTTCGCTACCGTGCTCGCCCCACCGGGCGCGCCGCACCACCTGCTCGGCACCGACCAACTCGGCCGGGACGTGCTGTCCCGGATGCTGTACGGGGCTCGCAGCACGCTTGCCGCTGGCATCTTGTCGACCGTGCTTGGCACGCTGGTCGGGCTGCCGTACGGGATGATCGCCGGGTACTTCCGTGGCCCGGCCGACATGCTGCTGATGCGGGTCGCGGACGTGCTGCTCGCCTTCCCGTTCCTGCTGCTCGCCGTCGGGCTTGCCACGATCTCCAGCCCACCCTTGTGGACCGCGGTGCTCGCGCTCGGCGTCGCGCAGGTGCCGGTGATCGCCCGGATCGCCCGTGGCGCGACGCTGGAGGTGCGCGACCTGGAGTACGTCCAGGCGGCCCTGGTAAACGGTGAGCGGGACCTGACGATCCTGCGGCGGCAGATCCTGCCGAACGTGCTGCGCCCGGTCACCGTGCAGACCACGGTTGCCATACCGACCTCGATCGTCGGGGCCGCGATCCTCGCGTTCCTCGGCCTCGGCGTCCAGCCGCCCACGGCGGACTGGGGCGGGATGCTGGCCCAGGCACAGCAGTACCTGAACCAGTCGGTGTGGCTCGGGGTCTTCCCCGGGGCCGCTATCTTCATCACCGCGCTCTGCTTCAACCTGTTCGGCGACGGCATCACCGATGCGCTCAACCCCCGGGGGCGACGATGAACGAGACCCCGCTGCTGCGGATCGAGGACCTGCGAATCAGCTTCCGCACGACCCGCGGACCGCTGCTCGCGGTGAACCAAGTCTCGCTCGCGCTACACGCCAACGAGGTGCTCGCCGTCGTCGGCGAGTCAGGTTCTGGCAAGACGCTGACCGCGCTGTCCGTGCTCGGCCTGGAACCGCCGGGCGCCACGGTGACCGGGCGCATCTGGCTGGGTGACGAAGAGCTGCGCGGGGTCTCGCCCCGGCGATTGCGCGACATCCGCGGCGCGTCGATCGCCATGATCTTCCAGGAGCCGATGACCTCGCTCAACCCGTCGCTGACGGTCGGCCGTCAGGTCGCCGAGGTGCTCCGCAGGCACCAGGGACTGTCGGGGTACGACGCCAAGTCCCGGGTGCTCGAACTGTTCGACCTGGTCCGGCTCCCGGACGCGGAGCGGCACCTGCGGTCCTACCCGCACCAGCTGTCCGGCGGCATGCGGCAGCGGGTGATGATCGCCATGGCCGTGGCCTGCGGCCCCTCCGTACTGATCGCCGACGAGCCGACCACCGCGCTCGACCCGACGATCGAGGCCCAGATCCTCAGCCTGCTACGGGACCTGCGCGCCTCGCTTGGCATGGCGGTGCTGCTCATCACCCACAACCTCGGTGTGGTCAGCCGCATGGCCGACCGGGTGGTGGTGATGTACGCCGGGCACGTGCTCGAGCAGGCGCCGACCGCCGGGTTGCTGACGTCGCCCGCCCACCCGTACACGATCGGGCTGCTCGGCGCGGTGCCGCAGCCGGGCAGCAACGCCGACACCCGGCGGCTGACGCCGATCGCCGGCCAGGTGCCGCTGCTGCGGGAGGAGCCCACGAACTGCGTGTTCAGCCCGCGGTGCGCCTACGCCGAACCCCGGTGCCTGACCGCTCAGCCCGCTCTCCGCCAGGTCACGCCGGGGACCGCGCACCAGGCCGCCTGCGTACTCGACCGCATCCCCGATCCGGCGCGGGAGACCGCGCCACGAGCGCAGGCGACATGAACATGAGCGACGCGAACCCTGGCGACACCAACACGGGCGCCGAGCCGCCGGTGCTCACGGTGACCGGCCTGCGCAAGACGTTCCAGATCCCTCGGTCGGCTGGCGGCGGCGCGGTGCACGCGGTCGCCGGCGTCGACCTGACGATCGGGCGCGGCGAGATCGTCGGCCTGGTCGGCGAGTCCGGCAGCGGGAAGACCACCGTCGCGCACTGCGTGCTGCGCCTGCTCGAACCGGACGCCGGCGCGATCGCCGTCAACGGGACCGACATCACGCACCTGTCCCGGCGCAAGCTCATGCCGCTGCGGCCGAAGATGCACATGGTGTTCCAGGATCCCTACTCGTCGCTGAATCCCCGGATGAAGGTCGCCGACATCATCGCCGCCCCGCTCCGCGCACAGCGGCATGTGCGGCCGGTATCGCGGCGGAAGGTCGACGCCGAGGTCGGCCAGATGCTGGACCAGGTCGGGCTCTCCGCGCAGTTGCGCGGCAGGTACCCGCATGAGCTGTCCGGCGGGCAGCGGCAGCGGGTCGGGCTGGCCAGGTCTCTGATCGCCCGGCCGCTGCTGCTGGTGGCGGACGAGCCGACGTCGGCGCTCGACGTCTCGGTCCAGGCCGCCATCCTCAACCAGTTCGCCGACCTACAGCGCGGCCTTGGCTTCTCCTGCCTGTTCATCTCGCACAACCTCGCGGTCGTGCACTACCTCTGCGACCGGATCGCGGTTATGCAGCGCGGTGAGATCATCGAGGCCGGGACCCGCGAGCAGGTCTTCCAGTCACCGAGTCACCCCTACACCAGGGAACTGCTCTCCGCGACGGCCGTCAGTCCCTGATCACCACGCGGTTAGTCAGCGTCCCGATCGACTCGACCGTCACCGACACCTCGTCCCCGTCGGTCAGCGGGCCGACGCCCTCCGGGGTGCCGGTCAGCAGCACGTCGCCCGGCAGCAGCGTCATCACCGACGACACGTACTCGACCAGCGACGGCACGTCCCACAGCAGTTCCGACGTGCGCGCGTGCTGCTTCACGGTCCCGTTCACCGTCGTCGTGATGCCCAGGTCGGCGGGGTCGGCGCTGGTCTCCATCCACGGTCCGAGCGGGCAGAACGTGTCGAAGCCCTTCGCCCGCGTCCACTGCCCGTCCTTGACCTGGAGGTCCCTGGCGGTCACGTCGTTGGCGCAGGTGTAGCCGAAGATGACATCCGCGGCACGCTCCTTCGGCACGTCCCGGCAGAGCCTGCCGACGATCACGGCAAGCTCTCCCTCGTAGTCCACCCGGTCGGTGATCTTCACCGGGTAGGCGATGCGGTCGCCGGGACCGGTCACCGACGTGGACGGCTTGAGGAACAGGATCGGCTCGGGGGGCAGCTCACTGCCCATTTCCTTGACGTGCTCGGCGTAGTTCTTGCCGATCGCCACCACCTTGGACGGCAGCACCGGGGCAAGCAGCCGCACCTCGGCGAGCGGATAGCGGTTCCCGGTGAACCGCACACCCGCCGGGTCGACCCCGAACGGGTGGCCGTACAGTTCCGCGATCGTCTGCGGCTGCCCGGTCTCACCCTCAACCACGCCATAGGCCACGCCATCGCCCTTGGCGAACCTCGCGATACGCACGATGCTCCTTTGCTCGCTTGTCGCATTCGAGCCTACTTGCGCGAAACCGGACGGAGAAACGCCACCGCCTTATCCAGAGGGAACAGGGAGCCGTTCTCCGGCGGATTACTGCTGGTATCCCTCCACTTCGGACACCGGACGGACGGCCGTACCCTCCGTGCTCTCCCCGAACTCCCGCTTCGCCCGGCGCTGGCGCAGCAAGTCCCAGCACTGGTCAAGCGCCTGTTCCGCTGAACGAAGACGCTCCCGCTCCTGTTCCGAGCTCAGCTCTCCCCGCTGCAGCTGCCCCCGCAACTCGTGCTCGGTATCGATCAGCTCGGTGATCCGCGACATGATCTCTTTGTCATCCATGTGCTTAAGGTATGCCCGCGACGCTCAGGCGTGCGATGGGGATACGCGCTATCCAGAACGGGCGCCTGGCTTCGTCCCTCACCTTCGCCGGATTCCCGGGGCGGTGCGAGCGCCGAGGCGGCGACCGCGATCCAGGCCGCGAGGACGGCCGGGATGACCAGGGCGAGGTGCAGGCCGACCTGATTGGCGACCAGGCCGATAACTGCCGGGCCAGCGGTCATGCCGGTGTAGCCGAGGCCGACGACGCGGGCGAGGCCAGAGCCGGGGCGTTCCGGGTCGGCGCGGCCGCCGGCCCCGAATACCTGGGGCACAACGACGGACAGGCCCGCGCCGAAGGCGGTGAATCCGGCGATGGTCACCGCTGGGCTCCGGGTGACCAGGACCAAGGCCATCCCGGCCGTGGCGATGACGCCGCAGCTCCGGATGACGGAGACGACACCGAACCGGTGGATAAGGCCGTCGCCGACGGCGCGGCCGAGGGTCATCGTGACGGAGAACGCCGCGAAGGCAACCGCGGCCAGGCCCGCGCTCGTGCCCAGGCTGTCCCGCAGGTAGACCGCCGACCAGTCGCCCGCCGCGCCCTCGCCGACCAGGCCGCAGATGCCCAGGACGCCGAGCGCGAGGACCAGCCGCCGCACGTGCCGCCGATCCCGCGGGGCCTTCGCGGTGCCAGCGGCGGCCGCGGACGCGGCCGCCGCCTCGTCCGGTTCGGCGGCGGCCCGGCGCCGGTCGGGCAGCAGCCAGCGGCCCGCGGCGCCGACGATAACCGCGCCGACCGCGCCGACGGCGGCCAGCGAGGGCAGCAGCGCGACGCCGGCCCAGGCGAAGCCGCCGCCCGCGAGCGAGCCGAGGATCGCGCCCAGGCTGAAGAAAGCGTGCATCGAGGTCATGACCGGACGGCCGTAGGCGGCCTCGACCCGGACACCCTGCGCGTTGGCCGAGACGTCGAGGGTACCGCCGAAGGCCCCGATGGCGAACAGGGCCACCATCAACCCCGGCAGGTTGCGGGCCAGGCCCGGGGTGACGGTCGCCGCGCAAATGCCGAGGCCGCAGATCCGGACGAGCAGGGCGCTGCCCGCCCGGTCAACCAGCCGTTCGGCCAGTGCCGCGCCGAGCACCAGCCCGACCGGCACCGCGAAGAGCGCTAGGCCGAGCGTCCCGTCGGACAGGTGCGCCTGCGACTTGGCGGCGGGGACCCGTGCGTTCCACACTCCGCCGGTCAGCCCCATGACCAGAAAGGTCGCCGACACCGCCCACCGGGCCGGGCCGACCTCCCCGCGCCGCCATCGGCGGCCGCCGGCCCTGGCCCCGGCCGAGGCCGCCCGTCGGCTAGAACTTCGCACCACGCCACAATAGCGGCGAAGCGCGCGGCGCCGCCCAACGCGAAGGGCCTTGGCGAACCGCGATCGGGAGGCTCGCGACGAAACCGAAGATGGTGGATCGTTACGAGCACCGGAGTACTCGTAACGATCCACCATCCTGTGGCCGCCCGCGGCGAGCGGCATGATTAGCGGGTTTTCGCGGGAGACGGCCAGGGCGGATCCCCGCGGCCGGACCCGCCGGCGCGTGGGCCGCCCGGGTGAGGCGGGTGCGCGGGGAGGCGAAGCCACGAACCCGTTCGGAGTTATCGATTTTCTGGTTTTCTGAGACGCGCGACCGTCAAGAGCCAGGGTCTGCCTTGTGGGTTCGCCGTGGCTCTGGATAGCGCCGTTGCCCGGATGTGCCTTGTGGGCCAGCCGGGTTTAGCTTCCGCCGCTGTCTGACGTGCCTCGTGAGCCGGTCACGGGCGGCGGGACCGGAGCGGCGGGTGGTGGGTGCCGCTCCGGGGCGCGTCTCTGGCGAGCTCCTTTCTTTTGCCGTGCCCAGGCATGTGGCCAGGGGCAAAAGAAAGGAGTTCGATTATTCGGGGACGCGGCCGGCGCGGAGCAGGCCGTAGGTGACCGCCTCTTCCAGGGCGTGCCAGGATGCGGAGATCACGTTCTCGTCCACGCCGACCGTCGACCAGGCGTCGCCTTCGGCGTTGCTCGACTCGATGAGCACCCGGGTGATCGCGCCGGTGCCCGCCGAGCCTTCGAGGATGCGGACCTTGTAGTCGGTCAGCTCCAGGGTGGCGAGCTCGGGGAACGTCTGCTCGAGGGCGGCGCGCAGTGCGCGGTCGAGCGCGTTCACCGGCCCGTTGCCCTCGCCGACCGCGACGACGCGCTCGCCCTTGGCCTGCAGCCGGACCGTGGCCTCGCTCGTGACGCCGCCGTCCTCGCGCTGCTCCACGATCACCCGCCAGGACTCGACGGTGAAGTGCCGCTTGCGCTCCCCCGCCAGCTCGTCGCGGAGCAGCAGCTCGAAGCTCGCGTCCGCGGCCTCGAACGAGTACCCCCGTGCCTCAAGCTCCTTGACCCG
>Ga0207707_10001521_pt1 | contig 21388 bp, 17 predicted proteins | sample KBSC83BmetaG_FD_184336 | JGI IMG/M metagenome (GOLD analysis project Ga0207707, IMG submission 184336) | Corn rhizosphere microbial communities from Kellogg Biological Station, Michigan, USA - KBS C8-3B metaG (SPAdes) (version 2) | ecosystem: Host-associated > Plants > Roots > Rhizosphere ...
TTACAATGCCCTGGAATACGGGAACCTGAGCGCCTGGCTCTGGTGGTCGCTGGCAGACAATAAAAGCTCCGAAGTATATGGTCTGATCATCGACGGCAAACCCACCGGAAGGTATTATGCATCCAAACAGTATTATCATTTTATACGGCCGGGCGCGGTGCGGGTGGAAGCAAAATCGGACCAGGCTAACGTGCTGGTGCTTGCTTTTACGCATTCGGCAGACAATAAGCTCGTAGCGGTCCTCATCAATAAAGGGGAAACGGAAAAAGAAATCCTGTTGCCCAAACTCGGATCCGGGAATACCATAAACGCATACCTGTCAACCGATACGCTGCAATGTGCCTTACAGAAAAAAGCGCGGCATAATAAGGTGGCGCTTCCGGCGAAAAGCATCATGACCATTATCTGGAGATAACAGGCCACTATTCCGCACGCAGACTTTTTACCGGGTTTGCAAAGGCAGCTCTGATGGTCTGAAAACTGATGGTGGCCGCCGTAATGACTAGAATGGATACGAATGCCAGCAGAAAGATGTTCCAGGTGATATTTACCCGGTAAGCAAAATTGTTCAGCCAGCCGTTCATGACCCACCAGGAAAGGGGGAAAGAAATGATAACGGCTATCGCTATCAATTTCAGGAAATCCTTTGATAGTAACACCGCAATATTGCCGGAGGAAGCACCCGCAACTTTCCGGATACTCATTTCTTTCTGTCGCTTCTGCGCAGAAAAGGCAGAAAGACCAAAGAGTCCCAGGCAGGAGATGATGAGGGCAACTGCGGCAAACCACCGGAGCAACACGGATTCCCTTTCTTCCATCCTGTACATGGATGCATAATCTGTATCCAGGAAACTGAAATCGAAAGAAAGGCCGGGATTATAAGCTGCATATACAGTGCTAAGCTTTTTAATGGTCTCCCGTTCCCTGCCTCCGGATATTTTTACCAGGATGTTTTCGCCTGCGGGGTTGCAGCGCATAAAACAAGGTTTTACTTTTTCATAAAGGGATTCAAAATGGAAATCTTTGACCACCCCGATAATGTGGTAGGCGGCGTTCCACACATTGAACGTTTTCCCAATGGGATTTTTCATTCCCATTGCCCGGATGGCTGCTTCATTCAGCATAATGGCCAGGCTATCGGATCTGAATTCTTTTGAAAAGCTTCTTCCTTCTTTTATTTTCATTCCTAAAAGCTCCGGCAATCCATAGTCGATATCCAGATCTGTGAAAAGGATTTTTGTGTTTGCTGTTTTCCCTTCCCAGTTTGCTTTCTCCGTTCTTCCGCTGGAGCTGCCGTACATATCTCCATTGATCGAGGAAGCTGCCATAACTCCGGGAATATTTTTTACGTCCGCCAGGAAAGCATTAAAATGATCATTCAGGTTTTTAGTGTTTTTAAAAGCAATGATATTGTCTTTATTGTAACCCAGGTTAATGGTCTGAATAAGATTCATTTGCCTGTAGATTACCAGTACCGCTACAATAAACAGTACGGACAGGCTGTATTGAAACACAACTAGCCCTTTTCTTATCCACAATGCTCCCCAGGATGTGCCGCCGAACTTTCCTTTCAATGCCGTAACGGGTTTGAAGCCGGAAAGATACAATGCGGGATAGCTGCCTGCTGCGAGACCTGTGAGCAGGCCGATGACAAACAGCGCCGCGCTAAATGAACCGTCAAAATGCAGAGCAAGTTGTTTTCCCGTAAGGTTATTGAATGCCGGCATTAGCAGGATAACCGATAACAGCGCAATCAGCAGAGCCGCAAAGGCCATTGCGATGGATTCGCTGATATATTGAAAAATAAGGGAACTTCTTTCCGCGCCCAGGATTTTTTTAATTCCGGCTTCCTTGAGCCTTCCTGCGGCCCTGGCGGTAGAAAGGTTCGTGAAGTTAATGCAGGCTATCAGCAGAATAAAAATGGCGATCAGGGAAAACAGCCTTACGTATTGAATCCGGCCTCCTGCCTGTATGCCGTTTTCATATTTATCGTAGAGATACCTGTCTGCATATTTCCTGAGCGACAGGGTAAGCGGTGAGTTATTATATTTTGCATGCAGGAAGCCGGTAAGTTTCTGCTCCAGCTGTTTGGCATTCGCCCCCTTCCTCAGCAATACAAAGCTGATGGGATTGCTGTTTGCCCATTGGTTCGCATTCGCGGTATCCTGCTGATAAAAATATTCATACGTGAACAGTATGTCAAATTTCATCGATGAATTGGAAGATGGTGCTTCAAAAATCCCGGAAACCTGAAACGGCTGTTCATCATTTTCCCACTGAACGGTTTTGCCAATCACATTTTCCGTAGTCCTGAATAATTTCCTGGCCAGCCGGTCGGAAAGCAGTACGGAGTACTTATCCGCCAGCACGGTATTTCTGTTTCCCCTGATCAGGCGATAAGAAAAAACATTAAAAAAATCTTTGTCTGCGAAATTCCTCCTGGTTTTAATATGTTTCTCCCCGGCCGATAAGTAGCCTTCCATAAAACCTGGCTGAAAGGATACCGCATCTTCCACTTCGGGCATTTCCTTAACCAGGGCCCTTGCGAGCAGGTAAGGCGTGCTTTCCTGGGTCTCGATGCCGTCGGGCAGCTTTATATGCGCCATGACCTCGTAAAGCCGGTCCCCATTTTTATGGAATTTGTCTACGCTTAACTCATCTGTCACCCACAGATAAATGAGTAGCACGCCGGCCAGTCCTGCGGAAAGTCCGGCCAGGTTAATCAAAGTGAATCGGCGGTCTTTCAGCAGGCTGCGCCAGGAGGTTTTGAAATAATTAGCGAGCATAAAAATGGAATAAAATGGTTGCAGTTAAAGTTACGCGTTCAGCTTACCTGACTTCCTGATTAAGAGATCAGAGAGTTCATATTCCATAAAAGGAGAACGAAAAAGCAAAATTGTTGCAATGGGGCTCATGCCTAACTTACAGGTTGTCAGTTAGCCGCGGGTTCCGCCGGGCGGAACGTTTTTTGCATCTTCCTGTTTTCATGTTCCCTTCATCTTCGGGTTTTATGTTTGTTTTGTCAATCAGATTAGTCAACACAAAAAACACGTATATGAAAACGAACATGCTCATTTTTTCGATGATGATCAGCGCGGCGGCAGCTGCCCAGACGGGCGTTCAGGCAAACGGTTCTTCCAAATCGGACCTTACGGTGAAGAAAAACCAGGCTGCAGTCAGCACCCAAAGCTCCGGCAGCCAGCAGGCGTCCGTAAAAGGCAATAAAATCGCAGCTGCATCGTCTATTCAGCAGCAGGCTGCGCTGAACAAACAAGCGGGAGAAAATCAGGCGCAAAAAGCTGATCTTTCCCTTCGGGCGAAGTCCGGGGGAGCGAAAACCATTTCTGCGACGGAAGGGCAAAAACAGGCTTTAACAGCCCGGTCCTCCAGAATGGCGGTAGAAAAACAGGGAGAAACAAAGGCAGCGGCAGGAAATAGTATAAAGACGGCGGCTTCCGTTCAGAAAGTTGCGAAGGCAAATGTTTCAACGACTCAGTCCGCGACGATTAAATCAGCTAATGTTGAATCAGCAAAGATTCAGTCAGCGAAGGTTAAATCAGCAAATGTTGAATCAGCAGAGATTCAGTCAGCGAGGGTTAAATCGGCAAATGTTGAATCCGCAACCATTAAATCAGCGCATATAAAATCAGCCAGGATTAAAAATGCGGGCGCCATAAAGATGACAGCAAAACCACATCCGGTGAAAGTGCAAACGAAAATCAATACGGTGACGGCAATTAAGGTAAGATAATTCTGTACGGAAGGATTTTCACGCCGGGCGCGTGGAAATCCTTTCTTTAATTCAAAAGCAGTGTTCAAAGAAAATCTATTTATCCTGCTGTTCTGCATCTGTTCCCTAAGTTGCCTGGCAGGCAAAGGAGGGCCTTCGCCTGTTTTCCGGTTTAGCGGGATTTCCGTTACGCAAATTCTGCAGGACAGTGTTCCGCAAAACAAGACGGTTCCGGAGAACAATAAGGCGGAAAAGAAAAAAACGGTGGAGGAAAAAGCGGCAGAGATAAAAGAGGTGCCGAAAGCGCGTAAACAGGTAAAACCCCTGGCGCTCGATCAGGTTCCGAAGACCGTAAATCCGGTCATTAAGCCGGTTGTGAAACCGGTGATCAAACCGATTATCAAACCCGTGATGAAGCCGGTAATAAAACCCGCTATCCGTATTCATTAAAACAAAACCCATGAAACAGATCATCCTATTTATCCTGTTCTTTCCCCTGCTGAAAGGATTCAGCCAATCCGGACAGGACAGTACAGCAGAGAACTCCGATTCAGCCGCCGCGGCTGCATCCACGCTCACTATCGGTGCCGTTTATGCGAACAATGCCGATTATTACGGCCAGAAAGCCGAGGAAAGCATGCCCTATATCGCTGCCGCAGCCTCCTGGAAATCCAGGTCCGGCATTTATTTCACGGCGCTTGCTTACCGCCTGCTGAAAGATAGTTCCGGGAATGTAGCTTCAGCATCCAACCTCGGTTTGGGATACAGTCTGAAACTAAGCAAGCACCTGACCGCCGACCTCGGCTATAACCATACTTTTTACCCGGCCTACTCGCCCTTCCTGCAGGCTTCGAACCCGGATAACGCCCGCCTTTCCCTGGAATACGACAGGGTAATGGACTCCAAAATCAGCGCCGATTACGCTTTTGGTAAAACACAGGACCTGTTCGTTACTGCCGGAACCGGAAAGCAAATCAGTCTGGGCAGCATCGGTTCAAAGGATTTAGTAACTTTTACGCCGGCGGTGGAAGTAGTGGCCGGAACCCAGCATTTCTACCAGACATATATAACCGAAAAGCGGCTTCGGGACAGCCTGCTCGGACTCTTGCCCATCCCCATTTTGGGCGGAGGCGGTTCATCCCAGAATCAAAGTAGCACAACAACGGAAACTACCCGGTTCAACCTGATCTCCTATAACCTGAAATGCCCGCTGGCCTATAACCGTTCCCATTATATGATCGAAGTCCAGTACCAGCTTTCCGTGCTGAGCCAGCAGGCGCAGAGCGGGGCAGGCAAGGCCAATTCATTTGTCAGCTGCAGTTTTTATTATCAATTTTGATTATGAAAGTACTGATCGTGGAAGATGAAAAACCGATGGCCCTGGAAATGGAATCCTTCCTGAATAAACTTTCCTATTCCTGCGAGCTGGCTTTCAGCGGGCGGCAGGCCAGGGAGAAAATGCCAGACCAGCCCTATAGTTTTGTGTTGCTGGATCTGGGCCTTCCCGATATGGACGGGCTGCAATTACTGAAAGAGGCCCGCTCCGCCTGCCCGGAGGCATCGTATATCATCCTGACCGCGCGGGGAGATGTCGGGGACCGGATCAAAGGACTCGACCTGGGCGCAGATGATTATTTGCCCAAACCCTTTTCCCTGCCCGAACTGCATGCCCGAATGCAGGCCATCACGCGGCGTAAGGCCGGACTCAAAGACAACTCCGTTCGGATAGAAGATTTTGTTATCGATCTTGCAAAAAGAAGCGTGCATTACGAGGGGGAGGAAATCGCATTGTCCAGAAAAGAATTCGACCTGCTGGGTTTTCTGGTGCTCAATAAAAACAGGCCCCTGACGCGGTTCCAGCTGAGCGAACATATCCGCGGTGATTTTGCCGGCGACGATTACGATTCAAATTATATTGACGTGCATATCAAAAATATCCGGAAAAAACTTTCGGCTTTCGGACCGGTGGACTGGTTGCAGACCCTGCGCGGCATCGGATACAAAATAAAAGCCTGAGCCTGCATGAAACTCCAGACCAAACTAACCCTTTCCCAGGCGCTGTCGAAAACAGTAATCGTTATCCTCTTTATTTTACTGCTGCCCTGGCTGGTGAGCAGCGTGGTATCCGGCTATACCAACCGGCAACTGGAAGAGCAGAAACAAAAAGTGCTGCGGAATATTTCCCGCAACGGCATTGACTATTATCTGCAGGGCGACAGCAGTTACGGAAGCTATACGATGCTGAAAGAAGAATATATTTCCCTGGAGCGGAAAGCAACCGCCCGGGACCTGGACAGCATCTTTACTTCGCAGCGGCTCATCGAAGGCGACACCTTAACCTACCGCGTGCTGAGTTATACTTTTTCCGATCACGGAAAAAAATACCTGCTGGAAATCGGGAAGACCCTCGCATCCATCAACCAGTATACCCATCCCCTGCAAAAAGTAGCTTTGTATGTATTGATCTCCTTAGTTGCGCTTACGCTGCTGGCGGACCTGGTCTTCACCCGCATCCTGCTGCGACCGCTTTCCCTGATCATCAAAAGCAAGATCCTCAACCGGAAATTTCCGTTTACCGAAACGCCGCCCGCTGTGCGCACCGGCACCAGCGATTTCCTTTACCTGGATGCATCCCTGACAGGCCTCGAAACGCAGGTGCGGCTGGCTTTTGAAAAAGAACGCGAGTTCACGTCCAATGCATCGCATGAACTGATGACGCCCATCGGCATCCTGCAGAACAAACTGGAGAACCTGATGCTGGAAGAAGGAGTGGATGAAAACATCCAGGAAAAGATCCAGGGGATGATGGCAACGCTGGACCGGCTGAAAAAAATCGTGCGGATCCTGCTGCTGATCTCGCGGATCGACAACAGCCAGTTCCTGCGGTCCGATGAGGTGGAGCTGCAGCCGGTGCTGACAGAGATCGGGGAAGAACTTGCCGACCAGGCGGAAGCACGCAACCTGCATGTTTCGGTAAACCTGGATCCGCCGCTGCACCTGCATGCCGTTAACCGCGAACTGATTTTTCAGTGTCTCTTTAATCTCTGGCATAACGCCATCAAGTATAACCGGGACGGAGGCTCCCTTCGTGTCGCCGGCCATCGCAACGCCGATGGCAGCTATCTGCTCAGCTTTGCAGACAGTGGCAATGGAATTGCGGCCAGTGCACTTCCGCATATCTTCCACCGTTTCCGCAGGGCCGGTGAAAATATTGGAGAAGGATACGGACTCGGATTGTCCATCGTCAAATCCATTGCTGATTATCATGGCATCGGGATCGACGTGCAGTCCGTTCCGGAAAAAGGCAGCCGGTTCAGTCTTCGTTTCCCCGCGGCGTTAATCATGATTCCAGTCAACAGTAGTGAAAACAACCTTTGAATAATTATCTTTTTCATACAGCACCCCAATCCGGTGCTTCGACAACTTCGTGATATCCGAATAAGCTGTAAAACTGTCGCCGCCGTATTTTTCAGGAGATTTGTCAATAACAAAATGCCGGTCCCAGGTTTTCCCTTCATTAAAGCTGATCCGAAGTGTGAGGTTATCCCTCCGTTTCGCATCCGCATTGTTGCAAAAAGCAAGAATATTTTTTCCATTTTTTTCTCCGATGACCAGGATGCTTCCCTGACAGACCGGATCCGGGAGTTGCGAATCAAAATAAACGCTGTCCCAGTTTTCTCCGCCGTCATTGCTGATGGCCACGACCCGGCTCCGCAGATCTCCCTGCTGGTTCCTGAAATTGAGCATCAAACGATTGTTGCTGAGTTCCACAGCCATATTCTCGTTTCCCCCGGGAATATTCACATCGGCGCTGAGGCGAAAATGAATCCCATGATCATCGGTGTAATAACCGTGCGCACGATAATCCATGAAATGTTTTTGCGGCTCGCCTGCAGAGTGATTGGCCGCCACATAAATCCTTCCTTTATATTTTCCGCTGGTAAACTGCATGGCATGGCCGGGCGTATTGGCATAACTTCTCCAGTCTGCCGGATGAACCATCCCTGTGATATTCACCGGTTCACCCCAGGTAAGACCATTATCTGCGGATGTTATATAAAGCACTTCGCGCCGCCCATTTCCTTTCCGGACCTCCGATTCGTGGTTATTCCCGGTATTGTAAAATAGAAAAATCCTGCCTTTTGGCCAGGCCGGATCCGTAAGATCCACGACCGGCGCAGGATTGCCCGCCTGCAAATTTCCGGCATCCACAATGGTCTGCAGGCTGCTCCAGCTGCGGCCCTTGTCCCGGCTTCTTTTCATGACGATATCAATATTCCCGAAATCATCCGAGCCGCCCACCCGGCCTTCACAGAAAGCCAGGAGTTCTCCGTTCGGAAGAGAAATCAATGCCGGGATGCGATAACTTTTATAACCTTCCTGGCCCGAAGTAAAAACAGGAACTTTTTTTCCCTGTGCCTGAAGCATCAGGGAAACCGGAACAATAAAAAGGAATGCCAGCGAAAACTTTTTCATTGGACCTTTATTTTAAAAGTGGAGGCAGGAAGCATATCACTATTATATAAGTTCGCATCTGAGAATGGCTTCCAGCCGTAATAAATATATTCAGGCCTGTATTGCGACGGGAAAATAATCGTTTTGTTTTTAATTATCGCCGGCGCATCCGTTATGCCATCTAAAGAAAACCCGCTTACCTTTTGATCACCGGGCGTTTGCAGGCCATTACCTTCATGCCGGAAACTGATGATGATATTTCCCCTGCTATACTTTACTTTCAGGGGTAGGGGCCCGATGGAATAATATTCTTTTTGTGCGTTTTGTTCAGAGCCCGGCGCGACAATCTTTCGCCCACGGTTTTTTTATCCGTCGGATGAATATCGTCTTTAAATCCGATATCGCTGCAGACCGTCATGCCCCCATCATGCACCGAACTCAATAGTTCTCCATACTCCTTCACCCTTGGAAGCTCCTGTGAATTGCTTTCTCCCTGGTACCATAACATCCCCCGGACAGGCAGTTCCAGCAGCGCTGCTGCGTGCCGCGTGGGACGGGCAACCGGATCCGTTTACTGTTCCCGGCAACAGCAGTTTGTAAAGAAGTATGCATCCACAGGCTCAGTTTTTGGTTAATACCGCCAGGATTTCCCCGGCCGGATAGTTTTCCGTATGGATCTGTCCGTATAATTTCCCTGCTATCAGGTCGTTAATCTGGGCGTCCGTCAGGGTAGCTTTACCGGAATAGGTTCCGCTGGTTGCCTGCGGGAAACCGGAAATGGGGATGATGATGGGCCCGTTGTCGTGGATATGCATTCCCACGGCATTGCCGCTGAGGCCCTGCCAGGTGAATGTATAGGAAAGCTCCTTTGTACCGGGATCGAGGGAAGCCGTCAGGGTTCCGCTGGCGCTGGTGGTAACGGCGGAGTCGGATTTGACGAAGGTTCCGCTGTACGGGATAGGCATATTGTTATTGTCGGAGCCATATCCGCCCTTCTTGCATCCGGTTAAGCCGGAAAAGCTGATAGACATCAAAACCAGGGAAAGCCAAACTAAGTTTCTTACACGTATCTGTTTCATAATGTGACGATTTATAAGTGATTGCCTTTTGGCCATTAACTGCATTCAGCTTATAAAGCGTGTTTTAATAAAAAAAGGTTGCGTGGAGGGGGTATTGCTTTACCAGCCTGCTGATGAAAAGCCAATTACCTTGATGCAAATCGTATTTTATACCCGACATGCAAAAGCCCCGGCGATTAGCGGGGCCTTTTTTTCGCAAACGATAATCCAACCATTATAAAACAGTAACCGGACCAGTATAAAAACTAGCCGACCATGCTGCCGACTTTTCCTTTGAAAGCGCCAAAGAGCAATCTTTTGAGATAGCTTCTCATCGTCTCGGCCACGCAGGCCAGTGCATGGGAAGCTGGGAAAAATAAATCCACAAGGAATTTGGGAAAGGGTTGTAATAATCGATGATGCTTTCCGGCGCGATTCGACAGACTATAAGTGTTTACCATTAGGTATATTCAATTCATAAAAGAAATTTCTATTATACAAACAGAAAACCGGGATTTTCTGAAAGCTCAATCGTCTTAGATAGGATTTAAACCTTATTTAAAGATGATCCTTGCGTTTCATCCCACCCGTCCGGAAATGCCGGGAGATGCACTACCGGTGCTGGCAGAATGGCGCCACCATTTATCTCCTTGGTCAGATGCGATTTTCAGACAAAACGATTTTGGTTCCATCCTAATCCAGGAACTTGTGACGGGAGAATTTGCAATTTACATCTGGCGGCTGGAAGTGAACAGTGCCGTCCGGCTGTATCCTTCAGCAGGGATGCCGACGATTGCTTTGCATTTCACGCTTGAGGGAGACATCCCCTGCAAGCTAGGCGGATTTGGAGATAAGCTGCTCGAGCAAGGCGGCCAGGAAATGTTTTACGTGCCGATCGGATGCCATGAAGCATGGTTCGAACCGGGCACCTACGAATCGCTGCACATAGAACTAAAGCTGCATTATCTGGAAGAACTGGTCGGGATCCGTCCGGAAATAAAAGAACTCATTTCCCGGTTGCATGATTCCAGCAGCAGTGGCTTACCCATGGCGGCGGCCAGTATACATTATACAACGCGAGCTATCCTTGAGAATTTAAAATCGTGTCATAAGGAAGGTCCCTTACTCCGGCTTGAAATGCATAAATACATCCTGGAATTACTTTGTGAATACCTTGGTGCGATTCAGCAGGAGGAAGAGGATAGGAAAAGAAAGAATATTTCCCATAAGGATCTGATGATTAGGATTAAGAATCATATTCTTTCTGCTCCGGATGTGCATGAGCATACCCTGGAGAAGCTGGCAAAACTATTTGGCGCCAACGAGACCTTGATTAAGCGCGGATTTAAAAGCCTTTATAATATTTCCGTGACAGAATTTGTTCGGTATTACGTAATGACCAAAAGTCATTTTCTCCTCACCACAACCAAAAAGAGCATTGACGATATAGCAGAGGAGGTTGGGTATTCCTGGCGGCCGGCATTTGAAGGAGCTTTCAAAAAGTATTTCGATTATTCTCCGACCGACTTAAGGTATGACCGGAATTCATATAAATTAAAAGCCTGAATTCGTATAGGGGTAGAAGTTTGAGCGAGCTATTTTTGGAGCGGCAGTCAGGAGTTGAGCATGTTCTAATTACTTTATAGACGTTTTGCCAGGTGCCAAACGTCAAATCACTAATCAGGGCCGGTATTATTTGCCCACATTAATTATTATTGAATTATGCCTTTAATAGAATCAAAATGTGGGTTATGAAAATCAGGAACGTAATTATCGATATAATTTCCATTTTATTTATCGTGCTGTTTGCATATGCAGCATTAAGTAAATTGTCCGATTTCCAAAAATTCAGGGTGCAGCTGGGGCAATCGCCTTTATTGGTTGGCATTGCTGCCTGGGTTGCCTGGATTATTCCGGCCATTGAACTTCTTATCAGCTGCCTAATTGCGTCTGAAAGGCATAGGACAATAGGTATGTTCGGAGCGTTAATTTTAATGAGTGTATTTACTTTTTATATTATTGCAATCACAAAGTATAGCGATTACGTTCCTTGCTCCTGTGGCGGCATATTGCAACATATGAGCTGGAATGAACATCTGCTTTTTAACATTGGCTTTGTCTTGCTTGCAATATCTGCGATAACATTGGAAGATTTTCAACTTTTTTTTATTGCAATAAAAAACAGGCGTAGCCGAAAACCTGTAACAGAGTAGGTAAATTCATCATTAAACTTTTTCCTGCTTTTTCAATGAAAAAGTTCGTCTTACATGAAGAATAGAAAATGGTTTATCACCGGAGCTTTTATTTTGTCAATTGCTGCTGTTTTTGCTTTCAAAACACCGGATCGAAAAGTCGCCAATAATGCGGCAAAACCTGGCGCTTGTTCCACCCTCGTTGCGGAATGTAATGGCGGCGACCAGATTTGTAAAGCGGATAATGTGGCTTTAGTTTATAGCGACGGGTCTAATTGCTTTGAAGCTGCGAAGAGGCAATAACGGTGAGTGACAATAAATTAGTTAATGAAGAGGCTATCGCCGTTGGATAGCCTCTTTTCCCAAAAATGAAGTAGATGGAAGCTAACACTCCCCGTGTTGTAAAAAAATATGCAGCGATTTTGGGATGCATTTTGCTTGGTGGGGCTATCGTCTTTATTCTTCAAATAATCTCAAATCTTGGTTCTAATAAAGGGGGAAACGGATTTGCCCGTAGAATGCTTTCTCCAATAGTTCGCCCAATCTCACATATAGATTTGGGGGATAACAATTATTACATATTTTCAGCCAGACCGGGCAAAATGTATTTGGGTAACTTTGTGAAGACCAATTTCGTACTGCAGATTGACAGGCTCAAAGATACGGTATTCAGGATTTTTACTTTTCCATCTGGCCTGAAATTTATCCCGCGCGCCCTTATCTTTCGAATGGATGACGAGGAAATTTACTCTATTGAAACAGGTACTGGCAGTCTGTTTTATTTTCCAACATCGGATAGATCAAAAATCAGCGTTTTCCCTAATGCTCACCCAATTTATGCTTACGATGGAGTTGCAATTGGAAATAGATCGAAGATTCTAAAAACATACGATCTTCAAAAAAAAGGAACCATAATCTGCAAGTATTCGACTGACGGCAAATTCCTTTGTATTAACCAGGAAATTATCAAAAATCAATTGGACGGAATAATCAGTACAGACGGGATGCTCAGGTATAATGATGAAACGGGATTATTATATTATATATATTATTACAGAAATCAATTTATATGTTTCGATACTAACCTTCATAAAATTTACGAAGCGAATACATTGGACACCAATTCCTTTGCAAAAGTAACATTGACCAGGGTGCGGTCAGGAGATTACACAACATTCAGTGCTCCACCTCCGTTGGTCAACCAAAACAGTTGCCTATACGATTCAAGCCTCTATATTCAGTCCCGGATTATAGGCAATTTGGAAGTTCGGCATGTATTTGATCAGCATTCCGTAATAGACGCCTATAACGCTAAGTCAGGCCGGTACGAGCAGAGCTTTTACGTTCCACTCTATAAAGGGAAAAAAGTGAAAAGTTTCCAAATTGATAGAAACTTGCTAATCACGATACAGGGTTCTTACCTGGTAGTGTATCAGATGAGGGATTTGCATTAATGATCTACAATGGATGCAGGATCCGAAATGACAATGACCTTCACATCTCTCTCTCCCTGAACTAAGTATAAACCCGCTTCAGCAAGAGCTTTCCGAACTTCTGCGAAGTCCGTCATCACGGCGTTGAGTTTGATATCGATGTTGGAATTAATTCCGGTTTCGTCGATAAAAATATCATTTTGCCGGTAGTACCATAATTCAAAAATTAGTTTTCCGATGGGTTGATTTACAAAAAAAAGGCCTCCTTGGGAAGTTTCCAGACGCTTTTTTGCGCCTTTCGTCATTAATTGTATTTTGTTTTCGGGAGTTGAGACTAACCTCCAATACGGCATTTTCCGGGTAGTCACAATAACGTTATAGCCGAAAACATTATACAGATCGTTCTGCATTACACGTTGCAATTGTGCGGCGGTTTTTGGAACGGGGAGAATGAGATTGTAGCTATAAATATTCTTCTGAGAGGAAAAGTCTCCAATAAATGGTCTTGGATCATGCACTTCAAGGACGGGCTTTAAGGCCCATTCTCCATAGTGGCTCACGCCTGCGCCATATTCACCGGCAGGAATGGTGAAAAGGATGGTGTCTCCGAACGCAAGCCTGTATAAACCAGACAGGGTAATTCCAATCTCCTGTAAATTTTGACCGGCTTTACTACTAATGTGGTCGTTAGACCAAAACCCCTGGCGGGTTGTCCATTTCATTAGTAATGACCTGTAAAAAAAATCGGTATCCAAACCTCCGTTCTCATTTGTTAACAAAGGCTTTTTGGGATCAAAATAACGGTCTTGTTGTTGCTGTAGATAATTGAGAGCCATGGGCAATTCTGGTGGGTTGCCATCGACAAAAGCCTGAATATTATTTTTTCTTAACTCGTCGGAGGTAGTAATTTCCCGGACAATACCTTTTTTGTCTATCCAAATCACGTATGGAACGGCCCAGACTTGAAACTGTTTAGATATTATTGAATCAAAGGCGACCGGTAGGTCGAGATTATAATGAGTGCGGAACTTTTCATAGACTGTCCGCATATTGGCGCTTTCTTTACCTATTAATATAAATTGAACTTTTCCTTTGAACTCCTTTTGTAATTCGTTGATCTTCGGGAAACTTTCAAAGCAGGTCGCGCAAAACTCTGCAAAAAAATCGAGGATTATATTTTGTCCTTTGAGATCATTAAGATTCATGTGTGTTAAAGAAAAATGGCGAATATCTGGTAAATCAAAATATGGGCAAGGGCTATCGAGCTGAGGGTAGTTGGTGGCAGACGTTGCCTGGCTTCGGATAGTGCAATTAGGGTTTAGGAAAAGAAGGGCTAATAGGAAATACTTTGCCATATTATCATTTGAATTAATGATCGAAATCTATCTGAAGATTGTTTTAGAAATTTTAATAACCCGGGTTCTGTGCCAGATGGGGATCATTTTGTATGTCTATCAGGGGAATAGGGTATAAGGTATCGGCCCCCTGCCAATCTGACTTAAGAGGAGACAGCACTTCCTCGGACCGACCCGTCCTTTTTAGGTCCAGCCACCGGTTACCCCACTCCGCAAAGAGTTCAATCCTTCGTTCCTTTTCTATGTCCGCCAGACATGTTTGGTTGTCAATGGTAGTAGAAAGATCAGGCAAGCCCGCTCTTTGGCGGATTATATTGAGGTCTTTAACCGCTGATTCTATATCATTTTTCCTGGCTTCCGCCTCAGCACGGATCAGGTATTGTTCAGAAAGCCGTAATACAGTATAGTATTCCGTACCCGGAGTTCCTGTTTTTACCTTATATTTTAAAGGGTAATAGGATGTTTGGCCGATAGTAACATCTGCACCTATCCAATTCGCTTTCCGCAAGTCACCCGGTTCGAAGCTATCTATCAATTTGGGGTTAAGAGCCACCTGGCCCACGGATGCAGTAGGTCCATTGGTAAGAATGAATAGATATCCTTCCCAGGTGTTTTTGTCAGGCGTTACCGGCTCCATTTGCCAAATCGACTCAACACTATTTGGTAAGAAGACCTGATTCAGGTCGCTGTTTAGCTGGAACAGGGAAGTCTGTTCAATTACTGCTGAGGATTGGACGATTGCATCCGCCCAATCTCCGGAATAAAGATATGTCCTCGCCAACAGTGCAGTCGCAGCCCAGCGGTTTGGTCTTATTCTCTCCCCTGCCGCAGCTTCAAAATCAGCAGGAAGCATCTGTTGCGCTTCAGTCAAATCTTTGATGATTTGCGCATATACCTGGCTTACATTCAACCTGCTTAAGGTGTCATTTATATTGTAGGCACTGCTGGTGACTAATGGAATTTGGCCCCAAAGATTAACCAGATAGAAATTGCAAAAGGCCCGTATAAATTTAGCCTCACCCATTAGTTCCTGGCGAGTGTTAAGTGATACGGCGGACGGATGTGAGAGATTCTCCAAAATAGTATTAACGGCATAAATATATTGGTATGCATTAGCCCACATTTGTTTGATTATATTGTTTTCAGCCTTTAACGCGTTCTTTGCAAATTCCACCTGGTTTCCGCTGGTAGAATAATTTTGAAATTCATCTGCTGACAACCCGCCGTATAAAGTTATTGCACCACTGCAAAATCCAACGGAGGTATTCATCATATTACTATAAATGCCGGTCAATGCAGCAGTGGCCGTAACATCGTCGGTGAAGACATTTGCGCTAACCAGTTGGGTAACAGGAGCATCAACGATTACGAATTTCTTGCAGGAAAAAGCTCCGCTGAAAAGAATCGTTCCATATAACATCGCCCCTATGATCCGGGAACTACCTGACCTATAGTGAAATATTACTGAGTTCATAATATTTATTAGTTTTTAAAATGATAGTTGAATCCCGGCGCTAAATACCTTTAACGGAGGCAATGATTGAACAGTTTGATTTTCCGGATCAATCCCTTTGTAATGGGAAATAGTAAGGAGGTTTTGTCCCTTCAGACAGACAACCAGCTTCTGAATATGCATTTTTTCTAATAACCCTGGTGGTAGTCCGTACGCCAAATAAATATTTCTCAAGCGAAGGAAAGAAGCATCGCTAATCGTAAGTTCGCTAAGTACGGCATCATAATATGCGTCGTAGCCTGCTCCCCCACGGTCCTGGGTATACTTTTGAATCCCAGAGGCATCGCCAGGCCGTTGCCAGCGATGCAGTGTCAATTCAGGCTGATTATTACGCATACCCGGAGCAGTAAAATTGCTATATAAATAATTCCTTCCGGTTTGTTTAACAAATTGCCAATCAAACGAAAACTGCCAGTTTTTGAATCGAAACTGATTACCCAGCATGCCATAATACAGTTGGGCGACCTTCTTGTTACCCAAATAGTCTTTTGGGCTGCTAACTATACCATCCTTATTAACGTCCTTAAAAGTGTATAGGCCCGTCTGCGGATCAACGCCTGTTGACGCAAAATTTTGCTTTATGTAAAGAGATTTTCCCACAACATATGTGTGAGAATATGGAGAACCTGCTAAATTGGGATATGCAATTAATTGTGTTTGAGGAACAGTCAGATTGAAACTGCTGACCCAGGTGAATTCCTTTCTTTTTACATTGGAGGTATTAATCTCGAATTCCCAGCCGGTATTTTGCACAATTGCGGGTAAATTTTGCTGTATGCTGGAAAAGCCGGTAATTGAAGGGAGAGGATAACCTACTAATTGATTTGATGAACGGTTCTGATAATAACCTAATGATAATAGTATTCGGTCATTGATAAATCCGAGATCGAGCCCGATCTCCCACTTTTTGTTGACCTCCCAGCCATAATCAGGATTGAACAATCTGCTTGGCTGCAATCCGGATAATCCCTGATAGGGATACACTGTTGGGGTCCAGCTATCGAGATATTGATAATCGCCGATCTGGTCATTCCCAGTCGTTCCGTAACTGGATCTGAGCTTTCCAAAACTTAGCCAATGCAGATTGTTCTTAAAAAAATCTTCTTTCGAAAAGATCCAACCTGCGCCAATGGCTCCAAAATTCGCAAACTGTTTATCGGGACCGAAACGGCTGCTGCCGTCCCGGCGGCCGGTGAAATTCAGAAGGTATTTTTCCTGCCAGTTATAATTAATCCGGGCGAATAGAGCCTGGTAACGATACGTCGATTGACTGGCGCCGGCCTGGCTGATGCTGGAGGCAGCAGCGATGTCCTCAATAAGATGATCATTGCTAAATCCGTCTGCATAAAGAGTTTTTGCTGCTGACTGATTTTCCTGATAAGTGGCGCCGACTAAGAAATCGATATGACCGTATGCTGAAAGATAACCATATTCCATCTGCGGTTCTAATATCCAGGTCCGAATACTTTGATCAGAAAAATAACTATATCCTGAAGTATATCCCCAGGAAGGATTTAGAGAGCTTAACGGATTTGTTTGGATCTCGTCCATTTGCATTCTTGAATACCCGCCACTGACCCGAAATTGTAAATGCGGCAGTATCTGGTAGCTTACGGTAGCATTGGTGATCAGATTTTCGGTGTTAGCCTTATACAAGCTATTCAGCAAGGCGAATGGGTTATTAAAAGTTCCGCCAGCCCAGTTTAATTTTCCTGCAGAGTCATAAATGACGGGAGCGTCCGGGGGTAATGTAAATGCCTGAGATGTTTTATCCAGAGCGGGCATACTATTTATTTCTGAAACATAGCTCCCCGAAAAATTGATTTTGAATCTGTGGTTGTCTGAAGAATGCTTCAACGCGAAATGTCCTGATATCTTTTGGTCCGCGAAGCTGCCGGGAAAAACGCTAGTTTCCCGATTGAAACCCCCTCCCAGGACGAACATGGAATTATTATTGCCCCCGGAAACTGACGCTTCGATATTATTGAGGCGTGCTGTTCCGCCGAACAATTCCCGTTGCCAGTCCGTATTTCGCGTTGTGTCCCAGGTTAGAATATCATAGTCTACATCGGGATCTGGTTGTGCGTCATCATTCAAAAATGCTTCCCGGCGCATTTGCAAATATTCCCTTGTGTTTAACAAATGCATGAATCTGGTTACCTTCTCCTGGCCGGTATTGAAATTCAAAATAACTGCCGGCTTACCAGCCTTACCCATTCTTGTTGTTATCAGGATGACGCCATTGGCTCCGCGCGATCCGTAAATAGCGGTCGCATCAGCATCCTTCAGGATATCGATGCTTTCAATATCTGAAGGATTAAAGGTGCTCAAAGGATTGCCGCCACCTGTTATACCAGTGCTGAGGAGGAGGGAACTTATTGAAGTTCCGGTAAAGGGAACTCCATCTATAATATAAAGAGGGTTATTCCCATTGGCTATGCTATTTTGACCTCTGATTAATACGTTAAAATTTCCTCCCGGTACACCACTCTTCTGGCTTATTTGCAAGCCGGGTACCTGCCCTTCAAGTGCAGCAAGGGGATTAGAAATGGGTTGTTTCTGGATGGTTTCCGCAGAGACTGTACTTACATTTCCTGTGTTAAGCTTGCGGGTCGTAGTACCATATCCAATAATCTGCACATCATCCAGCCTGTTAATTTTCAACTTTACAACGACGACCAGATCTTTCCTCCGGTTTAATCGTTCCTCCTGTGTTTCAATATTCGCGCCGCTGAAAACCAGAATGGAGCTTTCATCAATATTTGACAATTCAAACTGACCCTCAGCATCGGTCATCGTGCCAATCCGGGAATCTTTGATGGTAACTGAAATCCCCGAAGCCGGTTCTCCCTTTTCATTCATCACCTTTCCTTTCACATCGATCTTCCCTGGCGGATCATTTCCGGCCTTGTTTGTCTTTGCCTTAATCACGATCATTTTATCGGTGATACTGAATTCCAGGGGCAGGTCCTTGCAGGCAATAGCCAGGGCCTCTTCAAGGCCTAGGTCTTTGATATCAATGTCAATCGGGCTGCTGTTTTTTAGGAGCGCCATGTCATACCAGACGGTATAGCCGCTCTGGGCTTCAATGGCGGCAAAAACTTTTTGGAGGGGAGCTTTTTTCAGGGAGAGCGTAATTTTTCCCTGGGAATATCCGGCGGCGCTCACGTGGAGGAAGCCGGCCAGCAGCAGGGCGGCAATCCGGTTCATAAGACAGAAGGTTTTGAATACGCTCGTTTTGGAAATGCGAATTAGCATACCTTTGTTTTGGTTGGGTTATAAAATAGATCAGTCTCGCAGATTGTATGTATTGGGTGACCCGACTCCGCCGTTCCGACTTCTACTCGGGACGGTTTTATTTCGCCACCTCGCTATTCTTTCTTACATAATTTGATTTTAAGGTGTTACAGTAATTTTTTTCCCTTCAACGGTAAAATGGATTCCGTTTTGCTGCAGTACGGAAAGCAGTTCGGATAAATCGGTGTTTCTCGGGAGTCCTCCCTTGAAACGTTTATCCGGGATAGTTCCTTTGTAAGCGATATCCACATCGTACCAGCGGGAAATTGCCCGCATAATGGTCTGGATACTTGCATTGTCAAAGGAAGTTTTTCCATTTTTCCAGGCGGTAATAGATTGCACGTCCACATTCTTTAATACATGGATCGCAGACTGGCTATCCTTGGCCTGTGCCTGCTGTCCGGGTTGCAGAATCTTCGATCCTGTTTTCACAGTTCCCTCCAGCAAAGTGGTTGACATAAAGGGTTCATCCGGATAGGCCGTAATATTAAAACTGGTTCCCAGGACGAGGATTTCAGGTTTTCCTTTAACCTGCACATGAAAAGGCGCGTTTGTTTCCGGGACTACCTCAAAATAAGCTTCCCCTTCCAGTTGAACAGTTCTCTCCGAACCGCTAAAGGATGCGGGATATCTTAGAGAAGAAGCGGCATTAAGCCAGACCCTGGAACCATCGGACAAAACCACCGAATATTGTCCCCCTCTCGGAGTGCGGAGAATATTAATAGCCATTTCGCGGCTGGAGGCCTGAGCTCCGATGGAATAAACAAGCTGTCCGCTGTCTTTTTTGACGATACTGCTTCCGTTGTCGGATCCAACGATCCCGGTTCGCACGCTATCCAGTTCAATGGCAGACCCGTCAGCCAGCACGAGGATGGCATGGTTCCCGCCGGGAACGATGGCTGATGAATTTTTTACTGCGACATCCGTTCTTTTCTGATACTGCCGGGGGAATCGCAACAGAAAATAGGTACCGAAGGCGAGACTTACCAGGAAAACGGCCGCTATGCTGATGACTGAAAATCGGGAAGGCTTTTTTGATACGGGCGCATTATGAAGTCCCGGGGCCTTTTCCAGGATTTTCTGCCAGACGACCTCTTTATTTGCATACATATCCGAAATATCCTTTCGGATATTTTCCGGGACAATTTCTTCCTGAAAAAACTGTTCATTTTCATCCGACAGGCTTCGCCATTCGGAAAGCTCCCGTTCCTCTTCTCCGGAAAGCTCTCCGCGCAGATAGCGGAAGATCAAGGTTGCAATTCTTTCTGACGGTCTCATATTAATGGTACAACACGCCCCGGTTGAATTCGTCCTATAAAATTCAATAAATAAATCGAATTCCCACCCCGGATCCTGGGAAGTTTGAAAATTTATTTTTAATCGGCTTGAAGGAAGTACCCAGTTTGAAACGGCTTAAGATGGGAAATCCTGTTGACGGATACTGAGGGGGATTTATTGAAACTATATCGGGTGATTTTACTTTGTCGCAATCAGCTAAGATAATTGAATTGGTGAATCTTTAACGGGTAGACGGCTTTAACAAATAACGAGGGAGAATATGATCATAAACAATGTCATTCTTAAAACGCTAAGCGCATGACATTTTTGATTTCTTACTGTGCTGACGGTAATCTTTAATAGCCGGGCAATCTCATCGTTCTTTAAATTGTCCAGGTAAGCCATTTTAAAAACTTTTTTACAGCGGGAAGGCAATTTCTCAATTTCCTGATAAATCCGCTCTAACTTCTCGGCTGCAATTTCTTCCTTCAAAAATTCATTTCTCTCCTCCTGTTCAAATGTTGAATACTGCCATCCGGTTTCCTTTCTGATCCTGCTCGATTCATCGCGAAGATGACGGAAGCAGGCATTTCGTGTGGAAACAAAAAGAAATGCTTTAATATGGGAAAGATTGGTGAATGCCTTATTCCTTTCCCATAGCCTGGCAAATACAGAAGCCAGAATATCGGCTGCGTCTTCAGGACCGACAAATTTTCTGGCGAAGAAAAAGGTAAAGGGATATAGTTTATGATAAATACGGGTAAAGGAGTCCTCGTCATTTAAATTGAATAAAGCCACCGTTTCATTCGGAATGGCAGGTAAACCCGGCAATGCAGTCGCCTTAAGAAGATTCGTATTCCCAACTATGCCATTTTCTTTCATAGCAGTCTTTTAAAGCCTCCTTTCGGTAAATTGAACTTTCAATATCTTTTTATTTTCAGCCCTATGGCTCCCTTCGTTTAAGTATGCTGCAAGGGCTTTATAACAAAACTAAAGGTATACATTTATCACATTCCTATAGGCATTCGTTTGGGTTATTTTTTAGCGCTTGCTTGCAAAATGGCAAGGAAGGGAAGG